>Ga0197143_1000112_pt1 | contig 90712 bp, 77 predicted proteins | sample GBS70_MetaG_FD_148603 | JGI IMG/M metagenome (GOLD analysis project Ga0197143, IMG submission 148603) | Sediment microbial communities from Great Boiling Springs, Gerlach, Nevada, United States - GBS 70_MetaG | ecosystem: Environmental > Aquatic > Thermal springs > Hot (42-90C) > Sediment...
GAACTCACCCCTCTGGGTGTGAGCGCGTTTGGCATTCCCCCGACCGAGAGGGCCGCCCCCTTCGGGGGCTTGGGTGGGTTTTTGTGGCCCACCGTGTCCTAGGGTTCGCTTCGCTCACCCTAGGCTACGTTCGGACGCCCGCTTCGCGGGCTTTGCTGTGGTCGGGCAGACTATCTCAATGAGGGTTCGCTCACGCTCACCCTAGGCTACGTTCGGACGCCCGCTTCGCGGGCTTTGCTGCGGTTGGGCAGATCATCTCAACGGGGTTCGCTTGCGCTCACCCGAGGCTAATTCCGGTCGCCTGCTCCGCAGGCTCAAATGCGGTTGGAGTCTCAACGTCCCAACGTCCTTTGCTGTGGTCGAACGAATCACCTCAACCGGGTTCGCGTGCGCTCACCCGAGGCTAATATCGAACGCCCGCGTGCGCGGGCTTTGCTGTGGCTCGGATGCGTGCTCGCGTGGCATCTCACTTTGATCCCCTTCTAGCTCTGTGCTATACTCGGCTCCTTTCTGGAGGGAGGCGCTTTGGGCTATGGGTCAAGAGACGAACGGAATGAAGGTCGGCCGCGTTGTGCAGGTCATCGGCACCGTCGTAGATGTTCAATTTGAGGACCATCTCCCCCCCATCTACAACGCCCTTCGGATCACGAGCGAAGGCTTCGACGTGCCTGAGCCGATAGACATCATCGTCGAGGTCGAGCAGCATCTTGGCGAAGGGCGCGTGCGCTGCGTCTCGATGAAGCCCACGGAAGGGCTTGTGCGCGGGATGAAGGCCTATGACACGGGCAAGCCGATCATGATGCCCGTCGGGCCGGCCACGCTCGGCCGCGTCCTCAATGTCGTGGGCGAACCGGTGGACAAGCTCGGGCCGATCGTCACGGACAAGTACTATCCCATCCATCGTCCGGCGCCGAGTTTTGAAGAGCAATCCACTGAGTTGCAGATGTTCGAAACGGGCATCAAGGTCATTGATCTCATTCAACCCTTCCTGCGCGGGGGGAAGATTGGGTTCTTTGGCGGAGCCGGTGTCGGCAAGACCGTGCTCATCATGGAACTGATTCACAATGTGGCCATGCATCACGGAGGCGTCTCGGTCTTCTGCGGGGCGGGCGAGCGCACGCGCGAGGGGAATGACCTTTGGCTGGAGATGAAGGAATCGGGCGTGCTCAGCAAAGCCGTTCTCGTCTACGGGCAGATGACCGAGCCTCCGGGCGCGCGGTTGCGCGTGGCGCTCTCGGCGCTCTCGGTGGCCGAATATTTTCGGGATGAAGAGGGGCAAGACCTGCTTCTGTTCATTGACAACATCTTCCGCTTCACGCAGGCGGGTTCGGAGGTCTCAGCGCTTCTCGGACGCATGCCTTCGGCTGTCGGATATCAACCGAATCTGGCGACGGAGCTGGGCGAGCTGCAGGAACGCATCACTTCGACCAAGAAAGGCTCGATCACGTCGGTTCAAGCCATTTACGTTCCGGCCGATGACATCACCGATCCGGCGCCGGCCACGACCTTCGCGCACTTGGACGCGGCGACGGTGCTCTCGCGTCAGATCTTCGAGCTGGGCATCTATCCGGCCGTGGATCCGTTGGCCTCGACCTCGCGCATTCTCGACCCTCGCGTTGTCGGCGAGGAGCATTATCGCACGGCGCAACAGGTCAAGGCGATCTTGCAACGCTACAAGGAGCTGCAGGACATCATCGCTATCCTCGGCATTGACGAGCTGTCGGAGGAGGATAAGCTCATTGTCGCGCGGGCGCGAAAGATTCAACGGTTCCTCTCTCAACCGTTCTTCGTCGCCGAGCAGTTCACGGGCTTGAAGGGGAAGTATGTGAAGGTCGAGGATACGGTGCGCGGCTTCAAGGAGATCGTCGAAGGTAAGCATGACGATCTCCCGGAACAAGCCTTCTACATGGTGGGCACAATCGAGGAAGCCATCGAGAAGGCGGAGCGGATTCGCCGAGCGGCGGCGTAGTCATGAAGGGGAAGATCAAACTGGAAGTCGTCACGCCCGAGCGATTGGTGCTCGAGGAATGGGTGGATGAGGTGACGGTCCCCGGACTCGGAGGTGAGTTGGGCATCCTCCCCGAGCATACGTATCTGCTGAGCTTGCTGCAAACGGGCATTGTGAGCTATCGGATCGGGAACGAGCGACACCTGCTCGCCGTGCGCGGTGGATATGTGGAAGTGCTCCCCGACAAGGTGACGGTTCTCGCCGATACGGCGGAGCGTCCGGAGGAGATTGATGTCGAGCGCGCGCGGCGCTCGCGCGAGCGCGCTCTGCGCGAGATGCGGCAGAGTACGAGCGAGATCGAGTTCCTGCGCGCGCACGCTCGCCTGCAACGGGCGCTTGTCCGCTTGCGCGTCGCCGGCAAGGGCCTCGAGGAGGAGTGAGTCAGAGGATATATCCGCGCCGATGGCGAATCCGCACGCCTTTGCGCGTGGGCACGCGGATTTGGATCTCCCGGAATCGGCCATCGGGAGTAGGATCAGAGGGGTAATAGGCGACCAGATATTGACTGCGCAGCTCGGTCTCGATCTCTCGAAAAGCGCGCTCCAGGTCTTCGGAATTCTTCGGGAAATACGCCCGTCCGCCCGTCTCCTGCGTCAGTCGGCGCAAGACCCCGACATTGAGACCGAACCGAGAGCGATCGCCAATGCCGATGGCATAGATGGTCGCTTCCGCGCGCACTGCTTCGGTGATAGCGTCCGAGAGTTGAGAGACGCTCGTTGTATCCTCGCCGTCGGTGAGCAGGAGGATCGTGCGGCGTCCCGACTGCCGAGCCAGAAGGTCGCGCGCCACAAGCAGAATGGCGTCATACAGCGAGGTGCCACCGAACCGACTCTCTGGATCCTGAGTCGTCGGCGGCGTCGAGCGCACGCGGTGTAAGGCCGCCTCCAAGCGCGAGAGCGTCGAGGTGAAGTCTTCGACGAGTTGCACCTGATCGCGGAACGTCACAATGGCGACCCTGTCTGTGCCCGGGCGCACGAGAGCGCGCAGGAATCGCATGGCCGCTGCCTTCTCCTCCGGCAACGTGTACTGTTGACTTGCACTGACATCGATGAGCACGGCGATCGTCAGCGGCAGATCCGTCTGTCGCACGAAGGTGAAGATCTCCTGCTCTCGACCGTTCTCGAAGACGCGGACCTCCTCACGCCGGAGATCCGTAACGATGGTGTTGCGCCGAGTGGTGACGGTGAAAAAGACGTTGACCAGTCGAGCGCTCAGATGCACAGGCTCCTCGGCCGGCTTAGGCCTCTGCTCCTCAAGAACGCGCGAGGTGGTCTCCTGGGAGGAGACGCGCAGACGGCTCGATCCGCCCTCGAATGCCGGAGAATATCCGACGAGAAGGCTTCCGAGCATCAGCCCGAGCATCCCACGACGGATCGCTCGATATCCGGCTCTGGAACGCATGTCCGTTCGGCAGGGCATCGTGCTCAAGAGGCGTGAGGCGCTTTATACCCGCGTCGAGTGCGCACGCGCAGGTCCTTACGCGTCGGGATACGCACCTCGATCTTGCGGAATCGCCCATCGCGATTCTGATTGCTGGAGACGTAGAAGAGGTAGTACTGGCTGCGCAGCTCAGTGCTGATGTCGGAGAAATTTCGCTCCAGATCGAGGATCTTCTCGGGGAAGAAGGCCTTGCCGCCCGTCTCTTCCGCCAGCTTCCGCAACTCCTTCATTCCCGGGGCATCCGTCAGGCCCATTGTCACGCCAAAGCCGCCCGCGTGCATCGTCCCGACCGAGTAGATGAGAACTTCGGTGCGCTGCGCCAGTTCGATGACCTCCTCCATCGTGTGCTCGCTCGCCGTATCCTCCCCGTCGGAGATGAGGACGAGGACGCGACGCCCGGGTGCCGTTGTCATCTTCTCCTCGATCACGCGATAGAGAGCATCGTAGAGGGGGGTCGCGCCGCCCGCCTTCACAGCGTGAATCGCAGCCTTCAGCTCTTCCACATCATCGGTGAAATCCTGATGCAGCTCGATCACCGATCCAAAGGTGACCAAGAGCGCGCGATCCTTGCGCGGGCGAATGATGCCGTCCAGGAAGGCGATCAGTGCCTCCTTCTCGAATTTCAACTTCGGACGGACGCTGTTGCTCGCATCCATGACGAGCGCGACGCTGAGCGGCAGCTCATTCTCCTTCGAGAAGGAGAGGATGCGCTGTGGGACACCATCCTCGCGCACTTCGAAATCCTCGACCGTGAGATCGGTCACCAGACGTCCGTTCTTGTCATAGACGGCGACCGGCACATTGACGCCGATTGTGCCCAAGCGCACTTCTTCTTGGGGCGGCACGCTCTGCGCCGAGCGAATGCTCGCGCTGCCGATCAGAAGGAGGATGATGAACGCGCGGCCGGACCGTCTCGTCCCGCTCATAGTCAGATGTTTCAGTGTAGGCGCAGACGCGCGCGGCTGTCAAACCGCCGCCGTGTCGCCACCTGAGACCGCGCGCGCAGGGCAGAAGCGAACGCACGGGCACCGTCGGCACCGCTCGGGATCGGGACGCGCGGGGAAATCCTCGAGTCGCCGAGACCGCGCGATCTGCTCGGTCACCTGCTCCAGGAACGCGGCCGTCTCCTCGAGCGCCTCCACATCAATCGGCACGCGCACATTGGGGGCGAGGAAGTAAAGCTCGGCGCGAATCCGGCGCGGTCGCCAGGCGCGTTCGACGGCGAGGGCATAGATCTGCATTTGAAGAGCGTACTCTCGGACGAGCGCTCCGAGATCCCCCTCGACGCGATTCGTCTTGAAATCCACGATCCACGCCGTGTCGTCCTCGGTCCAGATCAGCTTATCCAAGCGGCCGCGCACCATCCCTCGCCTCGTGCGGTAGAGGATGTCGCATTCGCTTTGGACGCGCCCCGGTTGCTCCCCCCACAGGAGAGCTTCGATCGTACGGTACAGGTCGCTCCGCACGTAGTGAGCGACAAGCGGACGCAGAGCGGCTGCCGCCGCTTCTCGACGCGCGCGAAGGCGTTCGGCCCAGGAGATGTCGGTCCCTTCTTCGGCCTCGATGGCGCTTTCAGCCTCTCCTACGACCATCTCTTCGATAAGGCGATCGAGCACAGCCTCCCACGGCTCGGAGCCGTCATATTCCTCGCAGAACCGATGGACGATGCGCCCGCCGAGCTCTGGCGAAAGATACGCGCGTGCTCCGGATGTCGCCGTCCTGTCCTCATACTCGTCCCACGCGGGCAGATGGAGAACGCTCTCGAAATAAAACTGCAGCGGGCAGCGAGCGAACGCGAGCACACGCGTGACGGCGATGGGCGATCTCCACTCGCTCGGATCTGCCGGCAAAGGGTCCAAACGACGCAACACGCGATGAAGGTCTTCTCGCTCGTGCTCTGAGAGCGGAGGCAGAAGCGACTCCGCAATAGGCTCCCCCTGTCCGAGCTGGGGATAGCGAGCGATGAGCGTCTGCCGGGTCGGACGGCCGGCGCCGAGCGCTTCTCCACGCCCCAACCGAATGCGCACGTTCACGCCCTCCCAGGAGTACACCTCGGGCACGGCCTCGGCATCGGATAGCTCCAGGACATGGGCGATCCAGTCGAGCCAGCTCGCTCCGGGGACGAAGGGCGCCGCCTCTTGCTCCGGCTCCTTGACGCCGAGTCGTTCGGCAGCTCCCGAGAGAATGAGATAGTCGCGCGCGCGTGTCATGGCCACAAAGAGAAGCCGCTGATGCTCGAAATACTCACGACACTGAAGGACATCACGGACGCGCCGTCGCGTCCACGTCTCATGGAGCCGCCCTCGGTGATCCGGGATCTTCATCCCGATACCCGCCGCGCGATCGAAGATCAAAGGTGGGACATCTCTTCGGAAGGGACGGCTCGTATCGGGGAGGATGACGACGGGGAATTCCAATCCCTTGGCCTTATGCACGGTCATGAGTCGGACGGCGTCGGCCGCTTCGGTCGTCACCTGAGCTTCACTCTCTTCAGCCACCTCCGCGAACTGTCGCACGAAGGCCGTGAACTCGCTGAGCCCATGAGAGCCGCTCGCGTTGAACTCGCGCGCCAATTCCACGAGCTTTCGAATATTGGCCACGCGCTGATACCCATCGAAGGCGGCTGCCTGAACCGCCTCAAATTGCGTGAGCGCGAGAATCTCTTCGAGCAGCTCGACCAGAGAGAGACGATGCCGTACCTGGAGGAGGCGCGCGAGCACCTGAGCGGCACAAGCGACGCGGGGCCGCTCGTCGGCGGCGATCCCCCACACACGCTCATGCTCCCAGAGGCTCGTCAGCAACGGATGGGGATCCAGCCATCCCGCGCTCTGCGCTTCGGCGGCATGTCGCAACCAGAAGAGCGCTTCATCCGACAGGCCGAAGAGCGGAGACCGCAAGACGGCCGCCAGCGCCAGCTCATCCGTCGTATTCTCCAAAAACTGCAGGAGTGCGAGCAGATCGCGAATCTCCTCGCGCTCATAGAACCCGCGTCCGGCGAGCACGTAGTAAGGGATGCCGCGCTCGCGCAAAGCGCGTTCGTAGACCTTCACATCGGTCATGGCGCGAAAGAGCAGGGCGATATCGCCGTAGCGGACCGGCCGCAGGTGCTCGCTGCCGTCCTCTGAGGTCTCCCCGACCAGGCGTTCGCCCTCGCGCACCATCTGCGCAATGCGTTCGGCCAATCGTTCCGCTTCCCATCGGCGCGCCTCTTCCGCCGTTCGGACGTGCGGGCCGATCTCCACAAGCAGCTCGACGGGCGTGGCCACTCCTTCCCCTCGATACGCCGTGCTCGCGACAAACGGCGTCCGCCCCAATTCCTCCAGCGGATACCCTGCCCAAACGCCATCCGCTGTGCGCATCAAGCGCGCAAAGAATGCGTTGAAGAAGCGCACCAGCGAAGCTGTGCTCCGGAAATTGTGCTCCAGCTCGATATGCTCTCCTCCGCGCTCCTGCACTTCACGCTGCGTCCGCAGAAACACCTCGACAGCCGCCCCGCGAAAGTTGTAGATGGATTGCTTCGCATCTCCGACGATGAAGAGTCGAGGCCGATCCCCGTCGCCGCGCAGCAGATCCAGGATCTCCTTCTGCAGGGCATTCGTGTCCTGGAATTCGTCCACAAGGAGGAAAGCGATGGCTTGCCGAGAAGCGGCTGCGATGGCCGGATGCGTGCGGAGAAGTTCACGAACCTTCCACTGCAGGTCCTCGTAGTCGAGACTCCCTCGTTCGCGCTTGAGCTGGCTGTAGCGCGCCTCCACGTCCTTCAGGACATCGCCCAGCGTCGCGATCACCTCTCCGGCGCACGCGTCATAAAATGTCAGCTCGATCTCTTCGAGGCATGCGTCCAGCTCGGCGACCACTTCGCTCACACCTCCACGCTTTTGGACGCGCGCTTCCCGAAGCGCCCGCAGACATTCCTCCAGGACGGGTGCATCCTCGATGCGCGGCTCCATGCGCAGCAGGGGTCCGTACAAGCGATACGCGCGGCGGAAGGCCGCGATCTGCTCGGCCATGCGGGGGGTTGGTTTTGGAAAGGCCTCCAAGTGTGCGACGACTTCTTCCAATCGCTCGACCACGGCCCGATACTCGTCGGACGTGCGCCGTCGGCGTTCGGTCGCGGCGATGATCTCCTCGTGGCGCACGCCCAAGGCCCGCGCTTTCGCAAAGAGGTCCGCGATCGCTTCGATGAGTCCGCGCCGGGAGTAGCCGATGATCAAGCGGCCGATGACAGCGTCTCCGGCATCGAGGCGTTCCTCAATGACTTCCTCAACGGCACGCTGAAGCAACACGCGGCTTTGGAACTCATCCAGGATGGCGAACTCAGGATCCACCTCGGCTTCAACCGGGTGGGCGCGCAACACGCGCGCGCAGAATCCGTGAATCGTGGAGATCGCTGCTGTCTCCACCTGCCGCTTCGCGTCCTGCCAGTGCCGCGACGACGTACGTCGCGCGAGCTCTCCCACGGCCTGTCGAATCCGCGTCTTCATCTCATGAGCCGCCTTGTTCGTGAACGTGATGGCGACGATCTCGTCCAACGAGGCGAGGCCGCGTTCGAGAATATGGAGCACGCGCTCGACGAGCACGCGGGTCTTCCCCGCTCCTGGTCCCGCCGTCACCAGAAGCGACCGATCCAGCGTTTCGATCGCCCGTCGCTGCTCGGGAGTGAGCCGATCGCGCGTCATTCCAACCTCTCCTCGGTCGCGCCGCGCGCCCGATAGGGATCGAAGCGGCACACGGCCCGAAATTCGCATCGCGCGCAGAGGTCGGTGCTCTTCGGCTGAACGCGGAAATCTCCGCGACGCATTCCCTCAACGTACTCCCACACGAAGCGCTCCGCACGCGCGAGCCGCTCTCGCCATTCGGATGTCGGAAGCGAAGCGCGCGCCCGCTCGCTGATGGCCGTGAGCGCCGCTGCTTCCTGCCGATAGAGGCCGTGCGTGCGCTTCCCCGTGCGGATCGAATAATACCCCCCGCCGATAACCTCCTCGCCCGGTCGAAGGAACAACCGCTCGAGCGCGAGGATGTAGAGGGGGATTTGCACGTCGGCGCCTTCTTCGATCTCCTCGACCGATGCCCCGCTCCCCGATTTGTAGTCGTAGGCGATATATCGGCCATCATCGGAGCGATCCACGCGATCAATGCGCCCGCGAATCTGAATTCGATCCTCCTCCGCGACACCCCGCGCCGCCGGACGTCGGAGCACAAGGGGCGTCCGCGTAGACTCGGGATGGCACCGGTCTCGATCCTCTGGCCCCATGCCGAATCCCAGCTCCGTCCACTGCGGACGCATGCGCCCTCCGGTCTGGTGCTGATAGGCGATCTCGGCGTCGAGGAATTGAACCAGGGTGTCGAGGACTTCCGCTTTCTCCAGCTCCCAGAGCGCGCGATGGATCGGCAGCGCCTTCTGCTCATATTCGGTGAAAATGCGCTCGGCCACGCGCTTCATTTCCTCGCGATACTCGTGCCGTCGTTCCGGCACAAGCGATCCCCGCATGTGGTGCTCGAAGAAATCCTGCAAGATGGCGTGCAGCAAATACCCTCGATCGAGGGCTACCAGATCGAGCGACGCCTCCTCTCGCCGCTCCAGGCGCAACAGGCGCTGGCAGAAGAATCGGAAGGGGCATTGACCATACGTGTTCAACTGGCTGGGCGAATAGACGCGTCGGGGGCCGAACCGCGCCTGCAGATGTTGGCGCAGTGTCCTCTCAGTGAGCACGCCGGTGAAGGGTCCCAGCTCTCCCTGCTCCCGCTGCCGCTCAATCTCCGCGCGCCGGAGAAGGTGCAGATCCATCCATCCGGCGCGCAGCGCCTCCATGACAAGATGCAACACGAGGGCATCGTCCGGCGTCGTTTGATAGAGGCCCGCCAGCAGGACGCGCTGCCCCTCGCGAGGCGAGGCGATGGCGCGCACATCGTCCGCCGTTGGCATCGCTTCTCGAAGGGGAAGCGTGTGGCCGGTCGCTTCGATGTACACATCGCGCACTTCATCGAGAAACGGCGAGGGGACCGTCTCCTCGCCCGTGGCCTCCGCCCGAGGGTAGAGCAGATACACGCGTTCGGTCGCCTGATTGACCGCGTGATAGAAGAAGTGCGCCTCCTTGGCTTCGAACCGGCGCGGCGAGAGGTCTTCGAGGAAGAGGCCCGCGGCTGCCAACTTCTCGCGTTCGGCGACCGGGTAGATCCAATCGCGCTCCGGCGCGCGAGGGAACCCCCCGTCACACAAGCCCGGCAGAATGACGACGCGAAACGCCAGTCCACGTGCCTGCGTGGCTTCCAGCAGGCGCACGCCCGAAGGATCGCCGCGCTCTCGACGAAATTCCGTCTGCTCGACCCATCGCGTGAGCCAATCGCGAAATTGACGCACCGAGAGCGGCTTTCGGAAGATGGCTTCGGCGGCAGCCGCCGCCTGCTCTGCTTCGACTTCCGATGGACCGAACGATTCGGCGTTCTCACGGCGCGGCGAGTGAGCGCGCTCGTGAAGCTGCAGGAGCCGATCCAAACAGGCCTCCAGCGCTTGCAGCCCACGGAGATCGCGCGCCAGAAGGCGCCACGCCGCCTCATCCTTCTCCGCCGCGAGAAGCTGCTGCTGCACCCGCTCCCGCACTCGGAAGGCGTCGAGCGCGCGCCGGAATCCCTCGACGAACTCGGGGATCCGCCCGTGTTCGGGAATGTGCGCGAGTGCGCGTCGCATGCCGTCGAGAGCCTCCAGCATCGCTTCGAGCGCCCGCTCCCCACGCTGAAGGCGCGCCAGCTCCTGCTGCACCTCCTCCACATCCACCGTTCGCGCCGTGAGCGTGCGCGCCTGATGCGCTTTGATTCGCTGAAGATCGCGCGCGCGTTTTCGGAACGTATGAATGTCCAACTCCACGCCCACGGCTCGCATCGCGCTCTCCATGGCATCGCGATCGTGCTCACTGAAAGGATGCAGGTAATCGTTCTGAAGCAGTGCCGCATACGAAGCGGCAGCTTCCTGACCGACGCGCGCATCCAGAAGGCGCAAGGCGGCCGTGACGCTTGGAACAGTGGCCAATGATTCCCGCACGTCGAATGCGACAGGAATGCCGGCGCGCGGCAGCTCTTCGCCGAGCGCCTTGAGATACGCGACATCGCGCGCGATCACGGCGATCTCCGACGCCCGATACCCCTCATCCCACACGAGCTGCTTGATGAGGCGGGCGATCTCCCGAACCTCTTCGGCGAACCCGAGGGCCGTCACGATCGTGATGGGAGGCTCGCCCGCAATATCTCGGAGGACGTCCTCCGGCGCGCGTTCCTCCCGCGCTTCCGCCTGAGCGAAGAGCCGACGTCGCAGAGGCTGAAGACGCGGATCAGAAGGGAGCACCTCGCGCCGGTGCTCCACGAGGATGGGTCCGCTCAAGGAGTGAAGGAATCGGAGCGTGTCCCCGAGCGGCTCCTCGAAGACCTCCGGGTTCTCCGGATCGAAGACCAGGCTCACAAGGGTGCGCGGGATGCGCTCGATCAGATACCGCAAGAGGTTCTTCTGGACAGGCGTGAAGTCGAAGAACCCCTCGATGAGCAGCACGCGCGTCGTGCGCAGCCAAGGTGGGAGGTCCGGACGTCGGCGGAGCACATCCAACGCTTCTCGATATGCCCCATCGGGATCGAGGGCCGCGATCTCGCAGAGCAGGCGCGCGTAGGCCATGTAGATCACGGCGAGATCGCGATCCCGAGGATGATGGTGAGCCCCCCCCAAGACGAGTTCGGCGAACTCTTGATCCGACTTATCGGCGCGCTGGATCTCGCCCAGGAGTCGAGCGATCGAGCGCGCGCATCCAGGCAGATGAGCGATCTCTTGGAGATGAACCAACGCGCCCGCTTCCTTGAGTTCCGCGAGAAGGCGGTGCAGGAGCGCTACGCGTTCCCCCTCCTCGAGGATAAGTCGCCGCTCCCCACTCGCCTCGAGCAGACGTCGCACCAGGCCATCGAAGAGGAAGACGCGCACTTCTCCAGAGGCGGCCACGCGTTCGCCATCCACGATCCGACGCACGACATCCTCCCAGAGCGGACGCGTCGCCACCACGTAGAGGAAGGTCGGCTCGCGCTCGGTCCGCAGGGCCTCCTGACAGAGGGAGACGAAGGCCTCTCGGTTTCGTCCGAGGACCGGCTCGAACCAGATCTCAACGCGGCTCACCGCTCTTCCCCCTTTCGGCGAGGCTCATGACATGTCGGCCGTTTCGCCCTTGATTGTATCGCGGATCCGGCATGCTGCCCAGCCTTGGAACACCCCTCCATCCTATGGCACAATCAGGCGCGAACATGTGACCGGAGGGAGAAAAGATGCACGCAATGCCCACCATTCTCGATGTTCTGGAAGCGCAACGGCTCATCCGCGCCTATCTCCCCCGCACGCCGCTCTATCCGTGCGCGGCTTTGAGCGAGCTGCTCCACGCCGACGTGTACGTGAAGTACGAGAACCATCAACCGATCGGTGCTTTCAAAGTGCGCGGAGGTGTGAACCTGATCGCGCGCTTGAGCGAGGAGGAGCGACGGCGCGGTGTCATCACAGCCTCGACGGGGAATCACGGTCAATCCATCGCCTGGGCGGCGCGCCTCTTCGGCGTGCGCGCTCGCATCGTCGTTCCCGTCGGCAGCAATCCCGATAAGGTGAGCGCCATCGAGCGCCTGGGTGCGGAGATCCTCGTTCACGGGAGAGACTTCGACGAAGCGCGCGAATACGCCGAAGCACTGGCCCAACAAGAAGGGTATCGGTATATCCATTCGGCGAACGAACCGCATCTGATCGCGGGCGTGGGGACGATTGGCCTGGAAATCGTCGAGGACCTTCCCGATGTCGAGGTCATCTTCGTGCCCGTCGGCGGTGGCAGCGGCGCTTCGGGCATCTCGATCGCCGCGCACGCCTTCAACCCAAAGATCGAGGTCATCGGCGTCCAATCCGAAGCAGCTCCGGCGGCGTATCTCTCCTGGCGCGAAGGGCGCGTCGTCGCCACCGACATCATGAACACCTTCGCCGAAGGGCTGGCGACGCGCGTCGGGTTCGAGCTCCCGCTTCGGATCTTGCGCGAGCACCTCGCCGATTTCCTCCTCGTCAGCGATGCGGAGATTCGCCGCGCGATGCTTCTCATGATGGAGGCGACGCACAATCTCGTCGAAGCGGCGGGCGCTGCTCCCCTGGCCGCCGCGTTGCGGATCCAGGATCGAGTGCGCGGGCGCACGGTCGTGCTCGAGCTCTCGGGTAGCAACATCACACTGCGCGCGCTGCGCGAACTGCTCTCCGCATGAAGAAGCGCACCTTATCCCGCTATAAAGGTGAGCTATGTGCAGGGTGCGCCTCAGAGGATCTTGACGGAGGCGATCCGAATGCGTAGCCTTTGTCATTTACGAATGCTCAGAGCGACATCAGAGGGGTCAGGCGGCGGAGGGAGACCATGGCGGTGACCGACGACGTCACTGAGGTGGAGACGCGAAGCTATGTGACGGGATTGCGCTGCCGAGTGTGCCGCGCGGAATATCCGGAGCAGCCCTTGGCGATCTGCGATGACTGTTTCGGACCATTGGAGGTCGAATACGATTACGATGCGGTTGCGCGCGTGCTCTCGCGCGAGCTCATCGCCTCGCGCCCCCCGACGATGTGGCGATATCGCGAGTTGCTCCCGCTTACGGCGCCTCCGCGCGTGGGGCTCGAAACCGGGTATACTCCGCTTGTGCCCGCGCCTCGCCTGGGCGCTGCGCTCGGACTGAAGAATCTCTACATCAAGAACGATGGCGTGTGCCATCCCACGCTCTCGTTCAAGGATCGAGTCGTCGCCGTCTCTCTCTCCAAAGCCTGCGAATTCGGCTTCGATACGGTGGGCTGCGCCTCGACGGGAAATCTGGCCAATTCCGTCGCCGCAAACGCTGCGCGCGCGGGGCTGCGGGCGTACATTTTCATCCCGGACGCGCTGGAGCATGCCAAGATCCTCGGCACGCAGATTTATGGCGCCCGCGTGATCGCCGTTCGCGGGACGTATGATGATGTCAATCGCCTCTGCAGCGAGATCGTCTACACGTGGAACTGGGGATTGGTCAACGTCAATCTGCGCCCCTTCTATTCGGAAGGGTCGAAGACCGTCGGCTTTGAGATCGCCGAACAATTAGGTTGGCGAGCTCCCGATGCCATCGTCGTTCCGATGGCGGGAGGGTCGCTCCTTGTGAAGATCCAGAAGGCGTTTGCGGAGCTACAGCGCCTTGGACTGATTCCTCCCGCGCGCGTGCGCCTTTTCGGAGCTCAAGCCCAAGGGTGCAACCCCATTGTCGCCGCGGTTCGGGAGGAGCGCGACGAGATCCGTCCGGTGAAACCGCGAACGATCGCGCATTCGCTCGCTATCGGCGATCCGGCTGATGGCGACTTCGCCGCGCGCGTTATTCGCGAGAGCGGAGGCTGGGCCGAAGACGCCACCGACGAAGAGATCCTCGCCGGTATTCGCCTGCTGGCCGAAACCGAAGGGATGTTCACGGAGACGGCCGGCGGAGTGACCGTCGCCGTAGCTCGAAAGCTCGCGGCGCAGGGCTATCTCTCGCCGGAGGAGACGGTCGTTCTGGCGATCACCGGCAATGGCCTCAAGACGATGGATGCGCTCACGGCATCACCGCTGATCACCATCTCTCCGAAGATCTCAGATGTGGAGCGCGTGCTCCGCGACTTCTCCGAAGGAGGGAGCCAACCATGAGCGTGACAGTTCGGATTCCTCAACCGCTTCGACGCTTCACCGAGAATCGCGATCTGATCGAACTCTCGGCCATGACCGTCGGCGAAGCGCTCGAGCAGTTGGAGCGACAGTATCCGGGCATCACCGAACGCTTGCGCGAGCCCGACGGACGGCTCCGGCGGTTCGTCAATATCTACGTGGATGGCGAGGACATCCGATTCCTGAGCGGATTGGCGACGGAGTTGAAGGATGGCATGGAGGTCTCCATCATTCCCGCTATCGCGGGAGGATGATGACGCCCCCTCTTCGGCTGAGCCTTTCGGAGACGCTGCCGTCCTGCAGGCGGTGAACGAGATCGAGCCGAAGGAGCTGAAAATCCTTCTGGAAGAACATCCGCACGCTCCCCGGAGCGGCGCGCGTGGATCCCTGGCCCCTGTGCGACGACACGGATGAGATGTTGACCGGCGGCCGAGGTCCTCGATAGCTTTTCTTGTGATGGGCACGGTGAACCACGAGAAATATTCGCGACAGATTCTCTTTCGAGAGATCGGCGAAGCTGGACAAAAACGGCTTCTCCAGAGTCGCGTCGCCGTCATCGGATGCGGCGCACTTGGCGCGGCGCAGATCGAGATGCTGGCGCGCGCGGGCGTGGGATTTCTGCGCCTGGTGGATCGCGACTTCGTCGAGGAATCCAATCTCCAGCGGCAGATCATGTTCGAAGAACGCGATGCGGTGGAGCGGCTTCCGAAAGCCATCGCGTGCGCCCGGCGCGTCGCGCGCATCAACGGAGATGTCCGGACCGAAGCTCTCGTCGCTGACGTGAACTACAAGAACATCGAGCGCGTGATCGCCGACGTAGATGTCGTCCTCGATGGGACAGACAACTTTGAGACGCGCTATCTGATCAACGATGCGTGCGTCAAACACGAAAAGCCGTGGATCTACGGCGCCGCCGTGGGGTCCTACGGCCTCACGATGACGATCCGTCCGGGCATCACCCCCTGCCTGCGGTGCGTGTTCGAGAAGATGCCGCCGCCCGGTTCCTCTCCGACCTGCGATACAGCGGGCATCATTCTCCCCGTCATCTTCCTCGTCGCTTCGATCCAGGTCGCCGAAGCGCTCAAGCTGCTCACTGGGCGTATCGAGAAATTGCATGGGGGATTGATTCAAGTGGATGCGTGGGAGACCTCTTTCCATCGCGTGAGTCTGCAGAAAGTGCGCGAAAGTGCGGACTGCCCGGCCTGTCGCCACCGGCGCTTCGACTTCCTGGAAGCCGGCGTGCGGCAATCCGCCCTGACCTTGTGCGGACGAAACGCTGTTCATATCTCCAGCCTGGGCGAAGTCACGCTCGACCTGCGGGAGATCGCCGAACGCCTACGGCCGCTCGGCGAGGTGATGCTCAAAGAGTTCCTCCTCGTCTTCCGCGTGAATGGGTATGAGCTGAATCTCTTCCCGGATGGACACTGCATCGTCAAAGGCACGGAGGATATGGCCCTGGCCCGCAGCCTCTATGCCCGATACATTGGGATCTGAGGCGCGTCGGATCCGCCGATGCTCTCTCCCCTTGTCTCAGTCGAACGCGGGGCGTATCATATCGCCGCCATGATTCTCGCTGCAGGAGGCGCTGCGATGAAGCGACATCTTGGAATCAAGGGATGGCTTATTCTTCTGCTCGCGTTTTCCTCAGCTTCGGCCCAAACGCTCACGCTTCCATGGCTCACCGAGGCAGAATACCGGTATCTCGTCAATGAGATCTCCGGGGACATCGCCTATGAGCACATTCGTTATTTCACGCTCTTTCACCGTCCGCGGGGGGGAACAGAAGGCTTGATGCGCGTGGCCGAATATACGGCGCAGAAAGCGCGCGAATACGGCCTGGAGGACGTGACGGTGATCACGCAACCGTATCCTCTGGAAGCGTGGAGCGTGCGCCGCGCCGAACTCTGGATGGTGGAACCGGAATGGAAACGTCTGGCCGATTTCCAACAAGCGCACGTGCACTTGGCCGATAACAGCCGCTCAGCCGACGTGCGCACGGAGCTGGTGGATGTCGGCGCGGGTCTGGAGGAGAAGGAATACGCGGGGAAGAATGTCGCCGGGAAGATCGTGCTCGCCTATGGTTCACTGGAGCGCGTGATGGAAGAGGCGGTGTGGAAGCGCGGGGCGGTCGGAGTCGTTTACTACCCTGATCCGTCGGCGACCGAATATCCGCTCAACAGCATCAACTTCCCCGATCAGATCCGCTGGGTGCGCATCCCCCTCCGCAGCCCGGATGGGAAAGAAGGGACATTCGCCTTCTCGCTCTCGCTGCGCCAGGGATTGGAGCTCCGTCGTCGGCTCGCGCAAGGGCCGGTCACGGTACAGGCGCGGATTGACGCTGAGGTGCATCCCGAGCGCTGGCAGGTCATGGTCGAGGGATTCATTCGCGGGACGGAGATCGCCGATCAAGACGTCGTCCTCACGGCGCACCTTCAAGAGGAGAAGTTCTCGGCGAACGACGATGCTAGTGGATGCGCGGGTCTTCTGGAGATCGCGCGCGCGCTCAAGAAGTTGATCACGGAGGGGAAGCTCCGACGCCCGCGCCGCAATCTCCGCTTTTGGTGGGTGACCGAGATCTCCAGCGAGCGGCAATACTTCGCCGATCATCCGGACGAATCCCGACGCATGCTCGTCAACATCAACCTGGACATGATCGGCGCCAATCAGGGACAGGACGTACTCCGCGTCCAAAATATCACGCGCGTTCCCTTCTCGCGAAGCCACTTTCTGACGGATGTCGCCGAACGGGTCGTCGAATTCGTCGTCGCCGGGAACACGTCGCATCTGGCGCAATTTCAAGCGGGATCATCCGCCCTCTATCCCAAGCCGATCCTCGCCCACTTAGGGACGCGCCATCGGTACAACGCACAGATGATTCCCTTCCACAACAACACCGATCACATGACCTTCACCGAAGCGCCCATTGGCATCCCGGGCATCACTTTCACGAACTGGCCTGACAATTACATCCACACGACGGACGACGATCTCTGGAACATTGATCGCACGCAACTTCAGCGCAATACGTTCGCGGCGGCAGCGATCGCCTACGTGATCGCATCGCTCGATGCGAGACGCGGACGCGAAGTAGCGACGGAGGTCTGCACGCGGGCGCTCGAACGCCTCGCATTCGATGAGCGTCTCGCTGTCGAGATGATCCTGCGCGAACCGGACTCGGCGTTTGCTTTCGGGAGGGCGCGGAACCAAATCCTGCAAGCCGGATGGCGCGAGCGCGCGGCGCTAGACTCTCTCCTTCGCCCCGTTCCCGAGATTCGAGGATTCGTCGAGCGCCTCAAGGCTATACTCGCTGATCGAGAGGCGCGGGCTCTGGCGGATCTGGAGCGCTACTATATCGCCATCACCGGACAGTCGCGCGTTCCCACGATCTCGCTCTCACCCCGAGAACAGGAGCTGGCGCAGAAAGTCCCGGTGCTCGCCGCCGGCCCGGCCGAATTCCTGGAGCGGCGCCCGCGCGTGCGCCCCGTAGAGGGTCTGCATCCGCTCATGGCTTTCGAAGTGCTCAACTTCATTGACGGATCACGATCGGTCGTGGACATCTACAACGCCGTGGATGCCGAAGCGCGCCGCGCCGGAGCGCACTACTACGGCACGGTGACGCTGGAGCGCGTCCGGCAATACGTGGAGAACCTCATCGAAGCCGGACTCGTGCGATGGAAATGAGGGAGGAGCCTATGCCGGAAGTCCGAGTCGTTCTCGCCGAGGATCATCTCTTCATCGGCTATTCGCCGAGTGGTCGCGCAATCCTCATTGATGCCGATCGGGAACGGGATTGCGCTCCCGGCCCTATGCACCTCCTTTTGCTAGCGCTCGGTGCGTGCACGGGAACGGACGTCGCGACGATTTTGAGGAAGAAGCGGCAGGACGTCACGCACTATGAAGTGCGCGTCTCGGCTGAGCAGCGCGAGGCCTATCCCCGCATCTGGCAAGATATCGTCGTGCGTCACATCGTGCGCGGACGAAATGTCTCCGAAGCCGCCGTGCGCGAGGCCATCCGTCTCTCCGAGACGACGTACTGCAGCGTCTCGGCCATGCTCGGCGCGGCGACACGCGTCACCATGACCTATGAGATCGAGCACGAACCGTGAGGCCCCGAGCGCGAGGAGCGTCGGACCGGGCAGAGGCGCAGACGCCCCGCACGTCCTCGCGCTTCTCGGTGAGACCGACGCGCTTGACGTGGAGACGGAATCGTACTCTAATTCGCTTGAAACACATGCGAGAGAAGTCACGAGTTGATGGTCGAGATGGCGACTGGAGCTCGAAAGCTCTGGCCGAGGGTGAGAGCTTCGTCGCCGCGATCTCCGGAACTTCAGGACTCAACAGAACGCGTCCGAGTCCGCGATTCTTCCGGAAGACGCGGCGTCCTTTTCCCATGGATCGAGATGAGGGAGCAAACTATGCACAGTTACTTCCGGATCGTGAACGAGCTGGATCAGCTTCTGAAGAGCACGCTGACGCCGGATCAATGGGATGCGCGGATCACCAAGCTGGTCAGACGTCTGGAGCGCGAGGAGGCGCAAGCCATTCCCCTCCTGCTCCGAAAGCTGTGCCATACGCAGGACTCGGAGTTGGCCTCTCTCATCGTGTTCCTCATTGAGCGGACTGAGGATCCGAGAGTTGTCGAACACGTCTTGGGGGTCATGCGCGACCCCTCAGTCACCGACGCGGTGAAGGTCGAGCTGCTTCCTTTTCTTCTTCGCCACAATGTGGACCTCTCCTCCCCAAACCTGGCGCGCGCTTTCAAGGACCCGCGCTCCATCTTGCGCACGCTCACGGGATGGCTGTTGGACGGGCTCGCTCAAGACGAGGACGCCATCGCTCGCATTGTGGAGGATGTCTGGCGTTGGGATCGGGACTCGCAGAAGCGGTGGCTTGAGAATTTCGGAGAACGGGGGGATGAGCGAGCGTTGCCTCTTCTGGCAACGGTGGCCGAATCCTGGGACGTGGAACTCGCCCGGATGGCCATCGCGACGATCGCTCGCATTCCCTCGGGACGCTCCATCTCCGCCTTGGAGAACCTCTTCAACCATCGCGAGACGCTCTGGGGGGAGATCGAACGCGCGTTGTGGAGGCTGCGGGCGATGGGCATTTCCGCGCAGCCGCTGTTCTCCTCACGCGGATCGGTGCGAGAGTGCTGGATCACCCATGTTGATGGCACCGGGACGCAACTTCTGCTCATCACTCGGGAAGAAGAGGCTGCCCTGTATGACATAGCCCTTTTCACCTTGAACGACCGCCAGGGCATCGTGGACTGCTCTAGCGCCCGAAGACTCGGCGCCCGCGAGGCTCAAAGCGTGGTGGCGATGATGCGGAGCGAGACCCCAATAGCTCCGGTGAGCTACGAAGAGGCGCGGGCTCTTGTGCGCGATGCGCTTTTCGCCGCGAGGCGCCATCGTGCCCTCATCTGTCCGGAATTTGCCTTTCGCCGATGCATCTTCGGCGAAGACGATCTCTCTCCGAAGGAATACTGCCCCGAGTTCCCGTCCTTCCTGCTCGCTGACGTGCGCCGGCAGCACGCGGAGCTTTTGGCCACGTCTGACCGGCTGCTCGCCCTCTTCCCCTTCTCCGAATGGCACGTGGAGACGCCGGCCGCTCACGAATTCCTCGCGCGGTGGAAGCTCTTCCGGGCGAACGCGCTCCCTTCCCTCACCCGAGAGATCGTGCGTGCCTTCATCGAGGACGTCCTCGAGCCCGACCGCGAGATTTGGATCGGGCGGCTCGCGCGAACGGCCGAATTCCTCCGACATCTCATCGGGAGCCGAAGCGCGCACTGCTCGATCCGACTCTGGAAGGCCACGCTCGCTCTCTGGATCGCCCTCCGCGACCGCCGGCGATCGCTATCGAAAATCCCTTTCTTCCAGGAACTGGCGAGAGCTTCGATCCTCGGGCTCCTTGCGAATCCCCACTGCAGCCGAGACCCTTCGCAGGGGTCTCCGACCTGAGCTTCAGGAGGTCGCCATGCCGGTGAAATCGGACAAATGGATTCGTCGCATGGCCCTGGAATATGGCATGATCGTTCCATTCGAAGAGCGCTTGATTCGCGAGGTCGAGGGCCGACGAATCATCAGCGCCGGCCTCTCCAGCTATGGGTATGACATTCGCCTGGCGAAGGACGGATTCTTCATCTTCTCCCCGATTAAAGGGAGAGAGATTGACCCCAAGAACTTCGATACGAGCAGCCTGATCGAAGCGCCGCTGCGCACGGCCGAAGATGGATCACAGTATTGGCTCCTGCCGCCTCTTTCCTATGCGCTCGGAGTGACGATCGAGACGTTCAACATCCCCCGGCGCGTGATCGGTCTGGCCTTCGGCAAGAGCACCTACGCGCGCTCGGGAGTCATCATCAACGCGACGCCACTGGAGCCGTGTTGGCGAGGTCGCTTGGTGCTGGAGATCTCGAACTCCGCTGATCTACCCGTCCGCATCTACGCCGAGGAGGGCATCGGGCAAATCATCTTCATCGAGAGCGACGAAGAGTGCGAGATCTCCTACGAAGACCGACAGGGGAAGTATCAAGATCAAGCGGGATTAGTCCCCCCGCGCGTCTGAGTCCCGTCCGAGGCTTCCTCCTCACTTTCTTCAATGAGAGCCGCCGCCAGAAGCGGAACCAAGATCTCGTGATGTCCGGTCAAGGTGAATCCGCGTCCGACGCCGGCGACCGGACGCCGCACGACATTCATCACCGGGCGATAGTGTTGAAGGAAGTCAAAGTTCGCTGTCGTGATGTCCTGCAGCGTCACGCCGAGATTACGCACGGCAGTAACGGCCTTCAAGAAGACCTCCGGAAGCATCACGGCGGATCCGAGATTGAGATAGACGCCGCCGCCGTCCATCTCTCGCACGAGGGCGCAAAAGAGGAGGAAGTCGCGGTGACTGGTGGCGCCGATGGCCTCGCCGCTCGCTGAAGGATGCAAGTGCGTGATGTCTGCGCCGAGACTGATATGCACGGTCACCGGCACGTGCTCGGCATACGCGGCAGAGAGCAGCGAAAACTCCCGATACGGAGGATCGAGCCGCTCGAGCGCGCGCCCCACGGCTTCGCCCAGGCCGAGACCATCTCGGAATCCCTCGCGGATGGCCTCGTTGATCAATCGGCCCGTCTCTTCCGCCATACCGAACTTCCCTTCGCCGAGCGAAGCCTCCACATCTTCGGAGGTGGCTCCGCAGAGCGCGATCTCGAAGTCGTGGATCACGCCGGCACCGGTCATCGCGAGGCCGGTGATCATCTTCCGACGAAGGAGATCAGCGAGAATCGGGGCCAGGCCGCATTTGATGACGTGCCCACCTAATCCGACGAGAACCGGCTTGCCGAGTCGGCGCGCCCGATGGATGCTTCGGACAAGGGTTCGAAAGTCCTCGCCCGCGAGCACACGGGGGAGACTATCAAGAAATGCCTTCACCGACGCGCCCCGCTCATGGGGCTTCGCGAAATCGTGGACGGTGACCTTGCTCGGACGCTCGAAGAGGCTATAGGTGCGCAGCCGGGTGAGATCAATCGGGCGTTGCTCGTAGATGCTCATCCGAGATGCCGCCCTGATCCATTCGATGGGGGGAAGGGGAAGAATCGCCCCTTTCCCCCAGTCCCCTCACCGTCGCGCCGGGAGAATGAGCTCGCGGTCGAGCACCATGCCGATCTCCGTCCCCGAAGGGACTTCGACCTCGACACCTTTCCGCAAAAGCGCAGCCGCCGTGCCCAAACCTGCTCCAATTGCGGCTCCGACGCCCGCACCTTTTCCACCGCCGGTCGCCGCTCCGATGACAGCGCCAACACCCGCGCCCCCTCCGATGAAGACGACGTCGCGCTTAATCGAAGACTTCCCCTTGACCTCCCCTTCCTCGCCGACCTCGCGAGATTCTCCCTCAGGAGTCTCCAGGCTGGCGAGCGATCCGAAGATGCGGTACTTCTGCCCCGACGGGAGCTGAAGCTCTTCGAACGCGACAGCGATCGTCCCACTGCGGCGCCGCGCCGCTCGCGTGACCGATGTCACCCGTCCCGTCACAAGGCTTCCTACGGGAACGGCCACCACGTCGCCCACGACTACAGGGGCAATGACCTCCGCCATGAAGGTGTCGCCCTTCTGGGCCGTTCGAGAACTCAGCCCCTGTCGCAGCCGGAGCCGAAAGAGTGTATCCACGGGGACGCGCACGCTCTCCTGCGCCGCGAGAACACAGAGTGGGGGCACGACTCTCCATCCGCTCGGCGCGCCCATTGCCACTGAGAGGACAATCATCGCCAGAAGACTTCGGGCTGCACATCGTTTTTGCATCGTTCCCTCCTCGATTCAAAGTGGGATAAACACCGTATCTTTAGATGCTCGAGAAGAACCGCGAGACGTCTCCGCTCGTAAATTCGGTATTCTCCCTCGCTCAAGGCGTCAGGAACTGCCGTGCATTCTCCGGGGTGATGATCACCCCACGGGCGACGTGACCGACCGAGGGGAGCTGAGCCGGATGTCCATTGATCGTCACTTTCAACGCCGGAACGCTTCCGACGGACAACCGCACCTGCTTCTGCGGAGTGAACGTGCGCACGTCGCCGGCCCGCAGCATCTCTTGCCGCGGCTTCGGTTCATCGTCGACTTGGACCGAAATCCAACAATTGTCAGTCGCTTCGAGTCGAATCTCCAGTGGCGTGGATACTTGCGGCGGGACCAAAGCGGGAGCAGCGGCTGCCGCTGTCTCCTCAGCGTTCATTGACGGAGGCGCAGCCGACACAACCTCTGAGGAAGGCTTCGACGAAACCGCAGGAGTGCGAGCCGGTTCCTGCTCCTCCGTGGTGACCGACGTCGCGCGCTTCAGCTCCCACCGCTCCAGCCACGACCTCCCCTCCCTCTGCCAGTAATGCCATCCGCCATATCCTCCTAACGCCAGAACGCCAGCGACGAAGAGAGCAATGACAACTCGCGTCCAGAAGATCGAGCGCGCACGTTCGGCGGCGACCGTCGTGAACGGATATCGCGGGATGTCCTCCCGAGCCTGCCCCGTCTGCTCGTAATACCGAGAGATCGCCTCTTCTTCGTCCATTCCCACATGCCGCGCATAGGTTCGGATGAAGGAGCGGGTGAAGAGCCCCCCGGGCAGGGACGCAAAATCATCCTCCTCAATGGCGCGAAGGAAACGCACGGCCACCCGCGTCGCATTCGAGATGTCCTGAAGCTCAATCCCCTTAGCTTCGCGGCGGCGTCTTAACTCCTGGCCGAGCGTCAGCCGTTCCATCTTCATATCCCCCCCTCCCCGACAGAGTTAATATGCCGCGCCCCTCCGGAGCTGTCAAGCCACCCGCTTCCCGGCTTCCGCCCATCCGCTCGGCGAAAAGTGACGGGAGCGTTCGCGCTCGCCCCTCTCGATCAACGAGGACATGAACCGTCTCCCCCTCGGCGATCTTTCGCCCATCCTCTCGATTCATGATCTCATAGCGAAAGCTCAGCGAGCGCTTGCGCAGCTCTCCCAACCACGTGCGGATGAGGATTTCATCATCGTAGCGAGCTGGGGCCAAGTACCGACACCGAGCCTCAACGACGACGAGATAGAGTCCGAAATCCTCCTCGAGCTTCCGATAGGAAAACCCACGCTGTCGGCAGAACTCACTGCGCCCGACCTCGAACCAGATGAAGTGATTCGCATAATAGGCCACGCCCATCTGGTCGGTCTCCGCGTACCGCACGCGCGTCACCACCTCGACCGAATCGCACTTTTCTGCGCTCATGTCCTCCGTCCTCGCGCGAAGGTTTGACAAGTCCTCCGACTTCCGCTACAAACGGTGTGAAATGTAGAGCGAAGGGCGCGATGATGTCAAAACGAAACGCTGTTCCCCACCGATCACGATCTCGAATCGCCTGGGCGAGCGGATGTCTCATTCTCTTTCTGGCGCCCCTGACGCCCTCTCCCAAACTGCGTTCGACGCTGGAGCAAGCGGCTCGTCCGAATGCCCTGAGTGCTGTCGAGGAGGTGCTCGCGGAAGTCAGCCGCCTGCGCGGCCTGCCGGTTCGACACCGGGTGAATACGGGTCTGCAATCTCGTGCCGAGATCGAGCGCTATGTGCGCGACGATCTGAACACGCGAATCTCTCCCCACGAGTTCGATGCGGCGGCAAAGGCCCTCATCGCCTTTGGCCTCGCTCCACGCGGTTTCAATTATCGCGACTTGCTGCTGCGAATCCTGACGGAGCAGGTTGCCGGATACTACCGTCCGAAGACGAAGACGCTCTATCTGGCAGATTGGCTGACGCTGGAGGAGCAGCGGCTCGTCCTCGTGCACGAACTCGTTCACGCCCTCCAAGATCAGCATTTCGATCTGAAGCGGTTCGAGAAAGGCCCCAAAGGAGAGAGCGATCGCGATCTCGCCACTCACGCCCTGATTGAGGGGGAAGCCATGTGTGTGATGCTCACCTACATGTTGAAACCTCGGGGCTTGGACGTGACCTCGATCCCTGTTCCTCTCACGGCCATCTTCGATCAGCTCCGGATGAGGGATGACGAGCGCAGTCGAGCCTTGCAGAGCGCTCCGGCTGCCGTGCGCGAGAGCCTGCTCTTCCCCTACACCTATGGAGCCGCCTTCGTTCAATATCTCGTGCGACAGGGGTCGTGGACGTACGTCTCGCGCGCATACGCCGATCCGCCGGATTCCACCGAACAGATCCTTCATCCGGAGAAGTTCCTCTTCCGCGACCGTCCGATTCGGATTCGCGTGAGGGACGTCGGCGCGCTTCTTGGCCAATCGCTGCGAAAGCGCCTGAGCGATCGCAATGGGGAGTTCGGTTACTTCCTCATCCTCCGCGAGTACCTGGATACACAAACGGCGGAGCGAGCGGCCGAAGGATGGGAGGGAGATCAGTTCGCGCTCTATGAAGATGCGCGCACCGGGCACCTGCTGCTCATCCACCTCTCGACCTGGGAGGACGAAGCCGAAGCGCGCGAATTCGCCGACGCCTACAGTCGCCGAACGGAACGCCGCTACAAGACGGCGCGCGCGATCCCGCTCCCACCGAGTGCTTCCGGGCGCGTTTGGGAGACCGAAGCGGGCCGCGTCTATATCGAACGTCGCGGGGCGGATGTGCTCATCGTCGAGGGCCTTCCGAACGAATGGAAGGCGCATTGGCCGCAACTTCGCCGTATCCTCTGGGCAAGCCGATCCGGCTCTCCTTCTCACGTCACGACGCGTGAGGGTTCGCGCGCCGCACGAGCGCACCCTGATGGGACTCCCTGAGTGAGGGAAGACCACATGCACTGGCTCCTTCGACTCTTCATCCTCTTGCTTCTGGCGCTTCCTCCTCTTCTCCCCTCACGCCCAGCTCGCACTGCTCCTCCGACCTCCGATCCTCTTTATCTCGCCCTGCGCCAGATGCGGCCCTCCGAGGAACGCGCGACAGTCGAACAGGTGGAGGTGCAGCGCGACGTCGGACGCCTCATCTTTCATCGTGGGACGCTCTATTTCTTCGCTCCGGTGAGGGGCCGCGTACTCGGCGCCCTCTTCAAGGGCGAGGGGACGTTCACTTTCTCCCCTCTGCTTGACGTCGAGCGACAGTTCCTCGCGCACTTCGCTGCCCGAGGCGAGATGCACGAGACGTTCGAGGAAGCCATTCTCTACTTCACCGACCACACGTACGAAGAGCTGCGCAAGCGGCTCTCGATCGTCCACGCTCCACCGCCGGAATCTGTCCTCGACCGCGTCCGCGAGCATCAGCGCGTGGTGCGACGCCAGCTCAAACAGGGTCTGGAATTCCGCCTCCTGGCCGATCTCTATGCCCCGCATCGCGAGGGCTTCTTCCTGGCCTTCCTCAAGGGGAGGACGCACCCGAAGCTCATCTTCGGCGTGGATCCCCTGGGGTTTGCTCCCTCGCTGCCGAGCGCGGAAGAGGTCGGCCTGGCCAGCTATGAAGAGACGACGCAAGGCATCTGGGCGCTCACTCATCGTCGTTCGGAGCTCGCATCGGCAGCCGTTGAGGATGAGGACCACCGCGAGTACGACCTCACAAGCTACCGTCTTCAGGTGCGCGTGGATCGCGACGGGCGATTATCCGTCACGGCGGAGATCACGTTCGTTCCCTTGCAGCCGCATCTCCGCCTCATTCGCTTCGCCCTCTTTCCGAAGCTGCGGGTCGAAGGCGCTCGAGACGCCGAAGGGCATCCCCTCCCGTTCCTTCAAGCTGATGAGGAGGAAGGGGAGGCCATGGCCGTGATCTTCCCGGAACCGCTTCCGGCCGGCCTCCCGCGCACGGTTATCCTCGACTATAGCGGCAGCGGTGCCGTGCGACCGAGCGGCCCGGGTAACTATATTCTCGTTCCCGAAGCGCGCGCCACCTGGTACCCGAACAACTGGCAGATGACATTCGGCGACCGCGCGACATTCGAGATGACGTTCACGATCCCACCCGATTACACCCTCATTGCGACAGGGCGACCGCACGAGCGAGGTCCCAAGACGTCGCGCTGGACGAGCGAGTGGCCGATAGCCGTCGCCGGATTTAATTTCGGCCTCTTTCGGACGCGCGAGCGAAGTGTCGAAGACTTCGCGCTCGAAGTCTACACGAATCCGACCGAGCCGGATGAGGTTCGTCGCCTGCAACTTCTGGCGGAACGACTGGAACAGCAAGGCGTTCGTCTGGAAGTTCCTTTGGGGAGCTTGACGACCAGCAGCCTGGCCGAGAACATGCTCGTCGAAGCGACTAACGCCGTGCGTCTCTTCACGCACTATTTCGGTCCACTCCCCTACGGACGAATCGCTCTGTCGCAACAACCGGCGGCATTCTTCGGTCAGAGCTGGCCGATGCTCATCTACCTTCCGTATACCGCCTTCCTGGATAGCACGCAACGGCAGGCGCTCGGCTTGCCCGTGCGCTTCTCCAAATTCACTGACGTCATCGGAGCGCACGAAATCGCCCATCAATGGTGGGGACATATCGTCACCTGGAAGACGTATCGCGACCAGTGGATGTCCGAAGGCTTCTCCGAGTTCGCGGCCGCCCTCTATCTGCAGTTTGCCTTCCACAGCGATCCGGAGCGACGCCTGAAGCGCTTCCTCGACTTCTGGAAGGGCCAGCGCGAGCTGATCACGCAAAAGGCTCTTCTCGGCGTGAACCGCACGAGCCTCGAGCCATATCATGTGGGTCCGCTTATCCTGGGTGCGCGCCTGAACACAGGGCGGACAAGCGGCGCCTACGAGCGGCTCGTCTACGCGAAGGGAGCGTTCGTCTTGCACATGCTGCGCATGATGATGCGCGAGGCGCGCGCCCCTTTGGGGCAGGGCGATGACCGATTCATCGCCCTGATGCGGGAGTTCGCGCGGACCTATGCGCATCGCGCAGCTTCGACGCGCGACTTCCAGCGCCTGGTCGAGAAACACATGACACCGGAGATGGATGTGGAGGGGAATGGGAGCATGGACTGGTTCTTCCGGCACTGGGTCCACGGCACAGCGCTCCCTCACTACACGCTCCGGTATCGTCTCCGTCCGACTCCGGACGGCAAGCACCGCCTGTGGTTCCAGCTCACCCAAAGCCGCGTGCCCGAAGATTTCCAGATGCTCGTTCCCGTGTACCTCGACTACGGAAAGGGGAAGCTCATCCGCTTGGGCGTGGCGACTTTGCGAGGAAACGGATCGGTCGAAGCGGAAATGACCCTCGCCGCGCCTCCCCAGCGCGTCTTGCTAAACGCTTTCGAGGATGTGCTCAGCACGAAGGAGGAACAGATCGTGAGGTGAGGTGCTGGGTGGTTTGCTCCCCCGCACAGAGGTGGCGTATATTTAAAGCGTGTCACGCGAATTCGAGAGAGCGAGGGGGTGATCATGTCAACGAGACTCGTCGAACCGATGGAACGGATTGTGACGCTCGAGGATCTCCTGCAGGATGAGACCGCCCTGGCGTATGTCGAAGCGGCTGATGCCGTGCTTCAAGCTATCGGATACACTGAGCACGGTATTCGACATGCCAAGAAGACGGGGAAATGGGCGCGCGAGATCCTGCAGAAGCTCGGGTACGACCCCCCACTGCCAGAGCTGGCGGCTATCGCCGGCTTCTTGCACGATGCCGGCAATGTCATCAACCGCAACGTCCATGCCCAATCGGGCGCGCTCATGGCCATGCAGATTCTGACGGCCTTGAAGATGCCCCCCCGCTACATCGGCACCGTCATGGCCGCCATTGGTCACCATGACGAATCCGATGGTCTGCCGGTGAGCCCGGTGAGCGCTGCCGTCATCATCGCCGACAAAGCCGACGTGCACCGTTCGCGCGTTCGACTGACGGATCCCAAGCTGTTCGACATCCATGACCGCATCAACTACTCGGTCACGCGGAGTACGCTCGCGGTGGATCCCGATCACAGGGTCATCACGCTGGAGCTGGAGGTGGACACGTCCATCGGCAGCGTCATGGAATTCTTCGAGATCTTCACCGAGCGCATGATCCTGACGCGAAAGGCTGTCGAATTCCTCGGCTGCCAGTTTCGACTCGTAGCCAACAACGTGGAGCTGCATGGCGCGAGCCGCTGAGGGCTCCTCGGCTCGAGCGCATGAAAGTACGATACGGCCAGCAGGAATACGAATTCACTGAGCGCATGAGTGTGCGAAAACTGCTCGAGCGGCTCGGCGTGTTGCCTGAGACCGTCGTCGTCGTGAAAAATGACGAGATCGTGACCGAAGACGAGATGCTCGACCTCGAAGATGAGGTCGAACTGATCCGCGTCGTCTCCGGAGGCTTCAGCGGATGAAGTGTCGAAAGTGCCGAGAGAAAGCCATCATCTACATGCCGGAGCATCGGCTGGCGCTCTGCTCGGCATGCTACTCGCCGTGGTTCCTCGACTACACGGAGCGCACGATTCGGAAGTTCCGCATGTTCTCCCGCCGGGATCGCATCCTGGTCGCCGTCTCCGGCGGGAAAGATAGCCTCTCGCTCTGGCACGCGCTGAACGCGCTCGGCTATGAGGCCGATGGGTTCTACATCGACTTGGGAATCGCGGGTCAGGACGAATACTCCGAACAGTCGAAACAGCGATGTCAGGAGCTCGCTGAGCGAATCGGTCGGCGACTGCATATCGTCCGCGTGGCCGAACAGGTCGGCGCACCGATCCCCGAAATCACCGACCTGACGGCCCGCCAGGCGTGTTCGGCCTGCGGCCTGATCAAACGCTACCTCATGAACCGCTATGCCTGGGAGGCCGATTACGACGTGATTGCCACCGGGCATAATCTCGATGATGAGGTCGCCGTGCTCTTCTCGAACGTCCTCAATTGGAATCGCGGGTATCTCGCCCGCCAATATCCGGTCCTGGACGAGCGCGCCGGGTTGAAGAAGAAGGTCAAACCCTTCGTCTATGTCACCGAGAAACAGACGACGGTGTATGCCTTGGTGAATCGCATCGCCTATGTTCGCGATGAGTGCCCATATGCCCTCGGCGCCACGACGCTCTCCTATAAAGCGATTCTCGCACAACTGGAGCATCACGCGCCGGGCACGAAGCGTCGCTTCCTCGATGGCTTCTATCAGATTCGCGCGCTCTTCGTCGAACCCGAAGCGCCTGCGCTCATCCCCTGCTCCCGCTGCGGCCAACCGACGACGACCGAGGTGTGCGCCTACTGCCGATTGCTGGAACACGTGCAGCGACGGCGCGGTCTCCTCTCGACGTCGGCGCGCGAGGTCGGAACGATCGGAGACGGTGAACCTACTGCGGACTCCGCGCGCGCGAGCACTTCGGTGTGAACGAAGCGATACCTTCCGATTCCCCCTCAGGCACGTCCCTCGGAGAATGGCGCATCCCGTGGGTGCCACACTCGGTCGAGGATCTCGCGCTGGGCGCGCTCCTCAATGCCGGAGATCACCCCATGAAACGAGGCTTGCGGGAGGCGTCCCACCCGGCCGCCTCCCGCCAAAGGCTCAGAACTCGACGCGGAAGCCAAACTGCACAATGCGCGGGTCTTGCAGATAGCCGCGCGCATCGCGCAACTCACCCAACCGACCGGTCGCGGCGTAATTGAAGTTGAACGCCCCGAACGACGCACTCGTTCTTCTCAGATGAAAGGCGCAGAGAAAACGGCCAGAGGGCGATGTCACTTCCGCGCGAGCATCAGCGGGAGGCCGCTGGAGCAGCTCGCTTGATCGCTTGGACGTTCAGCTCGATCTTCACCTCGTTCCCGACGACCAATCCTCCACCCTCCAGCGCGCGGCTCCAGGAGACGCCATAATCGAGCCGATTGATGGTGAGCCCGGCCTCGACGCCAAGCCGCGTGTTCCCCCGCTGGTCCTTCACCATGCCGAGAATACGGAAGGGAATGGCCACCTCGCGCGAGACGCCGCGAATCGTCAGCGTGCCGATGCACACATAGTCATCGCCGCGCTTCTCAATCCGCGTACTCACGAAGGTGATCTCCGGATACTTCGCCGCATCGAAGAAGTCTGGGCTGCGCAGATGGTTGTCTCGATCCGCATTCCCCGTATCAATGCTCGCCGTCTTGATGACAACACGCACCGAGGACTTCGTGATGTCCTTGTCGTCATAGAGGATCGTCCCGGAGAACTCCCGAAAGCGCCCTCGGACGTTCGTCACCATCATGTGGCGGACGGAAAATTCGATCGAACTGTGCACGGGATCAATGGCGAACTCGTCCGCTCCCCACACGGGGGCGAAAGAGACGAGCGAAACCACACCAATGACCAAAAGACGAGAAGCGTTCATCTTCCCCTCACAAGGTCTTATGCGTCCCATCGCAGAAGGGAGCATTCTTCGTATGCTTGCATTGGCAGAGGGCGACCTGCCGCGCCTCCGTGATCTCGAACCGGAGAGGCGTGAACTCTGTTCCCCTGTGCGATCCATCGCAGAAAGGCTGATTCTGCGATCGCCCGCATCGGCACCAATAGTAGGTCCCTGGTTCCAAGGTCAAAACCGCCGGTTTCTTGAAGGCGATGATCGGTTCGCTCATAAGCTCCTCCCCGCTCAAGAACATTTTGGGAGATAGCGACTGAGGCCTCTTCCCATCGCACTCTGGGCGTGCGCCGCAAGCGCTCTCTCCAATCCTTCGCTGTCAGAACACCACTCTCGCGCACGGCCATGACGACGTATCAGACAGGAAAGACGCACGATCCCGCGATGCCCTTTCGACAGAAACGCCACAACGACGAAGGAATACTCCGCCTTTGATCGAGCGCGCGAAGCTCTGACTCCATCCCTTTGTCACATGTCTTCGTGCTGCCTCGCCTTGAGCGCGTGAAGTCAAACGAAGAATATGGGTAGCACAGATCGGGGAGGCTGTCAATCCGACCGCCCCTCTCGGACGCGCTGCCCACCGAGCTCCGCGCAGAAATCCCCTTGACGAATGCGGCCGATCCCCTTCATACTAGGCCCGCGATGCGGCCGAATATGGAATCGCGAACACGATATCACAGTCCTCGGTGGGAGATTTCGCGCGGACGCTCCATTCGAGTTGAAGCGAAGGAGGGATACGATGAACTCACCGGCTCACGAGGATCGGCTCGCGCTCATGGACACATCCGAACGCATTCTCTATCGGACGCTCGAGATCTTAGAGTCTACGCGGCAGCTCGCTGTTCTGAACGCCATCGCGGCCGCCGCTTCGCACTCGCTTGATCTGGAGATCCTGCTTCGGGAGGTCCTCAACATCCTTCTTGGACGGCTCTCCTTCGAGGCGGGGGCGATCTATGTGTCTGAGGCGTCTCCCCGGTGCACCGGAGATCGCTCGGAAGCGGCTCCTGAGCTTCGACTTCGGCACTCGCGGGGTATCCCTCCCAATCTTGTGGAACTGCTTGAACGCGTGCCGGTGGGCGAGGGACCAATTGGAGAGGTCGTTACCCTCGGCGAGCCACTTGTCCTTGAAGTCTCAGCCATTGAGCCATCCCCGTATCGACATCTGATCCGGCGCACGGGATTCCGTCTCTTCGTCCTCATTCCTCTTCGCGCGGGAGAGCATACGGTGGGCGTCCTCCTTCTCGCTCGCCAGAGCGCATCGTTGGCGGACCTCCCTGATATCCGGGAGCCCCTGCAGGAAGGCGCGCGCGCGAGCGCTGCCGGAATGGCCGAGCGTCGCCCCGCCTTTCTCTCGGCACTCGGTCACCTGCTGGGCACGGCGATCGAGAACGCGCGCCGATACCAGGAGAGGTGCGAAGACGTTGAGCGCGAACGCCGACGAGGAGAGCTCTGGCAACGCGCCGCTCATCTGATGATCGCGCTCGGTGCGCGTCTGCTCCAGGGAGCGGTGCACGCTACGGCTTCAGAGAATCTCACCGACATGCTCGCCGAAGCCTGCCGCCTGATCCAAGAGGGATTCGACGTCCCCAACGTCTCCATCTTCCTGCTCGACGAATCGGCCCAGGAACTCATCCTCATGGCGACGCAGAGCCGATATGCGCACCCAGCCCCACTCGGCTACCGGCAGAGCCTCTACGTCGGCCTGCTCGGCTGGGCCGCCCGCCATGGAGAGATGCTTGTGGCCAATGACGTCTCCACTGAGCCCCGCTTCGTTCGATACCACGCGGAGACACAAGCGGAACTCGATCTCCCGATGCGGTGCGAGGGGCGCGTCATCGGCGTTCTGAATATGGAGAGCGATCGCCCGCACGCATTCACCGAAGACGACGTCACCGCCCTTCGTCTCGTCGCCGATCACCTCTCCGTGATGCTCGAAACCACTCGATTTGCGGAGAAGCTTCGGCAGCACCTCGAACGAACCCTTGAGTCCGAGCGCTCTCACCGAGCGGTGATCGAAACCCTCTCAGAGGGAGTCCTGATCGTGCAGGATCGGATTATTCGCTCCGCGAACTCGAGCGCGGCGGCCCTTTGGGGATCCTCTGTCGGAGAATGGCTCGTTGGCTCCGACTTCCTGAGCCTTGTTCGAGAGGAAGATCGGGACCTCGCGCGCGCACTCCTCGAACCGAATGGATCACCAGAGAGGGAACCGGAGATCAGGTTGAGGCTCTCGCGAAAGAGCGGGGGCGACATCATCGTCCGCGCGCGAAGCGCTCCGATCGCTTACGAGGGTCGGCCCGCGGCATGCATAATCCTCCGGGAAGAGAGCGGCGAACGGTCGCTCGCCGAGCGGCGACTTCAGGCGGAGAAGCTCGCAGCCCTCGAGCAATTCGTCTCAGGCGTCGCCCATGAGCTGAATAATCCGCTGACCAGCGTGCTCGGATATGCGGAGCTCGTGCTCGCCCACGAGTCCCTGAGCGAAAGCGCGCGGCGCGATCTCCGAACGATCGTCGAGCAAGCGCAGCGGGCCAAGAAGATCCTTCAGAACCTGCTCGCCTTCGCTCGTTTCTATCGTCTGGAGAAGAGCGCACTGGATGTCAACGCGGCGATCCGCGCCGCGCTCGAGACCCATCGCGCGCGTGTCCCCCAGAGCGTCCTCCGAGTCATCATGCATCTCGCACCGGACCTCCCGCAGATTTGGGCGGATCGCAATCTTCTGGAGCAGGTCTTCCAGAACATCATCCTCAACGCGGAACAAGCCGTGCGACAGGCGCGTGGGCACGGAACGCTCCGCGTCGAGACGCGTCGAAAGCGATCGGGCGGGGAGATCCCATCCGGGGAAGTGATCGAGATCCGTTTCACCGACGACGGTCCAGGCATCCCGGCTTCGCATCTGCCCCGCATCTTTGACCCCTTTTTCACCACGAAATCACCGGGCGAGGGAACCGGCCTGGGCCTCTCGATCTGCTACGGGATCATCAAGGAGCACGGGGGAGAGATCTACGCCCTCAGCCAGGAGGGTCATGGAGCAACGTTCGTCATCGAACTCCCTCTTATCCCTGCCGTCGGATCGAAGGACTCTGTGGCCGTGGACACAGCGCCTTCGCATCGGTGAACGCCCAGAAGAGCGTCTCAGCGCTCATGGCAGATTGAGGGGAAGCGAGAGAACGCGCGGGAAGGTCGTCCCGAGCGCACGATATCGTTGGATGAGAGGAGCGAAGGAGACTCCCTGTCCATTCTCCCGATGGAGTAGGCGCTGAAGCAGGCGAGCATGCAGCTCTTCCAACCGAAAGCCAAACTGGCGCGCGCGCTGAAGGGCCATGCGAAAATAGCGCTCCGCTCGCTCGAACTCGCCCCGGAGCAGGAGAAGCTCGCCTTCTCCGAGCCGCGTGTAAATCTCTCCGCGCACGTCGCGCGTCTTTCGGAAGAGCCGATCGGCTTCGCGGAAATCTGCGAGAGCGCGCTCATAAAGGCCGAGCATTTTGTAGGCCGTCGCTTCTCCCCAGAGCGTATACGCGTAGCTCACCTCATCGCCGATCGTGCGATAGAGCGTTGTCGCGCGCTCGAAGAACTCGAGGGCGCGCTCATAGTCTCCGCGCATGCGGTACGCATTGGCGATGCCGCAGAAGGAATACGCGCGACCGAACGTATCGCGGAGGCGCCGAAAGCGCTCGTTCGCTTCTGCGTAGAACTCGAACGACGCGGCGTATCGTCCCATCACGCGCGAGACGCCTCCGAGGCCACAGAGCGCATAGGCTGCGCCCACGCGATCGCCCGCCCGTTCATATCGGCGCAGGGCTTCGCGGAAACTCCGATACGCAGAGCGCAAATCGCCCCGCAGGCGGAACGTCCCCCCTCTGGCCCAGTAGAGATAAGCGCGCCCGAGCTCATCTCCGCGCGCGCGATACGCGCGCTCGGCTGCGCGGAAAAGGCGCAACGCTTCGGAGATCTCCCCGAGCGCCCGCGCCGCCATCCCTTCGCCGACATGCGCATCGGCGAGACTCAGGTCCTCGCTCAATGCGCGCGCCCACCGCGCCGCGCGTCGGTATGCCTGACGCGCGCGCCGAAACTGCCCGATGAGCCGCAGACAATGTCCCTGAGCTAACGCGCACTCCAGGAGCCCGCGCCTATTCCCCTCGCGCTCGAAGAGACGTTGCGCCCTCCGGTAAAGATCCAGCGCCTCGATGAATGCTCCGCGCTGTCGTCGTCGCTCAGCTTGATCGAAAAGCTGATTCCCGGATCGCATCTCCCCCTCACGCGAATTCTAATCGGCACTCACGGCATCGGCGATTCCTCCCGCTTCAATCCGGCTCTCACAAGCTCCAGAAGCTCTTCGAGCGTACAGGGTTTGGAAAGATGCAAGCTTCCCGTCTCGCGAAGGAAATCGAGCGCCTGCCCGCTCAAAATGTCTCCGGTCAGAAAGACCATGCGGCGCGCGACCGAAGGATCCACGCGCCGAAAATGCTCGTACAGCTCCATCCCTCCGATTCCCGGCATGTGGAGATCGGCGATGATGAGATCGTAGTGCTTCTGCTCGATCAGAGAGAGGGCCTCTTCTCCATCGAGCGACACATCCACGCCGTAATGAGCAGCTCGCAATGCGCGCGCGATCAGTTCGGCGACCGGCGGCTCATCATCCACGACGAGGATCCGGCGGGATTCGGCAACCACTTCGGCGACGTCTTCGCGAGCGGGGACCGGCGCTTCTGGACCCGCCTCCACGAGAGCCGCCTCCTGACGGAGGCGATGCATCAGCGCACGCACAGCCTCAATAGCCGATCGCGCCTCCATCCTGATCAACTCCAACGGTTCCTGGAGCTCAGGCGCTTCGCTCGTCTGACGCGCCAGCTGGACGTGCAGGTGAATGCTCGTCAGCCGGTTGCTGATCTCGTGCGCCATCTGCGAGAGCACTTCGATGAGGGAGGACCATGGCTCAACCGTGCGCGGCGGAACAGTCGCGACGTGTCGCACCCACTCATAGCGCCCGGAGATCTCCATCGAGAAAGCCTCTGCGAGGAGTCGAACCACCTCCCGCACGTGCTCCAGTCGCTCGCTTGCGAGCGCCACCTCGCGCGCGCGCCGATGACTCTCTCGAAGAGACGGATTCCCACCGGGAAAGAGCGTCTCCAAAACATCGTCCGCGAAGAAATGCTCGATCGGGAATGCGGCCACAGTGAGGGCAGCCTTCGGATATGCGCGCCCTTCGTGGAATAAGAGGATGGGACAGCTCCAAAGCGTCTGCCGTCCGCCGATGCAATCGGCGATGATCGGATGCCGCTGCTGCATCGCCTGAAGGGCGGCCTGCCATGTGTCGTGTACGCATCGCATGCTCCCCGCTGCCGTCTCCAGTCGGTTCAGCTCCCGACAGAGCGGGGAGTGCACAAGCAGGGGCGCGACGTCAGGACGAAGCGGTCGCGGCGAAGCTTCGTCGTAAAGGTACACGGAGGCCTCCGTCTGCGTGAGCGCGCTCAACTGCCTTTGTGCGTGAAGCAGCCGCTCTGGATCGAGCAATGCCTCCAAGGGAACGCGCTCCGGAGGGAGCACTGCCCCCGAGGCATCCATGCACCGCCGCACGTCGAAAGTCCATCCACTCGTGAACGCCATCGCCACCCCCCTCACGGAGTCCGCACCATCGAATCCCTCACACATACACCGCGAGCGCTCCAGCGCATCTTTGCTCAGCGTCCGTCTTCCATCGCCTCTTCGGCAGGGACGGTGCGAACGTATCGCTGCAGGCATTTTCGCGCGCGCATGGGCTCTCCGGCCGCGTACCACGCCGCCGCGGCGAAGAGCCAATTTTCCTTCGATCCCTGAAGCTCCGCGGCTCGCGCGAAGCTCTCGGCGGCCTCCCGATATTTTCCGAGAGCGAGGTGCGTCTTTCCCAACCAATGCTGGTACAGGCCGTTGGAGGGATCTCCGCGTACCCCCTCATCCAGCAGCTGCTTGGCTTCCGCATACCGACCGGCGCGAAAGCTCCGAATCGCGCGATCCAGGTGCGCATGCGCATGCTCGGTCACAGAGAGCAAGGAACTTTCGCTCTCCGCCCGCCAGCGCTCGACGATCATCCCGGCGACGAAGAGCACAACAGCACTGAGCACCGTCATGAGGATCGCCAGCCCATAGACGCGGCCGAAGCGTTGCAGACGCTGGGCGAGGAAGGGCAACGGTGAGGACGCTGCAGATCCCCCCGCTGCGGGCAATGCCTCCGACCTCGAATCCTCGCGCTCCGACTCCCTTCGCTCTTCGCTTACCCTCGAGCGCACGGGACGCGACGGCACCGATTCCACGCGCACGACGATGGCCGTGAAATTGTCTCGTGCCCCCCGCTCGTAACACAGCTCCTTGAGCCGATCGCACACCCTCTGCGGATCCGGCTCGCGCACCAACAGATCCTGCAGCTCCTCATCGGTCACATGACGCGTGATCCCATCGGTGCAGAGCAGAAAGACCGTATTCGGCTCAAGTCCGATCTTCTTCACATCCGGGATGACGTCCTCGCCAATGCCGAGCGCGCGCGTGAGAACGTATTTCTTCGTGTACTCGAGGATAGAGACCCCACCGAGATGCTCGGATTCCACGAGCGTGTGATCAATCGTCTCACGAACGAGTCCCCCCGCCGCCAATCGATAGACGCGGCTGTCGCCGACATGACAGATGATGGCATGTCGGGAATTCAGCATCAGCACCGCGAGCGTCGTCGCCATGCCGCTCAAGGGCTCCTCGCTCATCGCCATCTCGCGAAGCGAGCCGTTCAGATACGCGATCACCTGCTCCAGATATCGAACGCGATCGCCGCGCGTCTTTCGAGAGAAGTGCTGGCGGAGGATTTCCATCGCCGTCCGACTGGCGATCTCTCCAGCGTTCTGCCCGCCCACGCCATCGGCAACGGCGAACAGACCCGCGTCCTCGAGGATCACATAACTGTCCTCATTCACCGGACGGCGAGGGTTCAATCCCCGGTCTGAGATGACGCCGTAGCTTCCCCACCTGAATCGTCCGGCCGCTGCGCTCACGGTGTTCTCCGCGCTTGGCCACTTGCCGCCTCGCGAGGGAAGAAAACCCTTCATACAAGGGGCTTCTCCCCACCCGAACAGCCGAGCACCTGCTCCTCCGCCGGGCGCTCCTCAGAAATTTCGCGTCTCCGACGTCGGAGACGTAATTGTAACGTCCGCCAAATCCCGCAGCAACAGAGATGACAGCGCGACAAGCACCGATGCACGAGAGGGGGGGACATGAGCGCGCTCGCGAACCACCGCCGAAGAGAATACGAGTCACTCTCCGAGGACCTTGATGACCACGCGCTTGCGCCGGCGTCCGTCGAACTCCGCGTAGAAGATCCGCTGCCACGTCCCCAAATCCAGCTTTCCATCGGTCACCGGGACGATGACCTGATGATGGATGAGCACGCTCTTCAAATGGGCGTCGCCATTATCCTCCCCCGTCGCATGATGGCGATACGGTGCTCCGAAAGGCGCGAGCTTCTCCAACATCTCGTCGAGGTCGTGAAGCAAGCCGTCCTCGTCATCGTTGATGTAGATGCCGGCCGTCGTATGCAAGGCGGAGATCACGACCATGCCTTCTCGAATCCCACTTTGGCGAACGGCGCGCTCGACCTCGCGCGTGATGTTGATATACTCGCGCCGCTTTTTCGTCTGGAACTCCAAATATTCCGTATGCGTCTTCATCTTCCTCTCCTCGACCTCGCCATCGCGCGGCGATCGCACTAGCCAAGTTTCAGGACGATGACCGCCAGCGGGGGCACCGTCAGTTGAATCGAATAGGGGCGACCGGACCACGGGATGGGATCGGTGCGAAGAGGTCCGACGTTTCCCTGGCCGCTCCCCCCATACTCCGGCCGATCGCTGTTGAAGACCTCGCGATATTCTCCGGGCTCCGGGACACCAATACGATATCCCAGTCGCGGCACCGGCGTGAAGTTGCACACGAAGATGAGAAACGGCGCCCCGTGACGCGCGCGCCGCAGAAAGACGATGATGCTCCATTCCCAATCGTGGCATTCGATCCACTCGAACCCACTCGGCTCGAAGTCGCACTCGTAGAGCGCCGGCTCGGCGAGATAGAAGTGGTTCAGATCGCGGACGTACCGATGGAGCTGCCGGTGCGGCTCCTCTTGGAGAAGATGCCAATCGAGGCTCGTTCCGACGTCCCATTCGCGCCATTGCCCGAACTCTCCCCCCATGAAGAGCAGCTTCTTTCCGGGATGGCCGAACATGTATCCATAGAGGAGCCGCAGGTTGGCGAACTTCTGCCACCGGTCGCCCGGCATCTTCTCCAGCAGCGATCGCTTCCCATGCACGACCTCATCGTGCGAGAGCGGCAGGATGAAATTCTCCGAGAATGCGTACATGAGGGAGAAGGTCAACTCATTGTGATGGTACTTGCGATAGATCGGATCCCGAGCCATGTAGCGCAGCGTGTCGTTCATCCATCCCATGTTCCACTTGAACGTGAAGCCCAATCCGCCGAGATAGGTCGGGCGCGAGACCATGGGCCAAGCTGTGGACTCCTCGGCGATGGTCACGGCTCCGGGGAAAAGCTCGTGCACCAGCTCGTTGAATCGCCGCAGGAAGGCGATCGCTTCCAAGTTCTCGTTCCCTCCATACGGATTCGGGAGCCACTCTCCCGGACGCCGAGAATAATCGAGATAGAGCATCGAGGCGACGGCGTCCACGCGCAGCCCGTCGACATGATAGCGCTCCAACCAGAAGAGCGCACTCCCCAACAGGAAATTCCGCACCTCGTTCCGACCGTAGTTGAAGATGAGCGTCCCCCAGTCCGGATGTTCTCCTCGGCGTGGATCTGCATGCTCATAGAGGTGCGTGCCGTCGAAGAAGGCGAGCCCATGCGCATCCTTGGGGAAGTGCGCGGGCACCCAGTCGAGGAGCACGCCAATACCCTGCTCGTGGAGATAAGTGATGAAATACGCGAAATCCTCAGGCGAACCGTATCGGCTCGTCGGCGCATAATAGCCGAGGGCTTGGTACCCCCACGATCCCTCGAAGGGATGCTCCAGGATCGGCAGCAGCTCGACATGCGTGTACCCCATCTCCTTCACATACGCCGCTAACTGATGCGCTGCCTCTCGATACGTGAGCGGCCGATCCCCTTCCTCCGGCACGCGTCGCCAGGAGCCGAGATGCACCTCGTAGATGTTCATGGGCGACTCCAGGACACGACGTCCTGCCCGCGCTTCCATCCACGCGTGATCCGACAGCCGGACGCGCGAGAGATCGTAGACGATCGTCGCCGTCTTCGGCGGACGCTCGAAGAAGAACCCATAGGGATCGCTCTTCAAAAGCAGCACGTTCCCATACTGCGACGTGATCTCGAATTTGTAGAGCGTGCCCTCCGGCAGCTCGGGGATGAAGAGCTCCCAGACGCCACTGGTCCCCCGCACGCGCATGGGATGGCGACGGCCATCCCACGCATTGAAATCGCCGACGACGCTGACGCGACGGGCGTTCGGCGCCCAAACGGCGAAATGAACGCCCCGCACCCCTTCGATCTCACGGACGTGCGCACCAAGCTTCTCGTAGATCCGCTGATGCGTCCCCTCGCCGATGAGGTAGAGATCGAAATCCGTGAGCACAGGCGGGAAGCTGTAGGGATCGAGGAACTCTCGAACCTCCTCTCCACGCACCACGCGGAGGCGATACGGGAAGGTATCGGTCACGCCCCAGAAGACGAGTTCATAAAATCCGTCCGGATGCACGCGCTCCATCGCATACGTGCTTCCGGAGCGCGCATCCACGACGAACGCCGCCTCGGCCTCGGGAAGGAAAGCCCGAATGGCGAGACCCGGCACCCCCTCGCGCTCCACCGGATGCCGTCCCAAGATATGGAACGGATCCGCATGCTCGGCGCGAACGATCAATTCGATCTCCACGGGCGGTGCTGTGCTCATACTAGCGCGTCCGCGGAATGCCTGAATATAATGCGTGTCTCGCACCAGCTCAGCCTCAATGATCAAGAGGCGCGATGCGACCGAGCGCGCACATTTTAATCGGGCTTCCTGGCTCCGGCAAGAGCACGCTCGCGCGACGCCTGGCCGAGCGCTACGCTCCGGCTTCCATCATCAGCTCCGATGAGATCCGCAAGCACCTCTACGGCGATGAGGCCATTCAAGGAGAGGCGGCGCGCGTCTTCCGCCTCGCTCGCTCGAATCTGCTGGCTGCCGTGCGCGCTGGACGCAATGTCATCTATGACGCCACGAACGTCAATCCGAAGTTTCGCCGCCTGACCCTCCGAGAACTGCGCGAGAGCGGCGTCCGATGGATCATCGGATACTGGCTCGATGTGCCCCTCTCCATCTGCCAGGAGCGAAACCGCGAACGCCAACGCGTCGTCCCCGAACGAGTCCTCGACCGCATGCTCGCAGAGCTGCGCCACTTTCCCCCCTCTTTCCACGAGGGATTCGACGAGCTGGTGATCACAGGAGAGAGCGTGGAGATATGCGCCGATCTCGCCTCGGGATGAGGCACGCGCGCAGAGATGCTGCCGCCTCACGCCATCCATTCCAGCAGCAGCGTCGCCAGGCCGAGCATAATCGTTACGCTCGCGACGTCCTGAAATGCCGTCTCGAACGGACCGGCCGTGAGCGCGGGATCGAATCCCAAGCGTTTGGAGACCATGGGAATGACCGTCCCCACGACCCCCGACAGGTTAATGGCGACGAACATCGAGAACCCGACGACGAATCCGAACACCGGATCGAACCATGTCCCGCGCTCAGCCAGGCGCTGCCACCCATGCCAGAGGCCGCCAATGAAAAAGATGAGCGGACCCAAAATCCCCCCCAAGATGAGCGTCGTCCGAAGCTGCCGCCACACCGGCCGCCACCAATCCCGTAACGTCACATGCCCCGTCGCCAGTCCTCGCACCACGATCGTCGCCGATTGTAATCCCGTATTCCCCGAGATGGCCTGAATGACCGGCATGAACGAGGCCAGCAAAATGACTGTCCCCAGCGTGTCGTCGAAGCGATGGATGACAACCCCCGCGATCAGTTCGATGACGACCGTCGCCAACAACCACGGCAAGCGGAGCCGGGCGATCTCGGCCGGCGTCCGCCGCTCTAGCTCGGCAGCGTCCGATCCGACCATGCGGAAATAATCCTCGGTCAATTCCTCCTGCAAGACGTCAATCACATCGTCCACGGTCACAATGCCGACGAGCCGATTCTCATCGTCCACGACGGGAACAGCCATGAGATCATATTTGGAGACGACGCGCGCGACCTCCTCCTGATCCGTGCTCGTATGCACGCTGATGACATCGGTGGACATGATCTTCCGCAGCGGCGTACTCGGAGGATTGAGCAACAGTTGCCGCAGGCTCACGACGCCCACCAAGTGGTGCCGATCGTCCACGACGTAGAGATAGAAAACCATCTCCAGTTCGTCGCTCTTGCGCTGCAGGGTGGAGATGGCCTCGCCAACGGTCATGTCCTCGTGCAGGGCGAAGACATGCGGATTCATGATGCGACCGGCCGTGTTCTCCTCGAACTGCAACTGATCCACGACGTCCACCGATCGCGCCACGTGCATCCGTTCGAGAACCTGTTCGACCAGCTCTGGCGGAAGCCTCGAGGTGATCTGCGTCGCGTCGTCCACAGGGATCTTCTGCAGGAGGTCGGCAATCGTCTCCGGCTCCAGGTGCCCCAGGAGCGACGCGGCGTCTTCGGGCGGCATCTCGCTCAAGGTTGATGCCACAAAGTCCCCATCCTGCTTGAGGAGGGCGCGAAGGGCGAAGAGGCGTTCTCCATCGGTGAGGTTCCCGAAGATGATGGCGACGTCGGCCGGACGCATCTTGCGGAGTAAATTCACGAGGTTAGTACCCGCCCCAATCCGCGCCAACTTGCGCGCCGACTCGATGGCCAGATCGAGTTTTCGCAGGTACGCCATCCTCGCTCTGTCGTCCTCGTCCCGTCATCTTCCTCAAACACCTAAGCATGGCAAATCTTGCGCCGCTTTTCAACGAGAATTTTCGAGAGCGAATCGCCTCCCCCCGAAACGGCGCTTTCGCGGTCGCCACCGATGTTTGTGGAATGCTACTTGATCCTCGGCGAGAAACGCAACGCCCTCCGCTCGCAGCCGCTCGCGCTGAAGCTGTTGTAACCAGAGCGCGCGCCGACCGATGGTCAATCGCCCTTCGCAATTGACCACGCGATGCCAGGGGACATCAGGCGGGCACACGGCGAGCGCCCATCCCACCACGCGCGGCGGGACATCCGACTGACAAAGCGCTGCAACATCGCCATAAGATGCAACGCGCCCGCGCGGGATGCGTCGCACAATGCTGTAGATCTCGGCGAAGCACGGGCCGCGCACGCCTTCGGATTTCGGCATATGTCCGCGCTACCTCAAAATGGGCCTACGGCCTCTCCACCCCGTGACACCACACGAGTGAGAGCGATGACGATGTAGACGAGGATCATCGCCTCAATGGCGTCGAGCACTCCAATCGTGACGAGCGCCAGGCGCGCTCGCGCCCGAAAGGAAGGAGCCGGAGCCGGATCCCGCCGCAAGTGGACGACAACGCGCGCAGTCGTGCGAGTCAGCTCATTAGCCGCCCACCCGAGCCCGTGATAGAGGATGACAAAAAGGACAGGCCCGAGAGCGAGCACGCCCGGATAGAGGAGCATATAGATGAACAGCAGCGTGAAATAGATGACCTCCAGTCGAATCATTCCCGTCAACTGACCAAGACCCGCGATCTCCTGCTCCGTGAGCTCCCTCCGCGCGCCGAAAGCCAGACGTGCCAGCGGGCGCAGCCGCATCCACCCGAGCGCGTTCACCCCCACACACATCACCGTGAGCACAAGCATCGCGACCGTTACTTCCAGAAACGCTCCGTCCCTCATAGGCGTCGTATCTTGCCTCATGCGATCCGCTTTGGCAAGCATCCACACCGAAGCGGGCCCTTTCTCGACGCGCGAAGACTCTCAGCGTGAACCCTTGACGCGCTGCTCGCTGATCGCTATAACCTTCTTTCGCTCATCTTCGACAGGGAGGATGCTATGGCGGGACACATGGTCGAATTCCCGGCGAACGGAAAGATGGTCACGGGCTATCTCGCGCTCCCGGCGGGCAAAGGCCCGGGCGTCGTCGTCATTCAAGAGTGGTGGGGCCTTGTGGATCACATCAAAGACATTTGCGATCGCTTCGCCGCTGCTGGATATGTGGCCCTCGCTCCAGATCTCTATCATGGACAGACGACGACGTCTCCGGATGAGGCTGGCAAGCTCATGATGGCCCTTCGAATCGACGAGGCGGAGAAGGAGTTGCGCGGAGCGGTTCAGTATCTGCTCGCGCACCCGTCGGTCGAACCCAAGAAGATCGGCACGATCGGGTTTTGCATGGGGGGCGCGCTCTCGCTCTACGCAGCATGCGAGAATCCGCAGGTGGACGCGTGCGTCGTCTTCTACGGCGGGCATCCGAATGTGAAGCCCAAGCTGGAGAAACTGCGCGCTCCCGTGCTCGGCATCTACGCCGAGCGAGATCAGTTTGTGACTCCGGAGTCGGTGCGACAACTGGAAGCGCAGTTGAAGCAGCTCGGGAAGACAGCCGAGATTCACATCTATCCGGGGGTGGATCACGCGTTCTTCAACGACACACGCCCAGAGGTGTATAATCGAGAAGCGGCGGAGGACGCCTGGCGACGAACGTTGGAATTCTTCGGCACGCACCTGCGGTGATCCTCGCTGATCGCACCCCGAAGCTGGAGATCCTCGGCTCGCCTGAGTTCTGGAACTGATCGCTCGACGAACGGAGCACTCGAATCTTCCGCCGCGGCGAGGAAGACGCGGCGGCTATCCTCATCCCTCGTCCGACGGCTCTGTCGCCGTCATCCCCATAATGTGATAGCCGCCGTCCACAAAGAGAACCTCGCCCGTGATGCCGCGCGAGAGCGGGCTCACGAAAAAGAGCGCCGCATCAGCCACTTCGGCCGGATCCGTGTTCCGTCGGAGCGGAGACGTTTGCGCCACATGCCTCAGCATGCGGGAGAAGCCAGGGACGCCGCTGGCCGCGAGCGTCTTGATCGGGCCTGGCGAGAGCGCGTTGACGCGAATCCCTCTCGGCCCCAGTTCAGCGGCGAGATATTTCACTGCGGATTCGAGCGCGGCCTTGGCGACGCCCATGACGTTATATCCCGGCATCACGCGCTCGCTCCCCAAATAGGTCAAGGTGACAATGCTCCCTCCTCGCTCCTCCATGAGCGGAGCGGCGCGACGCGCGAGGGCGATGAGCGAGTAGACGCTCACCTCATGAGCGATGCGATACCCCTCGCGCGAGGTGTTGAGAAACGCCCCCTCCAAATCCTCGCGCGGAGCGAACGCAATCGAATGGACGAGGAAATCCAGATGGTGGAATTCACGAGCGAGCGTCTCAAAGACGGCCTCGATCTGGGACTCCTCGGCCACATCGCAGGGAAGGATCACGGGGGGCTGTCGCAGGGCCGCGGCCAGCTCGCGCACATTCTCCCCGAGCCGTTCATTCTGGTACGTCAGTGCGAGCCGCGCGCCTGCAGCATCGAAACGCTGGGCGATCGCCCAGGCGATGCTCCGTTTGTTCGCGACTCCGAAGATGATCCCCTGCATCCCCTCCAACATAGGCCCCAACGATACCCGACCGAAGGCCGCCGCGTCAACTCCTCTCCGTTTTTGACAGTCTCAGGACCGGCGACTAAACTTTCCACTTTCGCGCGATCTCGGAGCCGGTGCTATGTTCGGCACAGTGTGGGAAGCGATCACGAACATCCTTCTCGAACTCGGCCCCGTGGGGATGATCCTCATCGCCATGCTCGACTCCTCGCTCCTCTCGATCTCCGAGATCAACGGCGTGATCGTCGTCCCGCGCAATGCCACAGATGGCAGACCACTGAACATGCCTCCTACGTCACCGCATCGCGAGCGCCAACGCGCATGAGCTCCATGACGGAGACCCTTCTCACCTTCGGCCCGATCGGACTCTTCATCATCGCTTTCCTCGACTCAGCGATGATCCCCTTGGCCGGAGGGCCGGATGGTGCCCTGATCCTCCTCTCGATGTGGCATCCGCGACGCGCCCTCCTCTATACGGGAGCTGCGACAATAGGCTCTGCAGTGGGGTGTCTCGTCCTGTATACATTCGCACGACGGGCGGGCGAACGCATGCTCTCGCGCCTGACCCCTTCTCGACGTGAGCGGATCCGCCAGCTCCTCGATCAATACGATCTTCTGGCCATCGCCCTGGCTGTTTTCCTTCCTCCCCCGTTCCCAACCAAGCCGATGATTGCAATGGCCGGAGTCTTAGGAATGCCGCGCGGGCGATTCCTCACAGGTGTTCTCCTGGGTCGTCTGGTGCGATACGGCGTGGAGGGATATCTCGGGGCGCGATTTGGGACGAGAGCCATCCCTATACTGCGACAGATCTCGCCATGGCTTCTTCTTGGCGGCATTGTTGCGCTCGTGTTCGTCCTCCTCATGAAGAAGAGGCGCCGCCAATGAGCCGCGCTTCTCTTTCAGGAAGAAACGGCGTGCGTCTTTCGGGTGGCGAGATGAATCTTCATGAGGACCTCTTTGATCACCTGAGCGAGGGCCATCTCGGCCCGATGCCGAACGATGCGCACCTCTTGCTCTACATGGATGCCGCGCTCTCGCATGAACTCGATACAACGGGGCAGGATATAGGTCTGCAGCTCCTCGGCGAGCCAGTCGGCCGTGAACCGGCGAAAGCGCTCGAGTTCATCCGATTGCGCCAGATGCGGCTGCGCTTCCGGGTGTCGGAGGACGTGGTCCACAACGTCATGCCCGAAGCGTCGCGTCTCATCGAGCCAGCTCTGGCACGCCTCCCAAATCACGCCGGGATGGACGAGCCGGAACTCCCCTTCGACCGTGAGCTTCTTGCGAATGGGAAGAACGCGCGCCTCGGCTTGCTCTCTCCGTTGGGACCGCTCTCGCTCGATATAGGCTCGCGCTATGTCCACAAGCGGCGATGCGTTCATCTCCCCTCCTCGCCCTTTCACCGTGCGGCCGCCGCCGCATGACGCTCCAGATAGTCGAGCAGAATGCTCGCCGCCACCTTCACCCCTAACGGGAGCGCATCCTCGTCAAGATCGAATTCCGGCGTGTGAATCATCGCCGTGATCCCCTTGGCTTCATTCCGCACGCCGAGGAAGAAGAAGAAGCCGGGAACCACTTGCGCATAGTAGCTGAAATCCTCCGCTCCCATGTGCGGGCGCGGTGTGACGAGGTTGCTCTCGCCGAGCATGCGCCGGAGCGTCGGCAGTGTCTCCTCGACCAGATGCGGATCATTGTAGGTTACCGCCGCCCCCTCCTCGACCCTCAGCTCATAGGAGCCACCGAGCGCCTCGGTCACGCCCTTGAGCGTTTGATGCATCAGCTCGATCACTCGAGCGCGTACGCTCTCATCGAGCGTGCGCAATGTCCCCTGCAGTTTCACCTCGTCGGTGATGATGTTGTGCCGATTCCCACCGTGAATGCTTCCGAGCGTGAGCACAAACGGTTGAAACGTATCCACGCGTCGGCTTCGAATGACCTGAAGCGCCGTGACCGCATGCGCGGCGATGACCAGAGCATCCACTCCTTCATGAGGATAGGCGCCGTGAACCTTCTTGCCACGAATCGTGATCTCAATGAGATCGGCCGATGCCATGGCCGGTCCCTTGTGATAGGCGATCTTCCCCACATCCACGCGCGGATCCACGTGAAGGCCAAAGATGGCCTGCGGTCGTGGATTCTCCAAGGCGCCCTCTTTAATCATCAACCGCGCTCCCCCTTCCTCACCCGGAGGAGGGCCTTCCTCCGCCGGTTGGAAGAGGAACTTCACCGTCCCCCGCACACGATCGCGCATCTGGCTGAGAAGAGTTGCCACGCCCAATCCGATCGCCGTGTGCGCGTCATGCCCGCAGGCATGTTTCACCCCCGGATGCCGCGACTTGTACGGAACATCTAGGGTCTCCTCGATCGGCAAGGCATCCATATCCGCGCGATAAGCGACAACAGGACCGGGCAGCGCTCCTCTCAGGATGGCGACGACTCCATGCCGCGCGATCCCCGTTTGGACCTCCAACCCGAGCTGACGAAGATACTCCGCGACAACGCGCGACGTGCGTTCCTCGCGATTGGAGAGCTCCGGATACATATGAAAATCACGCCGCCAGGCGACGAGCTTCTCGCGTATCTGCTCGACCGCCTGCGCGATGTGAACGTCCCGAGAGACCTCCTGAGCATCCAGAGTGGTCGTCTTCATACCCCCCACCATCAGCAGAAAGATAAGGATCCGTGCACTTCTCTTCCGCGCGCCCTTGACTCCTTTCACTGACCTCACCGCCATCCCTTGATCCCCTCGCTTTCTCAAAGGGGGTATTCTATGCACAAAGGCGGAGGAGAATCAAGCGATCCCCTTCACGGGAACTCGTCCCCCAATAGTGGGCCTCCAGCCTTATTCCCCCTTGACAAAGAGGGAGACGCGAGTACAATTTCTTGTGGCATGAGCGGGAGTAACTCAGCGGTAGAGTGCAACCTTGCCAAGGTTGAAGTCGCGGGTTCGAATCCCGTCTCCCGCTCCACGGATTTATAGAATCGGCGAAGGCTGACTGTCAGAACTCGGGTCCTGACGAACCGCCCGAAGCGTGGAATGGGCGGTTGAAAACGCGAGCCTTCGCCGATTATAATTTCAGCTCGAGAAGAGGCGGCGTAGCCAAGTGGTAAGGCGGAGGTCTGCAAAACCTCGATACCTGGGTTCGAATCCCAGCGCCGCCTCCACGATTTTCTCCCGCATCCCCCCTCGTGAAAATCTCTCCGACCAGATGGCCCTTCAGTCATCCCCTCGTCGAACCCGATGGTGAGAGAAGAGATAGGGGAACGAATGAGTCCTCTAGGGGATTGTTCTCCACCTGGTTCCATCTGCTCAGGCGCTAGGACGTGCCAACTCGCACAAGGCCCTTCGGGTGAAGACCGCCGCCATCCTCTTTCGGTAGAGGTGGAGGAAATCGGCGTTATCGAGGGGTCGGATCGCGCGAGCAGCTACCTGCGCAGCGGCTTCGATGACCTCCGACTCGAGCCGTTCCCCCTCCAAGAGGCGTTCGGCTTCACGAACTCTCTTCGGACATGACCCCACAGCTCCAAGGACGATGCGAGCTTCTCGACACCATCCCGATTCTAATCGCAGGGCGATGGCGACTCCCAAAACGGGGAAGTCTATAGATCCCCGCCGACGTAACTTCCAGTACGTACTCCTCCATCCTTCGAGACGAGGCAACCGAATCTCTACGAGGATCTCATCGGGCTCCTTGGCGACGTACCGAATCCCGTCGTCCCGATAGAACTCCTCAGCAGCAATCGTGCGCTCCCCGCGCGGACCGATGAGACGAAGCTTCGCGCCCAGGGCGACCATCACCGGAGCACTATCGGACGAGGAGACCGCCCAACAGCGCGTTCCTCCTGGGGCGACGGGACAGGTCGTCCCATCCTTCTTCAAGCAGAACCCAATCGCCTCGCGCCAGAAGAAGGTTTGATCATAGTAGGTGCAGCGCGTGTCCACGCACAGATTCCCACCGATCGTCCCCAGTGTGCGAATCGGCGGATGAGCGATCATCGCGCAGGCGCGCGCAAGCGCCGGATACGCGAGAGCGACCTCCTCGTGCGCGAGCACGCGCGCGAGCGTGAGACCTGCTCCGAGCGTCATCCCCTCGCGCGCCGTCCCAGTAAGACGCGTCACTTCAGGAATCCGCCGCACGCTGACAAGGACGCGTGGCTCGATCTGCCGCCGCTTCATCTTCGGATAGAGATCCGTTCCTCCTGCGACGATCTGAGCTTGCGGGCCATGATCGCTCAAAATTCGGAGCGCCTCTTCAAGCGACAGCGGAGCATAGTATCGAAACGGAGGGAGCCGCAGCATGACCTTTCCTCCTTAGGAAGAAACTCGAGAGCCCTCTCTCCACTGCGGCGGAGGCTCGACGCGAATCGGCTCCGGCCAGGTGAGCACCGGGATGGAAGTCGGACCGATACGTCCGGACCCTCCGCGCGCTTTATCGTCCAAGCCCTTCAATATTTTCTCGGGCGTGATGGGCAGCTCATCAATGCGCACCCCAACGGCATCGTAAACGGCATTCGCGATGGCGGGAGGGACGGGCAGCAAGGGTCCCTGCCCGGCCTCCTTCGCGCCAAACGGACCATGGGGATCATCCGTCTCAATCAAGAAGCACTCCACCTCGGGCATTTCCAGAGTCGTCGGGCTCTTGTAGTCGAGCATCGAAGGCGCCTTGTGGACTCCATAGCGCGAACGAAAGGCGTATTCCTCCATGAGCGCTTCGCCCAATCCCATGTAGACGCTTCCATAAATCTGCCCCTCGACCAAGCGGGGATTGATGGCACGCCCCACATCATGAGCAATCCAGATTTTCTCAACCCGAACGAACCCAGTCTCCGAATCCACAGACACCTGAGCGACGCATGCTGAATAACTGTAGGACGGCGATGGACCCACACCCGCGCCTTTATATCGTCCTGGTGGCTTCGGAGGCGTATAGCTTCCGACAGCTCCGAGCGTGCCAAAGCGCGCTTCCGCGAGCTGAGCGACCTCGGCGAACTCAAGTCCACGATCCGGATCGGCCCGATCGAAAATGCGCCGTCCACGCGCCATGAGCTGATCCTCAGGGATGTCCAGACGCTCGGCCGCTGCGCGAAAGAGCAAGCGCCGTAATTTCTCCGCTGCCTCCACCGCCGCATTCCCGGCCATAACGGTCACGCGACTCGAATAGCTACCGAGATCTACCGGCGTCAAATCCGTGTCCGCCGTCACGATGCGAATGTCCTCGGGGAAGATCCCAAGGACCTCAGCAACTATATAGGCGAGAACGGAATCGGATCCCTGCCCAATATCTGCGCTCCCGCAGAAGACGGTCACTCCCCCTCCCCGGTCAATTTTGATCTGGACCCCCGAATGCGGCAGGTCGTTCCAGTAAATCGGCAATCCTGCTCCGCTCAGATACGCGCTGCACGCGAATCCCACTCCTTGCCCGAAGGGCAAGCGGCGGAACTTCTCGCGAAATCCCGAGGCTTCGACGACACGATCTATGCAGGCTCGGAGCCCACAACTGGAGATGGGCAACCCATTCACCGTGATCGAAGGAGCCTCGACGATCTGGCGCTGTCGCAGCTCCACAGGATCAAGCCTCAAATCCTCGGCGATTTTATCCAGATGAACCTCTACGGCGAACCGCGGTTGCGGCGTTCCATGCCCGCGTTTGGGACCGCAGGGGGGCTTGTTCGTGAAGACCCGCACGCCCTCGAACTTATAGCACGGGATCTTATAGGTGACCGTCTGTAACGCCCCCGTATAATACGTCGTCGCCACACCATAGCTGCCGTATGCCCCTCCATCCAGAAACGAGCGGACGTGCATGGCGGTGATCGTCCCATCGCGTCGGACGCCCGTCCGGATCCACAGGAGCACGGGATGCCGACCCCGATGCACGTAGAATACTTCCTCGCGCGTAAGGGTGATCTTCACCGGGCGCCCGGTCATCATGGCGAGCTTCGCCACAACGATCTCGTGCGAGAACGGATCGCTCTTGCCACCGAAGCCCCCTCCGACAGGCGTCGCGATCACGCGGATATGGCTCGGAGGCAATCCGAGCACTTTCGCCAGTGCGCGGTGCACATAATGCGGCGTCTGCGTGCTGCTCCAAAGCGTGAGCTTTCCATCGGGCCCATAGTGAGCGACGGCCGCATGTTGCTCGAGGGGCAAGTGCGTGCTCCCGGCGTAGAAGAAAATATCCTCTCGCACATACTCCGCCCGCGCGAATCCGGCTGCCACATCTCCGAACTCCAACGAGACCATCTTATGAATGTTCGGGCCGTCCCCATATTCATGGATGCGCACGGACGGTTCGGCCACCGCTTCCTCCAGAGTCAAGAGGGCGGGCAGCGGTTCATACTCGACCTCGATGAGGCGGAGCGCTTCCTCGGCCGTCCATTCATCAACGGCGGCGACGGCCGCTACCGGATCGCCCACATATCGCACTTTCTCCACGCAGAGCGCTTCCTCGTCCTGACTGACCGGCAGAATCCCAAATCGCGTCGGGAGGTCACGCCCGGTGATGACCGCATGGACCCCCGGCAATGCCCGCGCTCGACTCACATCGATCCTCCGAATACGCGCATGCGCATGTGGACTCCGCAAGATCTTCGCCGAGAGCATGCGCGGCATATGCAGATCGTCCGCAAAGCGCGTCTCCCCCGTGCACTTGTGAAGTGCATCCACCTTCGGCCACGGCTTTCCGATCACCTCGAACATCTCTCCCCTCCCTCAAAATCCCCCGGAGACCGCGCGCATCTCTCGCCCTCGCACGGCCGCCCGCTCGACGGCCTCCAGAATGTGAAGATATCCCGTGCAGCGACAGAGATTCCCCGAGAGAGCCTCCGCAATCTCCTGCCGGGTGGGTGCAGGATTTCGATCGAGCAGAGCCTTGGCCGAGAGCACAATGCCCGGCGTGCAGTACCCACACTGCGCCGCCCCCGTCTCGGCAAAGGCAATCTGCACCGGATGCGGACGCCCGCCTTCCATCAGCCCCTCGATGGTGAGAATCTCCCGCCCCTCGAGGTCCACAGGCAACACTAAGCACGAGAGCACGGGCTCCCCATCCACAAGAACCGTGCACGCGCCGCACTCTCCGAGCTCGCATCCGTGTTTCGTCCCCGTCAGATTCAAGTCCTCCCGCAAGACTTCGAGAAGCGTCTTGTAGACGGGTACAGCGAGCGTATACATCTCGCCATTCACTCGCAGGGTGATGATCTGCTGTTCCCTCTCCATATCCGCCTCCTCAATTATGAGGTCCCGGCTCCGCCGCCGGTCCCCTCCGCTTTCAAGCCTCGAACTAAATACTCGGCGAAGACCTCGCCGATCTCCTGCGCCGACCGAGGACCTTGAGGGGAGAACCATCGAACCGTCCAGTTGATCGCCCCGAGGATGGCGAAGGCGAGCAGTTTCGGATCCCCGGCTCGAAAGATCCCCCGCACCATGCCCTCTTGAATGATCTCTCGAACCCCGCGCTCGTACTGATCGCGCTTTCGAATGATCGCCCTCAACCGACGCGGAGAGAGCATGTGAAAGTCGGCGTGCATGGCCGAGGCTTTCAATTCGTCCAAGATGATGCTCACCTGCTCGCAGATCAGCCGATGCAACTGCTCGTCGGGAGGAGCAGCGCTCGCGCGCACCTCTTCCAGACGGGCGAGCAACAGATCGAGCGAATACTCCTGGCAGAAGTAGAGGATCTCCTCCTTGCTCTTGAAGTAGTAGTAGAGGTTTCCCTTGGTCATGTGCAGCCGCCGGGCAATCTCCTCCATCGTCGTCGCCGCGAAGCCGTTTCGTCGAAAGGCCTCGGCGGCGCACCGGAGGATCTCGAGCTTCGTCCGCTCGATCCGTCGTCTCCGTCTGAGATTTGACCGCTTGTTCAATTTTTCAACCTCTACGTCAAATGTCACCGGAAGCTTAACCGAAGTCCCCCCACGTGTCAACGGACCGACGAGGATGAATGCTCGGAGGCGACCCGCTTTCCCTTCTCCTCCCATCCCGGGACGGATGCTGTTCCCAGAGCCTGACGCCTCACAGCGGAATCTTCGTGCGCACCACTGTTCGGCATCGGGTTCTTGACACGACCGCCGCGTTCCAACTATAGTGAAAACTTCGAGCTGGGAGCTCGTCCAACTGGCAGGACAGCGGACTCTGGATCCGCGAATCGGGGTTCGAATCCCTGGCTCCCAGCCATTTGTGTTCTCGGCTCGCGCGGATGGACGGAACGGGCTCGTCTCGATGTTCTTCGCTTGTCGAGTGCGGAACGCTTGCTTCGACGAAGCGAAGCGGTTTCCTCCCCGTGCTTCGGAACCCCCACTTTCGACTCCTCTGGCTCTCACAAACTGTGAGTGGGATGGGAGGCGCGTTGGCGATGTTCGCCCTTCTGAGTCTCGGAGGGTTCCGATTCGCTCTCTCGACCGGAGAGCTCGGGGGGATGGCCGCCCTCTTCTTCCTCACGCTCGCCCTGATTTTCCCCATTGCCGGAGCTTTCGTTGACGGCGCGAATCCGCGTCGAGTGATGATCGCCGCCGACAGTGTTCGCTTCGGTCTGATGCTCCTTCTCGGTCTCGTCTGGGAACCGTTTCTTGTGTACCCCGCCTTCCTGCTGGCTGGATGCGCGGCGTGTTTTTTTCTCTCGGCGCAGATGGCCCTACTGCCTCGAGTAGTGGAGCAAGAGAATCTCCTGGCTGCCAATGCCGTCAGCGCACAAACCCAGCAGGCCACTGGTGTTCTCGCGCCTCTTGTGGCGGGTGCACTCATTGCCCGTCTGGGCGAGCGCATCTGCTTTGTCCTGAACGGGCTGAGCTTTCTCATCTCCGCGCTCTGCCTATCCCGACTGGTGTTACATCGGGATCGGGATCAGGCCTCTGCGGAGAGTCAAGCGCGTTGCTCTCCGAAGCTGACGTGCGAGCTGCGCCATGCACTCGGCCTGCTGCGACGCGATCGGGCGCTCGTCGCCATGATGAGCTTGGCGATGGGGATGCTCTTTGTTGCGAACGCAGTTTCCGTGTTCGGAGCTGTCTATGTGCGCGATGTCTTGCGATCGGAAGCGCGCGACTTCGGTTTGCTCCTTTCCTCGCTGGGTCTCGGCACGGCGACTGGGATTTGGCTCGTGGGGAGACACGCCCACACCATTCCGCGCTTACTGCTCATTCGGGCGAGCGCTGCCGCGATTGGGATCGGTTTGATCGCCATAACGCTGCTCACTCGCATAAGCGAAGTTCTCATCGGCGCTTTCCTCATGGGGATGGCGGCGGCGGCCTTCGTGGTCCCGGCCAAGACGCTTGTCCAAGAATGCACGCCCCTGGGTTTCTTGGGACGCACAAGCGGCCTTCTGTGGGCGCTCCTCTTCGCCACGCAGGCGATCGCCGCGATGCTCGTCGGAGGACTGGCCTCTGTGCTGACGCTCCCAGCTCTCTACCGCGTCTTAGGAACAGGGCTCCTTGTCCTCACGGGAGCCACGGTCCTCTATACCCGAGGGTGGAAACGCTTCTCCCTGGGATGATTTTTCGCGCCTTCGCTGTGCGTCCGCCGCACACCGCGCTCGATCTTCTGCAGCGAACCTTGTCGCGAGAGAGCGCGCGCCGTACAATTAATCCTCGCGTGAGACGGACCTGAGGACAACGAACGATGAGAGAACTGGAGGACATTTTGCGAGCGCTCGACAAGTGGCGCTCCACCGGAGAGCCGGCGGCTTTAGCAACAGTTGTACACGTCGAGGGATCCGCCTATCGGCGCGAGGGCGCTAAGCTTCTGCTCACGCCGAAGGGCGAAATGATCGGGAGCATCAGCGCCGGATGTCTGGAGGGAGACGTCTTGGAATGGACGCATCGCGTCCTAGAGCGCGGGGAGCCGATCTTGCGGCAGTACGACCTCACGAGCGAGGACGAGTTGGTGTGGGGATTCGGGATGGGCTGCAACGGCAAGATTGACGTGTGGATCGAACCTCTTTCGCTCGTGCAGCCTTATTTGGAGCGCGCGCGGGAGATTTTCGAACAGGAACGGGCTGTCGCTGTAGCCACTCTCGTTCATGTTCCGGAAGACTCTGGGCTGAGGCTCGGAGCGAAACGCCTGATTCCGGCCGAAGGAGCGCCGTCGGGCACGCTCGGCGACCCGACCCTGGACATGGCGGTGGAACGCGAGGCCCGAGCGCTCCTTGATGTGGGGCGATCTAAGACCGTGTCATACGATCTCGCGCGTTTGAGGTGGGAGGCGGTGAGCCGAGCCGAAGAGGTGCGCGTTTTCATTGACTGCTTCCGACCACCGCCCCAGGTGGTGGTCTTCGGTGCCGGAGCTGATGCTGTTCCTCTGGTTCGGCTGGCAAAGGAGTCCGGTTTTCGGGTCACGGTCGTAGATCACCGTCCGAAGTTCGTCACGCCCGAACGCTTTCCATGGGCCGATCGTTTGATTCTGGCTCATCCTGAGAACGTCTCGGAACACCTCGCGCTCACACCGACGATGTCCGTCGTCCTGCTCACCCATAATTTTCACGTGGACGTGAAGCTATTGGCGTGGTTGCTCAAGAGTCCGGTGGACTACATCGGTTTGCTCGGTCCGAAAGAGCGGCGCGAGCTGCTGCTGCGAAACCTGCGCGAGCAGGGCATCGAGCTTCGCCCGGAAGAGGTGCAGCGGCTCTATGCTCCGGTCGGGCTGGACATCGGGGCCGAAGGACCGGAGCAAATCGCCCTCTCGATCGTGAGCGAGATCCTGGCTGTGAAGAATCGTCGGGCGGGCACCTTCCTCCGTGAGCGTCAGAAGCCCATTCACGCCGAATAAGCTCTTCTCTCGACGCTCGAGCGCTTCCCCGGCGGATTTCCCACAAACGGACCGAGCCCCAGACGTCTCATCTCGCGTCTGGTCATCGTCCGCTCACGCTTTCGGCGATCAGGCGCCGATAGGCAGCATAGAGGTTTCGGAAAATCGGTCCCGGCATCCCGTCGCCCACCGGCTCTCCGTCCACGGCGATGACGGCCAAAAGCTCTGTGACCGTGCCCGCGATGATCACCTCGCGCGCCGATTTCAACTCCGTCAGGGGAAGGTCGCGCTCGACCACGCGATAGCCCTGCTCTCGCGCCAGGTGCAGGATGAAGCTCCGCGTGATGCCCGAGAGGATGCGATGATCGGCGATTGGCGTCACCAACTCCTCGCCCGTCCAGGCGAAGACATTGCTGCTTGTCCCCTCCATCACCAACCCGTCGCGCACAAAGAGAGCTTCGAATGCGCCCGCGCGATGAGCGCGCTCTTTGGCCAGGACGTTCGGGAGCAGGCAGATGGATTTGATATCGCACCGCGCCCATCGTTGGTCCGGCACGGTGAGCGCACGAATCCCTCGCTCGCGCAGCTCCGGTGGGATGAGACGGACCGGCCGCACGGTCATGACGAGGGTCGGACGCGCGTCCTCGGGGAAGAGGTGATTGCGACGGGCCGCTCCGCGCGTGGCTTGAATATACAACTCCGCCTCGGCGATCTCCGCGCGCGCAATGAGGTCTTCGGCCGCAGCCGCTAATTCCGCAAGGGAGAGCGGAAGCGACAACTCGATCTCTCGCGCGCTTCGCTGCAAGCGCTCGAGGTGCTCCGTGAGCGCGAACGGTCTCCCCTTATAGATGCGCACGACCTCATAAACCCCGTCGCCGAATTGGAATCCTCGATCTTCGACGGAAACCTTCGCCGAGGCGAAATCGAGAACCTCTCCGTTGAGCCATACCAATCCTTCCGACATCTTCATCCCTCCCTGGACGGATTGAGTCTCACGACCGTGCCTCAGAGGGCTGCGGCGAATCGCACCGGGATATCCATCACCGTACGCAGTCCGGGCGACGCTTGGACGATCAGCGGGATGGCATTGACGACGACGGCAGCCGTCGCCAGATCACCAGGTGTGCCTCCGGGGATCTGCAGGCTGATCTCCGGCGTCCCGAAGAGTCGAATCTCGTCCACGGGATTCTGTGCTCCCACATACATCTGCAGATCGAGACGGATCCGCTCCTGACCGTTCATGAATCCCCGAGCGATCTGGCGCACGCCGGCGACCTGCCCTTTCCGCACCTGGAGATAATCGGTCTTCACTTCCTCTTCAGCGAGGATTGGCTCGATCGTCTCTGAGATCGTCTCTACGCCGATCCCCAATCCGTCAGCAATCAGAGCGACGGATTCCGGCAGACCGACATGTCGAATGCGCCCCGCGGCCACCGCTTCGTGAAACTCCTCGACCGTCATCCCTGCCCCGATCTTCTTCTGCAAAGGCAGACGACGGTGCGACGCATCCACGATGCGACGCACGAAGACGCGCTCGGGACGATGACAGACGGTCGCCAGCGTCACCACGAGCTTATCCATCACGAACCCGGGATTCACGCCCGTTCCCAGCACGGCGACGCCGGCCGCACGCGCCTCCTCATCCAAGCGCCGGGAGAGCTCAGGGTACTTCCGAAACGGATAGGCTAGCTCTTCGCACGTGGAGACGACATGCGATCCGGCCCGCACACAGGCGAGCAGTTGATCGAAAACCTGCTCGAAATATGATGACGTCGAATGGATGACAACATCGGCCTTGTGGGCGAGCACCTCCTCGGCGCGATCGGACACTCGGATTCCGAGCGGAGGCGCACCGACGATCTCGCCCAGGTCGCGCCCGACCTTCTCCGCAGCGATATCAATGGCGCCAATGATCGTCGCGCCCGCTCGCTCTAGGAGCGCACGCACGATAGCGCTTCCGATCGGACCCACACCGTATTGAATGATTCGCACAGGCATACAGCCCTCCCCTTCTGAGATGTCCAAACGCTCTTCATTCATTTTCAGATCCCGTAAGGCCATTGTGGCTGAGACCAATCCCTCGCGCGCGGACAGAGGGCTCATTCGAAGGACATCGCGGCGACGGTGTCGCGCGCTAACAGAGCGGCGCCGATGATCCCCGCATCCTGCCCGAGCGCGCCGATCGTGAAGCGACATCCCCCGAAGATCGCACGCAGCGTATGCTTGCGCGCTGCTTTTCGAACAGCCTCGAGCAAGATCTCACCGGCCAACATCACCGGTCCTCCCAGGCAGACCATCTCGACATCGAGCAAGTTCAGGACATTGGCGATTGCCACTCCGAAATATCGTCCCGTCTCCCGCAGGACCGCGCGCGCCAACTCATCGCCATCAAGCGCCGCTTGAACAATCAGCGGAACGGTCAATGTATCCTCCATTTGCGCGGCCAAGGGCGAGAGCGAGAACGCGGGATCGGAGAAGAGCCGCTCACGCACGCGCCGCACGATGTTCGGACCGGAGGCGATCGTCTCCAGGCATCCGCGTCCTCCGCAGCCGCATTCAATCCCTCTCGGCTCGACCTTCACATGTCCGAACTCTCCGGCGAACCCATGCGCCCCTCGATGCAAACGCCCTTCTAGGATGAGGGCCGCCCCAATGCCCGTTCCGATCGTCACGTAGAACACATCGCGAAGTCCTCGGGCGGCGCCACAGGTCCACTCCCCATATGCAGCGGCATTGGCTTCGTTCTCGAAGACGAGCGGCAGCTTGAGCGCTTCGGAGATCTCCCCGTAGACATCGCATCCGGTCACGTCTACCAGATGCGACGCCAGTTCAATGCGCGATGTCTGTCGGCCGATCAGTCCCGGCCAGCCGATCCCAATGGCGACGACGCGCCCACGGGCGATCTCAGAATCGCGCAGCGCGCTGAGCACGGCGATCACCTGCGCGAGGAACGCACGCGGATCGCGCCGTTCGGCCAGGACGCGACTCTGCAGCCAAATCCGTCCGCTCTCGTCCACAAGAGCGGCGCGAATCGTTCGCCCGATGTCCACACCGATGAAGAACACCGATTCCAACATCGCAAGCCTCATGGACGCGAACCGGACATCCGGCTCGCGCGCTCACGGCATCGCCGACGGCTCCGCGCGCCTCTGCCCTTCGGGCAATGGCCCCTCATCTCCGGCGTTGAGGTACGAGGACCGCCGCCGAAGGCGCGCCAACGCCCATCGAGCTTGCGCGCGCACCCCTTCGTCCTCATCCCGCAAACAGTCCTCGAGCGCGGCATGCGCTCGCGCATCGGCGATCTGCCCCAACGCGGAGACGACAGCGAAACGCACATTCCGATCTTCGATCGCGAGCATCTCCAGGAGCCGAGGCACCGCCGCGGAATCGCGCAGCCGCCCAAGCGCCAGCGCGATCTCGGAGACGACGAACCGATCCTCGCTCGCCAACAGTTCGCGCAACACGGGGGCGATCGTCCCATCGCCGATGAGGCCGAGGGCCTTCGCCGCAAAGCGCGCCGTCACCACATCTCCGGCATCGAGAGCATCCATCAATCGCTTGATCGTCGGACCAACGGCGACGCTTCCCTTTCGCACGAGCGCATCCAGCGCGGCCTCCTTGACCCGGAGACTGGGATCCGCCAGCGCTTCCACAAGTGCAGGGATGGCGCGCGGATCTCTTGAGAACGTGAGCATGCGCACGGCATCGGTCCGAACGGCTTCGTCCTCATCGCGCACCAGCTCCAGCGGATTGACCGGCACCGCTCCCGCTGTCAATCCCTCGATCACCCTCTGCGAGATACGATCCTGAAGCGCGAGAATATCTTCAATGCGGGAATCAATCTTCTCGCTCCAGAGAATGTCCCCCGTGCGCGCATCCAGAAGCTGCGCCGTCACGCGCAACCGCTCTCCGGACCGAAGGAAGGCACCCGTCAGCACAGCGTCCGCCTGAAGCTGTCGCCCCGTGCGACGCGGGTCGTCCAGACGATCCCTTTCTCTCCCCAGCAGGCTCGCCGGGCGCACGGTTACGGTCTTGAACTTCGCCAACTCGGTCGTCAGACTCTCCGCCAAGGAGCGTCCGTACACTTCGTCCTCGGGATGCCCGCTCAGATTCCGAAACGGGAGAATGGCAAGCGCACGGCGTGGTCCTTCGGTGAGCGAGAACTCCAGGGGAGCACGTGTGCCCTCCGAGAGGGTGCGTTCGCGCCGCCCTCGACCGACGAAACAATGAAGCCTCTGCCACAGCGCTCGAAGACGCGAGGGCCGACTGGCCGGGATATACGGAGCCATCACGCCGTCGGGCACGCGCGGAACGAGTCCGACTTCGACGGTGGCTTGTTTCAATTCGGCGAGCACCTCCGCCATTGTTTGATACCGTTCGTTCGGATCCTTCTCGAGCGCGCGTTCGATGAGCGCTGCCAGGCGAGAGGGAATTCGCGGATTCAGCTCGCGAACGGGTCGCGCGCGCTCGTGAATGACGGCGTGCATCGTCTCGACGCGGCTTTCTCCTTTGAACGGCACGCGCCCGGTGGCCATCTCATAGAGCACGATGCCGAAGGAGAAGATGTCGCTCCGATGATCCACGCGCTCGCCTCGCGCCTGCTCGGGCGACATGTACGAGGGGGTTCCCAATGTCGCTCCCATTTGTGTCAGATCCGCTGTCGCTTCTGCCCCGCGCGCCCACTCCGTGAGCTTCGCCAATCCGAAGTCGAGCACTTTGACCTGCCCCCGTTCGGTCACCATGATATTGGCCGACTTGATGTCCCGATGAATGATCCCTCGCGCGTGCGCTGTCGTCAGGGCATCCGCCACCTGCAGGGCAATCGAGAGCAGGCTCTCAAGGCGCAGCGGGCGTCCGCCGATGAGTCGCTTCAGGGTCTTCCCCTCGACATACTGCATGACGATGAACGAATAGCCCTCGGCCTCCTCGATCCCATAGATCGTGCAAATATTGGGGTGATCCAGCGCCGAGGCCAAGCGCGCCTCACGCCAGAAGCGACGGCGCGCTTCCGCATCCGCCATGAGATCGGGCGAGAGGACTTTCACGACGACGATCCGATCCAGCGCCAGATCGCGCGCCTTGTAAACCGTTCCCATGCCCCCGTGCCCGAGCTCTTCCAGGAGCTTGTAATGTCCCAACGTTTTTCCGATCATCCCCCTCACGGTGCTCCGCATCCTCCCGCCTAATTGTAGGGGGCATGCTGGAGGATGAGCAACTTCGTGAGCAGGGACCTGCTTGCCCGATGCGCGCGACGCGCTTAAGATTCTCTCACAGATGCGACCGCGAGGGAGCGAAGAGCCATCAAGGAGGACGACGCATGCACGACATCGGATTCATCGGTTTGGGCATCATGGGGCGCCCGATGGCCGAGCGCCTTCTGAACGCCGGATATAGGGTGACGGTCTTCACCCGCACGCCGCAGAAAGCGGAGCCGCTTCGCGCCCGGGGAGCGCAGTGGGCCGATTCCCCCGAGGACGTCGCGCGCCGCAGTGAAGCCATCATCACGATGGTCTCCGATACGGAGGCCCTCGAGGACGTCGCGTGCGGCCCGCGCGGCATCCTTCGCGGAATTCGCCCGGAGGCCATTCACGTGGACATGAGCACGGTCTCGCCGGATGCGACCGAGAGGCTCGAGCGCATCTATGGCGAGCGCGCGGCGACCTTCCTTCATGCACCGGTGCTGGGGAATTGGCGACATGCTGCCGAGGGGAAGCTCCTCCTCTTCGTCGGCGGAGACCGTCAGGCGTATCACCGGTGCGAGCCCCTTTTACGCACGCTCGGACAGCGAATCTGGTACTTCGAGCGGATCGCGCAGGCGACGCACATGAAGCTCATCGCCAATTCGTTCATCGCCGGCATGATCCTCACGCTCGCCCAAGCCTTCGTCTTCGGGCGCCGCGTCGGCATCTCTCCGGACTGCATTCTCGAGATCCTCGAAGCCTCGGCTTTGAACGCCCCGATGTACCAATCCAAAGGGCGAACGATGCGAGACCGCGACTTCCGCCCGAATTTCTACACGCGGCACATGGTGAAGGACGTGGACCTGGCCTTGGACGCCGCGCGGCGCGTGAACGTCCCGCTACCGGTCTTGAGCGCCATTCGCGAACTCTTCGTCGCCGCCATAGCCCAAGGCTTGGGCGAGGAAGACTACTCGGCTGTGCTCAAGGTCCTCGAAAAAATGGCCGGCATGATGCCGGAAGACGCGAAGACATCATGAGTGCGAGTTCCTCTCTGGAGCGCACGTGCGCCGTGTGCGGAAGCCGTCGCTTCGCGCCGTTTCTGGAAGTATACGGGCACACGATCGTGCGCTGTCACGTCTGTGCGTTTCTCTTCGTCCACCCCCCTCCGGCTCCCGATGTCCTTCGCGCACTCTACACCGATCCGTCTTATTTTCGGAGCGCCGGTCCATTCGGCTATGAGGATTATGCTGCTCTGCGTCCTACGTGGGAGGCGCAAGCGCGCGAGCGCTTAACGCGACTGGAGCGATACGTGGAGCGAGGTGAGGTGCTCGACGTCGGATGTGCAACAGGCATTTTCCTGGCGATCGCCCGAGAACGAGGATGGAGAGTCTCAGGCATTGAGATCGCACCGGAGGCGGCTCGGGAGGCGGAACGCCTCACGGGATGTTCCATCGCTTCATCGCTGGAACCCTTTCTCCGCGAAGGGCGCGTGTTTGATGCCATCACCCTCTGGGAATATCTCGAGCATGTGCCCGATCCGCGCGCGGAGCTGCGGCAGATGAACCACCTGCTGCGTCCGGGCGGAGTGCTCGCCCTCTCGACGCCGAACGCGGGACATCGCATCGTCCGTCGCGCTCCCGCTCGTTGGAAGGAATTCAAGCCTCCGGAGCACCTGAGCTTCTTCACCGCGCCGACGCTCTCCCGCTTGCTCGCGACCTGCGGGTTCCACGTGCTCAGCGTGCACCCGATCGCTCCGGACTACCGGGCGCCGGAATGGATCGAGAGCGGGATCGCGCGCCTCGGGCAGCGCTTGGGCGATCGGCACAACCGGAGGACGCCGCTCTGGCCCCTCTTTTCGATCGCGCGACGCCTTGTGCGCTGGACCGTCATGGCCCATCATCACCTCCTCCTTTCTCCTCTGGATTATGCCGAAGGGTTTGAGGTCTATGCCCGTAAGGTGCGCAAGCCGGAATGAGGCTTTGGTGCGTTCGGAACAGAACACGCGGCGATCAGCGAGCGCATCCGCCGGACTCTCGTGAGGGGAGAGATGCGGAAGCCCGTGCTCATGTACGTTCTGGAGAGCCGCCAGTGGGGAGGGGCTGAAGTCTACGTGCGCCATCTTGTCGAGGGTTTGGATCGCCAGGCGTGGGAAGTGAGCGTGGTGTGCCCGCAGACGGAAGGGCTCGCCCCACTTCTGGATCGGGCGCGCGGCGCGGGACTCCGTCTGTATGCTCTGCCCGGCGAGCGCCCGCACCATGTGCCGATCCTCATCCGGTTCTTTCGACGCCACCGACCGGACATCGTTCACTTCAATCTCCACCACCCGTTCGCCTGCCGATATGCGATCCTGGCCGCTGCACTCGCGGGCGTTCCGGCGCGCCTCGCGACGAACCACCTGCCGACGATCTCGCCAGACGCGTACACATGGAAGGGACGTCTCGCACTTCGATTCGCTTATCGGAGCCTGCATCGAATGCTCGTGGATTCGGAGACGAATCGGCGGCGAGCGCTCGCTCATTACCCCATCGCCCCGGCGCAGCTTCTTGTGGTCCCTCACGGCGTTCGCGTCGAGGATTTTCCCACCGAAGGGACGCGCGCATCAGTCGCCGAGGAGCTGGGATTGAACGCTCGCGCGCCCATCATTGGAACAGTGGGTCGGCTGTCGAGGCAGAAGGCAACGGAGGACTTCATCGAGGCTGCCGCGAGCGTGCGCCAACGCTTTCCCGACGCGCAATTCCTCATCATCGGCGAAGGCGAGCGTCGCACCGAACTCGAACGGCTCGTCCACGCGCGGGGGTTGCAGACCGTCGTTCGCTTCACCGGGCACCGTCAGGATGTGCCACGACTCCTGGCGGCGTTGGATGTCTTCGTCCTCTCCTCGCTCTACGAAGGAATGCCGTTCTCGATCTTGGAAGCAATGGCCGCGGCGCGTCCGGTTGTGGCGACGTGTGTGGACGGTGTGCCGGAAGTGGTCGCGGAGGGGGAGACGGGACTTCTGGTCCCCCCTCGCGCGCCTGAGAAGCTCGCCGATGCCATCGTCCTGCTCCTCGCCCACCCCGAGCGAGCCGGCGAGATGGGAAGACGCGGCCGCGAGCGCGTGCGCCTCCATTTCTCCCGCGAGCGCATGGTCGAGACGATCACGCATCTCTACCGCGCGATGATCGCTTCGAGGAATCGGTAAACGTCGCGGATCGGCTCGCTTCCGGTCTATTTGCGCGCGCTTCAGGTGCCCGAATATAATCACGCTCGTGGCCGGTATCGCACAACCCCCACAGGCGACATCGGCTGAAGTGAAAAGGCCGGAACGCGCGGTCCCGCGATCGCTTCCCTCCTGGCTCGCCCCAGGATTGCTGGGGATTGCGGATGCTCTGCTGGCCTGGGGAACGTTCCTGCTCGCTTATCGGCTACGGTATGCCCCCTGGCCGCTGAAGACGAGCGATGTCCTCGCTCTTTTGCATCCGAGCGAACTCTTGGAGACGCTCACCCAAGGAGCCTTTCGTCCTTACCTAGAGCTCTGCCTGCTGTCCCCCCTTCCGTTGATCTTCTGGTTGCGATCGGCGCGCCTCTACGCCCTCAAAGGAGCATTCTCACAGCTTGATGATGTCTTCGGCGTGGTGCGCGCGACCACGATGACGTCGCTTGTGTTGATCGTCATCGCCTTCATGTATCGCGGGATCTTCGCGTTCCGCGAGTTCTCCTATTCGCGCGGCATCTTCCTCCTGCATTGGGGGCTGCTCACGCTCGCCGTACTCGGCACGCGCGTGCTGGTACGTCGAGCGCAAGTCTTCGCGCGGCGTCGTGGTCGCAATCTCATCTCAGCGGTGATCGTCGGCGAGGGCGACCTGACCGAACTCTGCCTCTCCGAAATGCGGGCCAAACCGCAGCTTGGCTACTGTATCCTCGGTGTGCTCTCGACCTCTCCCGCTGCGGAGCGTGCGTCCCGATCCTCTCCTCTCTATTTGGGCCATGTGGATGACTTGCCGGAGATCGTCCGCCGATTTCATGTCGAACAGGTCTTCATCACCGATCCGACGCTGAACCCAGACGTGCTCTTCGAGACGATCCTGCGCTGCGGGCGCGCCCACCGCGTCAACTTCAGCGTCGTGCCCAACCTCTTGAGTTGTCTCCCCAGCAAGACCGAGCTGGATCAGATCGGCGCGCTCCCCATGCTCAAGCTCTTTCAAGAGCCCCTGCGCGGCCCGAATCGTTATCTCAAGCGAGCGTTCGATGTGATCCTAGCGCTGCTCGGAGTGATCCTCCTGAGCCCCCTGCTGCTGCTCATCGCTCTGCTCATCAAGCTCGATTCGCGCGGGCCGGTGCTTTTTCGCCAGGAGCGCGTCGGCATGGACGGACGCCCCTTCACGCTCTACAAATTCCGCACGATGCGCGCGGACGCCGATGAACGGGCGCATCGGGAACTCATGGCTCGCGCGATCCGCAGTGCGCTGGAGCAACCGCCCCGAACGATCGAACGCGCACGCCCATCGGGTTCGGACGTTCGCCCCACCCTCTACGGGAAGGTGCCCAACGATCATCGAATCACGCGCCTGGGACGATGGCTGCGGCGATGGAGCTTGGATGAGTTGCCGCAGCTCTTCAACGTCCTCAAGGGAGAGATGAGCATAGTCGGGCCGCGTCCCCCCATCCCCTATGAGGTCGAACACTATTCGAGTTGGCATCGGAAACGATTGGACGTGAAACCGGGAATCACCGGACTCTGGCAGGTGAGCGGACGCAACCGTCTCCCCTTCGAGCGCATGGTGGAGTTGGACCTCTACTACATCGAGCGATGGTCGCTCTGGCTCGATGTGAAGATCTTGCTCAAAACGATCCCCGCTGTCCTGCGCGGCGAGACCGAGTGAGCGTACTCCGGCGAGCCTGCTTCCGTTCCCCACGATCGCTCACCGACGGCTCGCTTTCGTCCGTCGCTCAATAGAGCAGGTAGCGCTGCCGAACCTGTCGAAAGGCCTTCAGTCCATCCTGCCACGCGCGCTCGATGGCGTCGGCATCGGCGCCGCTTTTGAGCAGCTCGAGCGTGCGACGGTGGGCCAGCAAGCGTCCGAACGCATCGCTCTGCCAGACCTCCGGATACAGCCGATGCAAGACGACGGCGATCTCGATCCCCAGGCGCACCGGGCGCACAGCTGCGCGTTCGGTGATGATGATGGCGACGCCGCCGCACTCCTCCCCGGCGAACAGACTCGCGCGCGGAGTGAATCGGATGGGAACGAAGCGCACACCAGGAATGCCGCGCCGGTTCAGCTCTTCGGCGACGCGCCGTCCATCCATCCATGGCGCGCCGAACAGTTCGAAGGGCCGATCCGTTCCCCGCCCCACCGAAACATTGGTCGTCTCCAAAAGCGCGATCCCCGGATAGAGCGCTGCCGCGGTGAGGCTCCGCATGTTGGGCGAAGGATTCACCCACTCCTGCCCCGTTTGATCGAACCAATACTCGCGTTTCCATCCCTCCATCTTCACGACGTGAAGGTCGGCCCCGACCTTTCGCTCAGCGTTGAACAGCCGCGCTAACTCACCCACCGTCATCCCATGTCGAATCGGGATCGGATGATAGGCCGTGAAGGATAGGGCTTCAGGATCGGCGACCGGTCCCTCCACATCCTGCCCGGTGATGGGATTAGGGCGATCGAGCACGATGAATCGGATGCCGCGTGCCGCCGCTTCCTCCATGGCGTAGCCCATCGTCGTGATATACGTGTAAAACCGCGCCCCGATGTCCTGGATATCGAAGACGAGCGTATCCAAACCGCGCAACATCTCGGCCGTCGGTCGTTGTCGCGGCCCATAGAGGCTGTAAACGGGAAGCCCTGTCTTTTCGTCCACTGTATCGCCGACGGGTTCATCGGCCTGTCCGCGCAACCCATGCTCAGGACTGAAGAGCGCCACCAGCGTGACATTCTTCGCACGCGCGAGCAGGTCAATCGTGCTCATCCCATCGCGCGCGCGTCCAGTGTGGTTCGTGATTACTCCGACCCGCCGACCCTCGAGCAGACGGAACCCATCGCGGCGCAGGACATCAATGCCATTCAAAACGTCGGCTGTCTCCACGCTCGCTCGTTCACGCGGACGTTCAATGGGACGCGGAATCGTCCAGGGAACGGGCCACGGTTCCGGCAGAGGAGGTCGAAGAATGGCCGCGGCAACGATCGAGGCCACGCGCCCGCGTAACGCCGTCACGTCTCCGCGACCATCCGGATGCACGCGATTGCTCAGAAAGACGACGAAAGTCTGACTCGTCGGGTCAATCCAGAGCGATGTCCCCGTGAAACCCGTATGTCCGAACGAACCGATGGGGAAGAGATCGCCGCGATTGGAAGAGTAGCCGGTGTGGATGTCCCAACCGAGACCGCGCCACTCGTCCGGAGGGAGGCCCCGCACCTCGATCATCCGACGCACGCCCATCGGGCTGAGAATGCGCATGCCGCGAAACTCTCCGCCGTTGAGGATCATCTGGCAGTAGATGGCCAGATCCCGCGCCGTCGAGAAGAGGCCGGCATGACCGGCAACTCCACCGAGGGCATACGCGCGCGGATCGTGCACTTCGCCAATCATCCATCGACCCTCGCGCCGTTCGGTCGGCGCGCAGCGTTCGCGCAATGCACCCGTTGGCGTGAACGTCGTCTCCGTCATGCCGAGCGGTCGGAAGATGTTCTCGCGGGCGAACTCGTCTAAGCGTTGGCCTGAGACCCGACGCACCAGCTCCCCGAGCACGATGTATCCGACATCGCTGTAGAGGAACCGCGTGCCCGGTTCCGCGACCGTCCCCAAAGCGTAGATCCGCTCCAGTGCTTTCTCCGGACCCTCTCGATAGTCCCCCATATCGTTGACGGCGATGAGCCCTCCGCGATGCTGCAGCACCTGTTCGATCGTGATCCGCTCCTTCCCGTTCTGCGCAAATTCCGGGATATAGCGGGCGACGGGATCGCTCAAACGAATCTTCCCGCGCTCGACCAGGATCATCACTGATGTCGCCGTCGCCACGACTTTCGTGAGCGAGGCGAGATCGAAGACGGTATCGCGCGTCATCGGGAGAGGCTTCGGTTCCAGAGCTCGATGCCCGAACGCTCGCCAATAGACGATGCGCCCTTGGCGCCCGACGAGAATGACCGCTCCCGGCAACTCCCGACGCGCGATCGCCTCCTGCACGACCTCATCAATATGCGCGAGACGCTGACTCGACATCCCCACGACCTCAGGCGAGACCAGAGGGAGCGGCGCATCGGCCCGGCGCGGAGGCGCGGTCAGAACGATTCCTGCGCCGCTGATGCTGAGGATCACACCTATTCCGAGAGATCGAACCCAACGCTTCATGGTCCTCCTCCTGAACGACGGATTTGTCGAAGAGCCTGAGGGAGGAGAAAACATACCGAACTCGACTGCCCCCGTGCAATGCGGTCTCTCCCCCCGCACCGGTCAGCGAAAGCCCTTCTTGCCGTTCTCCATCGGGTTTGGTACCCTTCGTCCGATGGATGGAGCACCGGTGGTCGTCGAAGTCACGCGCGGCCAGCTTGTGGAATCGCGTCATCGCGCGATGATCGTCGCGTGCGATCCACACGGACGAGTGCGTTTTGGCCTTGGGGACATGGGCTTTGTGACCTTCCTCCGATCTGCGGCCAAGCCCATTCAAGTGCTGCCGCTTGTCTCAAGCGGTGCGGCGCGCCACTTCGGAATCACATCGAAGGAGCTGGCCCTTCTCAGCGGCTCGCACAGCGGCGAGCCCGAGCATGTGGACGCGGTCGCGCAGCTTCTGCGGAAGATCGGCCTTTCCGAGACCGCGCTCCAGTGCGGTCCTCATCCTCCGCTCGATGCGGAGACGGCGCGCCGTTTGAGGCCGGATGAGGTGACCGTGTTGCACCATCCCTGCTCAGGTAAGCACGCGGGGATGCTCGCACTCGCCCGCTTCTTGGACGCTGACATAAATGGGTATCTCGATCCCGAGCATCCGGTTCAACGGCAGATCCGACGGACGCTCGCTCATCTGGCCGACTGCTCTCCATCGGCCATCGGCATTGGAGTAGATGGATGCAGCGCTCCGACATTCGCGCTTCCTCTGGAACGGATCGCACTCGTCTACGCTCGATTGGTGAATCCGGAAGCGGTCGATGTGGAGGCGCCGCTTCGCTCCGCCCTCCGTGAAGTCGCATGCGCTCTGCGCGCGCATCCGGAGATGGTAGGAGGGACGCGCCGGTTGGATACAGACCTCATTCGTGCGAGCGAGGGACGAATCCTCTCGAAGGCGGGTGCGGAGGGGGTTCACGCGCTCGGCGTCTTCCCTTGCGCGCGCTTCCCCGACGGCCTCGGCATCGCCCTCAAGATTGAGGATGGGGATGATCGGCGCGCTCGGGCTCCCGTGGTCCTCGAAATCCTGCGACAGCTCGAGTTGCTCGATCGCTCGACCCTTGATAAGCTATCTGCCTCTTACATCCGGGAGGTGAAGAACCACCGGGGCGCTGTCGTGGGAACCATCCGACCGCGTTTTCGACTCGAGGCGATATGAACAACGCGCTTCGACAGCTCTTCCCGATCACAGAGCGCTACATCTACATGAATCATGCTGCGATCTCGCCCTTGCCCCGGCCGACGGTGGAAGCGATGATACGCCAGGCCGAGCGCGTCATGCGGCATGGGACGGTGAAGTTGGCCGAGTGGTGGGGAGCCATTGAGCAGACGCGTCACGCGGTGGCGCGCCTGGTGAACGCGCATCCTGAAGAGATCGCCTTCCTGCGCAACACCTCTGACGGACTCTCGGTCATCGCCAACGGTCTGCGATGGCGGGAGGGGGATAACGTCGTCACCGCCGGATGCGAATTCCCAGCTAACGTCTATCCCTGGATGCGCCTGCAGGAGCGAGGCGTTCAGCTCCGCATGGCTCCCGAGCGCGAAGGGCGCGTCGAGACAGAAGATGTGCTCGCGCTCGTGGATCGTCGCACGCGCGTCGTCGCTGTCAGCTTCGTTCAGTTCGCCAGCGGATTCCGCATGGATCTGGAGCGCCTCGGCGAATTCTGTCGAAAGCGCGACATCCTCTTCGTCGTGGACGCCATCCAGGGATTGGGCGCACTTCCGTTCGACGTCGAGCGCTTCTACGTGGACGCTTTCGCCGCCGACGGCCACAAGTGGCTGCTCGGTCCGGAAGGGGCGGCCATTCTCTATGTTTCCCTTCGCGTGGTGGAGCGTCTGGAGCCGACGCTCGTCGGCTGGATGTCGGTTCGGAACTGGCAGGATTCGATCTTCGCGGAAGAACTGACCTACGATCTCACCTATCGCGAGGGAGCGCTCCGCTTCGAGTCGGGCACCCTCAATGCGTGCGGTCTCTGTGGCCTGGGCGCTTCGGTGGAACTGCTGCTGGAGGTTGGCATTCCGAAAATCGAGGCGCACATTGTGGCGCTCGGGCAGGAACTCTGCGAGCGGCTGCAGGCGAAAGGCTATCGCGTGATCAGCTCGCGGCGCCCTGGAGAGACTTCCGGCATCATCTGCGTCACGCATCCGCAGTACCCGGCTCAAGTGCTCGCCGAACGGCTTCAGGAGCGAGGGATCATCGTCTCCGCGCGCATGGGGCGATTGCGCATTTCTCCGCATCTGTACAATACATTTGAGGAGATTGCCGAAGTCATCGCTCATCTCCCATGAGGCTGAAACAGTATCGCGACTTTTTGTCTTCGCGATCCGAAGGCTCGCGCGCGAGCTCGAGCGCGCGAGGCAGGGAGGAGTTCTCCCGACTCCTCAGCTACGTGCGTCCTTACTGGGGGACGTTGCTGCTGGCGCTCTTTTTGATGAACGCCGTCGCCGTGCTCGAAGGCGCATTGCGCAGCCTACTCGTCCCCATCTCCGATGGGCTTCTCGCCTCCAGCGGCGTCGTCTCTTCGGCCCCTCGCGCGAAAAACCTCGTGGACTTCCACCGCTACCTTCCGCTGGAGAGCGAGCAGGGCTGGTACTGGCTCGCGGCCCTCATGATCCTGATCGCGCTCGCCAAGGGGGCGGCCGAATTCTCCTCCAACTACCTCATGGCGCGGATCGGCCAGCGCGCCGTCTTCGATCTCCGCTGCGAACTCTACGACCACTTGCTTCGGCAATCGGCTCCTTTCTTCTCGCGCTATCCAACCAACGTACTCACGGCGCACTTGGTCAACGATGTCGAGAAGATCGAAATGGCCGTCTCGCGCACGCTGGCGGATGCTCTGCGCGAATCCTTCACGCTCATTGTCTTCCTCGCCATCGTCTTCAAGCTGAATTGGAAGCTGGCGCTTCTGGCGCTCGGGCTCGGACCGCTCGTCTATCAAGCGACGGTCTATTTTGGTCGCCACTTGCGGCGGACGGGACGGCGCGTCCAAGAGGGCTATGAGCAGATCTTGAATGTCGCGCAGGAGACGCTCTCGGGCAATCTCGTGGTGAAGGCCTTTGGGACCGAAGCGTTGGAATCCGAGCGCTTTCGTCGCGCCGCGCATGCCGTCATGCGGTCTGTCTTGAAGGCGGCGCGTACGGCGGCCCTCTCGCCGCCGATCATCGAGCTGATTGGGATCATCGCGGCTTCCGGCTTCATCCTCTACGCGCAGCGGATCATCGCGCGGCGCGAGATGACGCCGGGAGAATTTTTCGTCTTCCTCTTCTTCCTCTTCAGCCTCTACGACCCGGTGCGCAAGTTGAGCCGCATTCAGAATGCGCTGCAACATGCTCTGGCCGCCTGTCATCGCGTCTTCACCTTGCTGGAGACGCACACGGAGCTGGTGGATCGGCCGCAGGCGATCGCGCTCGCGACGTTCCGCGACAAGATCGAGTTTCGCAACGTCTCGTTTCGGTATCCGGACGCGGAAGATTATATCCTGCGGAACGTGAACCTCACGATTCGCGCCGGCGAGATGGTCGCCATTGTGGGGATGAGCGGCGTCGGGAAGACGACGCTCGTGAAGTTGCTGCCGCGCTTTTATGATGTCACCGAAGGGGCCATCCTCATTGACGGCGTGGACATCCGCGATCTCCGCTTGGATTCACTTCGGCGCCTGATCGCCGTCGTCACGCAAGACGTCATCCTCTTCAACGACACGATTCGTCACAACATCGCCTACGGGCGGCCGCACGCCACGCCGGAGGAGATCGAGCGGGCCGCGCGCGCGGCTTTGGCGCATGAGTTCATCCGAGAGCTGCCGCGACAGTACGAGACAGTGATCGGCGAGCGCGGGATTCGCCTCTCCGGAGGCGAGCGCCAGCGGATCGCCATCGCGCGCGCGATCCTCAAGGATGCGCCCATCCTGATCCTCGACGAGGCGACCTCGGCCCTCGACGCGGAGTCCGAACACGGCGTTCAACAAGCTTTGCTCAATCTCATGGCCGGACGGACAGTCATCGTCATCGCCCATCGGCTCTCGACCGTCCGTCGCGCCGATCGCATCGTGGTCCTGGACGGAGGGACGATCGTCGAAGAAGGGACTCATGCCGACCTGCTCCGTCAGGGAGGGATCTACAGTCGTCTCTACGAGAAGCAATTCGCCGATCAGACTTCCGAAGTCCTCTCCCGGTGAGGAGGCCATGGTGCGCAGCATGACCGGATATGGGAGCGCCACCTACGAAGGCGAGGAGTTCTCGCTGCGAGCGACGGTCTCGAGCGTGAACCATCGCTTCCTGGAGATCCACGTGCGCGTGCCCGATGTGCTCGGCGCCTGGGAGCCCATCGCGCGGCGGAAAATCCAAGAGCGCTTCGAGCGCGGGCGCATCGTCTTCGCGCTCGATTTCGTCCCCACGACGATGGCGCTGCTCACGTACGAGCTGAATCGCCCGCTCCTGATGGCCTACCTCATGGCCGGGCGCCAGATCCGAGAAGAGTTCGGCGTTCCGGGAGAGCTGGACGTGAACACGCTCCTTCTGGTGCGCGACCTTGTGCATCCGCGCCCGCTTTCGGAGATTCCGTCCCGGCTCGCCGAGAAGCTCGAGGATGTCACCGAAGGAGCTCTGCGCGCACTCGCGGAGATGCGGGCGACCGAAGGCGCGCATCTCCGAAACGATCTCCTTCAGCGCCTTGAGACGATCGCCGCGCATCTCCCCACGATCGAGAGAGAAGCGGCAGCGCTTCCGCACGCGTATCGGCAACGCCTTCTGGAGCGCGCCACTGAATGGTCCCGCGAGCTCACCGTAGATCCGACGCGCCTGGCCCAAGAGATCCTCTATTTCGTGAATCGCGCCGACATCAGCGAAGAGCTCACGCGACTGCGCAGCCATCTCGCCCAATGTCGCGAGCTTCTGGATGCCGAGGGCGGCGTCGGCAAGCGCCTCGACTTCCTCTTCCAGGAAATGCAGCGCGAGATCAATACGATCTTGGCGAAAGCAGGAACCGTCGCTCTCGCCACGGGAGCGCTTGCCATCAAGGCGGAGATCGAGCGCCTCCGCGAACAGGTGCAAAATGTCGAGTAAGCGCGGACTGCTCTTCATCGTCTCCGGCCCCTCGGGGGCGGGGAAGTCCACGCTCATCAATCGCGTGCTCGCGCGCGTACCGGACCTCGTCTACTCCGTCTCCTATACGACACGACCGCAGCGTCCGACGGAGGTCGAAGGGCGAGATTACCACTTCGTCTCGCGCCGCGAGTTCGAACGCATGCGCGAGACGGGAGAGTTGATCGAATGGGCGGAGGTCTATGGGCACCTCTACGGACGCTCGCAGGCGGCGCTCCGGCGCGAGCTGGAGGCCGGACGCGACGTGATTGTGAGCATTGATGTGCAAGGGGCAGCCACCCTCCGACGCCTGCCGTTGGACTCGGTGAGCATCTTCATCCTCCCGCCGTCCTTCGACGTCCTGGCCGAACGCTTGCGCGCTCGAGAACGGGATCTCTCCGGGAGCGTCGAGCGGCGTCTCGCCATCGCGTGCGAGGAGGTCGAGCAGTATCGCGACTTCGATTACGTCATCATCAACGACCGACTCGATGACGCTCTCGCCCTTTTGGAGGCGATCATCCTCGCCGAACGTCACCGCCGAGTGCGTCGGGAGGAGGACGTTCAAGAAATCCTGCGAACGTTTCCGTCGCACACCGAATCTCAAGATGGCGTGGAGTCACCATGAGGGACCGTCCGTTCCACATTGTTCTGGGCGTCACCGGAGGGATCGCGGCGTACAAGGCGCCGGAGATCCTGCGGCAGCTTCAGCAGCACGGTGCTGAGGTGCGCGTTGTGCTGACGCGCACAGCGACACGCTTCATCGGACGGGTGACGCTGGAAGCTCTCTCGCGCCATCCGGTGGTCGTCGAGATGTTCGAGCCGGGGTTGAACGTCCCTGTCCGACATGTGGAGATGGCCCAGTGGGCCGATCTGCTTCTGATCGCACCGGCGACGGCGCACACGTTGGCTCGCTTGGCGCAGGGACTGGCCGACGATTTCCTCACGACGCTCTATCTCTCAGCGCGCTGCCCCGTACTCGTCGCTCCGGCCATGGATGCCGAGATGTGGGAGCATGCAGCGACGCAGGAGAACCTCGCCCGACTGCGTCAGCGAGGGGTCGCCCTCATCCCTCCTGAACGAGGATATCTCGCTTCGGGTCGCGAGGGCGAGGGGCGCCTGGCTGAACCTGAGCAGATCGTCGCCCGCGCCCTTGTGATCTTAGCTGCCCGTCCTTACGCTCGCGATTTGGAAGGCGAACACGTGCTCATCACGGCCGGCCCGACGTGCGAGGATCTCGATCCGATTCGCTACTTGACCAACCGCTCGACGGGCAAGATGGGCTATGCGCTCGCGCATGCGGCTCTGGCTCGCGGTGCAGAGGTGACGCTCATCAGCGGCCCGACGGCGCTCCTGCCTCCCCCGGATGCGCGGACGATCTTCGTGCGCCGCGCCGAGGAGATGTATCGCGCCGTCCTCGCGCACGTGGAGGCAGCGACGGTCGTCATCAAGGCGGCCGCCGTCGCTGACTACCGCCCTGCGACGTTCTCCCCAAGGAAGCTCAAGAAAGCCGATGCCGACCTCACCCTCGCTCTTCAGCGCACGCCGGACATCCTGGCCGAGGCGGGACGCCGAAAGGGTGCGCGCGTGCTCGTCGGATTCGCGGCCGAGACCGAAGCCCATCTCGAACACGGACGAGAGAAGCTCATCAGGAAGAATCTCGACCTCATTCTCATCAACGATGCCGCGAGCCCTGAGACGGGATTCGCCGCCGACGAGAACGCAGGCTTCCTTCTGGATCGCGAAGGGAACGTCACCGAACTCCCGCGGATGTCGAAGTACGAGATGGCCATGCGCATCCTCGACCGCGTGCGCGACGTGCTCGCCCGACGTCGCTCGGGGGACCCCGCGTGGGTCCCCGTTCGGAGGGAGGAGGATGAGTCGTCACCCCCTCCCGGAGTGTGCGAGAGGAACGCTGATGAGCACCACCTCTGAAGAGCTTCGAACGCGCTTGATCGAGGTGATTCGAGACGTGCGGGAGCAGCTTCGGTATCTCGAAGCTTTGGGAGCGACTCACCTGGAGGACGTCTCGCGTGATCCGGCAGCACGTGCGGCGACAGAGCTTCTGATGTCGGTTCTCGAATCGCATGAAGAGACCTTGCCTTCTCCAGACGCGATCCCGGAGGAGGCGCACTCGGAGGGAGAGCTTATGGCGAGCAAGAAACGCTCAGCGCCTCCGGCGGTCGCTCCGCCTGAGCGCGCTTCGGAACAACCGGCGCTCTTTGGCGATCTCTCCTTGTTCCCAGAGGCGCCAACGACCGAAGATCGTACGCTCGAGGAGATTCGCGCTGACGTGGGCGACTGTACGCGGTGCAAGCTGCATCGCTCCCGCTCGACGATCGTCTTCGGTGAGGGAGATCCGCATGCGCGCATCATGTTCGTCGGCGAAGGTCCGGGAGCAGAAGAAGACGCGCAAGGACGTCCGTTCGTCGGTCGGGCGGGGCAACTCCTGAACCGCATGATCGAGGCTATGGGGTTCCGACGCGAGGAGGTCTACATCACCAATGTCATCATGTGCCGCCCGCCGAACAATCGCACACCGGAACCCGATGAGATCGCGACGTGCGAACCATTCCTCTTCCGCAAGATTCGCGTGATTCGGCCCGATGTCGTCGTCGCTCTTGGCGCGATCGCGGCACAATCGCTCTTGGGGACGAAAGCGCCCATCGGCCAGATTCGCGGCCGATTCTTCGATGCGCACGGGACGAAGATCATGCCGACCTTTCATCCTGCCTTCTTGCTGCGCGCCCCCGAGCGAAAGCGAGAGGCGTGGGAGGATCTGCGGAAGGTGCGGGATTACATCCGAAGCCTCTCGCAGTCGGAGAGGCCGACGCGCTGACCCCCTCGCGCGCGAGGTTCACCGCGTGGCCGCTTCGATCTCTCGTACGAGATCGAGCGCCGTCCACTCATTGCCGCGGAGGACTGCCTGCAGCTTCCCGTCGGGGCGGATCACCGCCGTCGCGAGATTGTGAGTGATCGTCCCCCCCTCGGTCCAGAACGAGAGGCCGAAGCTCGCCCCAAATCGCGCCATTTCGGTCGCCGGACTCGTGGCGAATGTCCAATGGCGAAAGTCGGCATTCCACCGCTCGCCATAGGCTTTGAGCACGGCTGGCGTATCGTACTCGGGATCGAAACTGAGGGTGAGAAATCGCACGCGGTCGCCCTGAAGCCATTCGGCCCGTCGCTTCCGCAGGACCTCTTGCGCCTCAACGAACCGGCGGCTCATCAAGGGGCAGAAGTTGGGAAAGGGACAGCGGGTGAAGATGAAGGTGAGAGCGATCGTCTTCCCGCGCCATTCGCTCAGGCGAAACGCGCGCCCTTCCTGATCAGTCAGTGCGATGTCCGGAACATCATCGCCCGGCTTAAGCAAATATTCAATAGGAAGAGCCTTGGAACGGTCCCACGAGAGCGGCTCGCCCTTCTTCACCACTCGCAGGCGCGCGATCCATCCCTCCTTCTCGGTGACGCGAAGCTCCCCCTCGACCTCATCGCCCGGCTCCACGCCGTCGAGCAGGTGCGGGTCCTTGATGGGAAAGGGCATGGTCATCGCCGGCATATAGCCGGGGATCTCCTCGTGAGCAAGCGTGACCGATTGCCGATTGGCGGCGACGGCGACGACGCGTCCCCGAAGCGCATACGTGCGCTCGGACGTGCGCCCCCGACACCCGAGCACCGAAAGCTCCAGAAGGAGCAAGATCACGCCGACACACCGCACCCACTTCATAGGACGGGGAAGTGTAGCAATCTCCGTCTCGCGCGTGCAAGCCGCGCGCCATCGTCCCTTGCTCCATGTCGGCGTCCTCGGTACAATGCTTCCTCACACGCCCTCGTGGGGAAAAGAGGTGTCCGAGAAGACGGCGACATCGCGATCGGTCCTCTTCATGATCGTCCTGGCCTTCTTGTTCGTCCTCGTCCCCTTCCTCACCTGGTATCTGACGTGGTTCGGACGCCCACTCACGGATCGCCAGATCGAACGCTATCTCAACGATGAGGAGAAGCCGCGCCATGTGCAGCATGCGCTCTCGCAGATTGCCGATCGGATCATCCGAGGCGATCCATCGGTCCGACGATGGTATCCGAAGATCGTGAGTTTGGCCGACCATCCACGTCCGGAGATTCGGACGATGGTCGCGTGGGTGATGGGTCAGGACAACCGGGCCGAGGAGTTTCACCGCGCGCTTCGGCGCTTGTTGAGCGATACCACCCCTATGGTCCGGCGGAATGCAGCGCTCGCTCTGGTGCGCTTCGGTGACGAGAGCGGACGCTCGGAGATTCTCAACATGCTCCGCTCGGTGCCGTTGCGTGCTCCAGGGGAGGGGGTGATCACATTGGGCGTCTCCGCTGGAGACGATGTGCGCGCGGAGACACGGTTGGCGCGCATTCGCTGCGCAGATGGAAGCGAACTGAATGTACATGCGCCCTGGCCGGGGCGCGTCGAACGGGTGCTGGTCATCAGAGGCCAACATGTGCGCGCCGGAGAGGAGATCCTCTGGCTCGCGCCTGAGAACCAGCAGGTCTACGAAGCCTTGCGCGCGCTCTACTTCGTCGGACGAGAGGAAGACCTGCCCGATGTCGAGCGCTACGCCCACGCGGGTCCGGAATGGCCCGAAGCTGTCCGCGAACAAGCTCGCCGCACGGCTCACGCCATTCGACAACGCACGAGCTCTCGCACTCTGTGACGCCTTCGTGCCACTCAGCCGGGCAGGTCCCGAAAACGTTGCCCGTGGCGAGCTCTCTCCAGACAGGAGGGAGTCGCCGAATCCCCGAGAGACCATGCGAGGGGCGCGCCTGAGAGGTCGTCTCCGTGAAGGGATGGAGTCTCTCTCGCTTGACACGCTCTCGGAATACGATCTATATTTCCGCCTCCTTAACGAAAGGAGGCTCAGCGCATCAAGGGGAGAGTGATCTATGCGGCACATGACGCGACGGGATTTCCTATTTTTTTCCTTGGGGATATCGGCATCATTGGGATACCCGAGTCCTTTTCGTCAATCGCGCGGGAACGCGACTCTCCCGATCCCCCTCGCCTTCGGCGCGGATGTGGGACGCGAGCCCGTGCCTCAGGTGACGCCGCTCTCGCCCCCGTTTCGTCTGCCGGAGAGTTGGTATCGCCAAACGGTGAAGCGGCTTCAAGATCGGCTGGCCGAACGTGGGCTCGACGGCATCATCCTGAAAGATCGCTGGAACATCATCTACGTCTCCGGTCTCTTTCACACGACGACGGAACGACCGTTTTGGCTCTTCGTCCCGGCGCGCGGAGAGCCGATCTTCTTCTACCCGGGACTCGACAAGGATCTCGTCAACACGTGGTGGATCAAGGAGGGGGAGTGGTATTTCGACTACCCCCATGCCGGCCCGTTCAACACGCTCGCCTACAAAGCCGGACCGAAGGCCGATCTCTTGCAGTGGATGCTCAAGGGGTTGGCCAAGCGCGGATTCGGGCGCGCGCGTCTCGGCATCGAGGAAGAAGTGGGGCCGACGACGATGAAGCGGATGCAGGAAGCCTTGCCCGAAGCCCGATTCGAGGTGGCCGGAGATCTGCTCCTCCGCATGCGGATGATCAAGACGCCCGAAGAGATCGAGCTGACGCGCAAGGCGATCGCTCTGCATGACCGGATGCTCGCCTTCGCCCGCGACTATATCCTCCAACGCGGGACCGATGCGACCGACTTCGAGGTGCGCCATCGAACCGAAGAATTCGCCACGCATGAGTTGATGAAACTCATGCAGCCCACCGGGCGTCCGCATCAAGCTGTCGGCGTGAGCCTGCGCTTCGGGTGCCGCGCGGGTGTGGCCACAGCGTATCCGCATCCGAATCAGTTCTTCTATGCGCCGATTCGACGCGGCGATGCCGTTCAGATCGCCGCCGTCATCACCATCGGAGGCTATGGGGGCGAGGGCTACCGTGCCCTGCATATCGAGCCGATGACGGATCACCATCGGAAGCTATGGGACGTGCACACGGAGATGGTCCTCAAGCAACAAGAGCTCAGCAAAGCAGGCGTCCGATGTCAGGAGGTCGCGGAGAAGGTCCTGGAGATCGCCGTTCGCGCCGGACTCGAGCGGTATATCTATCACCGACCGGCTCACGGACAGGGGATGGAAGGACATCAAGCCCCGTACATCGCTCCAGGCGATGACACGGTCCTCGAAGAAGGTATGATGTTCAGCAACGAGCCGGGACTCTACGATCCCGAGAACGGCTTCGGCTACAACCACTCCAATTGCGTGCTTGTGACTCGAGAGCGCGGCGTAGCGTTGAATCAGACGCCGCTCACGCGCGAGTGGTGCTGGTTGAAGCTCTGATGGGACAATTTCACATTGGGATGAGGGAGGTGAACGATGCACCTTCTGAAGAAGAATTCGCGGATCGCTCTGACGCTCGTCGCCCTCCTGGGACTGACCTTGCCCGCCTGGCCGCAAACGCCACCGCAGGAGCGGCGCAGCATTCCACCAGCTCCGGATCGGCGGCCCGATGAAGGCGAGGGACCTTTCGCGCGCCTGATCATTCGCGGCGCCACGCTCATTGACGGGACAGGCGCCCCCCCCATCGGCCCTGTGGATATTGTCATCGAAGGGAACCGCATCCGAGAGATCCGAAGCGTCGGATACCCGAAGGTGCCAATTCGCGAAGCAGGCCGACCACAAGGCGCGACGCGCGAGATTGACGCGCATGGCATGTACGTGCTTCCCGGATTCGTGGACCTGCACGGGCATATCGGGGGCGCCGCACAGGGCACGCCGGCCGAGTATGTCTATAAGCTCTGGATGGCCCATGGGATCACGACCGTTCGCGATCCGGGCTCGGGTAATGGCGTAGACTGGACGCTGCGCGAGCGCGAGCGCAGCGCGAAGAACGAGATCGTCGCCCCGCGCATTTTCGTTTATGTCCGCCCTGGAATGGGCTGGGATCGCGGGCCGATCACCACGCCGGAGCTGGCGCGCGAATACGTGCGCTGGGCAGCTGCCAAGGGCGTGGATGGCTTTAAGCTCACAGCCTACGATCCCGAGATCATGGCCGCCCTCATTGACGAAGCCAAAAAGCATGGATTGGGAACAGCGGCCCATCTGGCGCAAACGGGTGTCGCGCGGATGAACGCCCTGGATGCCGCGCGCCTGGGGCTGACGACGCTCGAACACTGGTACGGCCTGCCGGAGGCGTTGCTGGCCGATCGCACAGTCCAAGACTTTCCCCCTGACTACAACTACAACGACGAACAACATCGCTTCGGGCAAGCGGGGCGCCTGTGGAAGCAAGCCGCGCCTCCAGGAAGCCCGAAGTGGAACGCCGTCATAGAGGAGCTGATCCGCCTGGGACTCGTGCTCGACCCGACCTTGAGCATCTACGAAGCGAGCCGCGACCTCATGCGAGCGATGCGCGCCGAATGGCACGACGCCTACACACTGCCCTCCCTCTGGGAGTTCTATCAACCCAATCGCGAAGCTCACGGCTCTTTCTTCTTCTACTGGACGACCCAGGACGAAGTCGAGTGGAAGAACAACTATCGCCTGTGGATGACCTTCGTGAACGAATATAAGAATCGCGGCGGACGGGTCACGACCGGATCCGATTCGGGATTCATCTTCAAGCTCTACGGCTTCGACTACATTCGCGAGCTGGAGATGTTGCAGGAAGCGGGCTTTCATCCGCTGGAAGTCATCCGCTCGGCCACGCTTTGGGGAGCTGAAGCGCTCTTCAAGCCCAAAGGGAAGCCGATCGAATTCGGAATCATTCGCCCGGGTATGCTCGCCGATTTGATCATCGTCTCGGAGAATCCGCTCCAGAATCTGAAAGTCCTCTACGGCACGGGCGCCCTCCGGCTTAACGATGACACGCGCCGGGTCGAGCGCGTCGGCGGTGTGAAGTACACGATCAAGGACGGGATCATCTACGATGCGAAGAAGCTTCTGGCCGACGTCGCCCGCATGGTCGCCGACGCTAAGCGACGTCAGGTGCCGGAAGCCAATGCCACCACGAAGTAAGGTGCGCGCCGAAGGATGAGAGCGACGGGAACATCCATGGACATCTCCGCGCCTTCCGCACCTCTCGAGGCGCGGACGCTCTCATGCCCGCAGATAAGCGGGAGATCTTCGACAGGAAAGGAGGAGGATGATAATGGTACGTGGCTATCGCGTGACGCGAATCTTTAAGATGATGTTCTCGAGAGCCCTGTTGGCAGTCCTCTGCCTCGGAATCCCCGCAGGGAGTCTCGCTCAAGTCCAAGTCGGTTCCATCGCTGGGACTGTCAGAGACGCTCGAGGGGCCGTTCTCCCCGGAGTCACTGTCACCGTGAGCGGACCTGCGCTCATCGGCGGTCCTCGCACAGTGACCACGGACGAAAACGGCTACTACAAGTTCTTCGACTTGAAGCCCGGGACTTATACGCTGCGTTTCGAGCATCCGGGCTTCAAGACCCACGTCCGAGAGGGCATCATCATCACATCGGCCTTCCAAGCGACGGTCAATGTCCAAATGGATGTCGGAGAGGTCGTCGAAGTCATCACCGTCAGCGGAGAATCCCCTGTCATTGACACGAGCAACGTGGTGACGCAAACGGTGATCACCCAAGACGTCCTCGAGCGCATCCCCAATCCGCGCGATCCGTGGGTGCTCGCCCGCATGGTGCCCGGCGTCGCCTCCGGCCGATTCGACGTGGGCGGGACAGAAGGGATGCAACAGTACACGCTGACGATCCATGGCTCGCGGGACAGCGATAAGAAATTCGCCATTGATGGACTGGAGATCAACTGGCCCGGAGGTACCGGAGGCGCGACAGCGATCTATTACGATGCCGGTATGTTCAAAGAGGTCAACTACCAAGTCGGCGCCTTGCCCGCGGAGATCTCTCAGGGGGGCGTCTACATGAACATGGTGACCAAAGATGGCGGCAACGAGATCCACGGCTCCATCCTCTTCTTCGGTGCGACCGAGGCCATGCAGGCCAACAATGTGAGCCCCGAGCTGAGGGAGAAACTCCTGGCGCGCGTGCCCGCGCGACTCCGGCAACGCCCGGATGTGAAAGCGGGAAACCCCATCAAGAATGTCTACGATCTGAACGGGAACGTCGGGGGCCCCTTCATCAAAGACAAGCTCTGGTGGTTCGTCTCCCTGCGCCAATGGGGAGTGGACCAGCTCGTCTCCGGCGCCTTCAACCCCGACGAGACACAGGCCATTGACGACAACCGCATCCGCAACGCATCGGCCAAAGTGACGTGGCAGGTGAACCCGCAGCACCGGCTCTCGTTCATGTACAACCGCAATGAGAAGAACCGCTTCCATCGCCGAGATACGCCGCCTTTCTTCATCGAGGACAAAGCCTCTTGGCTGCAGGATCAACCCGGCTACAGCGCGCACATCAAATGGACCTACACGCCCTCAGCGAAATGGGTCATTGACTCCGGGATCGCCGGAACGCACATCGTCTTCCCGCTGCGATATCAGAAGGACGTGCGCCCCACCGACATCATGAAGGAGGATATCACGCTCTCGACGCGCAGCAATGCCGCGCTCTATAACTACCTGAATCCCAATTATCGGATTTCCGTGGATTCCGCCGCTTCGTACGTGACCACCGGACTGGGTGGGGCGCATAGCTTCAAGTTCGGGATTCAGTTCATGCGCAGTCTCTTCCGTCAGATCTACACGATGAACGGCGACCACGGTTTGATTTTCGACAATGGGCGCCCGGCTTTCGTGCGGGTTTACAACACGCCGATCGAGCAAGCGAACTACCTCCACCAGTTCGCCTGGTTTGTGCAAGATGCGTGGACCATTCGCGGGCGGCTCACGCTGAACCTCGGCCTGCGATACGAATACGCATTGGGCGTGATCCCACCGCAGCGTTCGGGTGCTGGGACGTTCGTGGGCGAGCGCAGCTTCCCGGAAATTCGAGATGTCCCGAATTTCAAAGACGTCGCCCCTCGATTCGGACTCTCCTGGGACATCATGGGAACAGGTCGAACGGTCCTGAAGGCGAGCGCCAGCCGATATCTGCAGAATGTCGGCATGGCGTACCCCGTGAGCGTGAATCCCTTGGGGTTGAGCGTCGAAACCCGCAGTTGGACGGATCGCAACGGAGATGGTCTCGCCCAACGGGATGAGATTGGTCCCGGTCCGGGATTCGTCGGCGGATTGACGACGCGTATGGACCCGAACCTGGAACGACCGTACTCGTGGGAGTACTCGCTCGGCATCCAACAGCAGATTTACCGCGATCTGGTCGTCTCGGTCATCGCGTGGCATCGTGACAATCGGCGGCAAGTCGGACGGGCGAATGTAGCCGTCCCACCCTCGGCGTATATCCCGGTGCGCCTCACGCTGCCTACCAATCTGCCCGCACCTTTCGCCGGACAGACGATCACCGTCTACAACCAAGATCCGGCGACGCGGGGCCGCGTGGATTTCTTGCTCACGAATTTCAAAGAGCTGGATAGCGAATACAACGGCGTGGATATCACCTTCACGAAGCGGATGTCCCAACGCTGGCAGCTTTTGGGCGGTCTGACCATCGGACGGGAACGCGGCGCCTTCCGGGGAGACCTCGTCTACGGCTTCGACGATTTGAACAATCCCAACTTCAACTTCAACCGCAAGGGTATCGTGGGCACCGATTCCCCGTATATCTTCAAGCTCGCCGGGACGTACCAGCTCCCTTGGGGCTTCGAGATCAGCGGGAATTTCCAGCACTTCACCGGTTATCCTCTGCGCCGCATCTTCACTGTGACAAGAACGCACATCCCGGATCTGACTCAAGTCAGCCAAGCGATCGATCTGGTCGAGCGCGGGACAGTGCGGCTGCCGAACATTAACCTCTTCGATCTACGCATCTCGCGCGTCTTCGCTATTGGCGAGAACTGGCGGATCGAGCCGGCGCTCGACATCTTCAACCTCGGGAATGTCGCGACGACGACCGCGGAAATCGAAGCCGTGGGCGTCGCGCTCGGACAACCGACGGTGATCGTCGCTCCTCGCCTCCTCAAGCTGGGGGTGAAGGTCAACTTCTGACCGCGCGAATATGCCAGCGCAAGGGGCTGATCGCCTCACTGGGGATCAGCCCCATACTCTCATCGAGCTCGATCAGCGCCGCTCTCTGCAGCCTTCGGCTATCTACTGGGCATTCCGGCTCGACGCGATTCGGAACCGGCCGATGAGAATCTCTCGACGATCCGTCGAAGGAGCCGCGGAGACGCCGACCTGTCCGAATCCATAGAAGAACCCATCGGCGCCCCTCACCATGGGAAAGAGATGGCCCGTCGTCTCCACCTCACAGCGCTCTCCTCGCTCGTTCATCAAGAGGAAAGACGTGCGGCGAGTCACCGGATCCACCCGAGTGACGGCGATCGCCTCGCGGGTCGTGAAGGCCGCATGGATGTGACCGAATCCCTCCGTGACCTTCCCCCATGCCCTCCGAGGCATGAGAGTTCCAACTGCTCCTTCGGTCTCGACGAGCAAAAGACGTCCGGATTCGTCCGAAAGCACCTGCGCCTTCGGTTCAAGAGACTCAGAGAGAACGCGCTCTGAGAGCTTCTCGCCATCGAGAGAGAATATCCGCAGGAGACTCGCGGTCTCACCGCGTCCATCTCGAACCGTACCGATAATGCCAAGATTCGATCCCACCACGAGGAGGTGAGGATTCTCCAACCCGTCGAGCCTCACGGTGCGCCGCAGCTCTCCGGACGTCTCGAAGAGGAAAAGAGCCCCCTGCCACTGCTCCGCATGCCATTGAGCCGTCGCGTAGATCCGACCCCGCGCGTAGACAAACGATGTGAGCCGCGCCCACTGCGCCTCCTTTGTGATGACAGCAGGTCTTTCAAAGACCCGGAGCACGTGCCCGTTCGCATCGTAATATGCTCAAACCCAATACCATAGAGGACCAGCAAGAGTACAGCCTATTCTCCTCCTTCGCCGAATCTTGAACGATCACGGAAACAAATACCACACCACAGCAGAAGTGGCTGCTCCTAAGAGAGCACCAGCAACATGCTTGGCAAACGTGTATTGTCCACCGGCGACATGAACGAGTTCTTTGAAGAAGGGGTAAGCTGTCAGGAACATCACAAGAAACCAAGCAACGGGGTAGACAAGAGGAGCAGGAAGTATCGGCTTGAGTAAAATGGCGGCCAAAGTCGCCAATGTCCAACTCACGGCCAGATTGATCCAATAGATCTTTCGGACACACAGCTTAGGCATAGACAATCTTCCAATCTAACCTGTGCTGAGGGAGTTCTGCCGGTTCTCCAAAACAACACACACTGCTATCATCTTCTTCCCAATCGCCACCTCTACCAAAGTTTAGCTTTGGCGCTCCTTCGGAGCCCTGCAGTTGGTTGCGGACTCCGGTTCTTCGCTGCGTCGAATGAACCCTCGGGCCGTGCTCATAGGCTTCTAACCTCCCTCGTGATATTTCCTCGGCTCTGGCCCGAAGTATCGCCTTAGCACAACGGTGCCTGAAGAACAAAGGGACTTTTAGTGATGCAAACTTTTTAATAAGCCACGCAGGATCGAAAAACAAACATAGAACAAAAAAGAGAAACTCGAGACCAAAGCGATCGAGAGAAACTGCAGTTCTTTCATAAGGCGTTGATTCGGGGGTAGGCCTTCCTCTGAAAGCTTCTTAAAACGTCTGTGCATCCTGTAATACACAGTCCAGGTAAGTGGGTACAGGATCAACATGCTCAGTACCAGGACTGCCCTTCTTAAAAGGAGGGAGTGATAATCCACGATAATTTGTACCATGAGCGCGCACTGGAGGAGAAAGAACACCGTTATTAACCAGAACATCACAAACGGATAATCAGGCCCAAAATTGTACCGCTCCCATTTTCGCTCGGCCCAAAGTGATAATCTTTTCATACGCTTCACTCCTTGACAAACTCAAGATACTATAACTTCTCCGTTACGGAAAGGTTGAGTTCACACATCACAAAAGCCTATGAAATCAAGAATTGCCACGAAAAGAAGGAATGCCCTTGCGGCGACACAACACACCCCGCAGCCCAATGCACATCCAATCTCCCAAATCACAGCAAGAAGGATGAGGGTGTCACAAATGAGCTCTGCTGCTTCTTGTGTGCCTTGCCGCGGTACACCAATGTACCGCGCCTTCATTATTCCTGAATTCTGCTGTTCCAAGATGTTTGCCAACTGGTTTAGACTCTTTACCAACCGGTTAGTGAAACCTTGAATGCCCACCCTTTCCAGCTCCGATATCGCTCTGACTTTCCTTGCGGGTGACAAGGACAACATTTTCCGGATCCTCGCTGGCGGAAGCGAAACTCCGAAAGCCGAGAGGTCCTTCGAAATGCGGCGGAGTTGATCTTCCTGAGGCACGAAATCCAAAATCTCTTGGCGACACCCGCGTACCATCTGTTCCAGAGCTGGAGTTAGTTGAATCTCGTCAAAGTGCGCAAAAAGTAACCTGATATTCGAGGCTGTAGCTCTTACGTCCTCAGCCCTGATCGAACCGGTAGAGGATAAAGTGTTGTACACCCTCCCGAGCTCGGCGCCCACATGATCTATCACGGCATTGCTCAAACGGCTGGGGTCCCACCCACGTACCCGCGAGAGACAAGAACCTTGACCAGCGACGCCAACTCGGGGATTGTCTAATCCCTTTAAGACCAATGGAATGCTCCCAACAACGGAAGTCCATAGGAAGAGCCTTCTGTTAATGGGGTTCGGGTTCTCAATCATCCTCCCAATCACCGCCTTCACCCCCTCCTCAGTTTTACTTGGAGCTCCGCAGTTGCTCGCGGACACTGGTTCTTCGCTGCGTCGGATGAACCTTTGGGCCGTGCTATGGGCTTCCTGACCTCCTTCGTGGTATTCCCTACTTCGACGGCCCAAAGTATACTGTCTGTCTGTCAAGCCCTTTTCCTTCGCGCGGGAACCGGCCCCTGGGACATCCCAATTTCCGGAGACCTCGGCAGAGGACTTCTGCTCGGCGCTCGAAAAGCCATCCCCGGTGGACTTCCGCGCTCGTCACGGATGATGCCCTCGCCTCTTCTCCCGAAAGAGGAAGCCACGTCTCGCTCAAGACCACAGCTTCCGCAGACCCAGAATCTTTGGTCCTGGCCAGCCCTACGGAGCAGTCTCAGGACAATCTCCCACCAGCGAGAGCAGCTCACGGTATGTCTCCCCGCCTTCCCGGAGATAACCGGAGTGGACCCAAGAGATGATTCCATCTGGCGAGATGACTGTGATTTGTGGGATCGCCGTGATGCGATAGGCCCTCCAAATGGCCCGTTCCGTAAGAGAGATGATATCGAAGCCCAGATCACGGCCCTGAGCCCATGATTGTGTTTCTTCGAGAGGGTCTAAAGAAACTGCTAGGGCCTCCCAACACTCTGGATTGATTTTGCTGGACAGTCGGGCCCACAGGGGAACTTGCTCCTCGCACACTCGGCACTTCGGGGAGAAAAACAGCAGCACATGCCCCCTGCGACCAAAATAGGAGACTGCCTTCTCTCGGCCTTCAAGTGTGGTCGCCTGGAAGGAAAGAACTCGGTCTCCCGGCACAGCTTCCGGAGGTCCAGATAATCCTCCGCTGCAGCGCTCTAAGTCGGCACGCAGTCTGAAGTTCTGCCGTAATAGGACGATCGAAAAGAGGAGTCCCACAAGGGCCGCCACCCACACGGCTACAGAACTGAGGTCTTGCGTGCGAACCTTGACGTCCATTGCACTCACAGCCTGTCGGAAGGCACCGTCTTGACCTTCAAGGCCCCTTCACACACGGCGATCACTGCCCTGGCCCGGAGGACCGGACGGGCGACAGCGCGCGCAAAGGCCATCGTCACATGGAAATCCCGTGCGCCTAAAAGCGAAAACGGGAGCTCAAAAGAAAATACCCTTTCATCCACCTCATAGGCGAACGAGAAATCCCCCACCGTGATGAGGTTCCCCACCGACACATCTCCCTGGAAATCCTTTGCCTTATTGATCGTCTCCACAGCCTCCCGAAGCACTGTGAGAGCGTAAGGGGTCTCCAAAAGACCGTGAATGGCCGACAAGCCCAGCAAAAGGGACGCCTTCACGCGATCCGGCTCTAACTTCCGGACGATGTGCTCTGCTTCGATGAGTGATGACATCGCCTCTTGCTGATCTCCCGATGAGGACTGACGGAAGGCGATCACGATGAGGAGATAAGCCTTCAATGAAGGCCTCATCGGCCGACGCGCGGAGTCAAGAGCCTGTCTGAGATCCCCCTCTTTGACTGCCTTCTCGGCCCGAAGATAGTTAAGGAAAGAGAGAATCTCCTCGCGTTTCTCCATGGAGAATTTCTCAACGATCTTCGAAGCTCGCTCGAAATCGCCCTTCTGAATAGCCCGGTCGAGGGCGAGGAACAAGAAACGGTCTTTCCCCCTCTGATGTGTGGCCCTCTCCGCTTTCTCCAACAGGCTCTCCACACTCTCCCGTTGAGGTGGGAGCGAAGAAGAGCGCGACACGCTGCTTTCGAGCGACGACCGCTCCCTTTCAGGGATAAGGGTGGCAAGCACATTCCGTTGTCTTTCAAGCTCCTCGACAAAAGCGGGAAGGAAACGATGACACTGAGGCAAGATCACGGTGATGAACAAGAAATCTCCGCGTGGTCCCCAAACAGGCCCAGGACCCGCATATCGCTCTGGAGCTAACAAGGGTGGGATGACGCTTTGAAGGAACGGCACCGCCACCTCGGGATCAGCGGAGCCCTGCCGATATCCGGGCAGCGAGAGCATCCGAGGAGTCTTCTCCGTCAACTCTAGAGGAAGCGCGGGAGAGAAGGCATAAGCATAAAGCAGGAGAAGCTCGTTCACGTCTTTCGCTCCCTCGCTGGCCACCTGAGAGGCCACTTCGAGGAAGAGCCGATCAGCCTGCGCCTTATCCTTCTCCCGCAAATCGAGGAGAAAGAGCAATCCCTCCCAGCTCAGGAGGCTTCTCATCCTTTTCCTCGCCATATAGTTGGCCAGATTCGGTCGGTCGTCAATCAACCCCCGTGCAAACTGCACATAGCCAATCTGGGCGGAAGAAGTCTCCTCCGACGAGAACCCTCTCTCATACAGCCGATCGAGCAGCCTCTTGGCCAGTTCCTCATCATGTCGCGCAATGCGGCTAATGATTCGCTTCCGCAAGGCATTCCACCGATCCGGCATCTCCGTCTGTTTCGCATCGCTCTCATATTTGAGCATCTCCTCGAAGGCCGCAGTGAGAAGAGCCTTGGCGCGCTCCGGACTGTCACGCTCGAGAACCTCAGCGACCCGAACGACGAGTTCAAGGCGCTCTTCAGGATCCTCGATATCGCGCATCTCCTCGGGCAGTGAGGAGAGTACTGCCAGAGCGACTTCTCGCGAATTCGGGCGTTCCTCCTGCCGCCGAATCAGAATGACCCCGCTGCTATTCCATCCTATGAAGCCCACACCGATCACGAACAAACCAAGTGTGGCAATGCGACCCAGAATCCTCTTAGCCATACTCCCCCTCTTCCGCCATAAGACCCTGGCTTTTCGTGGGTGCCTCTCTTGGGTCCTCTAAGAACAACGTCCCGCAAAGAGCACAACCGCCTTATGGAGATTTCAACTTCAACCCGCGGATAGCGCAGGTTGTTCTCCCTAAGGTGCCAACAGGACGATTGTGCGAGCTCTACTCTAGCAGCGTCGGTATCCAGCAGTTGACAACTCTACAATCTCCCCATCTTATCACCCCATACTGACCTGTGTTCGGATAGTAACAGTTACATTTCGGAGCTGCTTCATCATCATCTTGTGCCCACGTAGGGGCGGATAACCAAACCCCTACCAGAGACACCGTTGCTACCAAAAGGATCCAAGGAGCGAACCGTCTCACCCTTCCGATCATGATGCTAACCTCCTCCGAAAGATCTGAAATCTTGACGGCCCAAAGTATACTGTC
>Ga0197143_1000113_pt1 | contig 90475 bp, 74 predicted proteins | sample GBS70_MetaG_FD_148603 | JGI IMG/M metagenome (GOLD analysis project Ga0197143, IMG submission 148603) | Sediment microbial communities from Great Boiling Springs, Gerlach, Nevada, United States - GBS 70_MetaG | ecosystem: Environmental > Aquatic > Thermal springs > Hot (42-90C) > Sediment...
TAACACCTAACACCTAACACCTAACACCTAACATCTAACATCAAATACCTTATAAAACGTGTAATGTATAACGTATAACGTGTAACGTGTAAAAATTAAAAAAAACATTTTAACAACCTTTACACTACTTTTTTACACCGCTTTTTACACAATATTTACACTATTTTTACAAAATGTTTACTCTTTATTATTTTTTTAATGTTTAATGTTTAAAGTTTAATGTTGAACGTTTAATGTTTAAAGTTTTTACCTTTGTCCATACGGACCTACGCAATAATTACAGTTAAAACTACCACAACTACCACAGCTTTCACTTCCTCCTGTTTCCAAATAAGCACCTAAAGTATAATCTGATTGTGAAATATTACAACGATAATAATAACCGCTGTTAGCTTTTGGATCATTGGGGATTGAAGAAAGATAATTACTTAACCAAGTTATATTTTGACAATTATTATTAAAGGTTCCCGAATAATACTCGTTGTTATTACTTCGATACATTTCAAGGGCAGCTCTTATTTGTTCTAAATCAGTTTTTCTTTTAGCATCCCGAGCACCTTTATTCAACTCTGTATAAACAACGACTCCTCCACTAGCTAAAAGACCAATTATGGTAGCAACAACTAATATCTCGATTAAAGTAAATGTTTTTTTCATAGGTTTAATTTATTTAAGTTTTAATTTATTATTGTTTATTAGAAACACAACATTCATTTCCACTGGTACAGTTTTGGGTTTCTAATCGAGAAGATCCGCTTACTTGAGGTGAACAAATGGTGTACCGACTAACATCACATATTCCATTACAGGTATAATTTCCTCCCAGTGGATCTTTTGGCATTGTAAAGATAGTAACGTTTGAAGATAAGCTAGGACAATTGGTAGTTGTTGCCACAAGGTCAGATCCTCCGGGAGGAACAGAGTTGGGATATCTGTAATTACAGATAGAATAATATTGTTCAAAAGCATTTTGTATTGCTTTCAAATCTTGTTTTCTTTTGGCGTCTCTGGCTTTTTTTTGGGCGGTAGAGTATGAAACTGCACCCATCCCAATCAAAATTCCAACAATTCCAATAACTACCAACATTTCCAAAAGAGTAAAGCTTAATTTTTTGAATAATTTTTTTTTCATGGTTGGATCACAATATAATTTTTAGTGATATTGGCCGGACAAGTTCCTGAACAATTACCATTTGTAGCTTCAGGATCGGCTTTATTTTCAATACAAGCGCATAAGGTGTAAGTTAAGTTGCTGTTATTAGGTAAATAATAATAAGGTGTTGGGCCAAGAGGATCGCAAGGAATTTTGTTCATGTAGATGGTTGTAGAAGCAAATTGAGAGTTACAGCTACCAAAACGATTAGTCATCGGTCCAGCAGTTGGATATAGGGGAGGATTTTGATCTTGACGATACATTTCTAAAGCTTTTTGAATTTGTTTTAAGTCAGATTTTCTTTGAGCGTCACGGGCTCGTTCACGCGCGCCCATAAAATTAGGTACCAAAAGAGCCGAAAGCATACCAATAATTGCAATTACCACCAAAAGTTCGATTAAAGAAAATCCTTTTTTTGTCATTTTATTTCATTATAGCACTTATAAATAAAAATCAAAAGATTATCAAAAGTAAGTTGAGCATTTAAATAATTGTTTTCCAAAAGAAAAAGATTTTTTATTGCTTCTTTTAGGATTCGATAGACTTTAAGATCGGATTTGATTTCTTTTTTAAAATAATAAATTAAAAAAAGAGTAAGTTCTTTTACCTCATTTCGATCGACAACTTCAACAAAAAAAAGCTCGCCTTTTTTTATTTTTTCAATCATTTTCTCAATTTTTTCATTTTTTTTATCTTCTTCCTTTTTTTTACAATCTATCACTTTAGTACGAGAAATAATCGTTGGCAAAAGTTGATAAAGATTTTGACATGTCAAAATGAAATAAACATTTAAAGGCGGTTCTTCTAAAAGTTTTAAAAAGGCATTTTGAGATTCTAACGAAGAACGATCAAACTCATAAAAAACATAAACCCGTTTTTTGGGGTTAAAATATTTAACTTCTTGTTGAAGACTTCTTATTTGATTAATACTGTACTCGTTTTTTTCCGGTGAAAGAAAAACAAAAATGTCATCTTTGGAAAAATTTTTTTTAAGAAATTCTTCGATATCTTTTTTTTTGTTGGTTAAAAGAATTATTGATTGCATAAAATAAATATAGCAAAATTTTTATCGCTCTTGCATTTTTTCCCAAATCTTTTTATAGTTAAATTATGAATATTATTCCAAAACAATTACTCAACCAATTAGTCAAAAACAAAGTGATAAGCCAAGATCAGGCAGATCAGTTTGAATTAGCTTCTCTTCAAAAAAATTTACCAATTGATGAATATCTTTTTCAATTTACTGATATAAAACGGGACGAAATAATTAAAGCAATTGCTCAAATCTTTGAATTACCATATGTTGATTTAGAAACCATTCCTACCGACCCCCAGGCAATTTCTTTAATTTCTGAACCGTTGGCTAGACGTTTTAATGTTGTTCCCTATCGATTTGATAGTGAAAAAAACATTTTGTATATAGCGACTTATGATCCATTTAATACTTTTGCTTCTGACTTTTTAGAGAAAAAAACGGAAAAAAGAATTATTTTTGTTTTAGCTGATCCAGAGAAAATTAAAAAAACAATTAAAATTATCTACGACCAAAGTTTAACCCCTGAGGTAAAAGAAGCCCTAAAAGAATACCAAACAAAAAAAGAGCAAGTTTTACAAGAAACAAAGATAAAAGAAGCACCAATTGCTAAAATTGTTGCTACCATTGTTGAGTTTGCTATTCGTGGTCGAGCCTCAGATATACATATTGAACCTCAAGAAAATATGGTGCGGGTAAGATACCGAATTGATGGAATTTTGCACGAAAAGTTGGTTTTGCCAAAAATTATTCAAGAAGGAGTGATTTCGCGGATTAAAATTCTTTCTTCGATGAAAATTGATGAAAAAAGGATTCCTCAAGATGGTCGTTTTTCTTATCGTTTAGGAGATGAAGAAGTTGATCTTCGTGTTTCCACTTTACCAACAGTTCACGGAGAAAAAGTAGTTATGCGACTTTTGAAAAAAACTGGTGGGATTCCAAAACTTCATGAATTGGGACTGCGTGGACCTCAATTTCGTGATTTAGAAGAAGCAATTACTAAACCTTATGGGATTGTTTTGGTTACTGGTCCTACTGGTTCAGGAAAAACAACAACTTTATACTCTATTCTTTCAAGATTAAACACGCCAAAAGTAAATATAATGACTCTTGAAGACCCAGTAGAATATCAAATTCCTGGTATTAATCAAGTGCAGATTAATCCTCAAGCAGGTCTTACTTTTGCATCGGGTCTTAGAGCTTTCTTACGTCAAGATCCAAATATTATTTTAGTTGGTGAAATTCGCGATAAAGAAACAACACAACTGGCAATTCAGGCGGCTTTAACCGGGCATCTTGTTTTTTCTACCCTTCACACCAATGACTCAGCCACAGCTGTTCCTAGGCTAATTGATTTGGGGGCTGAGCCTTTCTTGATTGCCTCAGTTTTAAACGCAGTTGTTGCTCAAAGAATTTGTCGTCGAGTGTGTCAGTTTTGTAAAAAGGAGTATGAACCAGATGAACAAGTAAAGAAAAATATCGTTGATGTTTTAAGTGATCTTTTACCAAAACCTTATAAAGAAGGAAAAAAGATTATTTTAGCAAAAGGAGAAGGTTGTTCTGAATGTAACAATACCGGTTACTTAGGTCGAATTGCCATTTTTGAAGTTTTGAAAGTTTCGCCAGAGATTAATAAAATGATTTTAAAACAAGAGTCAGCCAAAGAGATAGAAAACCAGGCAAAAAAAGAAGGATTAATCACGATGAAACAAGACGGCTATTTAAAAGTGTTGGATGGAATAACCACAATTGAGGAGGTTTTGAGAGTCGCAGAAGTTTAGAATTAAACGTTAAACCCTCAACGTTAAACGTTATTATCATCTTTTATGATAAAAATTGAAGAATTTTTAAAGCTTTCAATTGAGAAAAATGCTTCAGATTTACATCTTATTCCAGGCTTTCCTCCATCACTGAGGATACAGGGAGAAATTCATTTTTTGTCAAAATATTCCTCTCTTGATGAAAAAAGCTTAGAAGAAGCCCTTTTTTCTTTGTTAAATGATGAACAAAGACAAATTCTTTTAACTAATAAGGAACTTGATCTTTCCAAAGAATATGAGGAGACTCGTTTTCGAATAAATCTTTACTACACAAAAAATGGCCTTTCTGCCTCTTTTCGTTTAATTCCAAAAAAAATAAAAACTTTAGAAGAATTAAATTTACCTCCTTCTTTATATAAAATTTGTGATTTAACCCAAGGTTTTGTTTTAGTGACCGGTCCAACAAGTAATGGAAAATCAACTACTTTAGCCGCTTTAATTAATGAGATTAATTTAAAATACCCCTATCATATTATTACCATTGAAGATCCAATCGAATATGTCTATCCAAAAGGTTTATCAATTATCAGTCAACGTGAACTTTACACTCATACTTATTCATGGAACAAAGCATTAAAATCAGCTTTAAGAGAGGATCCAAATGTTATTTTGGTGGGTGAGATGAGAGATTATGAAACGATAAGTTTGGCGTTAACGGCTGCAGAAACTGGTCATTTAGTTTTTTCAACCCTTCATACAAATTCGGCTCCTGAAACAATTGATCGAATCATCAGTGTCTTTCCTTCCCATAGGCAAGATCAGATAAGAATTCAGCTTTCTTCCGTTTTAAAAATGGTAATTGTTCAAAAACTTATTCCCAAAATATCAGAAATTGGGCGAATTCCGGCTTTGGAGATTTTAGTCAACACAACTTCAGTTGCCAACCTTATTCGTGAAGGGAAAACCCATCTTTTACCCAGCGTTTTGGAAACTGAAGAGAAAGAAGGATCCATTCTTTTTGAAAAATATCTCGCAAAACTTTATCATCAGGGATTAATTGGCAGAGAAACTGCTTTTTCTTATGCGATCAGACCAAAAGAGTTAGAAAAGTTTATATGACGTTAAATTTTTATGCTATTTTACTACAAAGCAATTCAAAACGGGAAAATTTTAAAAGGAAAAATTGAGGCAGGAAAAGAAGAAGAGGTAAAAAATTATTTAAAGGAGAAAGGACTTTTTGTGATTGAGATAAAAAAAGAAAAAAAATACCAAATTTCTTTTTTAAGTAGTATTTTTGACCGGGTAAATTTTTCTGATATTGTAAACTTTACTCGTCAAGTGGCGATGATGCTTAATGCCGGTTTAACTTTAATTGAAGCTTTAGATATTTTAAAAAAACAAACCACAAAACAAAGTTTTAAAAAAATAATTAATGATATTACCGAGGAAATCAAAGCCGGTAGTTCTTTTTCGACGGCTTTGAGGAAATATACTTCTTATTTTTCTCATCTTTACATTGCTTTAGTTCGTGCAGGTGAGGCTTCGGGAAAATTGACCGAGATTCTTTTAAAACTTGCCGATAACTTGGAAAAAGAACGTGAGTTTAAGGCAAAAGTTAAGGGAGCCTTAATTTACCCGGCAATTATTATTATAGCAATGATTATTGTTATTTTTATCATGATTACTTTTGTTTTACCAAAGCTTTTGAATCTTTATAAAGACTTTGACATGAATTTACCGTTTACTACTACGTTATTGATTTTTATCTCTTCTTTTATGACTAAATTTTGGCCTTTAGTTGCCGTGGGCGTTTTTTTAATAGTTATAGTTTTTCGAAATTATCTTAAAACGAAAGAAGGGAAATTTATTTATGATTCAACTCTTTTAAAAATTCCAGTTTTAAAAGAAATTATTAAAACATCAAGTTTAGTTGATGTGACAAGAACTCTTTCTATTCTTATTGGTTCAGGAGTTTCTATTTTGGAGGCTTTGGAGATAGTTAAAGATACTTTGGAAAATGTCGTTTATCAAAAGGCTTTTTTAAATATTTATAAAAAAGTGGAAAAAGGTGTTTCTTTGGGAACTGCAATGGAGGAAGAAGAGATATTTCCGCCAATTTTAGTTCAAATGACTCAAGTTGGTGAGCAAACCGGGCATTTAGATGAGACTTTAGCAAGAATTTCTCGTTATTTTGAAATGGAGTCAGAACTGGCGGTTAAAGCAATGACCACTTTAATTGAGCCAGCGATTTTGGTTTTTTTAGGAGTAAGTGTTGGTTTTTTGGTGATGTCTGTTATTACTCCAATTTACAATCTAACTTCTTCTTTTAAATAAGGAGTTTGCTATATACGTTACACCTTCTAAGTTACACGTTTTATAAGGTATTTGGCGTTAGATGTTAAGTGTCAGGTGTTGAAGAAGGCGATGTTGGTAATGGCGTTTCTGAGGGTGTTGTTTCCGGTGAAATAGTGATTGTTGATTGGTTTTCTTGTTTGGTTGGTTGGGGAGTATCGGTGGGGGTGATTTCTGGTGGATGGTATTTTTCATCAGATTGAGATTTTACCCACTCATCAATTCCTTCTTGCCAACGATTTCTACCATCGGTGGAAACCGGATCGATTTCTTTGATTAAAACATAGTCTTTTTCACCTATTCTTTTATAAAAAGGAGAAATTTCTTTTGGCTCTGTCCCTTCAATAAAGTACTCTGCTCTTACTGGAAAACCTTCTTTGGGAAGCCCCCCCAAAAAAGCATCAATTTGTAAAGCTTTGATTTTTTCTGGTTTTTCGATTATCCCATCAGGATATTTTTCTAAAATTTTTTTCATAAGATAATGCCAGATTGAAGAAGCGCCGGTTACTCCCGAGGCAATTTTGGGATTCATCGGTGAGTTATCATTATTTCCAACCCAAACCCCCATAACAATTGATTTAGTAAAGCCAACAGCCCAATTATCTCTTTTATCATCAGAAGTACCAGTTTTTACTGCCACAGTCTTCCCTGGAATTTTTAAAAATGAATTCGGACCGAAAACCTCACTTCTTGCGTTGTTGTCCGACAAAATATGAGAAATCAAAAAAGAAACTTCTTCTGAAAAAACTCTTTTTTCCTTTTTAGGTTTTGCTTTAAAAATTGTTTTTCCTTTAAAGTCTTTAATCTCCAAAATCGCCAAGGTCTCTTTTTTAAAACCTCCTGAAGCAAAAACAGAAAAAGCAGAAGTTAAATCCAAAAGATTTGTTTCCCCTCCTCCTAAAGTAATTGAAAGACCAAAACGAGAAAGATTTTCTGAGGTAGGGGCAAAGTTAGAAAGTCCCATTTCATAGGCTTTTTGTAAAAAGGAGTTTAAACCAACAATTGCTAAAAGCTTAACTGCTGGAATATTAATCGAGTTACCCAAAGCAAACCTAAGTTGTATTGGACCACGAAACTTTCCATCATAATTTTGAGGAATATAGTCTTTTCCTCCTTGATTGGGAAAAACGGTTTTTACATCCATTAAAACGGTTGCTGGAGTATAGCCTTTCTCAAAAGCTAAAGCATAAGTGATTGGTTTTAAGGTTGAACCAGGTTGTCTGAGTCCTTGAGTGGCTACATTAAACTTACCAAAGGAAGGATCGTTGAAATCATATGAGCCAACCATCGCCAAAATCTCACCAGTTTTCACATCTAAAACAACAACCGCCGCATTGGTAACATTATAATTTTTAAGTTTTTGAATTTCCTGCTTGACAATTTTTTCTGCTTCACTTTGAATAGATGAATAAAGAGTGGTTTTTATTTTTACACCGTTATCTAAAATTCTTGGTCCAAATTCTTTTTCAACTAAATCTTTCACATAAAAAACAAAGTGGGGAGCTACAATGGTAATTTTTGGCTGTTTAAAAGTTGTTTTTTCCAAATCTTTTAGAGCTTTCTCTTCTTCTTTTTTGCTAATATACCCATCTTCACGCATTCGTCGCAATACTTGTTTAGCACGACTCCTCCAGGCATCGTTTTTGCCAATAAAAGGTGAGTAATAAGTTGGACTTTGAGGTAGGCCTGCTAAAATCGCAGACTCAACTAAATTTAAATCTCTTGGTTGTTTACCAAAATAACCCATTGACGCCGAAGCCACACCCCAAAAACTACCCCCATAGGGAGCCTCATTTAAATACATTTCCAAAATCTCATCTTTTTTATACCGTCTTTCTACTTCTAAGGCTAAAATTATTTCTTTGATTTTTCGAGAAAGAGTTCTTTCTTTTGTCAAAAGAACATTTTTAATAAGCTGCTGAGTAATTGTTGACCCTCCCTCTAAACGTCTTTTTAAAATAATGTTGAGTAATGCCCTAAGAATACCGGTTTGGGAAATTCCTTGATGTTTATAAAAATTTTTATCTTCAATAGCAATGGTTGCTTTTTTTAAATAATCAGAAACTTCTGACAAAGAAACCGGAATTCGATTTTTGTCTTTGTACATTTCATACAAAATTTTCCCATTTCGATCATAAAAAACAGTTGAATAACCAGTGTTTACGGAAAGTTTTTTAGGCGAAGGTAAATCTTTGCTATACCAGGCGAAAAGACTTAAAGAAACTATAAACAAAAAAAGAAAGATAATTAGCAAAAAAAGCAAAACTCTAAGAATTAACCGTTGCCAAAAATAGGCTCTTTGAATTCTTTCTTTTCGACTAAGCATAAAATTTAGTATACCACTTTGCTATAATATTTTTAAAATGAAAAGTTCAAAGTTTTTTTTAAAAATCAAAAAAATAAAAAAACAAACTTGGCTTAAAGTTTTTATTTTTATTTCTTCCTTGATTTTAATTTTATCATCTTTAGCGCCTTTTTTACTTTTAAGATAAAAAAAAATTTATGTTTCTTGAGCAACCAATTGATAAACTACCATCAACCAGCCAAACAACAATTAAACGTTTCAAAAAAATTGGTATTAAAACTTTTTTTGATCTTTTAAATTATTTTCCTTTTCGCTATGAAAATTATTCGTTAATATCTTCTATAGAAAAAGCGCAACCGGGAGAAAAAATTACTCTTAAGGGAAAAGTTATTGATAAAAAAGAAGAAAAAACTAAAAAAGGTTTGCGATTACAAAAGTTTCTTCTTTATGATGGAACAGGAAAAATAGAGGTTGTTTTTTATAACCAACCTTATCTTTTAAAAGTTATTCCTTTTGGAAAAGAAGTTTCTTTTGCTGGTGAAATTAACGAATTTGGTAAAAAAATTATTATGACACCTTTTGAATGGGAAGTTGGGACAAATATTCATACTAGTAGACTAGTCCCAATTTATCCAGAAAAAAAAGGTTTATCTTCCAGACTAATTCGCGAAAAAATCTTTTGGCTTATTTCGCAAATTAGTGAAAATGAGATTTCAGAAATTTTTCCCAAAGAAATTATTTCTTATAACAATCTTCTTTCAGAATATTTAGCTTACCAAAATATTCATTTTCCCAAAAACAGGCAGTTAGCTGAAGAATCAAAAAAACGTTTGGCATTTGATGAACTTTTTGTGATTCAACTTTCTGCTTTCTTGGTTAAAAAAGAGTGGGAAAAAGAAAAAGTGGGTCATCGCTTTTTAGTTTCAGGTAAATACCTAAGTCGTTTTTTGGATTTTATAAAAAATCTTCCTTTTCAATTAACGTCAGCTCAAAAAAGGGTGATAAAAGAAATTTTAAACGATTTAAGAAAGGAAAAACCAATGAACCGATTTTTACAAGGCGATGTTGGTTCGGGAAAAACGGTGGTTGCTGCTTTAGTTTGTTATTTAGCCTATCTTAATGGATTTCAATCTCTTTTTATGGCACCAACTGAAATCTTGGCCAAACAACATTTTCAAACTCTTTCTTTTCTTTTTAAAAATTATCCGGTAAGAATCGGCATTCAGACCAAAACAGAAAAAATAGATAAAAAAAGAAAAGATAACGAGGTGATTTCTGATTTTGACATTATCGTTGGCACTCATGCTCTTTTAAATGAAAAGTTAAAATTTTCGCGGGTGGGTTTAGTTGTTATTGATGAGCAACATCGGTTTGGAGTTCGCCAAAGAGCTTTATTAAAAGAAAAAGGAATAAATCCCCATCTTTTAACAATGACAGCAACCCCTATTCCTCGAACAGTTGCTTTAGTTTTGTATGGTGAGCTTGACGTTTCTTATCTTGATGAAATGCCAAAAGGAAGACTACCGGTTAAAACCTATCTTATTCCTCAAGAAAAAAGAGAAAAAGCTTACCAATGGATAAAAGAAAAAATTAAAAATGAGAATGCTTCAGTTTTTATCGTTTGTCCTTTAATTGATGAATCGCAAGTGGAGACAATGAAGTCAGTAAAAGCCGCTAAAAAAGAATTCGAAAATCTTAAAAAAATTTTTTTTGAATTTAAATTAGGTCTTCTTCATGGTAAATTAAAAAATGAAGAAAAAGATAAAGTTCTTAACGATTTTCGAAACGATAAAATAAAAATTTTAGTTACCACTCCAGTAGTTGAAGTTGGTGTTGATATTCCTCAAGCAACAATTATGGTCATTGAGGCCGCCGAACGTTTTGGCTTAGCTCAGCTTCATCAACTGCGAGGTCGAGTGGGTCGCTCCAACAAACAGTCTTATTGTTTTCTTTTTACTACCAGTAACGCTGTTGATGTGATAGAAAGGTTAACTTTTTTTTCAAAAACTAATCTTGGAATAAAACTGGCTGAATACGATCTTCAAAAGCGAGGTCCAGGAGAAATTTATGGAGAAAAGCAACATGGTTTTATAAATTTAAAAGTAGCTTCTTTTACAGATTACGAACTTATCTCTCAGACTAAAAATGCGGTTAATTATTTTGTTACCCACTATAAACTTTCTCAATTTCCCCTCTTATCACAAAAAATCAAAGAATACCAGCTTAAGCAGATAACTAGAGATTGATTGAATTTAACATCAAATACCTTATAAAACGTGTAACGTGTAACATTAAACATTAAACGTTAAACATTTTAAATATTAAAAAAAACATTTAGACTACTTTTTTTACAAATTTTTTTACAAAATTTTTAGATAATTTTTAAACGTTATCCAATCAATACACATTTTTTTATGTGTTAATATTTTTTTGATTTTGGGGGTTTAATTGATTTTTTTAATGTAAGTTAATCTTATACTTTAGGTAAAAGTAGTGTCAGAAATCAATTTTGTTTAATTCTTTTTTTGCTTCTTCTTCAGTTAAATTTCTATCTTTTGCCGAATAGTAAAAGCGAAGAGTTAGTTTATTTCTAAATAACGCTAAAACCTCAATTTTATCAAGATAAGGTGATTGGAAAGCTTTTTCTTTTATTTTTTCAAAAGCGAAGTCTTTTTTTAGTTCAAATGTTTTGTCAAGTTTGATGGTGGCAAAAGGATTGATGGGTCTAAATTTTGGAAGAAGTTTAGCTTTTTCGATCAACAACAAAAGAGGAATTTCAACTAGAAAAACATTATCCTTTTTGACAATTTTAGGAAAAGGAAAAGATTGAATATTTAATTCTAAAAGTAAAGCCTCAAAAATCCCTTTTAAATCAAAAAAGTCGGTGTTGACAGCAATTCCTAGTCGATACTCTTCTTTGGGTAAATCATTTTCCCTGGGTAGATATACTTTAGCAATTTCAAAAAATTTAAGAATCTCTTTTTTACCTTCATTGTCTTTTATGTTTTTATACAAAGACGGTAGAAGTGAGATTCTTAGATATTCAATTTCTTTGGAAATTGAGTTTTTAATCTTTAAGTGGTTTTTTTCTTTTAATCCCCATTGATCAATCATTTTTTTGGAAATCATTGAATAATTAATTACCTCACTTAGTCCTAGATGTTTTAAAAAGTATTTTATTTTAGAACTTACTTTAAATATCTTTTCAAATTCTTCAGGTTGGAATACTTGAGCCGGTGGTGAAAAATTATTAGGAAGATTGTTATAACCATAGACTCTGGCTACCTCCTCCACTAAGTCTTCGGCAATATTGATATCATACTTTCTAAAATGAGGAACACATACTTCCAGTTTTTTACCATAAACTTTTGTCTCAAAGCCTAAAGAGTTTAATATTTTAATAATTATTTTTTTAGGTATATCTACCCCCATTATTTTTTGAAAAAAAGAAAAGGTAGTAATAACCTTCTTTTTTTGATAAGGATGAGGATAAATATCATACAATTCTGAGGCAATTTTTGCTGAGGCATATTGTTTTAATAAATAAATCCCAAAAACTAAAGTTGCCTCAACTCTTTCTTCATCCAGTCCTTTTTCAAAATAGGTTGCTGCTAAAGTTCTAACACCGGTAGTCATGACCGTTTTTCTTATTTTTTGTTTGTTGTAGGTTTGGACAAATAAAATTATTCGTTTTGTGTTATTGGATACACAAGAATTTAACCCACCCATAATCCCACAAAGATCAATCAATCGTTCCTTTCCATCTTCAATGACAATATCCTCCCCAGGTAGCTTCACTTCTTTTTCATCAAGAGTAATAATTTTTTCTCCTTTTTTTGATTGACGCATAATCATGGTGGCGCTTTTTCCATCGCTATTGCTAATTTTGTCAAAGTCAAAAATATGGGTTGGTTGACCTAAAGTAAGCATTAAATAATTTGAAATATCAACCACATTGTTGATAACCTTAATACCGGCAGCTTTTAATCTTTCTTGAATAAAAGAAGGCGAGGGACCAATTTTTACATTATCTAAAATAATGGCTGAAAATCTTGAACAAAGATTATCTTCTTTTATTAAGATTTTTAATTTATAATTATCTTCCCTTTCTTCTTTGATGATTTTTAAAAATTTGTATTCCTCAAAAGGATTAAATTTAAGTTTGGCTTTTTTTCCAAAAAAAGGTAAAATGGCTGCTGCTTCTTGGGCAACACCAAAAGCTGAAGCAGTATCAATTCGATTAGAAATAATTTCAATGTCAAAAACATAATCGTTTCCAATATTTTCTACTTTCTCAATTGAAGGTCCTGCCAAAGAGAGATATTTTTGAAGTTCAAAAGGTGAAGCATCGGTTTCTAAAAAATCCAAAAGCCAGTGGTAGGTAATTTTAATGTTCATAAATTAAAATTGTTCTAAAAATCGAATATCTCCATTATATAAAATTCTAATATCATCAATCTTCATTTCTTCTCTCATCATCATGCATCTTTCTGGTCCAAAACCAAAGGCCCAACCGGTATAGACTGTTGGATTAATTCCACCCATTTTTAAAACATTTGGATGAACCATCCCAGCCCCAGCTAATTCTAGCCAACCTGATTTACAAACCCGACATTTTTTCCCATCGATTTTACCTTTTCCCAAACATATACCACAAGAAACATCGATTTCAAAAGAAGGTTCGGTAAACTGAAAATGAGCCGGTCGAAGTCTTATCGTTCTTTCTTTTCCAAAAAATTCTTTAACAAAATAATCAATGGTTCCTTTTAAATGAGTGATGTTGATATTTTTGTCGATACATAAACCTTCAAATTGATGAAACATCGGGGTATGGGTAGTATCCCAGTTTGGACGATAAGTTTTGGCGATATTAATCATTCTAATTGGGGGTTTTACTCTTTGCATTTCTCGGTTTTGACCAGAAGAAGTATGAGGAGAAAGAATCATTTTGCCAAATTTTTGATGTTCTTTTGCTTCAATGAAAAAAGTTTCAAAATCATCACGGGCCGGATGACCTTTGGGCATATTCAAAGCTTCAAAAGAAAAATACTCCCACTCCACTTCAGGATAAGAAACACGAATAAAACCAATTTTTTGAAAAATATTAACAATTTCTTCAATAACATAAGTTAAAGGATGAAGGCTACCTTTTTTATAAAGTTTTCCAGGCAAAGTTTCATCAAAGAATTCTTCTTTTTGCGTTTTTTTTAATTCATATTTTTTGCGCTCGATTAAGGAGGTGATTTCTTTTTTTATTTCATTTATTTTTTGACCCTTTTCTCGTCGTTTTTCCTTTGGTAAAGTTTTTATTTCTTCAAAAAGTTTATTTATTATTCCTTTTCGTCCTAAATATTTAATCCTTAAATTTTCAAGAATATTTTCTGAAGTTGCTTTTTCTATTTCTTCTTTGTAGTTTAAATTTTCCATAATAAAAAATTATAACACGGAAGTTGTTTTTAAACTCTATCGATTACTTTACTTTTTCTACGATTTTGACAAATATTTTTGGATACTCCACGGCAATCTGACTTAAAATCTTTCTATCAATTTCCACTTTTTTTTCTTTTAACATTTTTATAAATTGTGAATATTTTAAACCCAATTGTCTAACGGCGGCATTCAATCTGGTAATCCAAAGACGACGCATTTCTCTTTTTTTTCTTTTTCTTCCAAAAAATGCATATTCACCCGCATGCAAAACTGCTTCTTTTGCTTTTTTAAACTGTTTATGACGAGTCATCCAATAGCCTTTTGCTAATTTTAAAACTTTGCGGTGCTTTTTTTTGGTTAAAATTCCTGATTTAACTCGAACCATAATCGCCTAAACTTCTAACTTCTAACATTAAACGTGAAACGTATAACGGGTAAAGTGTAAAATATCAAATATCAAAATTACATATTAAAACAATCTTTACACTCCTTTTTACACCACGTTTACCTTATTTTTTCCCCAACATTTTTAATACTTTATCCTTATATTCACCTATAAGTTTTTTTAATTTTTTCTTTCTTCTAAGCCATCGTTTACTTTTTTTTGAAAGAAGATGGCGAAATCCTTGTTGGCGATATAAAACTTTTCCGGTTTTGGTCACTTTAAATCTTTTTGCTGCTGATTTTTTTGTTTTTTGTTTTTGTTTCATATTTTTTTCTAGCAACTACAGTTCTTATAACTCTACCCTCAAGTTTTGCTGGTTTAGTAACATTTACCTCACCTAAACCGGCAATAAAACGATTAATTAAATCAAAAGCCATCTTTTGTTTGCTAATTTCTCTTCCTTTTAAATTAAGACTTAATCGCAACTGGTAACCTTCTTCTAAAAACTCTTTTCCTTTATTAATTAATCTCTCTAAATCAGCTGGCCCAATAAACAAAGAAAGTTTTATATCTTTAACTACTCCTTTTTTGGCTCCTTTTTTTGCTTCTTTTTCTTTTTTTTCTAGTTGATACAAAAACTTATTAAAATCAATAATTCTAGCTACTGGGGGATCAGCAGACGGTGCAATCAATACTAAATCTAATCCTTTTTCTTTCGCTAATTTCAAAGCTTCTTCTTTAGTTAAAATCCCAATTTGATGATTAATTTCATCAATTACCCTCAGTTTTGGGGTTAGGATTTTTTCATTAATAAAAAAAAATGGTCTATTCTTTTTATTTTGTTTATAAAAAGTTCTCAATTTTTTGTTTCAATTCAGTAATAAACTGAATAATATCAACCATCCCTAAATCTTTACCCTCTCTTAAACGAACGGTAGCTTGATATCGACCGCTTTTTTTATAAACTTCTTCCTCTTTTTCTCCTATTATAACCAGATAAGGAATTTTTTGCAAGATGGATTGACGGATTTTTTTAGCTAAAGTCTCATTTCTAAGATTAGTTTCCACACGAATATTTTCATTTTTAAAAAGTTTTTCTATTGCTAAAGCCAACGAAGAGTATTTATCAGAAATGGGTAAAATCGCAACTTGTGTTGGTGAAAGCCATAAAGGAAAAGCGCCCGCATAATGCTCAATTAAAATAGCAACAAATCGTTCTAAAGAACCAAGAGGAGCTCGATGAATTAAAGCCGGCGTTTTAACTTTACCGTTTTCATCGATATACTCTAATTTAAACCGCTGCGGTAACATAAAATCAACTTGAATTGTACCACACTGCCATTCTCGACCGATAGCATCCTTGATAATAATATCAAGTTTTGGACCATAAAAGGCAGCATCGCCTTCGCTTCTTACATAAGTTAAGTTTTTTTTACTAATAGCCTCGATAATCTTTTCTTCAGCCTTTTTCCAAACCTCATCGCTTCCTAAATACTTTTCTTTTTTTGATCGAAGACCTAGTCGAAGATAATAGTCAGCAATTCCAAAAATTTTTAAAAGATAGATGGTGTACTCAAAAACACCTAAAAACTCATCAATAATTTGATCTTCACGACAAAAGATATGGGAATCATCTTGAGTAATGTGTCTTACTCTCAACATTCCCGAAAGCTCACCCGCTTTTTCATAACGATAAACTGTAGCAATTTCTGCGATTCTTAGAGGAAGATCTTTATAACTTCTTATTTTTGATTTGTAAATCATCATATGAAATGGGCAGTTCATCGGTTTAACTAAGTACTCCTCATCATCAATTTTCATTGCAGTGTACATTTTATCTCGATATAAATCCCAATGACCAGAAGTTTGCCATAAAGTTTTTTTCCCAATATGAGGAGTATAAACATGAAGATACCCTCTTTTAGTTTGTTCATTAATAATTAAATTTTCAATTTGTCGTCTTATAATTGCTCCTTTTTCCGTCCAAAGTAAAAGCCCACTTCCTACTTCATTGGTAAGTAAAAATAAGTCTAATTTTTTTCCCAAAACTCGATGGTCTCTTTTTTTGGCTTCTTCAATTTGCCAAAGATATTTATCAAGTTCTTCTTTAGTAAAAAAAGCAGTACCATATATTCTTGTTAACATTTTGTTTTTTTCATCACCACGCCAATATGCTCCGGCAATTGAGAGAAGTTTAAAGTATTTTAACTGTTGAGAAGGATTTTCAATATGACCACCACGACAAAGATCAATAAAATCACCTGATTTATAGATGGTGATTTTTTCGCCGCGTGATTTTATTTCTTCGATTAATTCTAATTTATAAGGATTATCTTTAAAAATTTTTTTTGCTTCTTTATAAGATACTTCTCTACCTTCAATCTTATCCCATCTTTTGACTAATTCTTTCATTTTTTTTTCAATTTTTGGCAAATCATCCTCAGAAATTTTTTCTTTTCCAAAATCTATATCATAATAAAAACCACTTTCGATTGGAGGACCCAAAGTGATTTTAGCCAAAGGATATAATTCCAATACCGCCGCTGCTAAAAGATGAGAGGCGGTATGACGAAGATTTTGAAGATTTTGATTGTTCATGAAAATATAAAAATTAAATTAACTTTTGAAATAGTTTTTTTATTTAGTGGTCGCGAGAGGACTCGAACCTCTGACCTTTTCGATGTCAACGAAACGCTCTAACCAACTGAGCTACGCGACCAAATAATAAATATTGTATCACTTTTTTAAAAAAGGTGGGCGAGGGGAGATTTGAACTCCCACGCCAAAAAGGCACAGCCTCCTCAAGACTGCGCGTCTGCCAATTCCGCCACTCGCCCAAATAAAAATTAAAAATTTAAAATTCAAGTTTCAAAATAAAAAAGCAAAATTAAAAATTAAAAATCAGATTAAAAACATTGATATATTTGTTATTTCTCACTTGACCAGTTATCTATAAAATTTTTTTACCTTTTTTATTCAGATTTGATTTTATAAACTTTCTCCCTTTTGTACAAATAACTGTATATAGCAACTTTTAAACTATTTTTTTATACTAATTTTTTATATTATATCATTTTCACTCCCAAATGTCTTAAAGCTTTATCGGTTAAAACTCTTCCTCGTGGTGTCTTTTTAATAAGTGCCAATTGTAAAAGATAAGGTTCAATATATTCTTCAATCGTTCTTTTATCTTCAGAAAGGGCTGAGGCGATTGTTTCTACTCCAACCGGTTGATTATTAAACTTTTCTGCCAAAACTTTTAGGTATTTTAAATCAATGTTAGTTAATCCTAAAGAATCGATCTCAAGCATCTCAAAAAGTTTTTCTAATATCTTTTCATCAATCACTGAGTATTTTTCCACTTCAAAAATATCTTTTACTCGTTTTAAAATCCGATTGGCAACCCTAGGTAAACGACGACTTCTTTCACTGATTAATTTCACTGCTTCTTTAGTCAAGCGAATATTTAAAATCTTAGCTGATCTTTCAATAATTTCTTCCATTTCCGATGGAGAGTAATAATCAAGACGTAAAATCAAACCAAATCTTTCCCTAAGCGGTGTTGAAAGAAGGGCTATTCGGGTAGTCGCCCCAATAATAGTAATTTTAGGAATTGGTAATCTTACGATTCTTGCCGAAGCTCCCTTACCAACTACAATATCTAGGCTATACTCTTCTAACACCGGATATAAAAGTTCTTCAACAGATTTTGGTAATCGATGAATCTCATCAATAAACAATACATCTTTATCTTTTAAATTAGTTAAGATTGCAGCAAGATCAGCGCCTTTTTGTAAAGCCGGACCCGAAGTTATTTTTAAATCACCTAATAATTCTTTAGCAATCACATAGGCTAAAGTCGTTTTTCCAATCCCGGCTGGTCCATAAAGAAGAAGATGTTCTGAGGGAATTCCTCTTTTTCTTACGCCTTCTAAAAAAAGTTTTAAAGTCGCAATTATTTTTTTTTGACCGATATATTCGGTAAGACTTTTTGGTCGCAAAACATTTTCCATAAGACAAATTTATTATATCTTATTTTTTAGCGCTAATTTAACTTTATCTTCCAAAGAAAGATTTTTAGGAATTTTTACAAAAATTTTCTTTGCTTCAGAGGGTTTATAACCTAAAGCAATTAAGGTATCAATCAACGCTTTATCATCGTCGGAAAGATATAAATTAACAAAAGAAAAATCTTTTTTTAATTTTTGCGAAAGTTCCAAAATAATTTTTGCCGCAGTTTTTTTACCCAATCTTGGTACTTGGGCCAATATTTCAACATTATTTTCTTTAACCGCTTTTATTATCTCTTCCACTGTTAAAAAAGAAATTATTAAAAAAGCTGTCTTTGCTCCAACGCCAGGAACAGAAAGAAGGCTTAAAAAAAATTGATGTTCTTTTTTACTTTCAAAACCATAAAGATTTACACCATTTTCTTTAACCTCTAAAAAGGTATAAACCTCAACTAAAGAATGAGTGGGATATTTTTTTATAAAATTTGGCGCAAGATAAACCTGATAAAAAACCCCAGAAGATGTCTCTATTAATCCTAAATTGTTTTCAATCTCAACTAACTTGCCCTTAATTTTTCCAATCATTTTATAACACTAAACATCTAACATCTAACTTCTAACACCAAATACCTTAATAAAAAGTTTATAATGTGTAATGGCGAAAATAAAACTAAAATATTAACTTTTTTATCTTCATTTATCTTTTATTTCTATTTATTTTCATTTATTTCTCTTTCTATCTCCCATAGCCTATTATACTTGGCTACCCTTTCTCCTCTTGATGGAGCACCAAATTTTACCAAATCGGCTTGCACGGCAACGGCTAAATCTGCAAGTATTGTGTCGTTGGTTTCTGATGAAAGATGGGAAATAATTGGGGTTAAGTTGTTTTTTTTCGCTAAAGCAATAAATTCCATCGTTTCCAAAATTGTTCCAATTTCGCTTGGTTTTACAACTACCGCTGAGGCACCTTTTTTATTGATTATTTGAATAAGTCTTTCCTTATTACCTGATGTAATCTCATCAGCAACTAAATAAATTTCTTGAGGTAAGTTTGAAGAAAGATACTGCCAATATTCAAAGTCATCGAAAGAAGCAGGGTCTTCTAAAAGAAGAAGGGGATAATTTTTAATAATCATTCTTAAAAAAGAAAAAAATTCCTCTTTTGTTTGCGGTTTTGGTCGATCTTTTATCACAAAACGGTTGTTTTTATAAAAATAAGAAGCTGAAACATCAATACCAAAAAAAAGATCCAGACCCAAATTAAAACGTATTTGGCTAGCAGTTTCTTTAAGAAGTTCTAATGCGTCAAGATTACTTGATAAAAGTGGGGTAAAACCTCCTTCCATTCCCAAAGAAGGAATAGCACCTTTTGAAACGATAATGGTTTTTAAAGTATGAAAAAACTCAACCGCCATCTGAAGACTTTGGGAAAAAGAAAACCGCGAAGAGGGAATAATCTCAAACTCTTGAAAATCAATCGCATTTTCGCTGTGTTTTCCTCCGCTTATTAAATTAAAAACTGGAGTAGGTAGTCTTTTAATGAGAATTTTTTCGTTAATTACTTGAGTATATAATTGATTTAAATAAACATACAAAGGCAGTGAAAGATCTTTAGCCGCGGCTTTGGCTAAAAGATAGGAAATAAGAAGAGTGGTATTAGCACCAAGTATCTGTTTATTTTTTGTTCCATCGGCTTTAATTAACCATCGTTCAATTGCTTCGTGTTTTTTTAACTCAACACCATAAAGCTTTGGGGCAATAAGGTTATTGATATAGTAAACTGCTTGTAAAACTCCTTTTCCCAAAAACCGCTTTTCATCATTATCTTTTAAGTGATAAGCACAAAATTTATTTGAAAAACTATTACTTGAAACCGAAGCTTCAACTTCAATTCCATTATCACAGATTAATCGACCAAAAAGAGTAGGAAAACCGCTACTGTCTAAAATTTCGAAAGCAATAATTTTTTTAATTTTGGCCATGATTTTATTTTTTTAACTTTTCCCCTATTATATTTACCCAATTTTTACACTAATTTTTTATACAGTTTTTTTTCAATCTCATAAACCAATTCTCTTGTTCGAAGAACCGCATCAACGTTAACTGAAACACTGGTAATACCTTCTTCAACAAGCTTTTCTACGATTTGAGGATAATCAGAGGCAGCCTGACCACAGATTGATGATGATACGTTATATTTTTTTGCGGCTTTAACTACTTTGATCATTGTTTCCAAAACTACCGGATTTCTTTCATCATAAAGATAAGAAACTGCCTCATTATCGCGATCAACCCCCAAAAGCATCATCGTAAGATCATTACTACCAATTGATACTCCATCAACCCCAATTTTTAAAAACTCTTCAATCGCTAAAGCAACCGCTGGGACCTCAACCATTATAAAAAGCTTGAATTCGGGATAATTTAAATAACCAAAATCAGAAAGTATCTCCTTAATAGCAACCAACTCCCACGGAGCTCGCAAAAATGGTATCATAAGATGAATATTTCTAAAACCTCTTTCCCAAACGTTGCCTAAGGCTTTTAACTCCAAAAGAAAAACATCTTTGTGAACTAAATAACGCGAAGCTCCTCGAAAGCCAAGCATAGGATTTTCCTCCTTTGGTTCAAATTCTTTACCTCCTAAAAGATTACGATATTCATTGGTTTTGAAGTCGGTGGCACGGTAAATTACTGGTCTTGGATTAAAAGCGTAGGTAAATTTTAAAAGATCAGAGGTTAATTTTTTAACAAATTCATTTTCTTTTTTTTCAGAAATGGCTTTTTTTGGATGAACACCAATATTGGCCATCATAAACTCGGCCCGAAGAAGACCAACCCCATCAACATCCATTTTAGCCACTTTCTCTGCCTCATCCGGCTCGGCTAAATTAACGTAGATTTTGGTTAATGTTTTTAAAGAAGGATAGGTTTTTTCGATTTTTTTCTTGATTGGACTAACAACTTTTCCCAAAAAAACTTCCCCTGTTTCGCCATTAACTGTTACCACCTGACCTTCTTTTAAAATTTTAGTTGCTTTTTCTGTACCAACAACTGCTGGAATCCCAAGCTCGCGAGAAACAATAGCCGCATGAGAAGTCCTTCCTCCTTTGTCAGTAATAATAGCAACGGCTTTTCTCATCGCTGGGACATAATCAGGATTAGTTTGAGTAGCAACTAAAACATCTCCTTTTTCAATTTTATCAATCTCTTTAGGCGAGTGAAGAATTTTTACAGGACCAAAAGCAATTCCAAAAGAAGCTGGCGCACCAATTAAAATGGGAATTTTATCAATTGATAAATTTAAACTCCTATCTTTTTCTTGTGTTTTTTCAGCGATGGTGGTTACAGGTCTTGCTTGGACGATAAAAACTTTTTTTCCTTCAATTGCCCACTCAATATCTTGAGGAAAGTAATAATGTTTTTCTATCTCTTTTACCAAAAGAGCCACTTTTATTATTTCTTCGTCAGAAAGTTTTTGAAGATAACCTTCGGTTTTGGAAATGGCAACTTCTTTATTTTTAATTCCTTTTTTAACAAGTTTTACCGTTTGTCGTTTTATCTCTTTTTTGATAATAGTAAAGTTTCTTTTATCAACCTCATAGTGGTCAGGCGTCACTTTTCCCGAAACGATATACTCACCCAACCCAAAAATCGCCTCAATTATTATTTTATTTTTATCGTTGGTTACCGGATCAATTGAAAAAGCAATTCCTGATTTTTCCGACTGAACCATTCGTTGAACTACCACCGACAAGGCTACTTTAAAATGGTCAAAATTTTTAGTTTGTCGGTAAAAAATAGCCCTCTCAGTAAAAAGAGACGACCAGCATTTTTTAATTGTTAAAAGAAGCTGAGTTTCTCCTTTGATATTTAAATAAGTTTCTTGTTGACCGGCAAAAGAAGCGTCAGGTAAATCTTCGGCCGTAGCAGAAGAACGAACCGCTACTAACGGGGGTTGATATAAATGTTTAATTTTAGAAGCAGCTAAACGCCAAAAATTAAAAGATTTTCTCTCTTCTTTTAAGGAAAGATTATCGTAAAAATAAATGATTTTTTTTACTAAATTTGGAGGAATTTCAGCATCTTCAATAAGTTTTCTAATATGAACTGATGCTTGATGAAGCTCAACCGGATTTTCAACATTAACATTGGATAAAAAAGTTTTAATTTTTGGCATTAAATGATTGTAATTTAAAAATTCAAAGTAGGCGTGAGATGTAAGAACAAAACCAAAAGGAATCGGCAAACCCGCTTGTGTCATTTCTCCCAAATTAGCTCCTTTTCCTCCAACCAAAGAAACATCATTTTTATCAACTTCATCAAACCAAACAATTATTTTTTTTGGGATCATATAGATTTAATATAAATAATTTTTGAAAAAGTATCAAGATTAAAAAAATATAACGTTAAAAAATTAAAAGTTTAACCTCCTTTTGACATTTAAGTTGTAAATGGTTATTATTTTATTATGTACGATTTAATTTCTGTCGGAACAATAAGCCTTGATTTATACTTTCAAGGAAAAAGTTTCACCTTCAAAGATAATCGTTTTGCTTTGGCCTTAGGAGGTAAATATCAGGCGGAAAATTTTTATCTTTCGGTTGGGGGCGGTGGGACCAATGTTGCCATTGGTGTTGCCAAACACGGTTATCAGGTGGGCCTTTTGGGAAAAATTGGTAATAATTCTTTTAAAAAAATTATTGTTGATTATTTGAAAAATCATCAAATATCCTTGAGTTTAATTGATTTTGAAGATGACTATTATAATATTTCAACTATTTTGCTTACCGAAAAAGGGGAACGAACAATTATTCATTACAGCACTCCCCACCAACATCTTTTTTCTTCTACCAACCCTTTAATTGGGCTAACTAAAACGAAAATTGTCTATCTTGGCAATCTACCTGAAGTTTCTTTAACCCAAAGAGTGAAATTTCTCAAGTTTTTAAAAAAACACCATATTACACGAATAGTTAACTTAGGTGTTTTTGATTGTCGTCGTCCTAAAAATCAAATCAAAGAAATTCTTGAAGAAGCTGATATTTTAATCGTTAATGGTCATGAGTTTTCGGAATTAGTTAAAGCTCAATACTCTGATATCCATTTTCACGAAGATGTAGTTTCATGGTATATTCCCTATTTAAAAGAAAAGATTGTTGTCATTACCAATGGGGAAAAAGGAAGTTATGCCTATCATCAGGGAAAGGTTTTTTTTCAAAAAGCGCTAAAACCAGTCAAAATTTTAGATACCACCGGCGCCGGTGATGGTTTTACAGCTGGGTTTATCAGCGAGTTTTTAAACTCAAAAGACTTAGTAAAATCATTAAAAAAAGGGGCTTTGTACGCTGCTTATATTTTGGGGAAAATTGGTGCCAATTAACAGAAAAATATATGTTAAAGATCATTTGCGGCCAAAATACCATTGGGGCCTACCAATATTTTTTAGATGAAAAAAACCGATTAAAAAAAGCGGGTTTTGAAACAATTGAGATTGATCCACAACAACTTGAAGAAATATTTTTTTGGCAAAAAGACAATCTTTCACTTTTTTCTCAAAAAAAAGCTTTTTTTACCCGAAATCTTAATAAAAAAATTAACAAGAAAAATGAAAGACAAAAAAAAATTATTGAAAAAATTATCGAAGATAAAAATCTTATTTTAATCGATTTTGAAGAAGATTTAGAAAAATGGGAGTTGAAAATCACTAACAAAAAGGTAGAAATTAAAGAATTTAAACTGCCAACTTCTATCTTTGATCTTTTAGATGATTTATATCCAAAAAATGTTAATTCTTTTATCAAGAGTTTTAATCTTTTAACTAAAAAAATTCCCCAAGAACTGATTTTTTACATGATCATCAAAAGAGTCCGCCAGCTTTTACAAATAAAATTTAATCAGAAAATAGAAAATCTTCAATCGTGGCAGTTTAGAAAACTTAATTTTCAAGCAAAACTTTGGCCAAAAGAAAAACTAATTAAATTATATGAAAGTCTTTTTAATATGGAAAAAAAAATTAAAACTGGCGCTACCCCTTTTGATTTAAAAGAATCGCTTGAATTATTATTGACATATTTGTTATCATAAAAACCTATGATCAACCCAAGTATTTTTAAATCCTATGACATTCGTGGCCTTTGGCCAAAGGATATTAATGGAAAAAATATCGACCAAATTGTCAAAGCCATTGTTAGTTTTTTGATTAAAAATCTTCAAAAAGAAAAAATAACTCTTGTTTTGGGACGTGATATGCGTTTTTCATCTCCAATAGTTTTTGAAAGAATAAAAAAAGTTTTTTTGTCATATGGGGCAACCATATATAATCTTGGCTTAGTTCCAACACCCACCGTTTATTTTTCCATCTTCCGTTTTAACGCTGATTGTGGGATTCAAATTTCTGCTTCTCATAATCCCAAAGACTACAATGGAATAAAAATTGCGCTAAAAGAAGGAAACAGATTGATTAAAGTAGGAAAAAATACCGGAATGAACGAAATAAAAGAAAGAGCCTTAAATAATGACTTTATTAAGCCAAAGAATGACTTTTCGGGTAAATTAATTGAGATTAAAGATGCGGTTGATGTGGAGATTGAAACCGCTTTTTCTGATTTAAAAATTAACAATTTAAAAAAATTAAAATTAATTGTCGATCCTGCCAACGCAATGGGGATTTTATATTTTAACAAATTAAAAGAAAAATTGCCAGTTACCATTGAAATGATAAATGCCTATTTAGATGGTAATTTTCCCTCTCATCAACCTGATCCTCTTCAATTTGACCTGTGGCAAGATTTACAAAAAAAAGTAGTAGAAAAAAAAGCTGATTTGGGGATTATGGTCGATGGCGATGCTGATAGAATTTTTTTTGTTGATGAAAAAGGAAAAATTGTTACTGCCACTTTAACCACCTCTTTGATTTTAGAAAAAATTTTTGCTTTAAAACCAAAAACTAAAGTGTTAGTTGATATTCGCTATATTTTAAATGTCAAAAACCAAGTAGAAAGACTTGGTGGGGTTTTAAGTATTTCTCCAGTTGGACATGCTTTAATTACCAAACAACTAAATGAAGAAAAAGCAGTTTTTGCTGGTGAGTCTTCAGGTCATTATTACTTTGAAGAAATTGGGGGTGGAGAAAGCTCCATCCGAGTTGTTCTTTTAATTCTTAAGATTCTTTCCGAAAAAAATCAACCATTTTCTAAATTAATAGAAGAGGTCAAAACCGCCCATGAATCGGGTGAAATTAATTTTGTAAGAGAGGAAAATGTTTCTTCAAAAGAAATTTTGGAAAAAGTGGCCAAAAATTTTAATGACGGGGAGATTTCTTGGCTTGATGGCTTGTCTGTTTCTTATGATACTTTACGTTTTAACATCCGCGCCTCCAATACCGAACCGCTTTTGCGATTAAACGTTGAGGGTTTTGATAAAAAAGAAGTTGAAGAAAAAACCAAAAAATTAATTAATCTTCTTTTGTCTTTAGGCCTCAAAAAACACTAATTTTAAACTTAAATGAGAATAAAAAATGCTATAATAAAAACATTCTATGAAGGAAGTAGAAAAAATTGCGCTTTCACAATACACTTTAGCTTTAATTTCTGCTTTAAAATCGATAAAGCCTCATCCAAGACCTGATGACGTTTCCAAAATTGAGGTCTCTCAAACCGTTTCTTTTTTTGCTTTAGTTTACGAAAAAATGCGCAATGCAGTTGAGTTTCGTGAAGATCACCTAATTCTTCGCGCTGCAATCGAACGAATTTTAAAACGTCGATTATCACTTAATCCCTCAGGAACCGATGAGGCTGAAAATCTGCTTCGGGAATTACTTTGGGCACGATATTTTGATAATGGTAGTTTCGGCAAAGACGATGTTTTAAAAGTCCAAAAGATTATTGATACTTACTTGAAAGTAAGAAAAAAATTACTTATTGGTCGATCTTCAGAAATTCAATTTTATTTAAACGAGTTTATTTTTGATCTTTTAACTTCAGAAATTGAAGAAACCCTCTCCCCCGAAAAAGCCCAAAAACAAGCAGCAAAAACTTTTTACATTTATCAAGTATTGCGAAAAAAAATAAAAATTGAAGAAATTAATGAAGCTCAAAAAGATGCTATTTTTTTGTCGGCTTTAGAAAAAGTTTTTCGAAAAAGCGACCATTCCTACCAACGTTATCATCTTTTTATTACTTTTTACCAACCTTTGAGTGAGTATAAAAAAGATGAATTAGAAAAACTTGTCCCAAAACTTCCCGAGATTTTTAAACGCATTGACGAGTTTATTAAAAGCCCTTATATCGATGTTCTTTCAAAATTTATTAAAAAAAATCTTCCTCCTTTTATTATTCTTTTTGATATTTTGGAAAAAAAGATAGATGAAATTGAAAGCATACTCACTGATCAAGAAAAACTAAAAATTACTGTTGACCTTCTTTGCCGAGAAAAATACCAACAATTATTAACCAAAATCCGTAATTTAGCCATTCGGGCCTTTATTTATATTTTTTTAACCAAGATGATTTTTGCCTTAATTTTAGAATTTCCTTTGTCAAAATACTTTTATGGAAAGGTCGATTTTCGGTCTATTATCGTCAATACTCTTTTTCCGCCAATTTTAATGGCTTTAATTCTTCTTTCGTTTCAAATACCTGATGAAGAAAACACCAAACGAATCTTTCAAAGATTAATCGAAATTATAAATAAAGATCAAGCCTTTGAAAAAACCGTTTCTTTGTTTACTAAAAAAACAAAAGTGAAAAAACCGATTTTGATTTTTGGTTTTACTGTTTTTTATTCGCTTACTTTTTTGGTCACATTTAGTTTAATCCATGAAATTTTAACTCAGTTAAATTTTAATCTCATAAGCGAAGTAATTTTTATTTTTTTCGTTTCGGTGGTAACTTTTTTTTCTTATCGAATAAAACAGTCAGTTAATGAGTTAACACTTTCTGAAAAAGAAAGTATTTTTACGCCATTGATTGATTTTTTCTTTATGCCCATTCTTTCGTTGGGAAAATTTTTTAGTCAAGAGATTGCCAAACTTAATTTTTTCATCTTTATTTTTGATTTTATTATCGAAGCTCCATTTAAGCTTTTATTTGAAATTATTGAAGAGTGGATTGCTTTTGTTAAAAAAAGAAAAGAAGAAATTATTTAAAAAATTATTGAACCGATCTTGCTGTTTGTAGTTCTTGCGACAGAGAGTATAAGGTTCCTTTCTTTTTTGATAAAGCCAAAAATAAAGACCCCCGCTTTTTTTTCCGAGAAATCAGTACCGAAAGCCAAGTTTTTGATTCACCAATTTTTTGCCGAAGAGACTGAAGAATACGAAGAACAATTTCCAAAAATCGAATATGATAAATGCCAGGCTTTTCTGGCAACTGTTCAACAGTAATTTTTTCAATATCAGAAACTTGAGCCAAAAGTGATTTGTCAGCTTTTTTGATTAATTCAATTTCTTTTCTTATCTGATCAACTAACTCTTTAATTTGTTTTTTTACCAATTCTTTTTCATGATATTCTTGGTATGAAAATAAAGAAAACTCTTTTCTTATCGATTTAGAAACATTTTGTTCTTTTTGACCAATCTTTCTTTCAGAAAAAGAAGAATAATCATCAAAGTCAAAAGGATTATTCCCGTAATTTTCAGCCGGGTTTTTATAAGGAATTTTAAAACTACTTTTTTGACTTTGAGAAAAATTAAAACTCATACCTAAATTTTACTATAAGTTAATTAAAAAATCAATTGTTTTTTGTTTACGAATAATTGCGGCATAAAAGTAGCTATTTGCTTCAGTTTTTTTTCTTTCTTCAGGGGAAAGATGAGCAAAAATTTTTTCAAGATCTTTTTTTTCCACAGTAATATTTTCCTTGTCAGCAATTGCCAAAAGTATAAACTCTAATTTATATGTTTCTTCAATCTCTTTGCGATACTGTTGTTTTAATTGTTCAACAGTAAGATTTTTTGATTTAAGATAAGCGTCAACGGTAAGACCAATTTTTTTAATTTCATCTAATAATGAAGCCAATCGGTGATTAAGTTCTTCTTCAATTAAAAGATCAGAAATATCACAAGGGATTTCTTTTAAAAGAGCGTTTAAGATTAAGTTAAGAAGTTTTTGATTTTTGATTTCTTGATTTTCTTTTTGGTCTTTTCCTGGCACCCAAATTTCCTCTTTTTTTTGCTCCGTTTTAATCTTTTGGATGATTGTTTTTAGATTTTTTAAATCAACAGTTGGTTTTTGGGCAAGAGTAATTTTTATTTGCCAATCTTCATCTTCTTTTGCTTTTATAAGTTCGATTTTTGGAGAAGAAATAGGAATTAAGCTTTCTTTTTTGATTATCTCCTCGTAAATTTTTGGAATAAGATCAGCGATTAATTCTTCATAAATTTTTTCTTTTTTTATATTTTTTTCTGCCAGCTCTTTGGGAACACTTCCTTTTCGAAAACCAGGAAAAGTTAGTTTTTTTTGTAAAGAAAGAAAAACTTTTTGATAAGCATTTTTAATTTCTTCTTTTGGGATATCAATTATTAGTTCAATCGTGTTTTTGGGTAAAAGATTTTTTTTGTAGGAATACATATTCTTATAATTTTACCGTATTTTTTTCAAAATACAATCGAAGATTTTCTTCTTCTTTTTTAAATTGATTAATAAAAAACAAAACTTTTTGACTCCAAAATGGGTTTTCAGAATAGAATTTTCCAATTGTTTCAACAGTAATTACACCTCGATCAAGATAGTTATTTTTTAAAGCTGAGCCAACTTTTTCGATTGCCTCTTTGAAATTCTTGAAAAAAATTTTTCCACCACCCCAACCAAAAGGATTGAATGATGAAGGAATAAGATACCAACCAAAAGTTGATTCAACTCCAGCAATTGATGGAAGAAGATAACAATCAAGTTCATATTGATAACAGACCTTTATAAAAGTATCAATCTCACTAATTAAAGGGGAGTGATATTTTTCTAAAATATTTTTCATCGCCGCCTTTTGATAAAAAATTGTTTTTGGTTGTTCTTGTAATATTGTCTTATAAGTTATTTTTGCTGACTCACCCGCTTCTTTTCCAAAAACAAAAAACGGGTTTAAAAATAAAAATAAAAAAATCATTAAAAAAATTTTTTTTCTCATAAAAAAAGATCCTAAAGCTTTTAAGAAAAAATCTTAAAAACCTTAGGATCTATAATATATTATAGCATAAAATTATGGGATTGAAAGAAGAAAATTAACAAAGATAATAATAAGCAAGAGCGCAAGCAATTGCATCCATCTCATCATCCTCTTTCTTTTGAGGAATATTTTCTGTAAGGTTAATCATCTTTGCTAGAGATTTTTTATCAGCTCTTCCATAACCAGTAATTGCTTGTTTAATTATCAAAGGAGAAAGATATTGGACTTTAATATTCATTTCAGCGGCTAAAAGAAGAATTACTCCTTGAGCTTGGCTAACAGGAATAATTGTTTTTTTATTTTTAAAAAAAAATAATTCTTCAACAATAAGCACTTCTGGAGAAAATTTTTCAATTAACTTTTTAAGTGAAGAATAAAGAAAAAAAAGTCGTCTTTCTTTTTTTTCTTTTTTGGCTGACATAATTACTCCTGAAGTTAAGTAGTGATATTTTTTTGGATTTTTTTTTATTTCAAAGAAAGCATAACCCAATTTCTCTAAACCAGGATCGACTGCCAAAATGATCATTGAATTTTAAACTAACAAAAATGATGGGAGAGATCGCCATTAGTACGCCTCGGCATACACCTAAGCGCCTATCAATCCGCTAATCTTGCGGAAGGCTGATATGGATTCCTCATCTTGGGGTCCGCTTCGCACTTGAGATGCTTTCAGTGCTTATCGGATGGCAATATAGCTACCCGGCGATGCAATTAACAACCGGTACACCAGGGATTGCCACCTCGAGGTCCTCTCGTACTGTCGAGGTACCCCCTCAAGAATCCAAGCGCTTGCACAGGATAGAGTCCGAACTGTCTCACGACGTTCTGAACCCAGCTCGCGTACCGTTTTAACGGGCGAACAGCCCGACCCTTGGGACCGACTTCAGCCCCAGGATACGGTGAGCCGACATCGAGGTGCCGAACCGTCTCGTCGATGGGAACTCTCGGAGACGACTAGCCTGTTATCCCCGGGGTAGCTTTTATCCGTTAAGCCCCGACCGCTATCACCGCGATTCGGGGGATCACTTACACCGGCTTTCGCCTCTGCTCGAGTGGTCACTCTCACAGTTAAGCCAGCTTATGCGTATGCACTTCCAGTCCGATTTCCATCCGGACTAAGCTGACCTTTGTGCTCCTCCGTTACCTTTTTGGAGGAAGCCGCCCCAGCTAAACTGACCACCTAGCACTGTCTCCCTTCAAATTGAAGGGATAAGGAAGAAAAAAGTTAAAGAGAGGTGTCTCATTGGCCCCTCCTCAGTGGAGGGTCCCTCCTACGCTCAACAATTAACTTTTCTCTTCCAATGCTAAGCTTCAGTAAAGCTCCCGGGGTCTTTTTGTCCATGTGCAAGTAGGCCGCATCTTCACAGCCATTTCAACTTCGTCGGGCACCGGCTCAAGACAGTTGCCAGCTCGTTAGACCTTTCATGCGGGCCGGAACTTACCCGGCAAGGGGTTACGCTACCTTAGAACTCTCAAGGTTAGAGCTGTCGTTCACCGGAGCTTACACCAGAGCCTTCCCCTCCGAATCGAAGGGGTTAACCCCGGCGCTTAACTTACCGGCACTGGACAGGTCTCAGCTCCTATACATCCCCTATTGGGGTTTGCAGGAACCTGTGTTTTTGATAAACAGTCGGCTGGCAAACTTTCGCTGCGTCCCCCGAATCAGGGGAAGAGCATCTCGGAAACCTTACGCTCAGCTTTTTTGCCGAGTTCCTTGAGCCGGCCTGACCCGTATGCCTTGGTGTTCTCCACCTGCCTACCTGTGTCGGTTTGCGGTACGGTCTAAGAAAAGGCTCCTTAATCAACTTTTCCCGGAGGCTTATTGAGCTCCACTTTCCTTCATTGATGAAGGATCGCTATCATAGCTTGCCCCGCCGAAGGCGGGACTTGCTATTTAGACCCCATCAAAGACGAGGCTGGAGTCAACAAACCTCGTCGTTGATTAAGTAATAACGCCTTTTCTTAGGTAGCAGAATATTAACTGCTTGTACATCTCCCGCCGCCTAACGACGACGAGATTAGTTCCGACTAACCCCTGGCTGATTGACATTGCCAGGGAAACCTTAGGCTTTTGGCATTCCGGGTTTTCACCGGAAGATTCACTACTCATGCCAGCATTCTCACTTCCTAACGCTCCACTTCGCCTTACGGCGAGGCTTCACTGCATTAGGAACGCTCCCCTACCTCCTCCCAATTGGAGGATTCCATCTTCGGTAGACTCCTTAAGCTCCGATCATTTACGGCGCCAACTTCCTAGACCGGTGAGCTGTTACGCACTCTTTAAAAGATGGCTGCTTCTAAGCCAACTTCCCGGCTGTTTTAGGAAGTTGACGACCTTCAGAAACACTTAGGAGTCATTTAGGAACCTTAGATGGGAATCTGGGCTGTTTCCCTCTCGTCCATACCAGCTTATCCCGGCAGGACTGACTCCTTGTTAACTTTACTTCGTATTCGGAGTTTGGTTGATTCGCCTTGCTTAAAGCTTGGCGAACCATCCAGTAGCTCTACCCCGAAGTAAGTTTAAACAAGGGCTATACCTAAATATATTTCGGGGAGAACCAGCTATCTCCGGGTTCGATAGGCATATTACCCCTAACCACAGCTCCTCCCATGCCATTTCACCGGCAACGGGTTCGGGCCTCCCCCTCCAAGTTGGAAGGTTCACCCTGGCCATGGTTAGCTCACCCGGTTTCGGGTCTCTTGCTATGTATCATAAACGCCCTATTTGGACTCGGTTTCCCTCTGCCTCCTCCCCAAAATGGGGATTAAGCAAAAGACACATAGCAAGAACTCGCTGGCTCATTCTTCAATAGGCACGAGATCACCCTCCAAATCGGAGGGCTCTCTCTGTTTGTTAGCTAACGGTTTCAGTATCTATTTCACTCCCCTTATCGGGGTTCTTTTCACCTTTCCCTCGCGGTACTAGTCCGCTATCGGTCAGTTTGGGTATTTAGCCTTGGATCGTGACCGACCCAGCTTCCCACAGGGTTTGCCGTGCCCCGTGGTACTTGGGATACCTTCAAACAAAGTCTTAACTTTTGGATACAGGGCTTTCACCTTCTATGGCTGGCTTTTCCAAACCATTCTCCTAGAAAAGACTTTGTTTTTTTGAAGGTCCCGCAACCCTCCCTCCAAATTGGAGGAAGTTTAGGCTGTTGCCCTTTCGCTCGCCGCTACTTAGGCAATCTCACCTCTCCGAATCGGAGAGCGAATTTGATTTCTTTTCCTCCGGGTACTTGGATGTTTCGGTTCCCCGGGTGCCCCTCCCGCAAAAAAGCGGGATGTCCTAACTTCCGTTAGGACGGGTTACCCCATTCGGAAACCAACGGCTGGTAACGGCTGCTTGCGGCCTCACCGTTGTTTTCGCTCGCTAACAAGCGTCCTTCCTCGGCCCAAACTGCCTAGGCATCCACCGTTAGCCTTAAACTCTCTCCCATCATTCTTGTTAGTTTTAAAAGTCCTTTTTGTCAATGTGCCGTGGACTCGACCGGACTTGAACCGGTGACCTCCCCGGTGCAAACGGGGTGTTCTGGCCAACTGAACTACGAGCCCTTAAAAAATTTTTTCTTTGGCTGTTAGGAGAACTTAAGTAGCAGTCTCCAATAGTGCCCTTAAAAAGAAAGCAATGTTTTCATTTTTATTTTTAAAGATAATATACTAAAAAAATTTTTTTCTGTCAAGGTCAAAAGTGCCTGGGGAGGGACTCGAACCCTCATGTCCGATTTTACGGACACAGGATTTTAAGTCCTGCGCGTATACCAATTCCGCCACCCAGGCAATTTACTTAATTATATAAATTTTTTCTATCTTATCAATCTTATTTTCTTTTTATCACATAAACATAAGGATAGTATAAAAATAAACCTGGTGGATCATCGGTAATAACTTTTTGATATTCCTGATAAATTTTTTTTCTCTTCTCAACTAGAAATGTTTCTCTACCTTCTTCCAAAAGCTTATCAACTTTTACATTTTTATAATGAAGAAATTTAGCGTTTTCTTGAGTAGAGTGCCATAAAAGATACTGATCAGGGTCGTCTGCTAGTTTTAAAGAAACAAGCAAAAAATCAAATTCTTTTGGTCTTTGATAAGAAAAAATTTTAATTTTTACTGGTAAACCTACTTTCTCAAAATATTCTTTTAAAGTTGTTGTCACTGAATAATGCTCATATGAAGTAAACAAAGTAAAAGAAACTTTTTTGGGTAAATTTTTTTTAATAATTTTTGCAGCAATTTCTTCATTGTAAACATTTTGTTTTAAACCTTCATTGTAAGCCCAAGACGAAGGCGGTATTGGTCCTAACGCAACCTCTCCAAAATCTTTATAAAAATTTTCGGGCAGGGCCATTGAAAGGGCTTTTTTTACATCTTTTTCTTTTAAAAATTCATTTTGATGGTTAATAAGAAGCATTATTATTTGTGAATAGTCAACAAGACTTTGAACATTGGTATTTTTCCATTTTTTAAAAGTCTCCGCTAAGCTTTTTTTATAAACTCTTATCTCTTTTACCTCGCCTAATTTATAAGCAGAAACCAGCTCGCTTTCAGAGGGATAAAATTTATAAACTAAGGTTGGTAACCCTTTTTTATTGGGATAAAGAACAAGCTCTTTAAGAGTATCGTATTTTTTTTTAATTCGAGAAACGCGATACAATCCAGCAACACCAATAAGAGGATAGCGGATGATTGGTTTGGTCAAAATAAAAGGAAAAATAGCTGAAGGTTCCTTTAAATAAAAATCAATCGTTTTTTTATCGATAACTTTAACAACAATATCTTTAAACCGAAAATCGATATCGTAAGAAGAAAACTCTTTGCCATCATTCCAAAAAAGATCGTTTTTTAAATGAAAACGAAAACGTCTTCCTTCATCTTTTATCTCCCAGAAACTAGCCAAAAGTGGAAGTGCTTGTCCAGAGTTAATATATACTAAACCGCTGGAGATTTTTTCAGTGATTTCTTGAGGAAGATTATCAAAATTATATTGACCCAAAATACCAATAATTTCTTTTTTGTTTATAAAAAACTGGCGATAGAATAAAGGCGATAAAGAAATTAAAAGCAAAATAAAAAGAAAGCTTAAAAAAAAACTAAAAAGCAAAGTTTTTAAATTTTTTTTAATAAACTCAATGGAAAGCCAGTAGTAATAACGAATCGTTTTTTTATCAAAAATCATAAATTTATCGAGCAATGATTAAGTTCAAAATCGAAACAATAAAAAAAAGAAAGACAAAAATTATTGTCAAAATGAAAGTTAACTTTTCAATTCCTCGTCTTGTTTGATAAAACTCACCACCACCACCCCAAGCACTACCAAGACCTGCTCCTCGTCCCTGAATGAGAATCAAAAAAATTATTAAAATACTTAAAGTAATAGTAATTAATAAAAAAAATGTTTTCATAAAACTAATTATATACTACTTAAATTTATTTTTGCAAATAATTAATACCTTAAATATGTTTTAGATGCCGCACCTTGGAAACTCACCTAAGATCTAACACCAAACACCTAACTTTCAACACCTAACATCTAATACCTTATAAAAAGTATAACGGGGAACGGGAAAGTCGAAGTGTTAAATATTAAAAAAACATAATAATATATTTACCCTCGTTTTTACACAATTTTTTATACCATTTTTAAACAACTTTTACACGTTATTTAAGTTTTTCGTTACACGTTATATTTTTTTCTAATTTAAGGTGATTTTATTTGATTTATCCAAGTTATCTTCTTTAATTAGTATTCTTTATAACAGTTAACGTTTAGGGTTAATATTTAACGTTTATTTTCTCTCTCAAATAGCGATGATATTTTTGAGCAAACCGGTGGGCTTCATCACGAACATTTTGAAAAAAAGATAAGATTTCCTCTATGTCGTTGGTTAAAATCTCATCAAAAGGTGGTTTGCCAACGATTAGTCGATCTGGATCTTTAGCTATACCTAAGATTGGTACATCTATTTTTGGACCTAAAGATTTCCAAATAGCCAAAAGTTGCGGTTTTCCTCCATCAATTAATAAAAGATCCGGTTTTTCCCAAGTCTGATGTAATAACCTTCTTTCTAATACCTCAACCAACATTGAAAAATCGTCTTTTAAATTAGGATTTTTAATCTTAAACCGTCGATATTGATCTTTTTTTGCCTCTCCTTCAAAAAAGGTCACCATCGATCCAACTGCTTCTTTAAAAGAAAAATTACTAACATCAAATCCCTCAACTCTCAAAATTCTTTTTTCTTTTAAATCAAAAAAATCTTTTAAGATTTTTTTGATTTTTTCCTCTATATTTTCCCATGATTTATGTTTTTCTTCTTCAAAAATAAATTCAAAATCTTTTTCCGAAAGTAATTTTTTAAGTTTTAAATAACGATTTCTTACCACTATTGCTTCTTCATATTTTTGTTTTTTGATTAGCTTTTTTAAAATATCTTCATATTGTTTTAACAAATAAGAAGCCTTTCCGGAAAGAATTTTTATTATCTTTTTTATATTCTCTTGATATTTTTTTTTAAGCTTTTTTTTTAAATTTTTATCATCTAAACTCTCAATGTAATTTGGACAGGGTTGACAAAAATTGATTTTGGAATAAAAACACGGTTTTTTGCTAATTTTTTTTTGAGTACAAAAAGGCAGAATTTGACGAATTAATCTTATAATCTCATATGCCACTTTACTTGATAAAAATGGCCCAAAATACAAAGATCTACCATCATTTTCCTTTCGACTTAAAAAAACCTTTGGATACTCATCATCTTTTGTAATTTTTATATACAAATGACTCTTATCATCACGCCAACGAACATTATATTTTGGTTGATTTTCTTTAATTAATTTGGCTTCAAGTAAAGTAGCGTTAAAATCTGAGTCTGTAGTAATCCACTCAAGTTTTGAAGCCTGATTAAAAATCATTGCTTCTTTTTTGTTTACTTTTGCCTGAAGTTTGTGAGTTTTGATTCTTGCTTTTAAGTTCTTGGCTTTCCCAATATAAAGATATTCTTTTCCTTTTTTAAAAATATAAACACCAGGTAAAGAAGGTAGTTCTTTTAAAATTTTATCTTTAATCATATTTTCCTTTTAAAAAAAATAATCACCAAAATAGATAAAAATAAAACGAAAATTGCCATTTTTAATCCCAAATTATGATAGTAGGGAATAATAAAAATTTTATCTTCCCAAATTTTTTTTCCATCGAATAAAACGTCAAAAGTCACCGGTTGGTTTTTATTTTTAATAAGCGAGTTAATTTTAATCTTTAATTCTTTTTTTTCAAAAGGTAAAAGACTTTCAATTAGAAACTCTTTTGGTGAAAAATGTAAGTAAGAACTATCAAAGGTAATTTTTTTTCCAAAAACATAAACATTACTTTGATTTTCCAAAATAAAGCTTAATGAATAAAAATTTTTATCATCAATTTTCTTGGGGAGATTGTTGAAATTTAAAGCAATTCTTATCTCTTCTTTTGGCTTATAAGACACTGGCTTAATAACAATATCAGAAGAATCCTCAAGTTTATACATTCCAGCAGAAAGAGGATAATTTGGGTCTTTTCCATGAATAACAAAAACAATGTGATTTAAATCAAAAGAAGAAAAATAATCAATTCCCGAGGTATCTTCCCATGTGGGATCAACTGGTACCCAAATTTTTTTTTCTTCATCATAATACTCAGGCCAAGTATGAAGAACATCATAAGTTAAAGTTAAAGGTCTTAGTTTTTCATCTTGAGTAAAGCCATAACCCTGAATTTCCCGTGAAAAAAAACCTTTTTCTCTTGCCAAAGCAATAAAAAGATCAGTATATTCAGTACAAACAGCTTGATTAGAATAAGTTAAAGCAAAATCAGCGCCTTTTCTTTCATTTTTTTTAAAAACAAGAGAATAATTATAATCTAGTTTTTTTACTACATATTGATGGATATCCCTTGGATTTTTAAGAGAAATTATTTCTTTATTATTTTCAATATCTTTAATCTGCCAAAATGAAGAAGGTGTAAGAAGATATTTTTTTTGGGTTTTTATTTGTTTGTTAAAATAATCTCTCAACTCATCTCTTGGTTTAGCATAAACACTAATCACACCATCAAAAATCACTACTTTTTTCTCGAAAGGTTTTAAAAGATAACGACCCAAAAAATTTCCGTCACTATCTTGATAAACAAATAAAGGCTTTGAATCAATTTTTTCAATAAATATTTTTTGGTACAACGTATCGGGAGGAAAAGCTATCTCAGTATATACTGGATAAGGTTTTTCGTTTTTAAGATGATAATAAAGGGTAGTCTTGTAATATTGTTTATCTCCAAAAATTGCATAAATGGTTTTTTCTTTTGGATTTTCCCAAATAATTTTATTTCCAGAAATTAAACTAGGTAGAGGTTTAGCAATACTTATTTTTTTATCAGTATTTGAAGGTAAATGAACAATTACTTTATAACTATCATCAGCTTCTTTCTCCACAGTTGGTAAAATAACCTCCCAAATATTTCCATTAACTTTAAAAAGATTATCTTGGTAAAAATTAAGATAAAAATTATTAACCGAGTTTTTACCAATATTGGGATTAGAAAACTTGAGAGTAATTTTTGTTGTTTCTTTGTTAGTTTCAATTGAAGGAATGATTTCTCCTAAATCATCTTGTGCTTTAATCTCTTTTATTCCAAAAGATAAAGGAAAACTAATTGAAAATCTTTCAACATAAACTGACGAAGTAAGATTAGTAATTTTAATTTTAAAAAGTACTGGTGATTCAATTTTGTTAGTTTTTTCTTCTAAAAAATAAGCAATCTCATAATCAACCTTATAATCTTTAGCTAAAATCTCTTTTGATGAAAAAAAGAAAAATAAAAAGACAAGAAAGAAAGTTAATAAAAATAAACTACAAAGTTCTGATTTTATTTTCATCTTAATTTTTTTATTCTTATAAAAAATTTTTTAATATCATCTTAACAATTGTTTTAAAAATTTTCCGGTATAAGATTTTTCGACTTCAATTATTTTTTTTGTTTCACCTTGATAAACTACCTCTCCTCCATTTTCACCCCCTTCTGGTCCAAGATCTATAATGTAAGAACAATTTTTAATTACATCAAGATTATGTTCAATAATAATTACGGTATTCCCTTCCTCAACTAATTTGTTTAAAGAAAAAAGAAGTCTCTCAATATCATAGAAATGCAAACCAGTGGTTGGTTCATCAAGAATATATAATGTATGACCGGTACTTTTTTGGGATAGTTCCTTAGCTATTTTTATTCGTTGAGCTTCTCCTCCAGAAAAAGTAGGTGCAGGTTGTCCTAATTCGATATACCCTAAACCAATTTCTTCTAAAACTTTTAACTTATTAAAAATTTTAGGATGATTGGCAAAAAATTCTAATGCTTCAAAAACTGTCATTTTTAAAACTTCATCGATTGACTTTCCCTTGTATTTTATTGCTAAAGTTTCTTCATTATACCGCCTTCCACCACAAACATCACAGCTTACATATACATCAGCCATAAACTGCATTTCAATCTTAATTACTCCAGCACCTTGACATTTTTCACAACGACCACCTTTAACATTAAAAGAAAATCGACTTTTTTTAAAACCGGCGGCTTTAGCTTCAATTGTATGTGCAAAAAGATCGCGAATTTCCCCAAAAAAATCAACATAAGTAGCAGGATTTGATCTTGGAGTTCTACCAATTGGACTTTGATCAACTAAGTAAACTCGATCTAAATTTTCAAAACCTTCCAATCTTTCAAATTGACCAATTTTTTCCCCAAAATAACCAGTTAAATAGTACTTTAAAGCTGGGTATAAGGTTTCAACAACTAAACTAGACTTTCCGGAACCAGAAACACCAGTCACCGCAATTAAATTACCTAAAGGAATTGAAACATCGATATTTTTTAAATTATTATGTTTTACTCCCTTAATTCTTAACCAACCAGAATTTTTATTAACTTTTTTATCAAAATATAATACCTTCTTTCGGCCAGAAAGATATCGACCAGTAATTGAGCTTTGGGAATTTAGCATCTCTGACAATGTACCAGTAAAGATTACCCTACCTCCTTCTTTGCCTGCTTTTGGTCCAAGTTCAATAAGATAATCTGCCGCCTCCATTGTTTCTTTATCATGTTCTACCACTAAAATCGTATTCCCTAAATCCCTTAATTTTTTTAAAGTGTTAATTAAAGCTTGAGTGTCTTTGGGGTGAAGACCAATAGATGGTTCATCCAAAACATATAAAACACCTGTCAATCCAGTCCCTATCTGAGAAGCCAGCCTAATCCGTTGCATCTCACCCCCAGACAACGATTTGGCTGCTCGATCAATGGTTAAATAATCAAGACCAACATTTTTTAAAAACAAAAGTCTATTTTTTATCTCTTTAACGATTGGCAAAGCTACTTGACTTTCATATTGATTGCGCTTTAAAAACCAAGAGTCATTAAAATAGGCAAGCATTTTTTTTACGGAAAAAGAACTCATCTGAGCAATGTTTAATTCATCAATAGTAATTGACAAAACCTCAGGTTTTAATCGTGTTCCCCCACATTTGGGACAAATTTTTTCTCGAAGATATTTACTAAACTCACCCCCATAATCACTTTGATTATCAAAGTATTTTCTTTCTAAATCGGCAATTATGCCATCAAATTTTTCAAAAATAAAAGTTGGCTTGCCAAATCTATTGGTTCCCTCAACTTTATAAATTTTTCCTCCGGTTCCATATAAAATTTTTTTAACTGCTTCTTTTGGTAGTTTACCAATTGGGGTATTCAAATCGATTCCTTCTTCTAAAAAAACTTTTTTTAAAAGCCTCACATACCAGGTATCTTGAAAGAAAAATTTGTTGTAAGGAAGAATCCCTCCTTCATTAATACTCAAATTTTTATTTAAAATCAAATCTTCATCAAAGATATAAATACTACCAATCCCGTGACATCTTTCACAAGCTCCAAGAGGTGAGTTAAAAGAAAAAAGCCTGGGTTCAATCTCCGAAAGAGAAAGGTTGCATTTTGGACAAGAAAACTTTTCTGAGTATAAAAAATCTTTTCTTAAACTTTCCACATACAAAATTACTAATCCCAAAGAAAGATTTAAACTTTGTTCAATAATTTTGGTAAGAAGTGATTTTAAATTTGAGTAAAAAAATCTATCAGAAAAATTTTTATAAGTTAAAGAAAAACGGCTAATTAAAACATCAATCTTATGGCGATTGTTTTTTAAAAGATTAATTTCATCTTTGAGAAAAAAATTTCTCCCATCAACTCTTACTTCGGTATAACCTTTGCTTAAAAGATTGTTAAAAAGATCTTTAAACTCTCCTTTTTGATCACGGACAACCGGTGAGTAGATAATAAACTGATGCGGTTTAATTTTGTCATAGGTAATCACTTCTTTAATCTGGTTTAAAACTCGCTGCACAATCTCATCTAAAGAAAGTTTGGTGATTTCCAAACCACAATTGGGACAGTGGGGGTGACCGATTCTGGCAAAAAGAAGTCGAAGATAATCATAAATTTCAGTAATTGTCCCAACGGTTGAACGAGGATTGTTAGTAGTTGATTTTTGATCAATTGAGATTGCTGGTGATAAACCCTCAACAATATCAACATCCGGCTTATCCATCACTCCTAAAAATTGTCTCGCATAGGCGGAAAGTGACTCAACATACCGTCTTTGTCCTTCAGCGTAAATGGTATCAAAAGCCAAAGACGACTTTCCCGATCCAGAAACACCGGTAATAACCACTAGTTTATTCTTGGGAATATCAAGATTTATGTTTTTAAGATTATGTTGTCTTGCTCCTCGAATTTTGATAAAACCTGCTTCACCTGTCATTTTTTTATTTTTAATTTTTAAAGCTAAAGTCATTATCTCTAATTTCCTTTATCTTATCTCGGATTTTTATCGCCATCTCAAAGTTTAATTCTTGCGCATATTTTTTCATTTCTAGTTCTAATTTTTTAATCAATTTTTTCTTGTCATAAGGTGTTAAAGAATCTTTTTTAATATTTGTTAAAAAGATTTCATCAATTTGGATTTTGGGTCTTTCAAAAAGTAAAAATTCTTCTTGTTGTTCAATTATTTTCTCTCTTATTGGCTTATAAACAGTTTTTGGTGTAATCTTATATTTTTTATTATACGCTAACTGATAGTTGCGTCTTCTTTCTCCTTCTTTTACTGCCTCCAAAATTGCCGACGTTGCCTTATCGGCATAAATTATTACCGTTCCCTCAACATTTCTTGCGGCTCTACCCATTATTTGAATTAAAGAAGTCTTTGACCGGAGAAAACCCTCTCTATCAGCATCCAAAATAGCTACCAAAGCTACTTCTGGCAAATCCAATCCTTCTCGTAAAAGATTTATCCCAATCAAAACATCAAAATCTCCTTTTCTTAAACTATCTAAAACATCAGAACGAATCAATGTCTCAATATCTGAATGAAGATAGGCGGCCTTGATACTTTTTTCTTTTAAATACTCTGTTAAATCTTCGGCGGTTCTTTTAGTAAGTGTCGTTACCAAAACTTTTTGATTTTTTTTAACTCTTTTTTTAATCTCCTCAATTAAATCCTCAATCTCATTTTTTGCTGGTTTTAAGATAATTTTGGGATCAGGAATACCCGTTGGTCTGATTAATTGTTCAACTACTGCATTTTCTTTTCCGTAAAATTTTTTTATCATTTTTTCTCTTTCATCTTTAATCTGAAAATTAATCTTTGAGCGTTCTATTTCCCATTCATCGGGGGTAGCCGAGACGTAAATAATATAAGGCAGTTTTGGGTAAAGTTCTTCAAACTTTAGTGGTCGGTTGTCAAAGGCTGATCTTAAGCGAAAACCATATTCAACCAATGTTTTTTTTCGTGCATAGTCGCCATTATACATTCCTCGAAGTTGAGGAATAGTCATGTGTGATTCATCAATAAAACAAAGCCATGAATTACCATAGGAGGCTTTAAAATAATCAATTAAGGTATAGGGGGGGTCACCAGGTTTTCGACCATCAAAATAACGACTATAATTTTCAATCCCATTGACATACCCAACTTCTTTGATAATCTCTAAATCATAGTTCACCCGTCGATAGAGTCTTTCGGCTTCAACGATTTTTCCTTGTTTTTTAAAAGCTTCATATTCTTCTTTTAAATCCTTTCTTATTTCTTTTTCTATTTCTTCAAAGTTTTTTGGATCAGTTAAGTAATGTTTGGCGGGGTAAATAATAATTTTTTCTCCCATTTCTTCTTTCTCTTTACCAGACAAAGGTTCAAACTGAATAAATCTTTCAATTTGAAAACCATTATGATAAATGCGGATACCAAAATCTTCATAAGCAGGATATATATCTAAATAACTACTTCTTATTCGAAAAGTGCCTCGACGAAAATCAAATTCTGATTGATCATATTGTAAACGAGCTAAATTGTAAGTAATTTCTTTAAGATTAAAAAGATCGCCCTTTTTAATCTCTAAAACGAAATGACCATATTCTATCGGTGAACCCAAATTATAAATACAGGAAACCGAGGCGACAACAATCACATCTTTGCGAGTTAAAATATTTGTAGTTGATTGAAGCCTTAGTTTATCGATTAAATCATTAATTTCTACCTCCTTTTCAATATAAGTATCAGTCTGAGGAATATAAGCCTCTGGTTGATAGTAATCATAATAAGAAACAAAATAACAAACAGCATTTTCTGGAAAAAAATCGCGAAACTCCTGATAAAGTTGACCAGCCAAAGTCTTATTATGAGAAATCACCAAGGCCGGCATATTAAGTTCTTTTATCACATTAGCCATGGTAAAAGTTTTTCCTGATCCCGTAACTCCCAAAAGTACTTGATTTTTTAAGCCTTCTCTTACTCCAAAAACTAATTTTTCAATCGCTTGTGGTTGATCTCCAGTTGGCTTAAATGGTGATTTTAAATTAAACATAGAAAAATCGCATCTAATTAAATTGCATCTTAGGCTATAATAAAATAAATCTAAATTAGTAAACTAATTTTGAAGGCGATAAAATATTAATTTTATCAAAAATAAATCTTCCAATCAATTTTTATATATCTTCATTCTTTATATATATATTATAACTCCAATGATGATGCTCTAAAATTGTCAGCCTTTTTTTATTAATGTTTAAAGTTTAAAGTTTAACTTTTTACGTTTGACATTCTAAGTTTATAACTTCCATACTTTTTATTAGATGTTTGGTGTTAGAAGTTAGATGTCAAAAGTTAGTTGTTAGATGTTAGATGTTTGTGGGTAGAAGAAAGATTGTGCTCCCAAGGGGATTCGAACCCCTGATTTACTGGCTGAAAACCAGTCGTCCTAGACCGCTAGACGATGGGAGCAAGTAAGAAACAATTTTATCAAATACTTTCTATTTTTGTAAAGATTTTTTTATTTCCTCCAAAATTTCTCTTGCCAATTCTTTTCCTCCCAACCCAAACGCCAGACCAAAAGCCAAAACAAACATCGCCACAATTCCTGTAAACAAAATCCGAATCAAATCCTGAGCCACCCCAAGCTGACTCAAAACCACTAAGGCGGTAAAAAACAAAACCATTGCTTTGGCAAAGCTAGCAAGAATTGAAGCCGATACTCCTCCTAACGTTTTAGCACCATGTTTGACCACATTGTAACTTAAACTGGCAATTACTAAACCAACAAAAGCAATAATAATTGCCACAATCACATTTGGTATATAAAAAAGGAGTTGGTTTAAAACTGTTGTTGCTTTTGATAAACGCCAAACTTCAAGGGTGGGTACTAAAAATAAAATAACAATCGTCCAGCGAATAATTTCTGCTAAGATCTCTTTCCATGCATCAACTATTTGTTTTTGAAGAATTTTTGTTTTAGTAAAAACAGATTCAATTTTTAAAAATCGAAAAATAATAAGAAAAATGTTTTTTACAATAGCAGCAATAACTAAACCCAAAATCAAAATCAAAAAACCACCAAAAAAATCTGGTAAAAAATCAATAAGTTTTATCCAAAACCGGGAAATAATTTGATTAATTTCTAAAAACATTTTTGACCTTCTTTTAAAGAATAACTTCAGAAAAATGTTTAATTTCTTTTAAAGATAAATCAGAATTTAAAACTACCGCTACTATTTCTAAAGAAAGTTTATACTGAAAATAATTTTTTTTCAATAGGTAAAAATTAATCGCTCGTTTTAAATCTTGAAGTTTATAAAAATTAACGGCCTCGTAAGGTTTTCCTTTTTTATCACCAACTCTTGTTTTTACCTCCACAAAAATAATTTTATCATCATTTTTAAAAATCAAATCAATCTCTCCCCACCGGCAATAAAAGTTTTTCTCCAAAAGTCGATAACCTTTTTCTTTTAAGTAAGAAAGAGCGATTTCTTCACCAATTTTTCCCACTAATTTTTTTGAAGAAAAAGCCATTTTAGTTGGCTTTATTTTTTGTTTGAGATTTTTTTGATTTATAAAGTCTGTGTCGAATATCTGCCTCAGAGAAATTACGGATAAAATAGGCTTTAGCTTTTTTATAATTGGTTTTTTTGATAAGTTTTATATCCTCTAAAAAAGGAGAGGCTAAAGGAACAATTTTTTCTACTCCGATGCCACTATTGCTTATTTTCCTTACCGTAATAGTTTTTGTTTGAGGTGTTTGACCTTTTACTCCAATAAGAATCCCTTTAAAAATCTGAATTCTTTCTTTATCGCCTTCTTTGATTTTGTAATGAAGGCTTATTGTATCACCAACATTAAAAGTATTATCCTTATAAACAAAAGAGTTGGCCATTTTTTTATTTTAACAAAATTTTTAACTCTTAGCAATAGCTATTTTATTTTCAAAACAAGCGTTAATAAAGCTGACAAAAACCGGATGAGGTTTAAAAGGACGACTTTTATATTCAGGATGACCTTGAATACCAAAATAAAAAGGATGGAGTTCCTTGGGTAACTCAATCATTTCTACCAAATTTTCAACCACCGACCTTGCACTAATTATAAGACCGGCTTTTTCAAAATCTAAGGTATATTTATCATTAAACTCATAACGATGACGATGACGCTCCCAAACTTTTTCTTTTTGATAAATTCGATAAGCTAAAGTCCCTTTTTTAATCTTTGCCTCCCATGCTCCCAATCTCATCGTTCCTCCATAAGCCCGCCTTTTCATAAATTCTTCTTGTTTGGGAATAAGATGAACAACATCGTGTGAAGTGGTAGGATCGTTTTCGGTAGTATTAGCATCCTTCCATCCCAAAACATCACGAGCAAAAGCCACCACTGCAAGCTGCATCCCATAACAAAGACCAAGATAAGGAATCTTATTTTTTCTTGCATAAGATGCAGCTTTAATCATTCCCTCTGCTCCTCTTTTACCCCAACCAATGGGAACAATAATTCCATCAGGACTACCAATAATTTTTTCACCTTTTTTCTCCACTTCTTCGGCGTCCACCCAAATAGTTTTAGCCTCAATATCATTAGTCCATGATGCATGATCGATAGCATCAAACAAAGCAGCATAGGAATCTCTTAGTTGATAATCGCCAGTACCAAAATATTTACCAACAATAGCAATGATGACTGTTTTCTCTTTCTTTTTTAAAATTTTCTCCACCAAATTTTCCCATGAATAAAGATTAGGTTTTTTAACCGGTAAATTTAATCGCTTTAAGATTTTTTCGGCTAAATTTTGCTTATTTAAAATCAAAGGAATTTCATAAGGATGGGAAACATCTGGATTACAAATAATATTTTCTGGTAAAACATTGCAAAAAATAGCAAAACGTTTAATTCTAGGCTGATCTAAAAATCTTTCAGCCCGAGCAATAATAAAATCTGGTTGGATTCCCATTGAATTCAACATCTTAACCGAAAGCTGGGTAGGTTTTGTCTTTGGTTCTCCTAAATGGTTGGGGGTTGGGACATATGAAATATGAATATGAATAACATCTTTTGGGTGTTTTAAAGTCAAAAGTCTTGACGCTTCATAATAAAAAACATTTTGATACTCACCAGCAGTTCCACCCAGTTCAATCAAAACTATATCAGCATTGTTTTTTTCTCCAACCGATAAAATTCTTCGAATAATCTCATCTGTCACATGAGGAATGGCCTCCACATCTTCACCTTCGTATTCAAATCGTCTCTCTTTATCGATAACCGTTTTATAAATCTGTCCCATTGTCACAAAATTCTCTCTTCCCATATCTTGATCTAAAAATTTTTCATAAGTTCCTATATCCATATCGGCTTCAGTTCCATCATTGCATAAAAAAACATCTCCGTGTTCAACGGGATTAATTGTTCCTGCATCTAGATTTAAATAATTTTCAAACTTAATTGGAATCACTTTGTAGCCCGCTGATTTTAGAAGAAGACCAATCGAAGCCGTTGTTGTTCCTTTTCCAATTCCTGAAATTACTCCACCGGAAATAAAAATATACTTTGTATTTGTCATATGAAACAAAAGAAATGATTTATTATTTTAAATTTATTTTAACCTCCATACAACATAATCGCAATTGGGCCAATTAATACAACTATAAAAGCGTTTTTTATTTTTAGTAAATTTTATCACAATTTCTCCATTACATTTTGGACACTTTTTACCTTCTATTTTTTGATAAAAAGATTTAGTAAATTGACATTCTGGATAACGTAAACAGGCAAAAAATTTTCCAAAACGCGAATATCGAATTACCAGTTTTGACCCACAAGATGGACATTTTTCATTAACCTCTTCTTCAATATCAATCATATCTTTTTTCTCTTTCTCTAATTTAAGACTATTTAAAAAAGAAGAATAAAAATCAGAAAGAAGAGTAATAAAATCTAAATTTCCTTGAGCTACTAAATCTAATTTATTCTCCATTTTAGCAGTAAAGTCGATTTGAAAAATATCAGGAAAGGCATTTTTTAAATATTCAACTATCGCCGCCCCAAGTTTTGTTGGTTTAAAAAAACGATTTTCTTTTTCTACATAATATCGATTTTGAATAACAGAAAGAATAGAAGCATAGGTTGAAGGACGACCTATTCCTTTTTCTTCTAAAGTTTTTATCAATGTTGCCTCATTGTATCGAGGAGGTGGTTGAGTTTTGGAAAGTTCTTCTTTTAAATCCAAAAGAATAGCCTGATCTTCTTCTTTAATATTTAATTTCAACATTTTCTTTCTTGAAGATCCTTTTTCAAAAAGCTTTAAAAATCCATCAAAAATAATTTCTTCTTTTTCAGCTAAAAACTGGTTTCCCTTTTGACTTCCAATAATAATCTTTACTTTTTTTATCTGTGCTTCTTTCATCTGAGTGGCTAAAGCACGATTAAAGATCAATTGATAAAGTTTAATATGATTTAACGTTAATCCTTCGTCATTTTTAATTTCATCAAATCTGGTTGGTCTTATCGCTTCATGAGCTTCTTGAGCAAGTTTAGATTTAGTTTGATAAACTCGAGGAGTTACCAAAGAATATTCTTTTCCAAATTTTTTCTCAATATATTCTTTTGCGGCAAAAAGAAAATAAGATGATAAATTATAAGAATCAGTTCGATGATAGGTAATAAAACCTTTTTCAAATAAATCTTGAGCTAATTTCATTGTTAGTTTTGAAGAAAAGCCAAAACGATAAAAAGCTTCTTGTTGTAAAGTTGAAGTGATAAATGGCGGTGGAGGAAATTTTTTGGTTATCTCTTCTTTAATTTCAACAACTTTATAACTATCATTTTTTAAGTCATTACTTACCTCAACTATATTTTCTTTATTAAAAATCGTTTTTGAAAACTGATAAGAGCCAGCAAAAAGATTGAGGTTTTTTTTCTCTTCAACTAATTTATTTTGAAAAAAAATTAGCTTTGCCTCAATATTATCCGTATTAATTTTAAAAACTGCTTTAATCCGGTAAAACTCCTCCACTAAAAAACTTTTAATTTCCTTTTCTCTTTCAACGATTAACCGTAACGCAATAGTCTGCACCCTCCCTGCTGATAACCAATTTTTTCCTAACTTTTTCCATAAAAGAGGCGAAAGTTCATACCCAACAATTCGATCCAAAAGTCTTCGAGCAATTTGTGCTTTAATTAAATCTATTCGCAAATCTAAAGGATTAGCTAACGCTTCTTCTAAAGCTTTTTTAGTAATTTCATGAAAAACAATCCTTTTTAATCTTTTTGGATTTTTAACTTTTAAAAAATCAGGCCATTTTTCTTTATAAAAACCTAAAAGATAAGCAATATGATAAGCAATCGATTCTCCTTCTCGATCTGGATCGGTAGCTAAAATTATCTCGTTTTGATTTTTTGCTAAATCTTTAAGTTTTTTGACTATTTTTTTTTTATTTTTAATTACTTCATATTTTGGCTCAAAATCTTTTTTATAATCAATCGCTAACTTATCACTGGGTAAATCTCTAATATGACCCATCGTGGCAAATACAAAAAAATCGTTTTTTTGGTCTTTTAATAATCGATTAAATGTTTTTGCTTTAGTTGGCGATTCAACAATAATTAAAGACATAAAAATTAAATCACAAATAATAAATTGATTATAAATATAAATTTAATAAATTGATTATAAATATAAATTGATTATAAATGATATAATATCTAATATTTTCTTCTTTTTTTTCTAAGAAGCTTACTATCAATTAATGAACGACGAAGAAGAGCAGCGGCTTGTTGTCTTTCCGCATCAGTCTTAGCTTCAGCTAAGATTTTTTTTGCTTGCTCTTTTGCTTCTTCTATCATTTTCTCATCAATTTCATCTTGACCATAAGCTCGAGAAACCAAAACGTTAACTTCCCTTCCATCAGTTTCTAAATAACCACCACCAATAGCAAAATAATCTTCATTTTCATTATATTTTATTTTTATAATTCCTTCTTTTAAAATCGTAAACAAATTAACATGGTGAGGAAGGATAGTTATTTCTCCTTCTTCAGTTGGTAAAGTAATTGATGAAATATCTTTTTCTAAAACGATTTTTTTTGGTGTAATTATCTTTAAGTGCAAAACGCTCATTTAAAAATATTTAATGTTTAATAACCTCTAATTTTTATTTAATTTCATCAATGGTACCCTTCATATAAAAACTCATTTCATTTTTATCATCATGTTTTCCCGCTAAAATCTCTGAAAAACCGCGAACTGTTTCTTCAATTGAAACATATTTTCCCTCTCGGCCAGTAAATGGTTCGGCCACAAACATTGGTTGAGTTAAAAATCTTTGAATTTTCCTTGCTCGAGCCACTATCAATTTATCTTCATCTGATAATTCTTCCATTCCTAAAATAGCAATGATATCTTGTAAATCTTTATATCGTTGTAGTGTTTTTAAAACTTCCCGCGCCACTCGATAATGTTCCTCTCCAACGATTTCTGGATCTAAAGCTCTTGATGATGAGGTCAAAGGATCAATCGCCGGATACAGTCCTTGCTCCGCCAAAGACCGCTCCAAAGTTAAAGAAGCATCAAGATGGGCAAATGTAGTCACTGGTGCTGGATCAGTATAGTCATCGGCCGGCACATAAACCGCTTGAATCGAAGTAATTGAACCGGTTGATGTTGAAGTAATTCGCTCTTGTAAAGCGGCCATTTCTGAAGCTAAGGTCGGTTGATAACCCACCGCTGAGGGGATTCTTCCCAAAAGCGCCGACACTTCACTACCTGCCTGAGCAAAACGAAATATATTATCAATAAAAAGCAAAACATCCATTCCTTTTTCATCACGAAAATACTCAGCCAAAGTAACACCAGTTAAAGCAACACGTAAACGATTACCAGGTGGTTCATTCATCTGACCAAAAACTAAAGTCGTTTTGTCAATCACTTTCGATTCCTTCATCTCTCGCCAAAGATCATTGCCTTCACGAGAACGTTCACCAACACCGGTAAAAACCGAAACTCCTTGGTGATATTTAGCTACATTATGAATCAACTCCTGAATCAAAACTGTTTTTCCAACACCAGCGCCCCCAAAAACTGCTACCTTTCCTCCCTTAACAAAGGGCACCAATAAATCAATAACTTTAATTCCGGTTTCAAAAATTTTTCTTTCTGGTGATTGATCTTCCAAAGTTGGCGGTTGTCTGTGAATTGGAGAATATTTTTTTGCCTTTAATGGCTTTTCATCAACGGGCTTCCCCAAAACATTCAAAATCCGTCCCAAAGTCTCCTCACCAACTGGTACTTTTATTGATTCACCGGTATCAACCACCTTCATTCCCCGTCTTAAACCAAAAGGACTACCCATAGCAACACATCTTACTACACCATAACCCAACACTGCTTCAACCTCCAATGTTAATGGTTCAAAATCTTTTTCAGAAACCACCAAAGCATCATAAACTTTTGGTGCTTCTCCATCCTCAAATAAAACATCAACCACCACTCCTCTTACCGCAACAATCTTTCCTGCTTTTTTCATATTAGAACAATAAAAATTTATAACAAAGCTAAGTTTCCTCAACCGATTGTTTAGCAGTTATCATATCCAAAAGGTCATAAGTGATTTTTTCTTGGCGAATTTTATTTCGCAAAAGGGTTAAGTTATAAATAACATCAGATGCATTATCGGTAGCATTTTTCATTGCCATCATCCTAGCTGAATGTTCCGCTGCTTCTGACTCAATCAAAGCCTCATAAATCTCAATCTCAATCATATTTCTTAAAGCACTATCAATAATTTTTTCCGGTGATGGCTCAATTAGATATTCTTTTTTTACTTCTTTTTTTTCAGCAGCTTTAAACTCTTTCTCTTCAAATTTTATCGGAAAAATTCTTTTTTTTACCGGTTCAAAAGAAACAGTGTTTAAAAAGCGATTATAAACTAAAAAAACATTGGCATACTCCCCTTTAAAAAATAAATCAAAAGCAGTTTTAAAAATAGCAGAAACCTTATCTTCCTCATAAGGGGATGAAAAATCAGCAATAACGACTCCCCCCATTTTTTTGGCAAACAATGTCCCTTTGGTACCAACGGTAATAAAATCAACTTTTTTAAAATCAACTTCTTTGACCAAAAAACGAAAAAGATTAAAGTTAAAACTACCACATAAACCTTTATTGGAAGTAATAAGGATTACTAAATCTTTTTGAGCCAAAGGATTACTTTTTGATAAAAGCGGAGAATAACTTTTTTCGACGAAAGAACTGGATACTTTTTGAATAATAAAAGAAAGAAGTTCACGATATGGTTTTCCCTCCAAAGCTTTTTGTTGGGCTTTTTTCATTTTAATCGCCGAAACCAATTGCATGGCGTTGGTGATTTTTTTAACATTAGAAACAGCGCGAATTTTTTTTCTAATTTGCCGAAGATTCATAACCTAAACGTTGCAAAGCAATTCTAACTAATTTCTCCATTGCTTTCTCTTCTTTTTCGGTAAAATCTTTAGTTTTATTAATTACATTAATAATCTCCTTTCCTGACATAGAAAGAATTTTTAATAACTCATCCTCAAATTTTAAAATTTCACTTGTTGGAATATTATCAGCAAAACCTTTATTTACCGCCCAAATAACTACTACTTCCTCTGCCAAAGAATAAGGTGTATTCTTTTTCTGAGTAAGAATTTGGGTTAATTTTGCTCCTCGATTTAAAAACTTTTTTGTCTCCTCATCTAACTCCGATTCAAACTGAGAAAAAGCCGCCATTTCTCGATATTGAGCTAAATCAAGCTTCAGCTTGCCTGCTACTTTTTTCATTGCTTTAGTTTGAGCAGCGCCACCAACTCTTGAAACTGAAAGACCAACATTAATGGCAGGCCGAATACCACTGTTAAATAAATCGGCTTCCAAAAATATTTGACCATCAGTAATTGAAATAACATTAGTGGGAATATATGAAGAAACATCACCCTCTAAAGTCTCAATAATCGGTAAAGCAGTAATTGATCCACCACCATATTTTTCATCTAAACGACAAGCTCTTTCCAAAAGTCGGGAGTGAAGATAGAAAATATCACCAGGATAAGCCTCACGACCAGCCGGTCGCCTAAGAATTAATGAAATTTCACGCCACGCCCAAGCATGACGAGTTAAATCATCAAAGACTACCAAAACATCTTTTCCTTTATCCATAAAAAACTCAGCTATTGCCATCGAAGAATAAGGAGCAAGATATTGAAGTGATGAAGAATCAGAAGCTGAGGCAGAAACGACAATAGTATAATCCATTGCTCCTTTTTTCTCCAAAAGATCAATTACTTGCGCTACTTTTGAATTTCTTTGCCCAATCGCACAATAAATACAAATTAAATTTTCATTTTTTTGATTTAAAATCGTATCAATTGCTAAAGTAGTTTTTCCCGTCCCCCGATCACCAATAATTAACTCTCTTTGTCCTCTACCAATAGGAATCAAAACATCAATCGCTTTAATTCCGGTTTGAACTGGTATCGATACTGGTTTTCGATAGATAACTCCGGGAGCTATTTTTTCAATTGGATAAAACTTTTCCTCTTTTATCTTTTCTTTTCCATCTAAAGGATTAACTAATGGATCAACTACCCGTCCTAATAACCTAGAAGATACAGGAATAGAAAGAACTTTTCCTAAAGCAATCGCCTTATCTTTTTCTTTTATATTTAAATAATCACCCAAAACAATAGCGCCTACCGCATCTTCGATTAAATCCACTACATATGCTAAAACACCATTCTCAAACTCAATTAATTCTCCATAAGAAACGGCATCCAATCCAGAAAGAATCACTACTCCATCTCTTACTTCCTTAACATAACCTACTTCAGAGACTAATATTTCTTCTTTCTTTTTCTTTTTTTCTTTGTCCCAGGTGTAAATTTTTTTTCTTAAAGAGAGATCGATAAGTTTTGATCCATACTCAATAATTAACCCGCCTAAAATTTTAGGATCAACTTTATTTTCAACTAAAACTTCTTTTGGAAAAATTTTAAGTATTTCTTTCTTTTCCTCTTCCGTTAAAGGATAGGTTGAAGTAATTATTAATTTTTCTTTGTCAGAAATTTTTAAAGTAGAAAGATAGTTTTTTATTTGATTAATAATTTTTTGATCAAGCATAAAAGATTAAATTTTAAAAAGTTTTTATAAATTAATTAACATTTTTCTTCAACTCAGCTTTTAATTGAGTTAAAGAACGAAGCATTTCTCGATTTACTTCTTTTTGTAACTGCGGTGTTAACACATTTCCTAAAACCTCAGTAATTACTTTTAAACTTAACTCTTTTATTTTTTCATCAATTTCACGATTAACTTTTTCTTGATAATTTTCTGCCTGTTTTCGACTTTTTTCAATAATCACCGCCGCTTCTTTTTTCGCTTCCAAAATCATTTTTTCCCGTATTTTTTTAATCTCACTTTTCAACTCTTTTACCATTTTCTGTTGTTCTTCTTTTATTTTTCTTATTTCTTTTTCTTTTTCTTTAGCCAAAAGTTCTTCTTTATGTTTTAAATCAGCTAAAATTTTTTCTTTTTCTTCTTCTTTCTTCTTTTCACTTGTCAAAAATTGAGAAAAAGGTTTGGCGATAAATTTTTTAAAGATTAAAAAAAACAAAAGAAAATTAACAATTTGAGCAATCAAAAGTTTGATATCAACCCCTAAACTTTCCATAAAAAATTTAAAAATTATCAAATTGTATTAAAAAAATTTTTTAAACGAACTTAATAATTAAAGCAACCACCAATGCGTAAATTGCCACCGCCTCAGCAAAAGCAATCGCTAAAATCATCGTGGTTCGAATGGCTGACTCGGCTTCTGGATTTCGTCCTAAAGCTTCAACTGCTTTTGAACCAATCATTCCAATACCTAAAGCGGGCCCAATAGCACCAATGGCTATAGTTAAAGCTGTTGCAAAAAATTTTGCTGCCTCAGTTGTCATTTTCCTCACCTCCTTCTAATGGTGTTTAGCAATGGCTACACTAATAAAAACAGTGGTCAACATTGAAAAAACTAAAGCCTGAATAAAACCAACAAAAACCTCCAATAGCAAAAATGGAAAGGAGGCTAAGATTGGTAGTAAAAATGCAATAATTGTTAAAAGAACTTCACCGGCAAAAACATTACCAAAAAGTCGAAAAGCAAAAGAAATCATTTTAGAAATTTCTGAAACAATCTCAAGTGTGCCAATAAAAAAACTCATTGGATCTTTTAATCGATAAAATTTGCCAATATAACCTTTAAAACCTAAAAATTTAATGGCAAAAACCTGACTTAAAAAGACAGAAATTATTGCCAAAGCTAAAGTAGCGTTTAAATCAGCAGTGTTGGCACGAAAAAGAGGAACTAAAATTTCTTTTCCATGTTCCTCAATCTTCACTAAAAGACTACCAACTCCTGGTAAAAGTCCAAACCAATTTTGAAGAAGAATAAAAAAGAAAAAAGAAGCAAGAAGAGAAAAAAAATAATCAGTTTTTTCTTTTAAAACTGAATAAAAAAGATTATAAAGGCTTTTGATAATAAAGTTTATCAAATAATAAAAATTTCCTTTCTTTTTTGACTGCGATTGATAAGAATAAATTAAAGCAAGAATTAAAAAAACAAAAAGAACAAAAAAAGATAAAAGTAAAGAGTTGGTAATTGAAAATCCAAAAATTTCAAAAATCTTTTCCGCTTTAATACTAATATGTGGTCCGTGACTTTCTTTCATTTTTTTTATTTTTCTTTTGTTAATCGATAAAGATTATAAAAAGAACTTAAAACTCCTAAAAACAAAAAAAAGACAACACCAAATGAATTTGTTCTAAAAAATTTATCAAAAAAAATCCCAATTGCCAAAAATATAATAATTGGAATTAATAAATAATAACCAATATTAAAATATTTTTCAAGAGGATTTTTTAAAAAAAATGATTTTTGAAAATCATTTTTTGGTTTTTTTTCTATTTTGTCAACCGGTTTTAAATCAAAATTTTTATCAATCAAATAATATTTTGACATAATATTTTCAAATTAAAAATCAAAAGTTACAATTAAAATTTAAAACTTAAAAATTTAAGTAAAAAATTAAGCGTTTAATTGGCTTTTACTCACTTTGTCTAAATCAACAGCATTTTCTAAAACTAATCCCAATCTTTTTTCTTTTTGATTAATTTTACCTTTAAACAAAATTATTCGATTAATATGCAAAATCGATTTCAACTTAGCATAAGTTTTTGGAAATGCAATTACCTCAATCGTTCCTGTTTGGTCATAAACGGTTAAAATTGCCATCTCTTGGTTATCTTTTTTTGTTTTTAAAATCCGCTTTCCATTGATCATTCCGGCTAAAATTAAAGATTTACCTACATCTGTTTCCCCTACATCACCAATATTTTTACTAATCTTTTTTTCGATAATTTTTTTATATTTAGAAAGAGGGTTTTTGCTTACCAAAAACCCAATAATTCTTCTTTCCATTTCAAATATTTCTTCTTCAGAGAATTCCTCAACTATTTGAAAATTATCAACCAATTTTTTTTTAACATCACTTTCTCCAAAAAGATCAAACTGACCTTTTTCCTGTTTTAATTTTTCTTTTTGAACTTCTTCCAACGCTTTTGGATAATTGGCAAGAAGAGTAGCACGATTACCAAATGAAGAAAACGCCCCCGCTTGAATCAAACTCTCAACGGTTTTTTTGTTAACTTTTCGAAGATCAACTCGAAAAAGAAAATCCTTAAAAGAAACAAATTTGCCATCTTTTTCCCGCGCTGAAAGAATCGATTCAATCGCCGCCTCACCTACATTTTTAATTGCGGAAAGCCCAAAACGAATTGAACTACCCTCAATCGTAAAACCAGAAAAAGAATGATTAATATCTGGAGGCAAAACTGGAATTTGCATCCTTTGACACTCTTCAATTGCTTGAGCCATTTTTACTTCTCTTTGCGGTCCAGCAACTCCAGAAAGCTCAGCCGTCAAAAGAGCAGTCATAAACTCTACCGGAAAGTTGGCTTTTAAATAAGCTGTCCAATAAGCAATTAATGCATAAGAAGCCGAATGGGGTTTATTAAAACCGTAACTTGCAAATTTCTCCATAAAGTTCCAAATCTTCTCTGCTAACTCTTTTTTATATCCTTTTTTCACACAACCGGCAATAAATTTTTTCTTTTCTTTTTTCATCAATTCTTTTTTCTTTTTTCCAATAGCCATTCGCAAATTATCTGCCTCACTCATTGTGTAACCAGCCATTTTATTGGCAATCTGCATCACTTGTTCCTGATAAACTAAAACACCATAAGTTTCAGCTAAAATTTCTTTTAAATCCGGGTGAATATATTTTATTTTTTGAGGATTACTTTTTCCTTCAATGAAAGAAGGAATAAGATCCATTGGTCCAGGACGATATAAGGCAACCATTGCGGAAATATCGGAAAGTTTTTTTGGCTTCAATTCTTTAGCTAAATGTCTCATTCCTGAAGATTCAAGTTGAAAAACACCAATGGTATGACCAGAGGCAATAAGATCATAAGTCTTTTTATCATCTAATGGAGCATGATGAATGTCTATTTTTTGACCGGTATTTTTCTCTACATACCGCAAAGTATCCTCAATAATACTTAAATTTCTCAATCCTAAAAAATCCATTTTTAAAAGACCAATCGCCTTATTATCAGAAACAGCGTTGAGGTCTAAACAATACATATCATATTGAGTAATAATTCTTTCTTCTTTTGGGTCTTTTTGAAGAGGTACATATTCTGTTAATGGTTTGTCAGCAATCACAACACCAGCAGCATGTACCGATGAATGGCGAGGAAGTCCTTCAAGTTTTATGGCAATTTCTAAAACTTTTTTTGTTTCTTCTTCATTTTCATAGGCAAATTTTAACTGAGGAGATTCTTCAAAGGCTTGAGCAATTGTCATAGCAAATCCTTGTCGTGGGGGCGGGATCATTTTTGCAATCCGATCACCCTGAGAGTAAGTTAATCCTAAAGCTCGAGCCACATCACGAACAGCTAATCTTGCCTCCATCGTTCCAAAAGTAATAATCTGAGCTACATGATCATAACCGTATTTTTGAGAAACATAGGCTAAAACTTCATCACGACGTGTATCGGCAAAATCAACATCTATATCAGGAGGTGTTGGTCTTTCTGGATTCAAAAACCGCTCAAAAGGAAGATTATAATCTAAAGGATTAACATCAGTAATTCCCAAAATATAAGCTACTAAAGATCCAGCCACCGACCCTCTTCCTGGACCAACACCAATCCCTTTATTTTTAGCCCAATTGACAAAATCAGAAACAATCAAAAAATAAGTGGCATAGCCTTTTTTGATGATAACAGAAAGCTCATATTCGACTCTTTTTTTTATCAAATCATTATCATAACCTTGAACACGACTTATTTTTTGATAGGTTATTTTTTTAAGATAATCCTCTGGACTTTCACCGTTGGGAGTTTCAAATTTAGGTAGAATCCATTTGCCATAAGGAATTTCTAAATCACACTCAGAGGCGATTTTTAATGTATTATCAACTGCTTCGGGCAAATCTAAAAATAAACCTTTCATCTCCTTAGGGCTTTTAAAATAATACTCTGGATTGTCAATCATTGAAAGAGGGCGATTTTTTTCAAAAATCACCCGTTGGGTTTGAATGCAAAGAAGAATTTCTTGAGCATAGGCATCTTCTTTATTAAGATAATGAACATCATTGGTGGCTACCAATGGTAAACCAAATTTTCGAGAAAGCTTTATAAGTTCCTCATTTACAAAAATACTTTCTTTGATTTTTGGATAGCGTTGAATTTCTAAATAAAAATTTTTATCAAAAATCTCGATATATTTTCTTATCAATATTTCCGCCTCAGAAAAATTACGATTTAAAATCGCTGAAGAAATTTCAGATGATAAACATCCAGAAAGAACAATAACTCCCTCCCGATATTTCTCCAACAACTCAAAATCGACTCGTGGTTTGTAATAAAAACCCTCCAGGTGAGCGGCCGAGACTAATTTTAAAAGGTTTTTATACCCCACAAAATTTTTGGCAAGAAGTGTTAGATGATAATTATCTTTTTCAAAACCAACTTTTTTATCAAAACGGGAGTTTTTAGCCTTGTAAATTTCAACTCCAATAATTGGTTTTACACCCAGCTCTTTTCCTTTTAAAAAAAACTTAAACGCACCATACAAAGCACCATGATCAGTAATTGCCACCGCTGGCATTTCAAGTTCTTTCGCCCGGGCAAACACCTGATCAATCCGCGCCATCCCATCAAGTAAAGAATACTCCGTGTGTACATGCAAATGAACAAAAGACATATGCAAAAAAATAAAAATGCAAAATCCAAATTTACAAATTATTTTATTTTTTTAAAATCTTAAATTGATTAATTTTGAATTTTTAATTTTTATTTTGAGATTTGAATTTTAAATTTTTAATTTTATATTTTATTGATTTATTCTTCTTTCAATCTCTTCTTTTACCATCCTCGCCTCAACTTTTCCCTTCATCTCTTTCATTACTTGACCAACCAAAAACATAATCGCATTGGTTTTACCTTTTTTATAATCTAAAACCGCTTTTTGATTATCTTTTAAAACTTTATTAATTACCTCTTCTAATAAGTTTTTATCCACTTCTTTTGGCTTTAAATTTTCAATTAATTTATTAATAAACTCGTCGGCTGATAATTGAGAAGAAATTTTTTTATTAACGAGATAATTGGCAATTATTTGACTTGGATTTTTAATTTTTAAATTTAAATTTGAGATTTTTGTTTTAAATTTTTTATCTATATTTTCAAAATAATCGGCTAAATTCTTATCCCGAGTTAAAATAAAAGCCTCCTCATATCGAATCCCAAACGAAGAAACATACCTTTCAACTTTTTGCAAAGGCAGTTCTGGCACCTTAATTGAGTTAATATATTCTTTGCTAAAAACTAAGGGGGGAATATCCGGTTCAGGAAAATAACGATAATCAGAAGCTTCCTCTTTTTTTCTTTGAGAATAGGTAACTCCTTTTTTTTCATCAAATCCCCGCGTTTCTTGAAGAGGAGTTATTCCTTCTTTTAAAATCTCTATTTGTCTTTTTATCTCATAATCAATCGCTTTCTTAACAAAACGAAAGGAATTAATATTTTTTACTTCAACTTTATAGCCCGGTAACTTTTGACTTTTGACTTTTGATTTTTTATTTAATATTGAAATATTTGGCTCCATTCTCATTGTTCCTTTTTCCATATCGGCGTCTGAAACACCAAGATAACGAATGATTACTTGAAGTTCTTCTAAAAACTGTTTAACATCGTTGCTATTATCAAAATCTGGTTCGGTAACAATTTCAACCAAAGGTACTCCTGATCGATTAAAATCAATTAAAGTACCATTTTTTGAATGAATTAACTTTCCTGTATCTTCTTCAAGATGTATCCGGCGAATGCGAAAAATTTTTTTGCTAAAAACGTTGTTACTCTTATCTTTTTTTATAATTTCAATCTGACCATTAACAGCAATTGGTTCATCATACTGACTAATCTGATATCCTTTTGGCAAATCAGGATAAAAGTAGTGTTTGCGATCAAATTTAGAAAAAGAATTAATCCTACAATTTAAAGCCTTGCCTATTAAAATTGTCCAATCAATTGCTTTTTTATTAGGAACAGGTAACGCGCCAGGTAGTCCTAAACAAACCGGACAAACTTGGGTATTAGGTGATTTACCAAAATAAAAAGAAGAACATTGACAAAACATCTTAGAAGAAGTCTTAAGCTCAATATGAATTTCCAAGCCAATCACTGGTTTATAATCATCACTCATAAATATTACTTAACACCTCAAGGTGTTATAGATTCGCACCTTGGAATTTTTAAAATTTTTAATCAGGGTAATTTTTTAATCCTTTTTTAATTACTCCCAAAAAATCGGTTTCTTTTTCAATTTGATAAGTTAAATTTAAGATATTTTCTTCTTCAAACCATCTTCCCATAAGTTGAAGCCCAATAGGTAGATTTTCTTTTTTTGTCAATCCAAAAGGAAAACTAATAGCACAAACTCCGGCAATTGCTCCAGGCTCAGCCAAAACATCCATCAATTCCCCAAAAAAAGGATATTTTTCAAACTCTCCCAATTTTAACGCGGCAATTGGTGTGGTTGGAGCTAAAATCATATCTACTTCATGAAAAGCTTTTTTAAAATCTTCAATAATTAATGTTCTTACTTTTTGGGCTTTTTTATAATAATCATTATAATAACCATAAGATAAAACAAAGGTTCCAAGCATTATTCTTTTTTTTGCCTCACTGCCAAAAAAAGTCCTATCGTTACCATATCTTATACCATCGTAACGGGCTAAATTTGAAGAAACCTCGGCTCGCTGAATTATCGTATAAACTGAAATTGAATATTTAGGTGGCAAAAGTCTTATTTTTTTTATCTTATGACCTAACTTTTCTAAAATTTTCATCAATTGGTAAAATGCCTCTTTAATCTCCTCATCAACCCCATTTAAGTATTCATCAGTAACTCCAATAATAAACTTCTTTTTCTTTTTTAAACTTGCTAGATAATCAGGAACCTCGTTTGTGGTGGTGGTAGCATCAAATTTATCTTTGCCAGCAATAATTTTTAAAATAAAAGCAGCGTCTTCAGTTGTTAAAGTCATCGGTCCTGGACAATCAAGTGAAGAAGCCATAGCAATTAAACCATAACGAGAAACTCTACCATAAGTCGGTTTTAAACCAATAACCCCAGACCAAGAAGCCGGTTGCCTAATAGAACCAGCCGTTTCTGAACCAATAGCCGCTGGCGCCAAATAAGAAGAAACCGCAGCCGCCGAACCCCCAGATGAACCACCAGAACAACGTGATAAATCCCAGGGATTTTTAGTCGGCCCAAAATCTGATGTTTCTGTAGAAGAACCATGAGCCCAGGCATCCATATTGGTTTTTCCCAAAATAAAAAAAGAAGACTCGATTAAACGCTTAGTAACTGTTGACTCATAAGGAGGAATAAAGTTCTCTAAAACTTTAGATGAGGCAGTTGTTCTTATTCCGCAAGTACAAAAGTTGTCTTTAACTGCTATTGGCACTTCTATCTTATCTGGCTTCCAAGACCTATTTACTGTCAAGTAAACATTAAGTTTTGGATTATACTTTTCTATTCTTCTTAAAAAATAATCAATGACTTCTTTCGAGGAAATTTTTTTATTTTTAATAAGGGCTAAAATTTCAGTCAAAGATTTTCCCAAAAGCATATTTTTATTCATCAAAAATTTTTTTAATCTTAAAACAATTCTCTTCTTTGTTTTGGGTATTTTGAAAAACTTCTTCTAAATCAAGACTACGCTCATTTTTTTCGTCATCGTCAAAAAATACATTTTTTAAAAAAGTAGCGTGAGAAGTGGGCAAAACATTATCAGTTGCCAATTCATTTAAATTTTCAATGTAAGAAATTGTTTCCTCTAACTGACTTTTAAACCTCTCAACTTCATTATCAGCCAAAGTTAAACCTGCTAACTTTGCCAAATACAAAACATCATTTTTTGATAGGGCTTTTTTTTTCATAATTTTAATTAATTATATACTATATTATTTTAAAAGTTTTCAAAAGCTTAATGTTAAACGTGGGGTTGAAAGTTTAAACTTTATCTTATTTATCCGAATTTATTTTTATCACTATCTCTCTTGCCCTTTTTTCCCATTCTTCATCAAAATTTTTGAGTAAAATCTTTCTTTTATATTTTCTTTCAATTGCTTTTTCCAATAAAAAAAGAGTGATTTTTGGATTCTTTGGCAAAATTGGCCCATGTAGATAAGTACCAATCGTATTTTTATAAAAAATCCCCTCAGTTTTATCCTTCCCATTATTGCCAAAACCAAAAACTACTTCTCCAAAAGCCAAACTTTTGTCAGAAAGATAAGTTCTACCACCATGATTTTCAAAACCAACCACAATTTCTTTATCAGTAATCTTTGTTTTTATTCCAATATCACCAATTAAACGGGGAAAACCATCGCCTGGATTTTCTGTATAAAGATCAAAAATCGAAAGACCAGTAATTTTTGTCCCATCAGCTGCTTTATAATAACGCCCTAAAAACTGATAGGCACCGCAGACAAATAAGCCAGGTACTTCTCCTTCAATTGATTTTTTGAGAGCATCACTTTTTCCATTTTTTAAATCTTTACTTACTATTTCTTGTTGTTTATCCTGAGCTCCTCCCATAAAAAGAATGTCCATTTTTAGAATCTTTTCTTGAGGATCAGCTAAGGAAATTGGGGAAACTACTAAATCAATTCCTAAAATTTTAGCCCAATAACTTAAAGCAATAATATTTCCTCGATCACCATAAGTACTCATCAATTCCGGATAAAACCAACCTAAAAAAAGTCTCATAAAAATTTTTTGCCAACTAATAACTTTCTTACTTCAAGCATAGCTGAATAAGTGGGAAAAACAAAAATCATTTCATTCTCTTTTGTTTCTTGCAAAATCTTTTTTAATGTTTTTTTCAAGTCAATTAATGGAATAATCTTTTTTTTCCAATTTGGTATTTCATATTTTAATCGAATTGCCATATCAAAAGCCCGGTCGCCAGAGATAAAAATTTTTTTTGCCAAAGACACTATCTTTTTAAAATCTACATCAAAAATCCAAGAAATATCTCGGCCATCTGGGATCCGATTATTTAAAATTAACCAAAAAAATTTTTTTTGTTTATTGAAATATGAAATTACGGCTTCAATTGATTGATTAAAACCGGCTGGATTTTTTGATAATAAAAGATAAAAAAGGCGATTTTTATAAACAATCTTTTCTTGCCGACCAAAAGCCGGTTTAAAATCTTTAACAAAATCAAAAATCTCTCTTAAATCAAAATTAAACCCCTTTATCAACACTAAAAAAGCAGCTGTTAAATTGTATTGATTATAAATACCAAAAAGAGAAAAAGGAATGTTTTTAAATGATAAAGTAAAAACATTTTCCTGATGAAAACCACATTTTTGACAAAAAAAAATCCCAAGATGAGAATAAGCCACTTTTTTGTAGGATAAAAGATTAAAACAAACTGGACAGTAATTAAAATCAACATCAAAAAGAAGATTTTTATAAGGCATTTTACTTTTTTCTAAACCAAAATAAAAAACAAAAGAAAAAAGATTTTTTCCTAAATAATAAAGATTAGGATCGTCGCCGTTTAAAAAAACCAATGTCTTTGGCGAAAGCTTTTTCAAAGCCAAAAACCAACGTGAAGCAATAGTATTAACCTCACCATAACGATCAAGCTGATCACGAAAAAGATTTAAAATGACAACAATATTGGGTAAAAACTCATTAATGATTAAAGGAAAATTAAACTCATCCGCCTCAAAAATCGCCACTTGCTTTTTAACTTCGCCCCAAAAATTGGCGTTTTTAATTAAAGAAGAGGCAATCCCATTTAAAAGATTGGCTCCCTCTTGATTGGTAAAAACTTGGTATCCTTTTTTTTCCAAAAGATGTTTTAAAAGAGCAACAGTAGTTGTTTTCCCATTGGTGCCGGTAACAACAATCGTTTGAAGATGGGGATTTCTTTTAAAAATTTTTTTAAAAAAATTTTTATCAATAACCAATGCCAAATGACCCGGCCAAGTAGAACCAGCACCTATCTTTAGAATCTGACTTAGTAAAACAATTAATTTTCCAAAAATAATTGATAGATAAAAAATCATAAAAATTACATCATTTTCTCCAACATTTTTATGCGTTCCTCAACCGGTGGATGAGTATTAAACAAATTTGTCAACCATGAAGAAAACTTTTTTGAAGAAAAAGGATTAATAATAAAAAGATGAGCGGTGTTAATTGTTGCATGACGCATCGGTAAATTATAGGCTGAGATTTTTTTTAAAGCATCAATTAAACCTTTTGGATTACGGGTAAGTAAAACCGCTGAAGCATCGGCCAAGAACTCTCGTCGTCGAGAAATTGCTAATTGAATCAAGGTAGCCACTAAAGGAAACAAGATTAAAGTTAAGATAAAAAAAATAAAAATTATGGGATTAACATTTTTCCGATTATCGTTACTATTACTATCAAAGCTTCCTCTCAACCAAAAACTTCTCCAAATCCATTCAGAAACCAAAGCAATTGTCCCAACTAATACTGATACAATTGTAGCCAAAAGAATATCATAATTTTTAATATGAGAAAGCTCATGAGCAATTACTCCCTCCAAATCACTACGATCTAAAATCTTCAAAAGCCCGGTTGTTACACAAACAACTGAATTTTTAGGATTTCGACCAGTGGCAAAAGCATTAGGTGAAAGATCATCTATCACATAAAGCTTAGGCATTGGCAACCCAGAGGCAATGACCAAATTTTCAGTAACTGTATAAAGATCAAAATACTTTTTTTTATCTGCTGGTTTTGCCCCAACTGTAAAAAGAACAATTTTATCCGAATAAAAATAACTTAAAATTGAAGAAATTAAAGAAAAAATTAATCCTAAAACTAAAAATTCATTAGCTGAGTGGGTATAATAGCCAATTAAATAAAAAAAACTACTAGATAAAGCAATAAATAAAGCCAAAATTAAAAATGTTCTTCTTTTATTATAGGTTATCTGAGAATAGGGACTCACAATAAAAGAAAAAAATCAACTTCTAACAACTAACATCTTATAAAAAGTGGAATGTAAAACGTAAAAGGGAAAAACGTTAAATATTAAAAACATTTACAGTATTTTTTACTCCATTTTTACACTAATTTTCAACCTTCTAAACTCTATTATCAAAACTAACTTTTGGCGCTTTTCTATCTTCTTCTTTTGTCTCAAAAAATTCTTCTTCTTTAAAACCAAACATATTAGCAATTATATTGGAAGGAAAGGTTTTCACTTTTGTGTTGTACTCTAAAACATTGCTGTTATAAAACTGTCTAGCGTAAGCAATTTTATCTTCAGTGTCTTCAAGCTGTCTTTGTAATTCTTGAAAATTTTGACTGGCTTGAAGCTGAGGATAAGCTTCGGCAATCGCAAAAAGAGATTTTAAAGCACCAGTTAATATGTTGTCAGCTTGGGCTTTTTCTTTTGGTGTTTCTGCTTTCATTAAAGCTGAACGAGCCTTGGTTACGTTTTCAAAAATTTCTTTTTCATGTTTAGTATATCCTTTTACTGTTTCAATAAGATTTGGAACCAAATCTGCTCGCCTTTTTAACTGAACATCAATCCCCGAAAAGGCCTCTTTGATTCTTGTTTTTAAAATCACCAAAGCGTTATAGGTCCCAATAAAATATAAAAAAAATAACAAAATAATTACTCCCCCCGCAATAAGTAAAGTATTCATATTATTTATTATTTAAAAATTTAACTTATTATTTATTATTTAAAATTTAAAAATTTAACTTATAAAATTTAAAGTTAACCTTTCAGGTCCGACGTTGTCTTTATATTTTCAGCGGGGCCAACGGGACTTGAACCCGCAACCTCTTCCGTGACAGGGAAGCGCTCTGACCAAATTGAGCTATGACCCCAAACTATTTAAAATTATAACACAAATTTAATTTCAATAGGAATTTTTTCTAATAAAATCTCAACTTATCAAGCATATAAGAATTCTTTTTTATTGTATAATAAAATAAAAGCGGGTGTAGTTGATCGGCTCAACGCTACCTTCCCAAGGTAGAAAGGGCGGTTCGACTCCGCTCACCCGCTCAAAAAATTTGCTGGAATAGCTCAATGGTAGAGCAGCGGTTTCGTAAACCGCAGGTTTCGGGTTCAAGTCCCGATTCCAGCTCTTTGTTATTATGAAAGACATTCAAAAAAAAATATTTTTTGCTTTTTTTTTACTGATTTTTATTTTTTACTTTCTTTTTACCTTTGGTTTTAAAATTATCTTTTCAGTCTCTACTTTTTTGGCCAATATTAGAGCAAAACCAACACCTAATTTTGAATCAAAAGAAGAAAATTTTATTGGTGATATTAATATCGATAACATCCCTCAAGCCACTAATAGCGCTTCTTTTTTAGTTCAAGGCAGTGTTTTAAACTTTAATGAAATAACTTTTTTTTTAAACGAGGAAAAAATAAAAAAAATTAATCTTGACGGGGAAACCAACTTCCAAGAAGAAATAGAAGGTCTTAAAGAGGGAAAAAATACTTTTTACGCAATTGCTAAAAATAAAGAACATTTTAAAAAAACACCAATTTTTGAGATTTTATACAAACCCCAAAAACCAAAACTGGAAATTAGTCAACCACAAGATGAAGAAAAATTTTCAAACGCCGAAATTTTGGTTAAAGGAACAACCGACAAAGAAACCTTTATTAAAATAAACGACACCCCCGTTATCGTTGATGCTTTGGGTAATTTTGAAAAAACAATTACCCTTAAAAACGAAGGCGAAAATATTATTCAAATAACTGCCGAAGATATTGCTGGTAACATAGAAACCAAAGAAATTAAGGTCTTTTATCAAAAATAATTCTTGCCATACCCAAAATAAAAATCAAAAAAGGATGCAGCAACAAATTATCTGCCAAAGAACCAATAGCAATGAAAAACAATGGGTAAAAAAAACCCTCACTGGTTATTAATAACTTCATCAATCCTTTTAAAAAAAACAAAAGCCCCAAAATCCCGACAGTCACAAACAAAGTGACATAAGTTGATTGAAAAGATGAAGCTCCATGATTAATATTAAAATCGCTTGTCCAAATTAGGTTATTTCTTTGACGTAAATATCGAATTCGGTTATAACCAATACCAAATAAAAAATTTTTTAATCCCATTTTAATACCTAAAATATTTTCTTTAATTCTTGACTCGATCGAAAACAATCGATCTAAATTAACTCCTATTCCACTTCTTTGAGGAAAAAAAATCAATAAAAAAACAAGAAAAACAAAAGTCATCAAAAAATACTTTAGTGATGATTTTTTTAAAAAAAACAAAAATAAAGTCAAAAAAAATGAAAAAATAACGAAACGACTGTAAGTAAAATACAACAATAAAAAAAATGCTGACAAAAGAAAGAAGAATCTCTTATTGTTATAATTTAATAAAAAAAGAAAAACAACCCCATAAACTGAGGCGGCTACCGAAGTATCAAAAAAAACACCAAAAACACGATTTTGATGGACATCCCAGCCTAAATAAGCTAAATTTCTTAAGTTTGGATATAAAAAAAATTGAGTAAAAGAAAAGATAATTGTTAAAAAACTAAAAATCAAAAATCCCAAAACCAAATCTTTTTTTACCTTTTTTTGATAGTAAAAATAAAGATAGGTAAAAAAAAGAAAATAAAAAAACAATCGCAAAAGATATAAAAAAGAAACTATGTTTTCAAAAATTGAGTAATCAAAAAATTTAATAAAAAAAGAAATTAATAAATAAAACCATCCCCAAAAAATCCATCTTTGATTATCAAACAATTTTTTTAAGGGAGCAAATTTTAACTTTAAAAAATAAAAAATTAATAAAATACCCATCAAAATTTCATAAAGATAAAAATTCACCTGCTGATTTAAAAAAGAAACTCTGCCAATCTGTCCTAAAGAAAAAAGAAGAAAAACCAATAAAATACTCATTTTAATCTTATTAAAACCTGATAAATTGAAATTTTAATTACAATTGAAATTGATTTTTAATTTTATAATTTAATTTTTCCCTTCGAATCAAAAAATGAGTTTTTTTGAATTCTTCCGATATATCTTACTTTAGTCGATTTATCTAATTTATCTTATTTTAAACTCGTATCCTCATAATGTTTAATGTTGGATACTTAACGTTTTGCGTTATACTTCTTTTACATCTTTCATATAATTTTTGATATACAACTTTCCCCTTACCAAAAATGAATGAAAACTCATCATAAAAGCATAAACAAAACCAGAAACTCCATCTAAAAATCCAAGGTAAACAAAGTAATTTAAAATAAATTTAAAAAGGGGATAAAAAATAATTTCTAAAGTATTTGTTTTTTTTCCCTGATAAAAAAGCTCATCGGCTCTTAAAGAACTGTAAATATTAATCTCGTTTAAAAAATCTTTAATGGTTGGATGGGGATAGTGATTAATAAAATTTTTTAATTTTCCAATTTTTAATTTTCGATTTTTAATTTTAAACTTTTCATGTACCTTTCCTTCCCATTTACCAAAACCTTTTTTTATCAACCGCAAAATCCCTTTTCGTCTTACTTTTAAAACTTCACCAAATCTGACTTCTCTCCCCCAAAAAAAATCACGTCGTTTAATGTAAAAACCAACTAAATCATCTCGTTCCACGGTTGCATACCTTATCACTTCTTTTATCTCTTCTTTTAAATCAGAACTAACCTCTTCATCCGCATCCAAAAACAATATCCAATCTCCGCTTGCCTTTTCCATCCCAAAGTTTCTTTGTTCGGCAAAATCCGAATTTAATTTTCTTTGAAAAATTTTAAATTTTAATTTGTCATTTTGATTTTTAATATTTGATATTTGATTTAAGGTATTATCACTGGAATAATCATCAATAATCAAAATTTCATCAACAAAATCCAAAGACTTTAAACATCTGTCAATATTCTTTTCTTCATTTTTTGTCAAAACTACCGCAGATAACATAAAAAACACAATTGCTAAATTAAACTAATTTCTAATAAACAAAAAAACAACCTTTATGCATTTTATTTTTATTAATACCTCCGAGGTGTTACAGATTAGTCATCTCGGTATTTTTTTATTTTTTATCAATTTTCCACCTTTAACTTTATCCACACACACACTTTTCGTTTCCTTATTATTATTTCAATACAATTCTACCAACTTCTTGACGTATTTTTCCCACGAAAACTCTTTTTTCAATTTCTTAATTAAAGAAGGCGTTGGTTTTTTTGGCATTTCTTTCATGAGCTTTAAAAAATTAGCTTTATCTCTTGCTAAATTAACATAATCTCTTAACTCAGGAATAACAGCCGATTCCAAACCAACCACCGGACACCCTAAAGACAAAGCCTCCAGCACCGGCAGATTAAAACTTTCATAATAAGAAGCAGTTAAAAAAGCCGTTGCTTTTTTATAAAGATTGATTAATTTTTTTCGACTAAAATTTTCAACATTAATTAATTTATACTCTGGATTTTTTTTCTTAAACTCAAAAAAAATCTCTTTTATAAAAGAAAAATTTTTAATCGCCTGAGAACCAGAAAGAGTCAAAAAAAATTTTTCTTTTGTTTTTTTTAGTCTTTCCTTTAAACAATCAAATGGTATACCAAATGGTAGTACATAAATTTTTTCTTTAATCTTTGGAAAAAATTGAAAAAATTCATCCTTTACTTTTTTTGAGCTAACAACAATTTTATCGGCTCTTTTTATCATCTCTTTTAGCTGATTTTCTAAGCGATTTAAAACATTTTTTGGATAGCATTTTGGGAAAAAATAAAACGAAAGCCCATGGGAAAAAACAATCGCTTTTTTATGAAAATAAAAAGGAAGAGCTTGATTTAAAGCTAAAAAAACATCAGGCTTAAGATGCCATTCTTTAAAACTAACTCCCAGCTTCATCCAAAAAACTTTTGGGAAAACGGTTTTAAAGTCGTAAAAAAAATATTGATTATTTTTATCGTATTTTAATAACGCCTCTTTTAAATTTAAGCCAAAAATCTTCGTTCCAAAAAAACCTTTGCCAAAAGTCGCTCCTAAATCAACTGAGATTTTCATAATTTTTTTTGTAAAAATACAAACATACCAAAACATTAATTAACTCACCAACTAAACTAATATAGGAGGAAGCAAAGTAACTGTATTTTGGAATAAAAATCCAGTTTAATAAAAAATTAAAAAAAAGCTGAAAAATCATCAACCCTAAAACATAATTAATTTTTTTAATGGTATAAAAAAAATTGAAAAAAATTGAAGTCAGTAAAATCAAAGGTAAAGAAAATATAATAATTCGCAAAACTGGAATTGCCAAAAGATATTTTTTTTCAAAAAACAAAGGAAGAAAAATTGGAGAAAAAAAATAAAAAACTGTGCTTATTCCCCCACCAATTATCAAAAGAAAAAGAAAATCTTTCTTTATCTTTAATTTAATTAAATCTAAACGTCTATTTTTATAAAAATTAACCAATATCGGTAAACTGGAAAGATTGTAGGCCGTCACCATAAACATCAATGCCTCTAAAAATTTATAGGCAGACGAATAAATTCCAACTGCTTCTTCGTTTTTTAAAAAATTTAAAAGAAAAACATCAATCCGGCTATACCAACGGGCAAAAATGGAAATTAAAAGATAAAAAAATGAATAACCAAGAACGAATTTAAATTTTCTCCAATCAAATCTAAGATAAAAGTTTTTTTCTTTATTTTTTAAATATAAAAAACATAAAAAACCATAAACTAAGTAAAAAATAAAAATTAAACCAAAAACATAAATAATATTTTTAAAAATAAAAGAAACAATAATAATAGTCGTTGTAATTGATAGTTGAAATAAAAAACTAATTACGGAAAGAAAATAGATTTTTTCTTCATTAGTTAACTTAATCAACAGACTACCATAAAAATTAGCTTGAAAAGAAACAAAAGAAACTAAAAAAATCGCTATTTTTGTGGTTAGAGAATAAGGCAGTAACAATGCGCTAAAAATCGAAAGAAAAAAAACTAAAATTGAAAGATAAAATCTAAGACTTAATATATCAGAAAAACTAATCTTTTTTTCTTGTGGTAAGTTAATAATACCAAAGTTCGTGGTCCCAAAATCAACAATGGGTAAAAACATCCCAAGATGGGCCCAAGATAAAGAGTAAATGCCAAATACATTTGGCGGAAAAACCTTAACTAAAATAATAAACTGAATAAAGGACAAAATTTTTCCTAAAATAGAAAAAAAATTGTAAGAAAAAAAGTTCAAGTAAAAAGTCCTTTTTTTAATCTCCTCAAGCATTGTTTTTGGCAAACGAAGAAGTTCATATGTTTTTTGATAGAAACTTCCATAACGCCATAAAAATTTAAGATGATTGAAAAATAAATATTGATTTTTTTTGGGATTTTCTTTTGAGACCTCAAAGTGCTGATAACAATAGTTAGTATCAACCCCGATGCGAAAACCAGCCTTTTGTGCTCGATAACAAAAATCAACTTCTTCATAATACATAAAATAACTCTCATCAAAAAAACCCACTTTTTCAAAAACTTCCTTTTTTATAAACATTAAAGAGCCGGAAACAAAATCGGTTTTTAAAAATCTTACCTCTGGTTTTTTATCAATCAATCCAGCAGTCAATCTTTTTTTATCCAAAACACCCCCATAATAAATTTTTCCCTCTTGCTTCATCGCTAATCCCCAAATATCAAAATATCTTGCCCCGTCTAAAATTTTTTTTGACAAATTTTTCAATGAGATATCCGGATTAGCCACTACAAATAAATTACACCCATCATTTAACGCCTGTTTTAACCCGATATTAACACCATAAGTATAACCCTGATGGTTGTTTGAATTATCAGGAAAGTATATTTTGTAATCTTTAAATTCTAATTGTTTCACTTCTTCTTTTAATCGCTCAACTTCTTCTTTTGGCGTCTTATACAAAACAAAAATAAATCCAATTTTCAATTTTTGATATGTCATTTTAATATTTTATTTTTGATTTTTAATATTAATACTCCCCAATAACTTAAAAATTCCATATAAGCAAATCCCAAATCTAAAGGAATTCGAAATAAGCCATCTTGATAACCCTTGTCTTTAATAAATCGATCATAAAACATATGAGGTGCATACAAAAATAATTTTTTCAATGTTATTTTCTCATTTTTTTTTAGTTTTTTCCTTGCTTCTTCGATGGCATAGTAAGTAAATTTTTTGTAAGTTTGCCAAATACTTCGATAAGAATGATGAATAATTTTTTCTTTTAAATAACCCACTTTTTTTGATTTTAAAAGATATTTTTGATGAGTTTTTTCCGCTGTTATGCAAACTTTATCCTTCTTAAACAATCGAAGCATCTTATAATTTTCTCCACCAAAATTTATCGGCCTTCCCAAAAAATAATTTTGAAATGGGATAAAATACCCATCATATTTTTCTAAGTTTTTTTTATTTAAAAAAAGAGTTTTTATTTCATTAAAAAGTTCTTTTGATAAATATTCATCGCTATCTAAAATCAAAACCCACTTTGTCTTTACATTTTTCAATCCTTTTTGATATTGAAGGCCTAAATTTTTGCCTTTATATTTAATAATCTTTGCTTGATATTTTTTGGCAATGTCAATTGTTTTATCAGTTGAACCATTATCAACAACAATAATTTCATAAACCAAATCTTTAACTGATTTTAAAGTTTTTTCAATTGTTTTTTCACTATTATAAGTAGCCGTAAGAAGAGTTAAATTTCTTTTCATTGATAAAATTATAATATAATAAAAAAGATAAATTCCTATTTTTAATTCAAACTAAAAATTAAATATTATTTCTAATTCTCCAATTCAAATGATGGGCTTTTTTAGGAATCTATAAAATTATGTATTGTTAAAATTACATCGATTACCGCTTTTGCACTAATGACAAAAAAATAATAAAAGTTAAAAATCTATTAATTTGGGGAAAAATAATTTATTTTATTCTGATAAATCAAAAATTTAAAAATGTCATTATAAACTAACCCAAAACCATATTTTTGTCGACAATTGGCTATGGATTTTTAAAGATGATTATGGTAAAAGATATAGGTGATAAAAATCTTTATTATTGCTACCCTTTTTCGATTGCTAATCATATTTTTCAGTAAAAATATCTCTAATTTTGACTTACTGTCCTATAAAAAAATTGGCGAGATCACTCTTCAACAAATAAATATTTACCCTCAAATAGCAAAAGTTTATCATCCTTATTTTCCTTTTTATCTTTACTTGGAGGCATTAGCAATATTTTTAAATAACCACTTTGGAATAAATTATATTCTTTTTTTAAAGTTTATTAATTTAATTTTTGATTTAGGCATTATTTATTTAATATATCTTCTATCCAATAAAAGCCTAAAAACCACTCTTTTTTATTCTCTTAATCCCATCTCTATTTTAATTTTCTTCTTTCATGGACAATTTGATGTAATTCCTCTTTTTTTTATCTTATTAAGCATCTATTTTTTGCAACAAAAAAAAGAACTATCTTCATTATTTTATTATTCTTTTGCTATTTCAACAAAAACTTGGCCGATATTATTTATTATGCCGATATTTAAAAAAATAAAAAACAAAAAAAATTTACTATTATTATTTCTCTTTCCATTTATTTTTATTATTATTTATGGAATAAATTTTAAAAATAATTTTTTAGATATAATCAAAACCCCATTTACCTATCGAAGTCTTTTTAGTTTCTGGGGGTTAGGAAAAGCTATCCATTTAACTTTTTTTCGATACCAATCACAACCACCTATCTATTTACAAAAAATTTTTTTAGGCCTATTTTTAATTCTTTTTATTACTTATTCATTAAAGATTAATTATAAAAATTTAATAATTTATTTTTTTGACATTTTGTTATTTTTTTATATTTTTACTTTTGGTTTTAGTATTCAATATCTTTCTTGGTTTCTCCCATTTTTATTTTTAATCAAACCAAAATTTTGGTATTTTCTTTATTTAATAACTTTTTTTACCGTCTTTTTTAATTATTTAAGTTGGGTAAATAATAATTTCCCAAATTTTATAATTACTATTTTGATTTTTTTAAATTGGTTGGGTTTCATTTTTTTTATGATATATTGGAAAAAACAAGACTTTAAATCAAAATAAATTCGTTTTTTTGTTGTCTTTACGCTATTGAAAACCACTTAAAAATAATTTTATATTTTTTTAGAATGTATAAAAAACTTTTTTATTTTTTATCATTATTCATGTTGTTTTTTCTTTTTATATCAAAAGTTACTTTAGCTTTTGATCAATTTATTAAATACGAAAAAAATCCATTACCCTTAAACCTTGACTCAAAGTATTCATCTATAAGACAAACTCATTTATATAAAATAGAAAACTCATATGAAGGAGTAATCACTTTATTTGATTCTGTCAAAAATAAATTTATCTTAAGCTTAATCTCTTCATTAGATGGGATAAATTGGAAATTTAAAAAAGAAATTTTTATTGATGATGAATCTCAAGAGTTTTCTAATCCAAGAGTTTTCATCGATGAAAATGCTAATAAACATGTTTTTTTTACTAAATTGGAAAATAATAATATTTTGCAAATATATTATTTAAAATGTGATAAAAATTTCAATTGTCAAAATCCTCCAAAATTAATTATTACCCCTGACTTAGATGAAAATTCCGGTGTCTTTGCTCCTTATGTGATAAAAGTTGGAGAGATATTCTATCTTTTTTATGGTAGTTGGGGACAAAGTGGTTTTAGCATTAGAATGACTTATCCATCTACAAATTTTGAGAATTGGGAAAAATGTCCAAGAAAAATCTTATCAGGTTATTATGATGGTCCATTTGTTTTACAAGAGAATAACAGTTTTTATCTTTTTTATCATCGATCAGATAATCAAGGAATAGGATACGCCGAAACTTCATTACCCTTAAATTGCAACTCTGTTTTTAATGATAAAGGAATTATTCTAACACCCTCTCAAACATATGATCAAAATCATTTAATCTTTCCTAGCTTAATTAAAGAAAATAACCAATTAAGACTATACTACACGGGTGCAAGTAATTACTGGGGATGGAGCTTAAATTTTACTTGTAGCGGTTTTTCTTGTAATAGTATTTATCATTTTCATCCCATCATCATTCTCCCCGGCTTTATGGGTTCATGGAATGGAAAGGCATTAATTCACAATCAAGAAGTTTCAATTTTTGATTGGAAAATTCCTCCATTTGTCAAAGAATATGCTGGAATTATTAACTCTTTGAAAAATTTAGGCTATCAGGAAAATCAAGACTTTTTTGTTTTTCCTTATGACTGGCGAAAGCCAGTTGAACAAACTACCAATGATTTAAATACCTTTTTACAACAAAAAATCTGGCAACAAAATCCCAACCAAAAAGTTAATTTAATCGGCCATTCCCTGGGTGGGCTAGTGGCGCGGATTTTTACTCAAAAAAATAAAGATAAAATCAATCAAATAATATCCGTGGGTAGCCCCCATCAAGGCGCAGTACAAGTGTATAAACCTTTAGAAGCTGGCGAAATTGATCGAGAAAATACGTTTTTATGGTTAGCAAAAAAACTAATTTTAGTCTTAAACAAAACAAGTATCGAGCCTGACCGCGAAACAATAAAAAAACGTTTTCCCGTAGCTTTAGATCTTTTTCCAACTTTTAACTTTTTAAAAAATAAAAATGGACAAGAAATCGCAATCAAAAATCTTTCAATCAAAAACCATACTCTTTTAACCTATAATTCCACTTTCTCTCAAATTTTTAATATCTTTACCGCCATTTACGGAGAAAAAGATCAAAAAACACCGGCTGGATATATAATTGAAAATCCCAATGCTTTAGATCAACTTCTAGGTAATTATATTGACGGTAAACCCATTGACATTTGGTATGAAAAAGGTGATTATACTGTTCTTTCAAAAAGCGCCAATCAAGATACCGATAGCCAAATGCTTTCTTTTGATCATGGAGAAATTATTACTGAAAAAGAATCAATTAAAAAAATATTTGATGTTTTAAATCTTAATTATTCCGATAATAAAATTGCTTCCGGCCAAAAAACAAAAATCTCACCCTCTTTAATTTTTCTTATCCGCTCAGCGGCAAAAATGAAAGTCTTATTTAACAGGCAAACATTTGAGGAGGATGATGGAGTTGTTTTTATCCCCGAAGCTGAAGAGGGAATTTATAATCTTCAGGTTCAAGGAACTAATTTGGGAAAATATACAATCATTGTTGGTCAAATTTCTCAAAACAACGATCTTTGGGAAAAAATTGAAGGAGAAATCATAGAAACGCCACCAAAGTCACAAATTGACAGTTATTTCATTAACTTCAACTCTCAAACAGCCAACTCAATTTTTCCAACGCCAACCAACACTATCACTCCTACTCCTTCAACAATTACCCCTTCTATCCCCACTAAAACTCCTTCTTCGCCAACTCCTACACTAACCTCAACACCAACCATTACCCCCTCTCCAACCAAAAACCAAACTACAACAAATCAAACATCTCAATCAATATCTCAATCAATTCCGTCTGAAAATAATAATTCTATTTTCGATTCTTCTTCGATAACTCCGATTTTATTCTCTTCAGCAAAGAACGCATTATCAAAAGAAAAGATACTTGGAGAACAAACTAGGAAAGACTCACAAAAAATTAAAGAAAAAAATAGTTTAAAAAATAACTCTTCATTAATAGAAATTGTTATCCCAATTGTAGTCTCATTACTTTCTATTACTACGTTAATTATCAAAAAAAAGATCTTAAAGAAAAAGGTTTAATTTTATTTTTAGATTTAATTTAAAAAAGAAGATTAAAAACATTTTTTTTTAATTGGTGGACCTGAGAGGATTCGAACCTCTAACCTTTCGCATGTGAAGCGAACGCTCTAACCTTTGAGCTACAGGTCCTTCTTTTTTATTATAATATAAATTTCTTATTGTAAAAATGATTTTTATTTTTTAGAATTAAAATTTATGAATATTGTAAAAGCAACACTCGATTTTGTGATGGATATTTTAGAAACTATTACCTTTGTGGGTTCACTTTTTATCGTCATCTATCTTTTTATTATGATGCCCAACCAAGTAAAAGGAGTATCAATGGAACCTACTTTTAAATCAGGTGATTATATTTTAACCTTAAAAATAACTTATAAATTAAGGCCGATTGAAAGAGGTGATGTAATTGTTTTTAAATCTCCAAGAAACCCAGAAATTGAGTATATAAAAAGGGTTATTGGTCTTCCCGGTGATAAAATCGTTATTGCCAATGGTCAAGTTTTTGTCAATAACAAACTTTTAAACGAAACTTATATCTCCGCTACCACTAATCTTTGGGAAAATGGTTTTGTTAAGGAAAATCAGCCACTAATTGTTCCCGAAAACCATGTTTTTGTTATGGGGGATAATCGACCACGATCTTCTGACTCCCGTGATTTTGGTCCAATTGCTATTTCGTTAATTGAAGGAGTAGTTTTTTATCGGTATTATCCTCCTCAAAAAGCAGGTTTTATCAAAAATCCTCTTCCAAAATCATTAAGAAAATAAGTTACAAAAATATTTAACATTTACACCAATTTTAAACCTCTTAATCTTATTTCATCTATAATAATTTTTACTAATCTCTATTAATTTTTTAATTTTTCTCAAAATCTTACTCGTTTTTTTTAAACTGCCTTTTATCTCAATTATTAATTTACCTTTAACTCGTGTTTGAATCACTTTAGCTTTAATATTTTCTTCCAATGACTCAATTTTTTTAACCAACTCTTCTTTTTCCTCAAAAGACAAGTAATCTCCCTCATTTTTTATTTGATAAACAATTTGTCTAACAATATCTTCGGTTTTTGAAACATCAAGACTTTTTTCTAAAATAAGTTCATAAACTTTTACAATTTCTTTTTCTGAAGGCAACCTCGATAAAATAAAAAGATGACTTTTAGAAATCATTTTGTTATAATAACCATCAACAACAATTTCGGGTAATCGGTTTAAACGAAGAAGATGACAAATATAAGAAGGTTTCAAATTTAATTTTTGAGAAAGATCAACCACTCGCCATCCTTTTTCTTTTTTAAGCACATTAAGAAGTTTTGCTTTTATAAAAACATCTATTTCCCTCTTAATTTGTTCTATATATTTTTCCTCTTCTTCCATAAAGTCAATTTTATCATTTTTTTCTCTTCTTAGTCTTTTACACCACCGCTACATATTTTTTTCCATAACGCTGATAAAATCTAACTATTCCTTCTTTGACAGCCATAATAGTAAAATCACGACCTAAAATTGTTCCTGGCCCAGCTTTAAATTTAGTGCCTCTTTGACGAATAATGATGTATCCTGGATAAACCTTTTCTCCACCAAACACTTTTACTCCTAATCTTTTTGAAATTGAATCACGATTACCTTTTGCTGCTTTTTGAGCTTTTGTATGAGCCATATTAAAAATTAAAAACTTAAAATGCAAATTTCAAAATAATTTGTATTATAACTTCATATCTTCTGAATTTTTATCTTAGTTAATGTTGGTCTAAAACCCTTCACCCTTCGATAACGAACTTTGGCTTTAAAACGCACTACTCTTATTTTATCACCCTTAAGAACATCTTCTATCACTTTTGCCTTAATCTTTTTTTCTAAAAGAGGTGTCCCTATATCAATGTTTTCTCTTTCTAGATCAATCACCGCCAAAGCTGGTAGGTCGACAGTTTCTTCTTTTTTAGAAGAAAGATGATCAATTATTATTTCATCCCCTTCTTTGACTAAATATTGTTTACCACCAGTTTTTATTACCGCTAGTTTACTCATTTTTTTATTATACAAAAAAAATTTAGGGAATCAATGCCAAAAGAAAAAAACTAGAAATTAGAGCCGAACCACCATAAGATAAAAAAGGCAAAACTATTCCCGTTATTGGAAAAATACCCATATTCATACCGATATTAATAAGCATTTGAAAGAAAAAATAGGCCAAAACTCCCATAATTACCAAAAAATTTTCTTGCTCTTCCTTTTGTTTTAAAAAGAAAATAGCTCTTTTAAAAAGGAAATAAAACAAAAAACCATACAAAACCAAAACAGTAAAACCACCAAAAAAACCAAACTGTTCGACCAAAGAAGCAAAAATAAAATCAGTATGACTTTCTGGAAGAAAACGCAGTTTTGATTGAGTGCCAAACCCCAAACCCCGCCCAAAAAAACTACCAGCTCCTACTGAAATAATTGACTGAATCATATGGTAAGAAGCACCTTGATAATCAAAATCAGGATTTAAAAAACTAACAATTCTTTGGCGTTGATAATCTTTTAAAAAAAACCAACCTAAGGGTAGAAATAAAAGAGTAAAAAAAATAAAATTAAAAACAATCTTTTTGGGAATCGAAGAAGAAAAAAGAAGAGTAAAAAAAATCAACGAAAAAATAATGGCGTTACCTAAGTCGGGTTGTTTAAAAACTAAAAAAACAATGATTAAAAAAATAAGTAAACTTTTCAAAAAAATCTTTATTTTTTCCAAATAAAAGTTTCCTTTTTCTAAAAAAGAAGAAAAATAAAAAATAAAAAATACCTTTAAAATCTCAGATGGTTGAAGATTAAAAATATAAAAATTAAGCCACCGCTTTGAACCACGACTTTCCCAACCTAAAAAAAAAGTTATAACCAATAAAAGAAAAGATAACCAAAAAAAAATCGTCTGATTTTTTCGAAAAACATAAGCTAATCTTTTAGTAAAAAAAAAGATAAAAACCGCCAAAATAAGATAAAAAGTCTGAGTAAAAGCTATCTCTCCTTTTATCCCCAACATGGTAAAAATTCCAAATAAAGAAAGAAAAAAAGCTGGAATAAAAAAGGTCATATCTCAACGACTAAACTTTCCCCAAAGATGATATTAGAAGCTACCACTTTTCTTTTTATTTCTTCTTTAAACGGCTCAAACTCTTGTGGTACTGTGACACTAATTGGTTGATTGGGTTTTAATCCCATTTCTTTTCTTTTTGCTTGAATTCTTCTTATTAAATCTCTCAACTTTCCTTCTTTTTCAAGCTCTTCTTCACTGACTTTTACCTCGTTTTTTGGATAACGAAAATCTTCGTTTACAACAATATTTTTTAAATTAAGCTCCGATAAGATAAGAGACCAAATTTCTTGTCTAACCAATGTTGGATTAACCTCAGTTTTTACTGATAAAGTGGCCAACGGCATTCTGACTTTTATTCCAAGACTTTTTCTTTTTGCGTGACCTGCCTCAACTATTTTTCTTGCTTTTTCCATTTCTTCCTCTAAATTTTTGTCATAAAATCCTCTATCAACTTTTGGCCAAGACTCCAAATGAACTGATTCTCCATCACTTAAATTCTTATACATCTCTTCAGAAACAAAAGGAATAAAAGGCGACAAAATTATTGAAAAATTAACTAAAATATAATAAATAGTGTTATAAAAAGCTTCTTTGTCATCTTTATCATCACTATTAACCCAAACACGTTTACGGCTTTGGCGGATATACCACGTTGATAAATCAGAAACAAATCGTTCAATCTCCAAAGCTGCTCCTCGGGCATCAAAGTTTTTTAATGATTTTTCAACAAATTCTACCAAAAAGACAAATCGACTTAAAATCCATTTATCTAAAATATTTAACTTTAAATTTTTAAATGAAACTTTTCCCTTACTTTCTTTACTTTGGAAATTAAGTCTTGGTTTATCTAAATTAACGTATTCAATAAAAAATTTATAAACATTCCAAAGGATAAGATAAAACTGACGTCTTACTTCATCGGCCTTTTTATAACCAAAAAGCATGTTTTCTGCCGGATTTTGTCTTGCATACATCCAGCGCATTACATCAACTCCAATTTTATCAGCCCCCTCATTAAATTCAATCGCATTGCCCCAGCTTTTATGCATAGGCCTTCCATCCTCACCCAAAAGCGTTCCATATCCTAAAACCCGTTTAAACGGTGGCTCGTTTTCCATTACCGTGGACATTGCAATTAACGCATAAAACCAGTTTTTAAACTGCCCCGGAAAACTTTCGGTGATAAAATCAGCCGGAAACCATCTTCGCCATTTCTTTTTGTCTGTTTTATACAAAGGTTCACCGTAATTATTCTCTGTAATAGTAGAATATGGCACAATTCCTGCATCAAGCCAAGGATTACCCACATCCTCAATTCGAGAAACTACCTTACCACATTTTTCACACTTAATTTTTACCAAGTCAATATAAGGTTTGTGGGGTGAATGTCCCTCAAATTTTTCCCACCCCTCAACGGCTTTTTCTTTTAACTCTTCTTTTGACCCAATAACGGTAAAATATCCGCAATATTTGCACTCATAGATTGGTAAAGACAAACCCCAATAACGATTCTTTTTAGAAATTAACCAATCATCCATGTGTTTTAACCAATCAAGCTCACGCTCAAGACCAAAGTCTGGCATCCATATTATTTTCTTTGCTATCTCAATCATCCTTTCTCGTAAAGTCAACTTCGAGGAGTTGCCGGGCAAAGTATTAGATGAAGATCGATCCATTGCAATATACCATTCCTCAGCCACCTTCCAAACTAACTCTGTTTTACATCGCCAGCAGACTGGATAGCGATGTTTATAAGGATAGATTTTGTAAGAAAAACCATTATTCTTAAGATAATCTAAAATCAGTCTTGGATTTTTTTTTGCATTTTTTCCACTAAATTCACCAAAACCAGAAAGATAATTTGCCTCATCATCAATGACGGGAATCATTGGTAAACCTAATTTTTTTCCCAACCGATAATCTTCGGTCCCAGCAGAAACCGCCGTATGAACCAAACCAGTTCCTTCTTCTAAGTTTATAGGAAGAATTCTCTTATCGGTGGAAACAACCAAATGAATTTTTTTAGGATTTTCTAAAATCACTTTTTTAACCGCCGGTAAATGATCAAAAGGTGCTTCATAAGTAAGTCCAACCAATTCTTTTCCTTTAACCGTTTTGACTATTTTTTTTACATCATCTCCCAAGACAGTTTTTATTAAATTAGTAGCAAGCCAGTATTTTTCTCCGTTTTTTATTTCAACTAAACTATAATCAAAATCTTCATCTACGGCCACGGCAATATTGGCTGGGATGGTCCAAGGCGTTGTCGTCCAAACCAAAAGATATTCTCTTTTGGAAGAAATTGATTTTTTTAGTTTAAACTTTACGTAAACTGCATCATGGACAATTTCCTTATAATCTTCAGTAAGAATCTCATGTTGTGAAATCGCCGTTTGGCAACGTGGGCACCAAGGCACTGATTCTTGACCTTTATAAATCCAACCATTTTCATAACATTTTTTCAAAAAAGTCCAAATCATATAGTTATTTTCATCACTCATAGTGTAATAAGAATGCTCCCAATCAGCAAAATACCCAAGTCTTTTTGATTGTTCGGTTTGAATTTTTGAAAAACGATAAACCCTTTTTTTACACAAATCAACAAACTTAGCAATTGAAGCAAATTTATCACCAGGAACTAAATTTTCTATATCTTTTTTTGTTTTTAAACCTAACTCTTTTTCAACCTCCACTTCCACCCAAAGACCTTGACAATCAAACCCATTTTGAAATCGTTGACGAAAACCTAAAAGATTATAAAATTTAGGCCAAAGATCTTTGTAAGTTCGCCCCCACGCATGATGAACACCCATGGGATTGTTGGCAGTGATTGGTCCATCAAGAAAAGAAAAATATTTTTTAGAATTTTTGTTTTTATGAAGATATTTATCAACAATACCATTTTCATACCAATATTTTAACCACTTATGTTCCATTTTAATAAAATCGTGATCCAACGATATTGGTTTAAACATATCTAAAAATTATAAATAAAGAAAAAAAAATATTCAATAAAAAAATAAAATTTTGGATCGCCAAAAAAATAAAATTCATTTTTTCCTTAAGAATGTTGGGATGTCGAATTCTGATTCTTCTTCTAAAAATTCTTCTTCCAAATCAACTGAGCTCTGAGATGAATCTTCTTCTTTTTCTTCATCTAAGTTAGAAGATAAAACCTCTTTTTTATCCTCCTTTTTAAATCTAAAAAGACGCGCTCTTGTTTCGTTAAAACGGGTGGCAATTAAAGTAATCTTAATTTGATCCATCATTTTATCATCAATCACCGCCCCAAAGATAATTTCCGCTTCTGGATCAACAGTGTTTTTAATAATCGTTGCTGTTTCATCAACTTCGCTCATCGTTAAATCTGGTCCCCCAACCACATTAAACAAAACCGCTCTTGCGCCCTCAATTGTTACATCTAAAAGAGGTGAAGAAATCGCCTGTTTAATTGCTGTCATCGCCCGTTTTTCCCCACTGCCAATCCCCAAACCCATCAAAGCCGTTCCTGAATTTTCCATCACTGCTTTTACATCGGCAAAATCAACGTTAATTAAACCAGGGGTGGTAATTAAATCAGCAATTCCTTTTACTCCCTGATATAAAACCGAATCAATTTTTTTAAAAGCTTCAATTACTGAGGTTTTTTTTTCAATAATTGAAAGAACTTTTTGATTGGGAACGATAATCAACGTATCAACTTTTTCTTTTAAATTTTTTATCCCTTCCTCAGCTATCATTCTTCTTTTCGTCCCTTCAAAATCAAAAGGCAAAGTCACAACAGCAACGGTTAAAGCTCCAGTTTCTTTGGCAATCTCAGCTATTACTGGTGATGCACCAGTGCCAGTTCCCCCTCCTTCACCACAAGTAATAAAAACCATATCAGCGCCCTCAATTTCTTCTTTTAATCTTTCTCTTGATTCTTCTGCTGCTTGTCGACCAATTTCTGGATTTCCTCCAGAACCCAAACCTTTAGTTAAGTTTTCTCCAATTTGAATTTTTATCTCTGCTTTGTTTGTCAGTAAAGCCTGAGCATCAGTATTAACCGCAATAAACTCTACTCCACCTATACCCCCATCGATAATCATTGAAGAAATAGCATTACCCCCTCCCCCCCCAACACCAATCACTTTAATTCTAGCTTGTTGCGATGCTTTTGGTTTAACCAACATATTCTTTAAGGAATGAATTGTTTAAAAAAATTTTTTAACTTCTCAATCGAAAAACCCTCTGAAAAATCACGCCAAATCTTCCTAAAACTTTTCAACTCAAAACTATCTTTTTCGATTTTCTTTTTTCCAACTAAAATCAAACCAATCGTTGTCGCATACGAAGGATCTAAAATCTCATCTACTAAACCGCCAACTTTTTCAGGTATTCCCATTCTTACTGGAAGACCGATAACTTTTTTGCTTATATCCATTATACCAACTGTTAAAGCAGCGCCTCCCGTTAAAACCAAACCAGAAGGAACACTTTTTATCAACCCGCTTTTTTCAATCTCTTCATAAATTAATTTAAAAATCTCTTCCAGTCTTGGATTAATAATCTCATCGATAAGTGTTTTTATCGAAATATTTTCCACCTCTTCTGGTAATTTTAACTCAGAAAGATCAATCTCATTAATCTTTTTTTTTATTGACAAATTGTTCTTTTTTTTACTCAAATAAATTTTTATTTTCTCTGCTGAATCTAAAGAAACTCTAAGACCAACTGCAATATCATTGGTAACATGTCTCCCCCCAATGGGCAAAGAAGAAGAATACAAAAGCGAACCTTCACTATAAAGACAAAGATCAGTTTTCCCTCCACCAATATCAATCAACATCACTCCCAATTCTTTTTCAGTATCAGTCAAAACCGCTTCAGCAGAAGAAAGTCCTGAAAAAACAAATCCTTCAATCTCGATTCCTAAATCAGAAAGACAGCGTTGAATATTTTTAATATTTGTTTGTGAAGCGGTAATAATATGAGTATCAACCTCAAGCCGGACCCCAGTCATTCCTACTGGATTTTTAATTCCATCTTGACCATCAACGGTAAAATCACAAGGAACGACTTCAATTATTTGCCGCGTTGATGATAAAGAAACAGCTTGAGCTGCCTCAATCACTCGCACAACATCATTCTCATTAATTTCTTGATTGGGATTGGTAATTGCTACCAAACCATGAGAATTTAAAGAGGAAATATGCGGGCCACCAACTGAGACAAAAGCTTTATCAATCTTATACCCAGCCATTTTTTCTGCTTTCTCAATACTTTTCTCAATCGCTTCGGTGGCTTTTTCGATATCAATAACTAAACCTTTTTTGATACCAAATGATGGCGAGCTTGAAAAACCAATGATTTTGGGAAGTCTATCTTTTCCCTCATCAAACAAAGCCACCACCGTTGCGATTTTAGTGGTGCCAATATCTATTCCACAAATTAGTTGTTTTTTCATTTTATAAATTAATATTAAAACTTAATTATCGGCTTGTCAAAACGTACATCAATTTGTCTAAACTGCTTTCCCTCAATTTTTAAATGTTTCAAAATTAAAAACACCGAAAAAATTTGCGTTTCCCAATCTTTTTTACTGGTAAATAAAATTTTTTTATTATCCTTTAATTTAAATACTATCATATCTTCATTAACAATATCAATAACATCAATCGTTAAATTAAAACTTTTTAATTGATCAAGTAAAATAAGACTTATTTCAATATCTTTAAAGTCTATCCAATCGCCCACCTTGTAAATTGTTTGGTTGATCAATTGATAATAATTAATAAAGGGGAAAGAAGAATATTTTTCTTGGTTTTTAAGAGTAAAAAGAATCCGACCATCTTCTGAGAGTCCTAAAAATCCCTGATTGCCTTTAATTAAAGCCGATAATGAATAAGTTTTTACTTCAATATTTAAAGTTTGAGGATATTTTTTAAAAATTTTTATTTCTTTAATCTTTGGATTAATCTCTTTTAAACGCTTTTCTTCTTTGTCTTCCAAAATAAAAAAAATATTTTTATCTTTTAAACTTTCTATTCCCAAAAGATTGATAAAAGAAGAATCAACTTCAATCTTAATCACTTTGACTTTGAAAAAGTCGTCCAAAAAAAATAATCCTTGAAAAAATAAAAAAGTAAAGAAAAAAAATAAACTAATTTTTTTCAACCAAAGAAAAAATTGTCTCAACCATCTTTTGTGAAGCATCTTTTTGATATAACTCCCTTAACTTTTTAAAATTTTCTTGGTATATTTTTAAGTTATTAATCATTTTATCAATTAACTGCAAAAGTTTTTCGCTTTCTTCATTTTGATTAAAAATTTCACCGGTGGCAGCTTCTTTAAAAATCTTTGCGTGTAGCAACTGTTCTTTTGAAGCAGAATACGGAAGAGGAATAAAAATGGTTGGTTTTTCAAAAGCAATTAACTCAAAAAAAGTATTCGCTCCCGCCCGACTAATTACTAAATCGGCTTTTTGATAAATAGAAAAAAGTTCTTTCTGTGATAAATGGGTAACAGGAAAATAAAAAGGACTTTTGAATTTATTTTTTAAACGATGGTAATCATCAAATTCACTAATATTACCAGTTTGATGAATAATGAGATATTTTTTAAGAAGGGTGGGTAATATTTTTTCAATATGTAAATTAATAGCATGAGATCCTAAAGAACCGCCAGTAATATAAATAACTGGTCTTTGATTTTTGGTTTTTTGTTTTGTTTTTATTTTATAAAAACGAATGGGATTGCCGACGATAATTATCTTTTTTTTATCAAAATATTTTTGAGCATTAGGAAAAGCTAAAAATATCTTTTTTGCCCAAAAACCAATAATTCGATTAGCTAAACCAGGAACAATTGTTTGTTCATGAAGAAAGATGGGGATTCGAAAAATAAATGCCCAAAAAGCAATAGGAAAAGCTAAAAAACTTCCAAATGAAATAATAATATTTGGTCTTTCTTTTAAGACAATAATCAACGCTGAAAAAAAACCCAAAAACAACAACCAAATATTGATAAAAATATCTTTAGTAAGAAACCTTGGCAATTTACCAGTTTTAAGATCAATAAATTTAATACCTTTTTTTATAACTTCCTGATATTCAAAAGAAAGCGTTTTTTCTCCAATGATTGGATATTTTCGACCAACAAAAATAATTTCAACATTTTTCCTTTTTTTTATCTCATCAATTAAAGCCAAAGCTGGTGCTGGATGACCTCCTGTAATAAAAACTTTCATCTTTTTTTTATTTTTTTTTCAATATTTAATAAAATTCCAATTAAGGCAAATGAAACAATTAAATTTGAACCACCATACGAAAAAAAAGGCAAAGGAACACCAGTTAACGGAATGATATTAACTACTCCTCCTAAATTAATAAAAAATTGCCAGTTAAAAAAAGACCAAATACCCGCTGCTAAAAGTTTTCCAAAACGATCAGGCGCCAGCTCTATGATTTTAAAAATCTTATAGGAAAAAAATAAAAAGATTAAAATAATAAAAATAGACCCAAAAAAACCTGTTTCTTCAGCAATGATGGCAAAGATAGAATCAGTGTGTGCTTCTGGTAAAAAAAGATATTTCTGTCTTGAGGCGCCAAAACCCAAACCAAATAAATAACCATTAGCCAAAGAAACTTTTATTTGATTTATATGATAAGAAATACCTAAAGGATCAACCTCTGGGTTTAAAAAAGTAAGCAACCTTGCCATTCGATATGGAGAAATTTTAATTAAAATAAAAAAAATAAATAAAGATGCTGGGAAAAGCAGTAAAATATGAAATATGTTGAAGCCGGCAAAATAATAAAGACTAACACTTAAAAGAAAAATAATAATCGCTGTTCCCATATCTGGTTGTAAAATAATAAGAAAAGTTAAAAAACCAATTAAAATTAAAAAAGAAAAAAAACGCTTTCTTTCTTTATAAATAAACCATGAAGAAAGATAAATAATTAATGAAAACTTTGCCAATTCTGTAGGTTGAAAATTAAAAAAACCAATATCTAACCATCTTCTTGCACCACCGGCTTGATAACCAAAAGAAGAAATAAGAACTAAGATTAAAAAAAATATTGTTAAAAACATCAAAAAAAAGGCTAAATAATAAAATCGATGATAATCAAAAAATAATAAAAAAAACATCACCAAAACCCCTAAAATCATCCAAAAAAACTGTAGTTTTAAATAATAAAAGCTATCGCCATAAAGATTAAAACTTTTAACCGCTGAGGCTTCAAAAATAAAAAAAAGACCTAATAAAGAAAACAATATTGGAATAGTTAAAACTGGTAAAAATTCACGATTTTTTACTAAGTGTTTAATCATAACTTTTATAACCGAGAAACTATCCTATTAAACTCTTCTCCCCGATGAAATTCATTTTTAAACATGGCAAAAGAAGTTGCCCCCGGAGAAAATAAAACCACTGCCTCTTTAAAAGAAAGTCCAATTTTATATGCTTCTTCAACCGCCTCTTTTAAATCGTTAAAAGGCCCAACACATTTACTTTTATATTTTTGAGTTAAAATAGGCATTATTTCTTTGGTAAAACTGCCAGCTAACAAAATAATCTTTTCCACTTTCGCCAATTTTTTTACCAAATAATCAAACGGTAAATTTTTTGAATTTCCTCCTAAAATCAAAATTATTTTTTTTTGAGAAAAAGCATCAATAGCTTTCTCCGTCGCCACCGGTGTGGTTGAGGTTGTATCATTAATAAACAAAACACCATTTTTTTCTTTCACTTTTTGTAAGCGAAAAGGCAACCCAGAAAAATTTTTAATTATATTTAATGCTTTTTCTTGAGAAAAATTAAGAATATCGGCTACTTTTAGACAAGCGGCGGCATTTTCTAAATTATGATCACCAATTAAAAAATTAAGTTTTTCAGGAAAATCATTTTTTTTAAAATAAATTCTTTTTCCCAAAGAAGGATATTTTTCTATTTGCAATTTTAACCTTTCATTGGCAATTAAAAAATCATTCTCTTTTTGATATAAAAAAATGGCGGCTTTATCATAAAAATAATCATCCAAATTTTGGTAAAAATTTAAATGATCTGGATAAAAACTGGTAAAAACAGCAATATGCGGACTAATCTTTTCCCGATGAAAAGCAGATAGCGACCAAGAAGAAAGTTCGGCTACCAAAAAACTATTTTCCGAAGCTATTTTTAAATATTGAATCGTAGAAATATTTGGTAAACCACCTCCGAGCAATACCTCCTTTTTAAACTCTTTCAAAAGAGAGTAAATCATAAACGTGGTAGTTGACTTACCCCGAGTCCCTGTAACACCAATGATTTTTCCGGGAAAATATTTGGCTACAAACGCCATTTCCATCTCAACGGGAATCCCTTTTTTCGAAGCTTTAACTATCTCGGGCAAATCCCAAGGAACCGAAGGTCCTTTAAAAATAAGATCAACTTTCAAAAAATCCTCTAAGAAATGACCGCCAAGATGAAAATTAATGTTTTTAAAACTTTTTAACTTATTAATCGAAGTTAAAAGATCCTCTTTCTTTTTTTTATCAGTTACCGTTACATAGGCACCTATCTCGCTAAAAAACTTAGCTATTCCCAAACCACCACCCAAAATTCCCAAACCTACCACTAAAATTTTTTTGCCTTGATATTTTTCTTTCAACTTATGATAAACTCGTGAAATCATAATTTTATTTTATCAAAAATCTATTTCATGAAAGCTATCATCAAACCAAAAACCGCCAAAACAATTGAAGTCAACCACAACCGCATCACAATTTTTGGTTCCTCCCACCCTTTAAGTTGAAGCCAAAGATGAAAAGGGGCCACTGGAAGAATCTTTCTTTTAAAAAACTTTTTTCCCAAAATTTGAACCAAAGAACTTAAAATCTCAATCACAAAAACACCACCAATAATTGGCAAAGCAAAAACTTTTCCCAAAAGAAGACCGATAACGGCAAAAGTCGCCCCAAATGATAAAGCACCAGCATCACCTAAAAAAATTCTTGCAGGATAAATATTAAAGTATAAAAAAGCTATTAACCCTCCCAACCAAATAGCAATAAAAAAACTGGTTGGCATATCTAAAATTGAATGAGAAACTACCCAAAAAGAAGTTAAAGTTATCATCAAAACGCCCGAAGCCAATCCATCTAAACCATCAGTGATATTAACCGCATTTGCAAAAGAAACAATAATAAAGGCAGCAAAAAAAATATAAAAAAAAGAAATATCATAAACCCCAAAAAAAGGAATATGAATAATTTTAATCTTTAATTCTGAATAAAGCCAAAAAGAAGGAATTAAAGCCAAAACAATCTCAAAAAAAAGCTTATAACGAAATCGCAAACCAAAAAAATTAGTTTTTCGCCAAAAAAAAATTTTATTTAAATCATCAAATAAACCTAAAAAAGAAAATGAGATAAAAGTAAAAAGAATAATTTTAATCTCAGAAATGAAAGCTGGGTAATTGGAGTGAATTTTTTTTCCAAAAAAAGCAAAAGATAGAAGAAAAAG
>Ga0197143_1000114_pt1 | contig 89846 bp, 90 predicted proteins | sample GBS70_MetaG_FD_148603 | JGI IMG/M metagenome (GOLD analysis project Ga0197143, IMG submission 148603) | Sediment microbial communities from Great Boiling Springs, Gerlach, Nevada, United States - GBS 70_MetaG | ecosystem: Environmental > Aquatic > Thermal springs > Hot (42-90C) > Sediment...
GGAGGGAGGGAGGATCAGCAACTGATGGGGATGGTAAGGTCGGTATTGTTTGCTCCGCATGCCATCTCATTCGCGGAGCCTGGCTCAAATTCCTGCTGTGCGAGGATTTCCTGGACAGGCTCCTAGAGGAACCGGACGCCGTTGATCTGCAGCTTGAAGGCGCAGCCCAAGTGCTCCGCAGCCCGCCGGCACATCACCATGCGGGACAGGAAGATCTCGAAGTACTCCATCACGGGCGCCTTCTCCGTGTTGATGGTGAGCTCGAGGGTGATCTCCTTGGCCCGCTCGTCCACCCGGAGGAAGGAGTGCTCCACCGCGAAGTTCACCCGGTCGTGGATGTCGAAGGTGGCGGGGTCGGGGTTGCGGACCCGGCTGCGGTGCACGTCCGACTTGTCCGCCAGGATCACCGCGGCTCCCACCGCGCTCACGGGCTGCCCGTGGGACTCTTCGTGATTCCCGATGGCGCTCATCACCACCGCCCGCTCCGCGGGGTCCATCCCCAACCGCTGCAGGATGGCACCCGCCAGCAGGGCTCCCGTGTGTTCGTGATTCAGCCGGCTCACGAGGTTGCCGATGTCGTGCAGGTAGGCGGCGATGGCCGCCAGCTCGCACTCCCGCTCCGGGTACCCGAGCCGGCGGAGGATGTTGTAGGCGATGCGGCTGGTGAGGGAAGCGTGTCGGACCCCGTGCTCCGTGTAGCCCAGGACCCCCAGGGACTCGTTGGCCCGTTCCACGTACGCGGCCACCTCAGGGTCCTGCCGCACGGTGTCCACCGTGACCCGGGTGGGGACCAGGGCAGAGGTCTGCTCAGGCATACAGACCCCGCAACCGGCGGGCCTCCACGATCCGCTGGACCCCCAGGCAGTAGGCCCCCGTGCGCAGGTCCAGCCCCAGCTGGGTCGAGAGCTCCAGCACGTCCCGGAAGGCCTGACGCATCTTGTCCTCCAGGCGGGTGCGCACTTGGTCCTCCCGCCAGAAGTACCCGTACCGGTCCTGCACCCACTCGAAGTAACTCACCACCACCCCGCCCGCGTTCGCCAGGATGTCGGGGACCACGAACACCCCCCGCTGCCGCAGGACCTCGTCCGCCTGCGGCGTGGTGGGCCCGTTGGCGCCCTCCACCACCACCTTCGCCTTCACCGCGGGGGCGTTGTAGCGGGTGATCTGGTTCTCGATGGCCGCGGGGACCAGCAGCTCGCAGTCCAGCTCCAGCAACTCCGCGTTGGTGAGGGTCCGGGCTCCCGGGTACCCCACCACGCTGCCCGTGCGGTCCCGGTGCTCCCGGACCAGGCGGGGGACCAGCCCCTCGGGGTGGTAGATTCCCCCGTGCACGTCGCTCACCGCCACCACCCGGGCTCCCGCCTCGTGGAGGAGGCGGGCGGTGTGGTAGCCCACGTTGCCAAACCCCTGCACCACCACCCGGGCTCCCTCCAGGGGGATCCCCAGGTGGGCGAAGGCCTCCCGGGCCACCACCAGGATCCCGCGCCCGGTGGCCTCTTCCCGTCCCCGGGAACCGCCCAGGGGAACGGGCTTCCCGGTGACCGTCCCGGGCTCCAGGTAGCCGCGCTTCATGGAGATGGTATCCATGACCCACGCCATGACCTGCGCGTTGGTGCCCACGTCCGGCGCGGGGATGTCCTTGTCCGGTCCGATGATGTCGAAGATCTCCGCGGTGTACCGGCGGGTGATGCGCTCCAGCTCCCGGTGGCTGAGGCGGGTGGGGTCACACGCCACCCCGCCCTTGCCTCCCCCGAAGGGGATGTCCACCACCGCGCACTTGATGGACATCCACGCGGCCAGGGCCTTCATCTCGTCCAGGTTCACCTTGGGGTGGTAGCGCAGCCCGCCCTTGCAGGGGCCCCGGGCGGTGTCGTACTGGACCCGGTAGCCGGTGAACACCTCCACCCGGCCGTCGTCCATCTCCACGGGGAGGGACACGATGACGCACCGCCGCGGGTGTTTGAGGGGTTTGCTGGTGGACTCGTCGTAGCCCAGGATCGCCGACGCCCGGTCGATCCACCGGCACACCGCCTCGAACGGGTTCTCCTGCTCCGCCTCCAACACCACCGACATCCCGCACCCCCTGCCTGAGGCCCGCCGCCCCCACGAACGACGCCCAAAAATCGCCGCGGGATTTTTGGGGGACCCCGGTCCTAGCCGGACTTCGCCTTGGCCTCCTTGGCCTCCGCCTCCGCACGCCGGCTCCGGACAGACGCCACCGCAGCCCGGTCCGCCCGCACCCGCACGTTGGGGGCGAGCTCCAGGGTCAGGACGTCGTCCTGCACGTCCGTGATGGTGGCGTGCAGCCCGCCCACCGTCACCACCCGGTCTCCCTTGCGGAGCTTGCTGAGCATCTCCTTCCGCCGCTTCTGCTGCTGCTGCTGGGGCCGGATGAGCAGCACGTAGAACATCACCAGCAGCAGCAGCCACACCACCAGGGTGGGCAGGAGGCTGGTCTGCCCCTGGGCACCCTGAGCCTGCAGGAAGATCATGGCACCTCCCTCAGCGGTGTCATCGGCCTCTCCCTGCTCCTCTTCCACTCCCTCCTGCGGTTTCCCTGGTGGGGACCCGCACCGGGCGGCGAACGGCCGATCGGAGAGAGCCGGCTGCAGTATAGCACGGCGCCACACCCGCCCTGGGAAGCGCCGTCGGTGCCGTATAATGCCCTCGAAAACAGATCCACACGCCGGAGGCGGAAAGGTGGCGGAGGAGCAGCGGCCGCGCAGGGCGGTAGCACACGACCCCCAAAAGGAGGCGGAACGCAAGCGCCTCATCGAGGAAGCCAAGGCCCGCTGGGCTGCCAAGAAGGGGCAGGCCGCGCCCGCGGCGGGCCCGCAGCCCACCCCACAGGCCAGGGCGCAGGAGGCCAAGGCCGCGGCGCAGGCGCCCACGGTGCCTGTCCCTGTGGCTTCCCACAACCCGGGCGGGAGCCCCGTCACACCCCCCGCCAACCCCCATCTCGTGGCGGTGGGCACCGTCAACCAGGCCGTGGAGATCCAGGCGGACCCTGGGGAGGAGGCGAACCTGCGCAAGCTCCTCGGCGGGCTGGGAGCCTACCCCAACCCTTTGCGGGGAGGCGCCTGGCAGGTGGACTACCGGTACTGGCAGGAGGCCAAGCGCCGGCTGCAGGCCGCCGGCTACAAGGTGGAAAGCCGCGACTACCTGGGCCGGTCCCTGGACGAGTGGGACCCTGTGACCCGGGGTTGGGCGCGGGCGGAAACCTGAGACCACCCCAAAAATCGCTGCGCGATCTTTGGGGACCCCGGTCGGTCCTTCCGGAGGAGGGATTCCCAGACAGGCTCTGAGGCGGCGGCCTGCGGGTCGGTTCAGGGGCGCGCTGCCACCTCTACCCCGGTGTAGTAGTGCTGGAGGATGCGGACGAAGTCCCAGCCCCGCAGGGCCATGCCCCGGGCTCCCCACTGGGACATCCCAACCCCGTGACCCCAGCCGCGGCCTTCAAACACCACCGCGGCGCCCTCCACCCGCACCGTGAACAGGGTGCTGCGCAGCACGTCCGGCCCCAGGAGGGCCCGCAACCGGGGGCCGGGCAACTCCCAGGCGCCCTCGGGGCCGGAAAACCGCACCCGCAGGGCCCTGCCGGACTCGCTGGCCTCCGCCACCTCCACGGCCCGGATCTCGCGGACGGGCAGGCCAGCTCTGCGGAGAAGGTCTTCGAGCTGTCCCGCGGGCAGAGACAGGGTCCACCGCTCGTAGGGGGATCCCACCACGTACGGGTCCTCCACGCCCCTCAAGTACGGGTACGCGCGGCCCCACACGTACTCGCTGCTCTCCGTCCGGCCGCCGGAGTCCGCGTGGTAGACCGCCAGGATGGGCTGCCCTCCGTGCAGGAGCACCAGCCCCCGGGTGGCGTCCACCGCCGCGGTGGCCCGGGGGTCTTCGAAGGTCACGCCCCCGTACAGCTGGGAGTCCGTGGTGTCCCGCACGTCGTAGCCTTCCCGGGCAAACCGCCCCAGGCTGGCCACGGCCAGGGTCCGGGCCGCCACCGCCTGGGCCTTCACCGCCTCCGCGGGCCACGCGGGGTTGATCTCGAGCTTGAGCACCCCGTACAAGTAGGCCTCCAGGTCCACCTCGTTGACCACCGTGAGGCCCGCCTCCGTCCGCCGGAGCTCCACCACGCCCCGGTAAGCCCGCAGCTTATCCTCCACGCGCACGGGCCGGTCCCCCTCCGCGGAGACCCGGACCACGGGGCCGTACCGGGCCACCCCGGGGATCTCCACCCCCCGGGGTCCGGCGCGGAAGGTCCACGCGCCCGTGGAGAGCTGCTCCTGCCGGTCCGCCTGGACGTCCCGCACGCGCAGGGGGACGTCCGCGCTCAGCACCACCTCCGGGCGGCCTGCCAGGAGCCCCACCCGGACCAGCTGCACCCGCTGCGACGCCGCGGGCGGCACGGGGAGGATCCACAGAGCCGCCACCAGGCCCCAGAGGACAGACCTCACCGCCTTGCCCACCACAGGGCGTTGAGGAGCAAGGTCAAGACCACGCTGATCACGATGCTGGTGACGATGGGGAAGTAGAAGGTGAACCCGTCCCGCTGGATCAGGATGTCGCCCGGCAGGCGCGGGAGGCTCACCCGGGGGACCAGGAGGAACACGAGCCCCACCAGGACCAGGACCACTCCGAAGACCACCAGGAGTCGGCCCAGCTCCGTCATGCGACCCTCCAAGGACCAGGTTCTCTAAAACAGGGTACCCTGGCTTCTGCCCTCCCGGGGAAGGGGGAGCCCCAGGTGTGCGTACGCCGCGGGCGTGATGCGCCGGCCCGTGGGCGTCCGGGTCAGGAAGCCGATCTTCAGCAGGTACGGCTCCACCACCTCCACCAAGGTGTCCGCCTCCTCGTGGAGGGTAGCCGCCAGGGCTTCGATCCCCACGGGGCCTCCGCCGTAGACCTCCGCGATCACCCGCAGCAGCTCCCGGTCGAAGGCGTCCAGCCCCGCCTCGTCCACCCCCTCGAACTCCAGGGCTTCCCGGGCCACCTCCGCGGTGACGCGGCCGTCGTAGCGGACCTCCGCGTAGTCCCGCACCCTGCGCAGCAGCCGGTTCGCCACCCGGGGCGTGCCCCGCGACCGTCGCGCGATCTCCCGGGCCCCGGCCTCCGTGAGGGGGACGCCCAGGATCCCCGCGGACCGGTGCAGAAGCTGCACCAGCTCGTCCTCCGAGTAGAAGTCCAGGTGGTAGAAGATCCCGAACCGCTCCCGCAGGGGAGAGGTGAGGAGTCCCGCCCGGGTGGTGGCGCCGATGAGGGTGAAGGGCTTCAAGGTGTACCGCAGGGTGCGGGCGTTCACCCCCCGGTCCAGGACGAAGTGCACGCAGAAGTCCTCCATGGCCGGGTACAGGAACTCCTCCACGGCCCGGGGAAGCCGGTGGATCTCGTCCACGAACAGCACGTCTCCGTACTCGAGGTTGGTGAGGATCCCCATGAGGTCCCCGCCCCGCTCCAGGGCCGGACCGGACGTCTGCACCAGGTTGGCGCCCATCTCCGCGGCCACCACGTTGGCCAGGGTGGTCTTGCCGAGCCCCGGCGGCCCGTGGAGGAGGATGTGGTCCAGGGGCTCGCCCCGGGCCCGGGCGGCCTGGATGGCGATGCGCAGGCCCTCCCGGACCTTGGCCTGTCCCACGCACTCCTCCAGGGTCCGGGGTCGGAGGCGACGCAAGAAGCTGGCCTCCTCCGCCGGCAGCTGGGCGCTGCGGAAACGCTCCCGGCTCACGCGTCTTCCTCCCGCGCGGCCTGCCGCTGCGCGCGGTAGACTTCCTGGAACAGCTCCTCCGCGCTGCCCACGTGCGGGTTCCGGCGCAGGGCCTCCTCCACCATGCGCTTCGCCTCCGCCGGCCGGTGGCCCAGCTGGCGGGTCAGCACCTCCAGGACTTCGTCCCGGAAGTCCACCGCGGGCGCCGCGGGCGCGGGCCCTTCCCGCAGGAGGGCGTACTTGGCGACCTTCCCGTGCAGGGCCGCTACCACCTTCTGGGCCGTCCGCTCCCCGAGCCCGGGCAGGCGCTTGAGGAAGTTCACGTCGCGCCGCTCGATGGCGTCCGCGATCTCGTGCACCGGCCGGGCCATGGCCCGCACCGCCCGGGTGGGCCCCATGCCGTCCACGGTGATGAACCGTTCGAAGAACTCCTGCTCCGCCCTGCGGAGGAAGCCCACCAGCAGGGGCTTCGGGTGGTTGGCGCTCACCTGGTAGGACACGTGCAGTTCCACCGTTTCCCCCTCCTGCGGGCTCCACTGGGCGCACAGGTACGCGGGGAGGGCCACCTCGTAGCCGACCCCGCCGCACTCCACCACCAGGGTTCCTTCCCCGCGCTGCACCACCCGTCCTCTCAGGTACGCGATCACCGCGTGGCCACGGGTCCCCGCCACGGGAACCCCACCCGCACCAGGACCGTGGCGGCCAGGGCCAGGGCGTCCGCGGCGTGGCTGTCCAGCTCGCCTTCAAGGCCCAAAGACGCGCGGACCGCGGCCTGCACCTGGGGCTTGGGCGCCCGCCCGTTCCCGCAGATGGCCCGCTTGACCTCCGCGGGGGCGAGGGACTCCACCGACGCCCCCGCCTGCGCGGCCGCCAGGCACAGAACTCCCCTCACGTGCCCCAGCTGTAATGCGGTCCTCGGGTGGTGGGGGTGGCTGAACAGGTCCTCCAGGACCACCACCTGTGGCTCCCACTCCCGCAGCAGGCCCAGCACCTCCCGGTGCAGCGCCTGGAGTCGCCCGCCCACGTCTTGGCCGTCCGCGCGCAGGACGCCGATCTCCCGCACCGCGAGCCCTGCACGGGAACCCTCCACCACCGCGTAGCCGGTGAGGCTCCACCCTGGGTCCAGTCCCACGGCCACCATCCTCGAACGGGGATTCTCCGGGTCCGGTCCGGATGCCTGCTAGACCACCCCAAAAATCGCTCCTCGATTATCGGGGACCCCGGTCTCTCTCCCTTTTTGGGGGGTTTTCCGGGACACGCTTCTAGCCGACCCGCTGCAGGATCTCTTCCGGGATGTCAAAGTTGGCGTACACCTGCTGGACGTCGTCCAGGTCCTCCAGGGCGTCCAGCAGCCGCAGCACCCGCTCCGCCTCCGACCCGGAAAGGGGGACCGTGGTCTTGGGGACCTGCTGCAGCTCCGCGCTGGCCACGGGGATGCCGGCTTTGGTCAGGGCCTCCCGCACCCGGCCCAAGTCCTCCGGAGCCGTGAGGACCTCGTAGGTGTCCCCCTCCGCCCGGACGTCCTCCGCCCCCGCTTCCAGCGCCTGCAGCATCAGTTCGTCCTCCGACACCTTGGACCGCTCCACCTGGATCACGCCCTTCAGGTCGAACATCCAGGCTACGGCCCCGGCCTCCGCCAGGCTGCCCTCGTGGCGGTTGAACACCGCCCGGACTTCCGCCGCGGTGCGGTTGCGGTTGTCCGTGGCCGCCCGGACCAGAATGGCCACCCCTCCCGGGCCGTACCCCTCGTAGGTGACCTCCTCGTAGTGCTCCCCCGCCACCGCCCCGGTGCCGCGGGCGATGGCACGCTGGATGTTCTCGTTGGGCATCCCCGCGTCCCGGGCGCGGTCGATGGCGTTCCGCAGCCGGACGTTGGTCTCGGGGTTCCCCCCGCCCTCCCGCGCGGCCACGATGATCTCCCGGGTCAGCTTGCTGAACAGCCGCCCCCGGACTTTGTCCATCTTCTCCTTCTTGATGCGGATGTTGTGCCACTTGGAGTGCCCTGCCATACCCGTCACCTCGCCTGCCCCCGTCCTCGGCGCCGGAGCTACCGCTCCTGCACCGTCACCGTGGCCGTCTGCACCGTCCCGTCCGGCCCTGTGGCGGCCACCGTGATGCGGTACCGGGCGCCGGAAAACCGCAGGGGGGACTCCACCGTGTAGCCGAAGGACCCGTCCGCGCCCGCGGACAGCTGGGTGTCCACGACCTTTACCGGGGCAGGTCCCCCTTCCATGATCACCGACAGCTGCACTCGGGATCCAGGGCCCGCGCGTCCCTCCACCACGAAGGGGGAAGTCACCTCCGCGCCGTCGGTGGGCTGGAGGATCAGCACCGGGTTGGCCGGGGCGGCGCCGCCCTCCGGTGCGGGGGTGGCCCGGGCCTCGGGCGTAGGTGAGGGGGAAGGGGCAGCGGTCCGCAGGACGGGCCTCCAGCCCTGGCGTGTGCAGGTTCCGTCCGGGGCGTACTGCACACAGGTGGGCACGTACACGATCCCCTCGGGAACAGGAAACTCCGTGGCGGGCCTGCCCGCCAAGGCGCGCTTGACGAACCGGGCCCACAGACGTGCGGGCACGGACCCTCCCACCACGCGGTTGGTCGGGCTGTTGTCGTCGTTGCCCACCCACACCGCCACCGCCAGTTCCGGGGTGTACCCCACGAACCAGGCGTTCCGGTAGTCGTCCGTGGTCCCCGTCTTCCCCGCCGCGGGCCGGCCCACGTCCGCGGCACGCCCCGTTCCCCGGAGGATCACCCCCCGCAGCAGGTCTGTCATCAGGTACGCCACCTCCGGCCGCAGGGCCAAGCGGCGGTGGGGCCGCACCTCCTCCAGGACCCGACCCTTGGCGTCCAGGACCTTGGTGATGGCCACGGGTTCCGCGTACACGCCGCCCGCGGCCAGGGTGGCGAAGGCCGCGGCCATCTCCAGGGGCGTCACCTCGGAGGTCCCCAGGGCCAGGGAAAGGTTCGGCTGGAGGGGACTACGGATCCCCATCCGCCGCGCGGTGTCGATCACGGCCTGCGGGCCCAGCTCTACCAGCATCCGCACCGCGGGCACGTTCCGGGAGTGCTCCAGGGCCACCCGGAGGGGTACCGGGCCCCAGTACGTGTTGTCGTAGTTCTTGGGCCTCCAGTAGCCCCAGCCCGCGATCCGGTACTCCACGGGGGTGTCCAGGAGGACGCGGTCAGGGGAGACTCCGTGCTCCAAGGCCGCGGTGTAGATGAAGGGCTTGAAGGCGGACCCCGGCTGACGCCGAGCCTGCCAGGCGCGGTTGAACTGCGAGCGCTGGAAGTCCACCCCGCCCACCATGGCCAGGATGCGGCCGGTCCGGGGCTCCACCGCCACCAGGGCCCCCTGCGTGACCCGCAGGCCTGCCCGTCGGGCCTCCTCCACACCGCGGCTGATGACCTTCTGCGCGATGGCCTGAAGCCGTGGGTCCAGGGTGGTGTACACCCGCAGCCCTCCGTTGTACACCGCGTCCTCCCCGTACCGCTCCACCAGGGACGGCAGCAGGTACGACACGAAGTACGGGGCCCGTACCCCCACCAGCCCCGCGTTGCGGGGTCCCGCGGCCAGCTGCAGCCGGGCCCGCTTGGCCTGCTCCGCCTGGTCCCTGGACAGGTAGCCCAGCTCCACCATGCGGTCCAGGACCAGCTCCTGACGGCGTTTCGCCGCGGGGAGGTTGTCGAAGGGCGAGTACCGGGAGGGGGCCTGGATCACGCCCGCCAGCAGCGCCGCCTCGGGCAGGGTCAGCTCCCGCGCTTCCTTGTTGAAGAACAGCCGGGAGGCCATCTCCACCCCGTACGCCCCGTTCCCGAAGTACACCTGGTTCAGGTACCGCTCGAGGATCTCGTCCTTGGTGAGCCGCCGCTCGATTTCCACCGCCAGCAGCATCTCCTGCAGCTTCCGATCCAGGGTCCTCCGGGGAGTCAAGAACAGGTTCCGGGCCAGCTGCTGGGTGATGGTACTGCCCCCTTCGACCACGGACTGCCGGCTGAGGTTGCGCCAGGCGGCCCGCAGGATCCCCCGTAGGTCCACGCCCCGGTGCTGGTAGAACCGCTCGTCTTCGATGGCGATCACCGCCTGTCGCAGGACCAGGGGGATGTCCTGCAGCCGCACGTACGCCCGGTTCTCCCGGTACAGGCTGGCGATGAGCTCTCCGTTGGCCGCGTACACCCGGGTAGCCTGGCTCGGAGGACGGTACAGCGCCCCGAGATCCGGCAGGCTGGCCCGCAGGGAGGTGACCAGCACGGCCAGGGTCGCGGCCCCGAGGGCGCACAGCGCCGCCACCCCCAGCGTGGCCCGCACCAGCCATGCAGACCAGGTAGGGTTGCCCCGGCCGGCCCGCCGGCTTCTCCGGTGCCTCATCGCCCTCCCCGCGCGGTCCCCTGGAGTGCCGCCAGGACCTCCTCCCCGTGGCCGTCGGGCTTGACACGGCGCCAGACCCGCTCCACCGTGCCGTCCGGCCCCACCAGGAAGGTGGTCCGGGCCACGCCCCACCGCTTCCGGCCGTACAGGGTCTTCTGGGCCCACGCCCCGTACGCCTGCGCCACCTTCCCCTCAGGGTCCGACAGCAAGGGGAACGGCAGGCGGTGTCGCTCCCGGAACCTGGCGTGGGACTCGGGCGGGTCCGGGCTCACGCCCAGGACCACCACCCCCGCTTTCTGGAGCTTGGCGTACACGTCTCGGAAGGAGCAGGCCTCCCGCGTACACCCCGGGGTCCCGTCCCTGGGGTAGAAGTACAGGACCACCCGCTTTCCCCGCAGATCCCGCAACCGGATCCGCTGCCCCTGGTGGTCCAGCAGCTCAAAGTCCGGTGCTTGGGCTCCGGCCTCCAGCATGCGAACCTCCTTCCGGGTTCCATAATACGCCCCACGGCCCGCGCACGCCGCTGGCGGGTGTGGTAGAATCGTGCCTGGCGTGGGGACGTAGCTCAGCTGGGAGAGCGCCGCGTTCGCAACGCGGAGGTCGGCGGTTCGAATCCGCTCGTCTCCACCATCTTCCTCCGGAGCCACCCACCAACGGGAAGCAGGCTCGTCCCTGACAGCGAGAAACCGCCGACCTCGGGCCGGGGTCCCCGGCAAGTCGCCCACCACCGTCGCACCTACCCCCCAGCCTGCCTCCGACTTGCCGGGGTGGCCTCGGCGGTTCGAATCCGCTCGTCTCCACCAAGGTCCGCCGAAGCCACACAGCCGACGGATTCTCCGTCCTGCCCCAGAGGGAGGAAACCGCCGACCTCGGGCCGGGGTCCCCGGCAAGTCGCCCACCACCGTCGCACCTACCCCCCAGCCTGCCTTCGACTTGCCGGGGTGGCCTCGGCGGTTCGAATCCGCTCGTCTCCACCAAGCTCCCGCGGCTGTCCCTGCTCCGGAAACGCGGAACCGAACTGCCTGAAACCCGTCTGCAGGTCGGTCCTGCAGCCCCCGACGACGTGCTCGACGCGGCAGCCGCGGCCTGGTCGGCGTGGAGATGCGCCGCGGCCGGGCCTGCAGCCTCCCCCCTTCCCCGCCGGTGGACGAAGCCGGACGCGCCGTGGCCATCTGGTTCTGACCCGGCGTGTTGTCCGCTTCAGGCCGTGGCGAGTGCGCGGAAGGAATCCGCCGTCAAGGGCTCTCCGGGGCTCCCGGACCCGGCCGTGGGAACGCCCGCCTCCGTCCTCTTAGCGTCCCCGCCGGGTGTCCGCGGGCCGCTCCCCCGTGACCGGGTTGGACAGGGTCCCGATCCCTTCCACGGTGATCTCCACCACGTCTCCCGGGCGCACGGGCCCGACCCCGGGTGGCGTCCCGGTGGCGATCACGTCTCCGGGCTCCAGGGTCATGTAGCGGGAGGCTTCCGCCACCAGGGTGAAGACGTCGAAGATCATGAAGCGGGTCCGGGAGTCCTGGCGGACTTCGCCGTTCACCCGGGTGGTGATCCGTACGTCCGCGGGGTCCAGCTCCGTCTCCACCCAGGGGCCGTACGGTGCGGAACCGTCGAAGGCCTTGGCCCGCACCCACTGTTTCTCAATCTTCTGCACGTCCCGGGCGGTCACGTCGTTGAAGATGGAGTATCCGAGGATCACCTCCCGGGCCTCCTCGGGACGCACGTCCCGGCACCGGCGTCCGATGACCACCGCCAGCTCGCCCTCGTAGTCCAGCTGACGGGTGTGAGGCGGGTAGACCACGGGCTGGCCGTGGGCCACCAGGGCGCTGGGCGGCTTCAGGAAGAACAGGGGCTCCTTAGGAATCTCCACCTGGAGCTCTTGGGCGTGGTCCCGGTAGTTGAACCCCACGCAGATGACCTTGCTGGGCTCCGTGGGCGGGAGCAGCACCGCGGCCTCCACCGGGACCCGCTGTCCCCAGGTGGTGACCAGCTCCTCGCCTTCCACCCGCGCCTCGTAGGCCCGGCCGTCCAGAAGAACACGCGCCAGCTTCATCGCACCTCCCCGAAGTTCAGGTCCCGAAGGCCCCGCTTCCGAACAGGTTCTCCTGAACCCGCACCAAGTGGACCCGCATCCGCTCCCGGGCCTCCTCCACCCGGCGGGCCCGCAACGCCCGCAGGATGGCCGCGTGGTCCGCCACGTACGTCTCCCGGCGCCCCGGCGTGCTCAGGTCCTTGCGCTTGAGCTCTCCCCAGGCAGTTTCGTCCCGGATGCCCTGCAGCAGCTTGGAGAAGTAGGCCAGGGGTTGGTTGCCCGCGCTGTCCGCGAGCCGCAGGTGGAACTCCCGGTCCCACCGCTCGAACGCCGCGAGGGTCCGGGCTTGCCTCCCCGCCTCCACGCAAGCCTCCAGGCGGTCCCAGTCCCGCGGGGACGACCGCAGGGCAGCGAGGGCAGCGACCACGGGCTCCACCGCCACCCGGGCTTCCAGGATTTCCTGGGGATTCGCGAAGGACGCCAGGTCCGGTACCGCCGCCCGGAGGGGAACGGGCAGGGGGTTCACCAGACGCGTGCCCCGACGCGGGGCTGCTTCCACCACGCCCAGGGACCGCAGCAGCCGGAGGGCTTCCCGGAGGGTGGCCCGGCTGGTCCCGAGTTGAGCCGCCAGCTCCCGCTCCGGGGGCAGGCGCCCCCCGGGAAGCGAACCCTCCCCCGCGAGGCGTTCCAGCTGCCGCAGGACCGCTTCCACCGCCGTGGCGCGCGTGGCATTTGGCCTGATCATAGCTACTTCCTTAGCCTAGCGGGAAACTCCGCGGCGTCAAGGCGGCACGCCGTGGTCTCGGGGAGCCGCCGCCGGCCCTAGACGACCCCCGGCGAGTCCGGTACAACGTCCGCGAATTCTGTCCGACCAAAGGAGGGAGGGCTGTGCGGCGGCTCGTGACCGTGCTGGGACTGGTATTCGCCGTAGCCCTGGCGGTGCAGACAGGGGGCGCCCAGGCGCCGTACTACGCGGGCAAGACCATCGAAATCGTCGTCCCCTTCGCGCCGGGTGGGGCCGCGGACGTGGGAGCCCGGTTCGTGGCGCCCTTCCTGGAAAAGCACGTGGCGGGCAACCCGCGGGTGACCGTCCGCAACGTGCCCGGCGGCGGTTCCATGTTAGGAGCCTCCTTCTTCGCGGCCAACGCCAAGCCGGACGGACTGATGTTGATGTGCACCACCTCCTCCACGGTCTTCCCCTGGATGTTCGGCCACCCCTCTGCACGCTACGATCTCGGCAAGATGCGGGTGGCCATGACCATGGCCTTCGGACCGGTGGTGTACGTCTCCCCGAGGACCGGGGTGCGCAAGCCTCAAGACCTCCTGAGGCCCGCGGAGCCCCTGGTGTACGGTGGCATCGCGGCCACGGGCAGCGACCTGCCTGTGCTCATCGCCTTCGAGCTGCTGCGGCTGCCGGTCAAAGTGGTGTTGGGGTTCGAGGGTCGCGGCCCCATCCGTCTGGCCTTCGAGCGCGGGGAGACCAACCTCGACTTCCAGTTCACGCCTGTCTACCTCACCCAGGTAGTCCCCTTGGTCCGGGAGGGGAAGGCCATTCCGTTGTTCACGGGCGGCGTTCCCAACGAGCGAGGGGAACTCGTGCTGCGCGACCCCGTGGTGCCGGACCTGCCCTCGGTGTTCGAGGTCTACCGCGAGATGTACAACAGCCGCCCCGCGGGGCCCCGGTGGCGGGCTTACGAGGCCGCCGCGGCCCTGACCTTCAGCTACGGACTGACGTGGTGGGCTCCGGAAGGGACCCCGGAAGCCGCCCTCCGGGCCCTGTACGAGGCGGTGGACCGCATCGTGGCCGATCCGGAGTTCCGCGAACGGGCGAAGACCGTGACCGGCGGGTACCCCCTGCGGCGTGGAGACCAGGTGGAATCCGGCGTGCGCAAAGCCATGCGGCCCACCCTGGACGTGAAGAAGTGGATTGTGGACCTCTTGCGGGAAAAGTACAACGTGCGGTTCTGACGCGCGAGGCCCGCGGACACGGACGAAGTGAGCGACGGCCGTCGCCCCTGTAGGCTGCCGTGGTGGACGCTGCCCTAGCTGCGCTCACGGCCTTCCTCGATCCCCTCCGCCTGGGGTTGCTGGCCGTGGGCGTCCTGGCGGGCCTGGCGGTGGGCATCCTGCCCGGGCTCGGTGGCATCGTGGCGGTGTCCGTGCTCCTGCCTTTGATCTTCCGCCTGGACGCGGCCACGGCCCTGGCGACCCTTACGGGGGCGCTGGCGGTGGTGTACACCGCCGACGTGATCACCTCCGTGCTCGTGGGCACTCCCGGGTCTCCCGCCGCGGCGCCCACCGCAATCGAAGGTCACGCCCTCGCCCGGCAGGGCCAGGCAGCCCGGGCTCTCGCCGCGGCCTTCCTGTCCTCCATGGCGGGAGGCTTCTTGGGCGTGGTGGGCCTCACCCTGTCCATCCCCGTAGCGCGTCCCTTGGTGATGCTGTTGGGCTCCCCCGAGTTGTTCATGTTCACCGCTCTCGGGGTGGTGTACGGGGGCAGTTTGCTCGGCCGCTCACCCTTGAGGGGTGTGCTGTCCGGCCTCCTCGGCGTCCTCCTGGGACTGGTAGGCCCTGCCCCCGCGGCGGCGGAGTTCCGCTACACCTTCGGGCAGCTGTACCTGATGGACGGTCTGTCCCTGGTGGTTTTGGCCCTGGGGGCTTTCGGGGTAGCAGAGGTCGCGGGCCTGCTGGCCCGTGGCGGCTCCATCGCACGGCAGGCGTCCCTCGGGGGCGGCTGGCGGGAAGGGGTCCGGGACGTTCTCAGACACCCCTGGCTGGTCCTCCGGGGCTCCGTCATCGGCGTCTGGGCCGGGATCCTGCCCGCCATCGGTGCCACCGCGGCCTCGTGGATCGCGTACGGGCACGCGGTGGCCACTAGCCGCGATCGAGAGCGGTTCGGCCGAGGCGACGTGCGGGGTATCATCGCTCCCGAAAGCGCCAACAACGCGGCTACCGCGGGAGATCTGATCCCCACCCTGCTGTTCAGCGTGCCCGGAGGGCCCGCCGCGGCGGTCATCCTCGGCGCCCTGTACGCCTACGGGATCTACCCCGGCCCTCGGTTGGTGCAGGAACACCTGGACTTGGTGTACGTCATCGTGTGGTCCTTCGCCCTCGCCAACATCCTGGGTGCCGCCTTGAGCTTCCTGGTGAGCCCGGCTATCGCTCGGCTCACCCACATCCCCTTCGCCTGGGTCGCGCCGCCCCTGCTGGTCACCATGGCCCTGGGCGCATACCAGTCCACGCGGCACTTCGGGGACCTGTTGGCCTTGTTCCTCCTGGGCCTCCTGGGGTGGACCATGAAGCGATCGGGGTGGCCCAGGGCTCCCTTGCTCATCGGCTTTGTGCTGGCCAAGCCCATGGAGCGATACTTCTGGCTCACCGTGAACCTGCACGGCTGGCGGTGGCTTGGTTATCCGGGAGTGTTGGCCATCGGCGCCCTCATGGTGGCCCCTGCCTTGTTGGCAGCAGTCCGCTGGCGACGGAGCACCCGCCAATCCGAAACCCGTGGCGCGCCGACCGCAGGGGGGAAAGAACCGCCGCCAGCTACCGGACCCGCACAGCCCGTGGCCGTCAGCATGGCCCTCGTGGCTCTGCTGCTCTTCGGGATCGGCGTCGCACAGGGAGTGCGCTTCCAGTACGACGCCCGGCTCCTTCCTCTGCTGGCCGCGATCCCGGGCCTCCTCCTGACCACCCTCCAGCTGGCTCGCGCCCTCCGCAGCGAGCCCGCGGGGCCCGCGGAGGAAGAAGGGGTGGAGGACGCGGGGCCCGGGGAAGACCGGGGAGTCTGGCGCGAGGAGCTGCGCCAGTTCGCGGTGGTCGGGGCGTACCTCCTCTGCGTGTGGCTGGTGGGGTTTCACGCGGCGTCCTTCGCCTTCATGGCGGCTTTCCTGTGGCGTCGGGGGCACCTGCGCCCCCCGGGGGCGTTAGCGTACGCCACCGCGGCCCTGGCGTGTTTCCAACTCCTGGGAGTGGGCTTGCAGCTCCGCTGGCCCACGGGAGTGCTCCTCCGGTGAGGCCTCCCTGCCCGGCGGCGGACACGCACTTCCGGATGCCCTCCGCGGTGCCCGGGAGGTGCTCCGTGGAGCGACCCCGTCCCCTGTTCGGCGAAGCAGACAGGGAGTCTCTGAGACGGAGGGCTGCCAACGGATGGCACCGGCTCCTGCCGGTCCCCTTCCTCGCCGAGGAGGCGGACTGCGACCTGGTCCTCATCACCCACGCCCACTCCGACCACCTGGACCCGGACACGGTGCCAGGGCTGGCGCGCGCCACCTCCGCGCGCTTCGTCATCCCGTTCTCGTACGCGCCCAGGTTGGAGGAACTGGGGGTGAGCCGGGGCCGCATGGTCGCCCTGGACCAAGGTCAGTCCACAGTGGTGGAGGGCGTACACGTGGAAGCGCTGCCCGCCTTCCACCAGCACCTCCGCAATCCCCAGCTCCACGCGGTGGGGTAGCTCCTGCGGCACGGCGGAGTCCGCGCGGGCGACACCGCGTACACCCTGGAAGTCCAGGAAGCGGTGAAGCAGGTGGCCCCTGTGACCGTGGCGCTGTTGCCCATCAACGGCCTGCGCTGCTGCCTCACCGCGGAGGACGCGGTCTTCCTGGCCGCGGACGCGGGAGCCCGCGTGCTGGTCCCCATGCACTACGGCATGTTCGAGGAGAACACCGCCGACCCCCACCGGGTCGTGGCGTACGCACGCCGGCTGGCCCCGGGCCTCCAGGTCTTGGTGGCCCCCTTCCTAGGCGGCTTCCGCGTGACTCCCGACGCCCTGCGCGCCCCCCTCCCTCCTGGACTGATCCCTCTCTTTGGCGACCTGCACGAGTCGGCCCCAGGAGCGTGTCCCGGAAACACCCCTCCAGCGGAGGGCGACCGGGGTCCCCAAAAATCGCGCAGCGATTTTTGGGGTGGTCTAGTCCCTCGGGACCACCGGCAGCAGCAGGAAAGACGGGGTGGGACCACCGCCGTAGATCCGCACCCGGCCCCCGTACACCTCCGGCCGGCGGTCCCAGGGGTCGTTGTGGAGGAAGGGGCCCGATCCCCGAAACGCCTGCCAGGGGCCGACGCCCACCATCTCCTCCGGCCGCTCGAAGTCGTGGCCCTGGATCGTCAGCGTCAGGATGTAGCCTGGAGGGATCACGATGGAGGTGGGCCAGATCTCCACGTCCACCTCGTACACCTCGCCCGGCACCAGGGGCTGGAGTTCGTCGTGGGTGTGGTAAGGGCGGTAGGGCGTCGAGCGCTCCGGGTCCAGCTTGCGGTGCGAGGCCCGTAGCCAGCCCTGCGCCACGGGCGCCCGGGGTCGAGGGCGCCCTGGAAGGTGACCTCATGAGCGTCCGGGTCGACGCGCGCGAACTCTCCCTCCGCCTCAACCCCCCACCGTTGGCTGGATGACCACCCTTCCCGCGTCAGCCAGGCCTCCACCCTGCCGCCTAGCCTTGCAGCAGCCGCAGCCACAGGGCGGTGCGGCACGCGTCCTCCAGGTACTCGCTCACGTGCAGGGCCTCGTCCAGATCCGCCCCCACGGTGACCGTGCCGTGCTCTGCCAGGATGGCCGCCCGCATCCCGGGACTGCCCAGGGCGTTGCCCACGGCCTCCGCCAGCTCGCGGCTACCCGAAGGGGCAGGCGGCACCAGCGCCATGCGGCCTGCCAGGAAGGCACGGGCCGCCTCCGTCCGGAGGGGAGGCAGCCGGTGGGCAGCGGCGAAGGCCAAGGCGCAGGGCGGGTGGAGGTGCACCACCGCACTCACATCCGGACGTCGGCGGTAGACCTCCAAGTGGAAGTGACGCTCCTTGGACGGCTGCAGGGGGGAGTCCTCCAGCAGGTTCCCCTCCAGGTCCAAGAGCAGCACCTGGCGGGCGGTGAGGCGGCCCAGGGAAAGACCCGTGGCTTTGATCAACACGCGGTCCTGTCCCGGCACCCGGCAGCTGACGTTGCCGCTGATCCCCGGCGCCAGCCCCAGGCGGTAAGCCCGCCGGGACACCGCGGCCACTCTGCGCCGCAACCGCTCCAGTTCTTCGTCCCTCACGGCTGCCAGGCCCTGCTCCGGCGAGTCCAACAGGCCGCGCCCCACCCAGCGCAACATCCAACTGCCCGTCTGGGGTGGGGCCCGAGGGGACAGGGGGCCGGCGGGGTCTCCCGGTACGTCTGTCTTTCCACGGAGGACTCGGGCTTGCCTTACCTTACAGCCGCGCCTGGAAGATCACCGTGAGGTTCGGGGCCTGAGGCCCGGTCAAGATCACCGTCAGGCGCGAGTCTTCCTCCTCCACGCGGACGGGCACGATGACCAGGGTGTCCACGGGCACCGCCACCACGGTCCGCACGGGCACGAGGTAGAAGATCCGCCCCCGAAGCTTCGCCCCCGCGGGAGTGCTGAGCCGCACCAGCTGCCCCGGAGGGACGCGGACTTCCGGGTCCAGGAAAGCCAGGAAAGTGCCCTCCGGCTTGCGTAACAGGGCCACCACGTAGCAACGATCCTGCACCACCACGGCCCCGGCACCCCACACCAGGGCCCGGTTCGTGCAGAAGACCTCCCCCGCTCGGTACAGCTTCACCCGCCGGGCCTTCGGCTTGGCCACCCCCACCCCGGCAGCCAGCAGGACCACGGCCAGGGCTAAGACCAGTCCGCGCACGGCACGCATGCTCCGCACCTCCTCCGGAAGCTGTCGTCCCGAGTACGCACCAGCCTCCCGAGGAGTTCCGGTCCTTCCGCCCACCGCGTCGTGCTCACGCTCCGGCTGCAGACCTCCGCTGGGCCATCTCCCAGGCCATCTCTACAGCCTGGACGGCGTCCCTCGCCCGGAAGATGGGGTCGCCCTCCAGCCCCGGCCGGGAGAGCTCCCACGTGTGCAGCCCGACCACCGGGACACCCAGTTTCAGGGCGTACGCGATCTCCGAGAGGGTCCCGTAGCCACCGCCCACCGCCACCAGGGCGTCGGAGCTCCGGACCACGATCACGTTGCGGGCCTCCCCGAGGCCGGTGACTACTGGGATCGTCACGTAGGGATTCGCGTCGTCCGCCCGGGTCCCAGGCAGGATCCCCACCACCGTTCCCCCTTCCGCCGCGGCACCCCGGGAGGCAGCCTCCATGACACCCCCCAGCCCGCCACACACTAACACGCCTCCCCGGCGGGCCACCTCGCGGCCCACCTCCTCCGCCAGCTTGCGCATCTCGGGGCGCGCGTCCTGTTCCCCGATGACCCCGATGTGCACGCGCTTACTCACCGTAGACCTCGTGCCACGCGTCCGTGGGGAGTCCTGCATCCGCGCAGGAAACTCCCCCCGTGGACAGCACGGGAGCTCCCTCTCGGATCCGAGGGGAATTTTTGCTGTGGTCGGGGCGGCCGGATTCGAACCGGCGACCTTCGGCTCCCAAAGCCGATGCGCTTCCGCTGCGCCACACCCCGCACTTCCCACTCTACGGACGGGCCGTCCGAGGCGTCAACGAGAGCGCCGCCTCCTTTTCCTGGCCCGCACGGTGCTCCTGGGGGAACCGGCACAGGCTGCTACGCTGCCGAAAATCGCGAATCGCGGCGCACTCTCGGTGACCCCGATCCCACCGTCCGAGGGCTCTCAGCTCCCCGGACCAGATCCCTCTTGCTGCGAAGCCCTCCGGGCTGCGGCCCGGGCCTTGGCTTCTTCGATGAGCCGCTGCCGCTCCGCGGCCTTGGGGTCCCCGGGGGCAGCCTGGGCAGGCGCGGCAGCCGCCTTGGGGGCCTCCTCGGCGCTAGCGGCCTCGCCCTTGGCCTTGGCCTCCTTGGCCAGCTCCGTGGTGCGCTGCATGGCCGTGGTGTCCCCCAGCCACTCGAGCCGGAGAAAGGCCTCCACCCGCCGCCGCGCCTCCGCCAGGGAGTCCGGGTTTCCGGCCCGGGCCTCCTCCGCCAGGGTGCGGTCCAGCCGGTAGCTCACCAGCCGCTGCCCGTCGGTGAGGTGGACCAGCGGGTGCCCCTTGGAGTCTTGGTACACGAGGACGCGGGCCTGAATCCCCAGGCGCTCTGCGATGGGCTTCACCTCGTCGTACACCCACTGCAGGAAAGGCGGAAGCTGCCGGTTGGCCCCTGGGTCGAGGGTGGCCGCCACGCTCCGGCCCGCCAGGGGATCCTCGAAACGGGGTTTCGCCCGGGCCCGGCGCTGCTCAGCCTTCTTCAGCTGCTCCGCGATCTCCTCTCGCACGTCCCAGGCCGCCACCAGGAAGGAGGCGGCGTAGATGAGGAAGACCGCGAAGGTCAAAGCCCAGTACGTCCAGAAGGGGTTGTTGAAAAATACGTTCGACACGTCACCCTCCTGACGGTCCTGCTGTCAGTGTACCAGCGGCTTCAAGCTCCCTTCCCCTCCCGCAGTACGGACAGGAGAAACTCCCGGGCCTGGCGCAAAGCTTGGCCCCGGTGGCTGATCAGGTCCTTCTCCTGGGGCGTGAGCTCCGCCACCGTGCGGTCCAGCTCCGGCAGGTAGAAGATGGGGTCGTACCCGAACCCCCCCTTCCCCCGGGGCTCGAGGGCGATGGCTCCCTCGCACGTTCCCTCGAAGCTGTGCACCCTCCCGTCGGGGAAGGCCACCGCCACCACCGCCCGGTACCGCGCGGTGCGGTTCTCCGGGGGGACGCCCTCCATGCGGCGGAGGATCTCCCGGTTGCGGTCTTCGTCCGTGGCCTCCTCTCCCAGGAAGCGGGCGGAGTGCACTCCCGGTTGGCCCTCCAGGTAGTCCACCTCCAAGCCGGAGTCGTCTGCCAGGGCAACTTCCCCCAGCGCCCGGGCTACCGTCAGGGCCTTGGAGCGGGCGTTCTCCTCGTAGGTGTTCCCCTCCTCAGGGAGGGGAGGCAGCTCCGGGTAGTCCGCCAAGCTGCGCAGTTCCAGGGGCAGGTCCGCCAGCATGCGCTCCAGCTCCGCGCGTTTGGCCGGGTTGCGGGTGGCCAGGACGAGGCGCCTCACGAGCCCTGCAAGGTCTGCTTCTGCAGCGCGATGAGCTGGCGGATCCCCGCTTCTCCCAACCGGAGCAGGTGGTCCAGCTCCTCCCGGGTGAAAGCCCGGCCCTCCGCGGTCCCCTGGATCTCCACCAGCTCGCCCGCGTCCGTCATCACCAGGTTCATGTCCACGTCTGCCCGCGCGTCCTCCTCGTAGGCCAAATCCAAGACCGGCACTCCTCCCACGATCCCCACGCTGGTGGCCGCCACAAAGGCCCGCACCGGCCAGCTCGAGATCGCCTGCGTCCGGTGCAGCAGGCTCAAGGCGTCCACCATGGCCACGAAGGCGCCCGTCACCGCCGCGGTCCGTGTCCCTCCGTCCGCCTGCAGGACGTCGCAGTCCAACCAGATGGTGCGCTCCCCCAGCTTCTTGAGATCCACCGCAGCCCGGAGGGAGCGGCCGATGAGCCGTTGGATCTCCGCGGCGCGTCCCCCCGGCTTGCCCAGGGGGTCGCGGGGGATCCGTTCCCGGGAGGACCGTGGCAGCATGCCGTACTCGGCGGTGACCCACCCCTGGCCCGACCCCCTCAGCCACGCGGGGACCCGCTCCTCCACCGTGGCCGCGCACACCACCCGGGTGTCCCCCAGCTCGATGAGCACCGAGCCCTCCGCGTACTTGAGGTACCCGCGCACCATGCGGCACGGCCGCAGCTCGTGCGGCGCCCGGCCGTCGGGCCTCCGGTAGACAGCGGTCCCGTCAGACCTCGTAGGCCTTCCCCTCCTCCACAGCCTCCACGGGCCCCCCGAAGGCCTTCTGCGCCGCGGCCACGGACTCCTGGGGGTCGGTGGTGGGGAAGAAGTGGGTGAGCAACAGGCGCCGTACCCCGGCCCGCCGGGCCATGGCCCCCGCCTGGGAACCCGTCATGTGGCCCGCCGCCTCCGCCCGGTCCGCGTAGGCCTCGGACAGGGTCGCCTCCGCCACCAGCACGTCCGCCCCGAGGCTCAGCTCCACGACCTCCTCCGAGGGCGCGGTGTCCGCGGTGTACGCCAGTACCCTTCCTCCGGCCTCGACCCGCACCGCGTACGCCTCCACGGGATGGCGGGTCCTGGTGAAACGCATCCGGACCCCGTCCAGCTCCACGGGGTCACTTTGTGGGACGGGGAAAAACTCGAACTCCTGCAGTTCCTCCTCCCCCGTGACACACGCGAAGTAGCGGGCCGCGGCCTCAGGCGCCAGCACCGGCAGCCGCCCCGGCCGGTCCGGCGGGCGACGGCCCCAGCGCAACGCCACGCGCAAGGCGGGGACGTCCGCCACGTGGTCGGGGTGGAGGTGGGACAGGACCAACGCCGTCAAGTCGTACGCGCTCACCCGCAGCAACAGACGCGAGAGCACCCCGTGCCCGAGGTCCAGGGCCAGCCGCAAGCCTCCAGCCTCCACCAGGTACCCGGAGCAGGCCTCCCCCGGCCGGGGGTATCCGCCGCAGCGTCCCAGCACCCAGACTCTCACTTCTCCTCCCTCAGGGCTGCAGGGCCGGAACCTGGCTGATGAAGCGGACCACGCCCCGGGCGATGGCCTCCGCCACCTTTTGGCGGAAGGCGGGGGTCCGCAGTAGCGCTTCGTCCTCCAGGTTGGTGAGGTAGCCAACCTCCACCAGGACCGCGGGGATGGGGCTGTCCCGCAGCACCTTGAAGTTGGCGGTGCGGATGCCACGGTCGGGAATCCCCAGGCTGCGGCCCATCTCCTCCTGGATCCAGGTGGCCAGCTGCAAGCTGTTGGGCTTCAGGTAGTAGGTCTCCACGCCCCGGATCAGGCCGCGGGTGCTGGCGTTGGCGTGTATGCTGACGAACACCGTGGCACCCGCCCGCAGGGCGATGGGGACACGGTCTGCCAGGTCCACGAACACGTCCGCCTCCCGGGTCATCACCGTCCGGACCGACTGCCGCCGCAGCACGTCCCGCAGGCGCAGGCCCACGTCCAGCACCACGTCCTTCTCTACCAGCCCCGTGGCCCCGATGGCTCCCGGGTCCTTGCCTCCGTGTCCCGGGTCGATGGCCACCACGTGGCCGCCCCGCGGGGGCGGGGCGGGCAGGTCGTCCACCACCACCACCAGCCGGCTGCCCCCTTCTTCCACCAAGACGTGGTAGCGCGTCCGGGCCTGCCACTGGATCACCACCCGGGCGATGTCCGGGTCGGTCTGGAACTGCGCGGCACGCACCACCTCCACAGGTCCGCCTACCGCCACCTCCTGCTTGACCGGCACGAACACCCCGGGGATGTCCAGCACCAGCCGGTCGGGGTCTCCGAGCTCCCGCGCCTGGTAGTCCAAGGGCCGGTCCCCCAGCACCACCACCCGCAGCCGGCCCACCTGGCGCTCCACCGCCACCTCGAGGATCCGGGGCACGTCCGGCGCCGCGGGCGGGGCGGGGGAACCGGTGGGCGTGGGCGGAGGGACCGCGGGGGAGGGTTCCGGAGGGGTCACGGCAGGCTCCGCCGGGGTGGACGCAGCCGGCTGGGGGGACGACGCGGGGGACTTCGCCTGCAACGGTCGCGGCCGCAGCCAGAGTACCACGGGGACCGGCGAACCGGACACCTCCACGTCCAGGGGTGCCTCCAGGTCCAGCACCACCCGGGTCACGTAGGGCTTGGTCTGGAACTGCGCGACCCGTATCCTCCGGACGCCCAGCTCCCCGAAGTTCACCTCCCTGGTCTCGATGCGGGACACCGCGTTCACCAGGTCCACCACCAGACGGTCCGGCTGTGTGAGGGAGGCCGTGCGCACCTCCACCGGGCCGGTGGCGTCCACCTGGACGCGCAGGCCGTCCGATGCGCGGTCCACCACCAACTTCAGCACCTGGGAGGCTACGTGGAGGGTGGCCTCCGACTCCTCCCACTTGACCCACGCGCCCAGGGCGCGGAACACGGCCTCCAAGGGGGCGAGGAGCCTTCCCCCGACCACCTCGGGAGCTGCGGGCAGAAGCCGGGTCTGTCCGTCCACCAGGGCCACACGGTCGCCGGCCCGCAGGAGGATGCGGGTGCCCCGGGGCCCCACCACCTGGGCGGTCTGGGTGAGGGGGTCCCAGCGGCTGGTGGCGCCGTACGGCTCCAGGACCGCGTCCAGGGGAGCCACGAGGACCCCTTGCCAGAAGGCGGGCGGAGGGTCGGAGACCACGTTCCGCCCGTTCACCACCACCGCGGGACCCGGAAGTTGGGCCAGGGCCGGTAGGCCCAAGAGCACCACGGCCACCGCCGTGCACAGGGCGCGGGGGCCGTTCCCCTGAGGGGCCGTCCAGCGGGCCATGGTTGTGTCCGTGCTCCCCGTGTTGCCCTCCGCGGGCGAAGGTGTGTGCGCTGCGCGTCCGGCCCGGTGTGTCTTTCGAGCCGGCCCTGCCCTTCCCCTGCCCGCTGGTGGGCCATGAAGCCCCGGGGCAAGGGCGGTGCCAGGGTCCTGCCGGAGCCGCCGGGAAAGGGCCTCGCGGTGACGGAGGCCCGCGCCAACCTGGTGCCGGGCTCCCCAACCGCGTCCCCGAAAGCCCTGCGCCAGGAAGAATGGACTGTCCGGACCGCTTCCGCGGTTTTTAGGCCTTGCGGCGTCGCCGCCCCAGCAGGTTCTCCAGGAACTCCTCGTGGCGTACCTCGTCCGCCAGCAGCTCCGTGGCCAGCTGGTACGTCACAGGGTCCTTCCCGAAGGTGAGCTTGGCCAGCCGGTTGTACGCCTCGATGGCGTTGCGCTCGGCCCGGATCTGGTCCTCCACCATGCCGTCCGCGTCGCTCCAGTCCGCGCGGGGCGCGGTCCACGGCCCGTTGGCCCCCGCTTCCCAGTCCTTGGGGTGCACCACCGGGTCCCCACCCAGCTCCACGATGCGGCGGGCCAACTTGCCCGCGTGGCCCAGCTCGTCCTTGGCCTCCTCCTCGAAGTGCTCCACCAGCTCTTCCCCGTGCCAGCCCTCCGCCACCTGCGCGGTGATCCAGTACGAGTAGAAGGCCAGCAGCTCGTCCAGGTAGGCCTTGCGCAGCTGCCCGATCAGTTCGTCCACGTCCAGGTCCACAATGCTCCGTCCCTTCTCACCCATGGCGCTTCCTCCCTTCAGGGGGTTTCGAGTCCGTCCTGTTGCGCCGCCCGTCGGCAGGCTGGGTCCCGCACTTGGCGCAGGTGCCCTGAACCACCACCCCCCGGTCCACCCGGAACCCCCGCCGCAGGGCCAGCCGCTCCAAGGACGCCAAGGCCCGGGGTTCTTGGACGTCCTCGATGCGGCCGCACCACACGCACTCCAGGTTCACGTGCGGGGGCCCGGGGTCGAAGCGGGTGACGCCGTCCACGGTGGGCAAGGGGGTCACCAGCCCCACCCGGACCAGGAGGTCCAAAGTCTTGTACACCGTGGCGCGGCTCACCATGGGGTGGGTGCGTTGGACCTGCCGGTACAGTCCCTCCGCGGAGGGGTGTCCCCCCAGCTCCTGCAGGGCTGCCCAGACGGTCCACCGCTGGGGCGTCAGGCGGTACCCCGCCCGCGCCAAGCGGCGCCGCAGGGTGGCGAACTCGTAGCTCTGGATACTCATTCTCATGTAGTATCTTATCCGGGAATCCGCGCCATGGCAACCGGGACCCGCAGGACGCCTCCCCCGGAACGCTTCCGCCCGCGGGAGCGGGAGATCCTCCGCCTCCACCGCACTCCCGCCGCGGTGCAGCGGTGGCTGCGGGAGCTCCCCTACAACTGGGAGCGCCGGGGCCCCACCCTCCGGACCTTCCGGGGCGTGGTGCGGGCAGGCCGGGCCCACTGCCTGGAGGCGGTCCTGGCCGCGGCCACGGTCCTGGACCAGCACGGCCATCCTCCCTGGGTCCTGGACCTGGAGTCGGAGGACGGGCTGGACCACGTGGTGTTCGTGTTCCGGCAAGGGGGGCGCTGGGGTGCGGTGGCCAGATCCCGGGACGCGGGCCTCCACGGCCGCCGCCCGGTGTTCCGGACGCTCCGCGACCTGGTCTACAGCTACGTGGACCCGTACGTGGACGGATCCGGCCGCATCGTGGGCTACGGCTTGGCGGACCTGGACGAGCTCGTCCGGGTGGACTGGCGCCTGTCGGAGGAGGACGTGTGGGAGGTGGAGCGCGCCCTCCTGCGGATGCCCCACCGGCGCCTGGATACCTCCGAACGCCGGTACCGCGCGGTCCTCGACCGCTACCTGCGCTGGAAGGAAAGCGGAGGCCCCCTGGACCGCCGCGCCCTCCGGCAGCTGTACGGCCCCGCGGTGGACACTTGGTGGTGAGCCTGCCTTGGCCTACGGCCGCAGGCCTCGCGGGCCCTCGTACAGGACCCGGGGCCGGAACAGGCGGTTGTGGGCGTGCTGCTCCACCACGTGGGCCACCAGCCCCGCGGTCCGGCTGGCGAGGAAGATAGGCGTGTACAGCTCGATGGGGATGCCCAGCAGGTAGTAGATCAGGCCCGCGGGGTAGTCCGCGTTGGGGTACAGGCCCTTCTCCCGCCGCATCACCTCCTCCACCGTTCGGTGGATGCGGACTAGCTCCTCTCCCTCCGGCCTGCGGCCCGCGAGACCCGGGAGGAACTCCCGCATGAGGAGGGCCCGGGGGTCGTATCGGCGCATGTACACGCGGTGGCCGAACCCCATGATCCGCTCCCCGCGCCGGAGACGCTCCAGGACGTAGCTCTCCGCGGCCTCCGCTCCCCCGTGCTGCAGGATGTCCACCAGCATCCGGGCCACGGCCTCGTTGGCGCCCCCGTGGAGGGGTCCCTTCAGGGAGGCCGCGGCTCCCACCAACGCTCCGTACAGGTCGGAAAGGGTGGAGGCGATCACCCGTGCGGCGAAGGTGGAGTTGGGCATCTCGTGCTCGATGTAGCAGGTCAGGGTGAGGTCGAACACCCGCACCGCCTCAGGGTCGGGCCGGCTCCCCAGGAGCATGTACAGGAAGCCCTCCGAGAAACCCAGGGACGGGTCCGGACGCACCCGGGGCAGGCCCCGCAGGGCGCGGTACGCGTTGGCGGTGATGGCGGGCATCTGGGCCAGGACCCGGATTCCCCTCCGCAGGTTGGCCTCCACGGAGGTGTCTTGCAGGGCCTCCGGGTCTTCCAGACCCGCCAGGAAGGACAGCACCGTCCGCTGGGCGTCCATGACGTGCATCCGGGCGGGTAGCAAATCCAGCAGGCGGTACACCACCTCGGGGAGCTCTGCCTGCTCTCGCAGCTGTGCCTCGAAGGAAGCCAGCTCCTCCGCGCTGGGGAGGTTCCCGTACAGGGTGAGGTACGCGACTTCCGTGTACCGCTTCCCCCGCGCCAGCTCGATGAGGTCATAGCCCCGCAGCACGATCTGTTCGTGCTCCGTGTCCAGGTACGAGATCCGGGTGGTGGTGGCGATGACCCCCTCCAGCCCGGGGCTGTACGCTGCCTGCGTCATCCCTCGCCCCCTCCTTCCCGAAACCTCCGCGCCAGGCCCGCGTCCCACTCCTCGTAGTCGTGGTAGCCGATGCGCTCGTACAACTCCGCCCGGGTCTGCAGCCGGTCCAACACCCGCGCCTGCGTGCCCTCCTCCCACAACACCCGCAGCACGTCCTCCGCCGCCTTCATGGCAGCCCGTAGCGCGGTCACGGGGAAGATCACCAGCCGGTAGCCCAACTCCCCCAGCCGTCGGGCCGGCAAAGACGGGCTGCGCCCGAACTCCGTCATGTTGGCCAGCAACAGCCCCCCCACGCGGCGGGCGAACTCCGCGAACTCTTCCTCCGACTCCAGGGCCTCGGGGAAGATCACGTCCGCCCCGGCTTCCCGGTACAACCGGGCCCGCCGGACCGCACCCTCCAGACCCTCCACCGCCCGGGCGTCGGTGCGGGCCACGATCAAGGTATGCCGGCGGGCGGAAGCCGCCGCGGCCACCTTCCGGGCCATCTCCTCCGGGGGCACCACGGACTTGCCCGACAGGTGGCCGCACTTCTTCGGCAGGGGCTGGTCTTCCAACTGGACCGCGGCGGCTCCCGCCCACTCCAGTTCCCGGACTGCCGCCACCACGTTCAGGGCCTCCCCGAATCCCGTGTCCGCGTCCACCACCAGGGGCAGCCCGCAAGCCCGGTACACGCGCCGGACGAACTCCGCCAACTCCGTCAGGGTGAACACCCCCAGATCGGGGAGGGCCAGGCTGGCGGATAAGCCGGCTCCGGACACGTACAGGGCGGAAAAGCCCAGCCGCCGCGCCACCACCGCGGCCAGGGGGCTGAAGACCCCCGGTGCCACCACCACCGGTTCGGAGTGCAGCAGCCTCCTCAGGACCGCCCCGGGCGGTTCCTCGGGAGAGGGCTGCAGCAACCAGGCTCCCACGGGCTCCCTCCTACGCTCCCCCGCGCGGGCTTCGGTTCACAGCCGGAAGAGCTCCGCCACCTCCCGGAGCTCCCGGTCCTCCAAGGTCCACACCGCCTCCACCACCTGCTCCGCCTGGGCCTCGGACAGCACGCCCTCGACGTTGGCCCGGAACTTCCGGACCACCTCCTCGTCCGACAGCGGGTTCTTGGCGTGGCCCCGGGGATAGCGCACTTCGCGGACGTACACCTGGCCGTCGTGGGTGCGAACCTCCACGCGGTTGGGGATCCCGTCCGGGTACCCCGCGGTGAGGGCAGGGTCCTCCTCCAGGTGCGTGTGTTCCTTCAGCATCCTCCGCACCGCGGGGTCGGTGAAGCGCTGGGGGGCGAAGGAAGCCCGGTCCACGCGGCCGTCCAGGAGGGCCACCAGCACGATGTACGGGAGGGAGTGGTCCGCGGTTTCCCGGGTCTTGGGCTCCCACTTCTCCGGGTCCTTGGCGATGATCTCGTAGGCCGCGCGGAAGGTGGCGATGTGCACCGAGCTCAGGCGGGCCGGGTCCTGCAGTTCCCCACGGAGCTGCAGGGCGGCATCCACCGCGCTCTGGGCGTGGTACTCCACCGGCCAGTACTTGATGTACGTGTCCAGGATCCGCCGGGGGGGCCGCTTGCTCCGGAGGGGCTCCAGGGGTTCCTCCGCGAACCCCTCTCCGCCCAAGAGCTGCCGGAAGAAGCCCATCTCGCCCTCGAAGGGCTGGTAGGGGCCCGTCATGCCCGCCTCCGCCAGCAGGGCGCCGAAGACCCCGTGGCGGGCGGCGTTGGCGGCCGCAGCTCCCTTCCACATGGAAAGCTCCCCCGCCCGGGTCTGCCGCATGGCCGCGTGGGGGACGCAGGCGAGGCTCACCGCGTGCTCGATCCGGTCCGCCTCCAGGCCCAGCAGCCGTCCCGCCGCGACCGCGGTGGCCACCCCGATGTAGTTCACGTGGTCCCACCCCCACCGGCGCAGGCTCGCGGCGTCGCACAGGCTCACCCCCACCTCGTAGGCCACGGCCACGGACAGGAGGAACTCTCGGGCGGGGATTCCCCTCCACTCCGCCAGGGCCCACAGGGCGGGGATGGTGTCGCTGGGATGCAGGGGTTCCTTGGACAGGTACGTGTCGTTGAAGTCCAGGTAGCGGACCATCACGCCGTTGCAGAACGCCGCGGCCTCCACGGGGGCGGTAAAGGCGGTCCCCCACAGGAGGGCGCCCTGGAGGACGGGCCACCGGTAGGCGTACGCCCGGGCGGCCTTCGGGGCGGGCTCGGAGAACGCCGCCAGGGCCACCCCGAGGCTATCGAGCACCCTCCGCTTGACTTCGTGCACCGTCCTCTCCGGCACCGCCTCCCACCGTACCGAAGTCGCGTACTCCGCCAGCATGCGGCTGATCCGGTCGCTCACCTGCCTCCTCCTGTCCGGGTCGCTTCCCACCGCGCGGAGCTTTCCTTTGCCAGGCCCCCCGGCCACTCCTGCCCGCCCGGTACCAGGACCACGTGCACCGTCCCCGGGCCGTGCACGCCCACCGCCAGGCTCATCTCGATGTCCGCGGACCGGCTGGGACCCGTGGCCAGCACCAGCCCCGTGGGCAGAACTTCCAGCCGACGCCGTTCCCCTCGGGCCGAGGGGGTTTCTGCGCAGGTCCCCAGCCGCGGCAGCAGGTCGAACAGGTCCACGAGGATCCGGTCCTCGCGCAAGAGGGCCACGTGGACGGGCGGGAGCAGGGAACCCGAACGCGGACGCGCAGGCCGCCCCAACAGCACCAGGGTGCCCGACTCCGCCAGCCCGTAGTCCGCCCCGGTCACCCCCACCTGCGCCTCGGGGAGCCGCTCCCAGCCCACCAGATGCACGCACCCCCGCAGGGCCGGCGTCAAAAAGTCCAAGGCGGGCTCCACGTACGTGGCCTTGCCCTCGCACAGCCGGGCCACCGCCGCCGCGAGCTCCGAGCCCTCCGGGATCCTGTGCACTTGCACCCCGAGCTCCTCCGCCCGCCGGGTGAAGTGCCCCACCAGGTCCTCTTCGAGCTGCCGTCGGTACGGTCCCGCACCCTCCGGGGGCCCGGGTTCCGGAAGCCCCGGGTCTCGGCTCTCCCGTGCGGCGCGCAGGGCGGCCAGCAGCTCCTGCCGCGCCGTCAACGTCTCACCCTCCGGTGGAAGGGGTGCGGGGCCAAGCGGGGCAGGTCCCGGCTCCGTGCCCACGCTCCCAGAGGACCCCAGTTGATGCGGGGCCTTCCCTGGACCCGCAGGAGGGGTTCCGCGAGCCGGGCGAGCCGGGAGCCCCAGCGGTACAGGGTGGGGTGCTGCAGGACCCAGCCCGTGAGCTTGGCAAGCCGCGCCTCCCACCGGGCCTGGGGTCCCGCCGCGGCCCGGGCCCGCAGCGCCACCAGCATGCGGGGGATGTCGATGCGCAAGGGACACACCTCGAGGCAGGCACCGCAGAGGGAAGACGCAAAGGGCAGGTCTACAAGCCCTCTGCCCTCTGCCAAGACCGGGCTGATGACAGCACCGATGGGTCCGGAATACACCGAGCCGTACGCGTGTCCCCCGGCCCGCTCGTACACCGGGCAGACGTTCAGGCAGGCACTGCACCGGATGCACTGCAAGGCCTCCCGGAGGTCCGGGTCTTGGAGGAGCCGGCTGCGCCCGTTGTCCACCAACACCAGGTGGAACGCCTCCGGCCCGTCCAGCTCCCCGGCCGTCCGGGGACCCGTGAGGAGAGAAACGTACGCGGAGAGCCGTTGGCCCGTAGCGCTGCGCACCAGCAGGGGGAGGAACACCGCCAGGTCTGCCAGGCGCGGGATGACCTTCTCGATCCCCGCCACCGCCACGTGCACCCGGGGGAGGCTGGTCACCATGCGGGCGTTGCCCTCGTTTTCCACCAGCACCACCGTCCCGGTCTCCGCCACGAGGAAGTTGGCGCCCGTGATGCCCACGTCGGCCCGGAGGAAGGCCTGCCGCAGGTGGGCGCGGGCGGCCGCGGTCAACACAGGCACCGGGGCGTCCGCGGGGGTCCCCAGGTGTTCGGAGAACAGTCGGGCCACGTCCTCCCGTCGCTTGTGGATGATGGGGGCGATGAGGTGCGAGGGACGGTCCCCGCTGATCTGCACCACGAACTCCCCCAGGTCGGTCTCCACCACCTCCATGCCCGCCTGCACCAGGGCCCGGTTCAGCTCCACCTCCTCCGTCACCATGGACTTGCTCTTGGCCACCCGCCGCGCGCCCACTTCCTGGCAGATGCGGACCACGCAGCGGCGGGCTTCCTCCGCGTCCCGCGCCCAGTGCACGTGCCCGCCGCGGGAGCGGACCGCGGCTTCCAGCTGCTCCAGGTACTGGTCCAGGTGGGCCAAGGTGTGCTCCTTGATCCGCTTGGCCTGCTCCCGCAGGGCGTCGAAGTGGGGAAGCTCCGCGGTCACCTGAGCCCGCCGGGCGCCGAGGTTGAAGGTGACCCTGCGGATGGCTTCCCGCAGCGCGGGATCCTGGACCGCCCTACGGCTGGCCTCCCGAAACCCCGCGGGGACCGTCTGCCTCTTTTGCGCCCGCCCCGTCTCCATGCCCTCCAGCCCTCCCCCATCCCCCTGGGGGTCACCGCGCCGCCAGCACCTCCGCCAGGTGGGCGCACCGGACTGGCTCGCCGCGCCGGGCCAGGCCTCCCTGCAGGTGCAGCAGGCAGCCCACGTCCGTGGACACCAGCACCTCCGCGCCCGTGGACCGCACGTCTTCCAGCTTGTCCTGCATCATGGCCTCCGAAACCTCCGGGAACTTCACGGAGAACACGCCTCCGAACCCGCAGCACGCCTCCGGGCGCGCCAGGTCCACGAGCTGCAGGCCCCGGACCTTGCACAACAGGGCCCGGGCGCAGTCCGCAGCCCCCAGGCCCCGGAGGAGGTGGCAGGAGGGGTGCAGGGCCACCCGGTACGGGAAGCGGGCACCGACGTCCTCCAGGCCCAGGACCCGCACCAGGAACTCGGAAAGCTCATAGGTCCTTTCGGCCACCGCCTTGCTCCGCTCCGCCCAGCCGTCCCCGCCCACCAGCCTGGGGTAGAACTCCCGTACCGTGGCCACACAGGAGCCGGAGGGCGCCACCACTGCGTCGAAGGACTCGAAGATCTGCACGAACCGCCGCGCCAGGGCCGCGGCTTCCCGAGGGAATCCGTCGTTCAAGAAGGGCTGGCCGCAACAGGTCTGGGCCGCAGGCACCTCCACCCGCAGCCCCACCGTCTCCAGCACGCGCACCGTGGCCTCCGCAACCTCCGGGGCGAACTGGTCGACCAGGCAGGTGACAAACACAGCCAGCCGGTTCAAATGTCTACCCTGGGGCCACATCCGGACACGCCCCGTTACCGCGGACGAAAAAAGCCCCCGGCGGGCAGCCAGCGAAGCACGGGGCTCACTACACGCCTCACCAGCCCACGGCCTCTCCGTCTACCCGAGGGTCTGAGCCTCCGTGATACACCCCCGCTGCATCCACGAGGATGACCTGAGCCCCGCCCGCAAACCCGGACAGGGGGACCACTCGATGCCCTCGCCGCTCCAGCTCCGCCTTGATGTCCTCCGGGAAGCCCCTCTCCATCCGCAGCTCGAAGGGGGCGGGCAGGTCCGCCGGATCCGTGCCGGGGAAGCTCAGCCACCGCGGTGCCTCCACAGCCTGCTGGACGTTGAAGCCGAAGTCCACGATGTTCGTGAACACCTGGGCACACCACTGAGGTTGGCCGTCTCCACCGGGGGTCCCCCACACGAGGAAGGGGCGCCCGTCGGGACGAAACGCCAGGAAGCACATCAAGGTGTGCATGGTCCGTTTGCCGGGAGCGATCACGTTCGGATGCCCCTCCTCCAACGTGAACCCCCTTCCGGCCCGGTTGTTGAGCAGAATCCCCGTTCCCTCCACCACCTCCGCGCAGCCGAAGCTCGCGGAGAGGCTCGTGATGTACGATACCAGGTTCCCTTGGCCGTCCGCCACGGCGAAGTACGTGGTGGCCTCCAGCGCCTCCTCCAGGGCGCCCGGGGAGGGGTCTGGGTTCGCCCGTGAGGGGTGAATGGCCTGCGCGCGGCGGCGGGCATACTCCTTGGAGAGGAGCGTCCCGATGGGGTTTTGCACGAACCGGGGGTCACCCAGGTACCGGAGCCGGTCCGCGAAAGCCAGCTTTTTCGCCTCCACCATCACGTGGATGGTGTCGGCGGACGGCCAGCCCAGCCGCTGGAGATCGCACGATTCCAAGATGTTCAGCATCTCCAGCAGGATGAGCCCCTGGGAGGGCGGAGCCGTGGTGACCACCCGGTAGCCGCGGTAGCTGGTGTGGAGGGGTGTGTAGATCTCGCTGTGGTGCTCCGCGAACTCCCGCTCGCTCAGAAGCCCTCCGTGCGCCCTGGAGTAGCCGACGATGGCCTTCGCCAGCTCCCCCCGGTAAAAGACCTCGCGGCCGCCTTCCGCGATCCGCCGGAGGGTCTGCCCGAGGTCCTTCTGGACCAGGATCTCCCCCGGTCGGGGCGGCCGGCCCTCCGGGAGGTAGATCCGGCCGGCGGAGGGGTAGTGCTTCAGAACCTCTTCGGCCTCTGCGATCCAGGCGCTCACCTTTTCCGTGACCGGGAACCCTTCCTCGGCGTAGAAGATGGCAGGCTCCAGGAGCTGTCCGAGCGAGAACTTGCCACTCCCCCACCGCTCCAGGGCCGTTACCATGGCGTCCACGGCTCCGGGCACGGAGACGGACAGCATGCCCCGCAGGGGCATCTTCGTGTATCCGCGCTCCAGGAAGAACTCCCGGGTGGCCGCATACGGCGCCACGCCGCTCCCGTTGAGGGCCCAGGTCTGGGCCTTCCGGGCGTCGTAGTAGAGGAGGAAGGTATCGCCGCCCACACCGCTCATCATGGGCTGCACCACGCCCAGGACCGCGGCTGTGGCCACAGCCGCGTCTACGGCGTTGCCGCCCGACATCAACACCCGCAGTCCAGCGGCGGAGGCCAGAGGGTGGCCCGAGGCCACCATGCCCCGTGTTGCCATCACCACGCTCCGTCCCTGAGGAACCATCACAGGTTGGTCAGCTCTCGGCAGGGGCCGCCTCCCGTGAGTCCGCACGCCCTCCCATGGCCCTCCACACCCGCTCCGGGGTGAAGGGGAAGTCCAGGTGCCGGACGCCGAAGGGTTCCAGGGCGTCCAGGACCGCGTTGGCCAAAGCCGGCGGTGCCCCGATGGTGCCCGCCTCCCCCAGGCCCTTCGCTCCCAGGGGGTTCAGGGGAGAAGGGGTCTCCAGGAACTCACTGACCAGGGACGGAGCGTCCACCGCGCGCGGCATCCCGTACTCCGCCAAGGTAGCCGTGAGGGGCTGGCCTGCCGCGTCGTACTCGAAGGCCTCGCGGAAGACCTGCCCCACGGCCTGCACCACGCTGCCGGAGATCTGGCCCTCCGCCAGCAGGGGGTTGACGATGCGACCGGCGTCGTCCACCGCCACCAGCTTCAAGACCTTCACGTCCCCGGTCTCCGGGTCCACCTCCACCACCGCCCCATACGCCCCGTAGGGGAACACGGGGCGTGGGACGGCGAAGTACCCCACCTCCTCCAACCCCATCTCCAGGCCCGGCGGAAGCTGGTGCGGCTGGTACGCCGCGGAGGCCACCTCGCGCCAGGTCACCTTGCGCTCCGGAACGCCCCGCACCCCGAGGGAGCCGTCCTCCCACACCAGGTCCTCGGGGGAGGCCTCCAGCAGGTGCGCGGCGATGCGCCGGACCTTCTCCCGGATCTTCTCCGCCGCCACCACGATGGCAGAACCCCCGAGGGTGGTGGACCGACTGCCGAAGGTGCCGATGCTGCGGCCCAGCAGGTTGGTGTCCCCGTACTGCACCACCACCTCGTCCGGGTGGACCTGCAGCAGGTCCGCGGCGATCTGCGCGAACGTTGTCTCATGGCCCTGGCCGTGCGGCACCGAGCCCGTGCGCACCACCACCCGGCCCGTGGGCTCCACCACCACCGCCGCGCTCTCCCACAGCTGGCTTGCCGCCCGCTCCACGTACACCGCCACCCCGATCCCCAGGAGGCGGCCGTCGGCCCGGGCCTGCGCCTGCTCCGCGCGCCAGCGGTCGTACTCCAGAAGCTCCCGCAGCCGCCGCAAGGCCCGCGGGTAGTCTCCCGAGTCGTAGACCCACCCCAGGGCGTTCCGGTAGGGGAAGGCCTCCGGCGGGACCAGGTGCCGCATGCGGAATTCCAGGGGATCCTCGCCCAGTTCCCGGGCCACCAACTCCACCGCCCGCTCCACCAGGTAGGCCGCCTCCGGCCGTCCAGCTCCCCGGTACGGCCCCGTGGGCACCTTGTTGGTGGCCACGCCCAGGAGCACCACGTGCGCGTGGGGAATGGCGTAGGCCCCCGTCATCAACATGCCCGTGTTCACCGGCGGGATCGGGGTGGAAGGGTACAGGTAGGCACCCGAGTCCGCCAAAAGGCGGGCCCGCACCGCGGTCATGCGCCCCGCCCGCACCGCCACCTCCACCTCCGCCACCATCCCCCGGCCCTGATAGCTGGCGAGGAGGTTCTCCCGTCGGTCCTCCACCCACTTCACGGGCCGGCCCAGCTCGAGGGCCGCCCACGCGACCAGGACGGTCTCGGGGGACACTCCGAACTTGCTGCCGAAGGCCCCTCCCACGTCAGGCACCACGAAGCGGACCCGTTCCTCCGGCCTCCGGAGGATCCGACTGAGCTGCTCCCGCGGCCGGTGGGTGCCCTGGGCGGAGGACCACACGGTGAGCACGTCCGTGCCCGGGTCGTAGGCGGCTACCGCACCTCGGGTCTCCATGGGCACCGCGGCTAGCCTGGGGATGCGGAACTTCTGTCGCACCACACGCTCTGCCCGGGCAAACTCCCCGTCGGGGTCGCCTCCCTTGCGTTCCCACCGGAAGAGGACGTTGTCCGGCACGGAGTCGTGCAGCTGCACCTCTCCCGCCAGGGCGGCTTCGGGGTCTGTCACCGCGGGCAGGAGCTCGTAGTCTACCTCCACGAGGCCCGCCGCGTCCTCCGCAGCCGCCCGAGTCTCCGCCACCACCGCGGCCACCGGCTCTCCCACGTACCGCACCCGGTCCCCGCTCAGGACGGGGTGGGGGACGGGCTCCACGTGCGTCCCCTCGACGCCCGCGAGTCCGTAAGCTCCCAGCCTGCCCTCCAGGTCCCGGGCGGTGAGGACCCGCACCACCCCCGGCACGGCCCGCGCGGCCTCCACCCGGATTTCCCGGATGCGGGCGTGGGCGTGCGGGCTCCGGACCACCACCAGGTGCAGCATCCCGGGCAGGTGCAGGTCGTCCACGTACCGGGCCTGGCCGCGGAGGAAACGCCCGTCTTCCTTGCGCCGGAGTGGTTTGCCGATCCACCCGCCGTGGTGCTCGCTCTTCACGCCCTCGACCTCCTCGCGGGAGCTGTCGCCCACAGCCTCCAGTATAGGGCCCGGAGCCACTTCACCCGCGCCAGGTACAGGCGGGGCCCACAAACACCGTTTCGTGCCGGGACCGGGAGAAATACTCCAAAAACGTCAGCTCACAGTCCGGGTCTGCCAGGAGCTGGTGCACGTCCCCCTCCGCCACCCAGGCCACGGACCCGGCCCGCAGCGGGAACTCCCGGTCGCCGACCCGGATCCGTCCTCTGCCGGACAGCACGTAGAAGAAGTGCTCGGTGCCGCGGTGGTAATGTACCGGAGAAGACGCCCCCGGGGCGACCGTGACCACGTCCACCAGCAGGGAACTTCCCGTGTTGGTGTGGTTCAGGAGCACCCGCTTGCGCCGCCCGTCGTGCACCGACACCAGCTCGGGCACTTCCTCGAGGTGGAAGACTTTGGAGCCGGCTCCGCGACCCACCACCACGTCCGCCTCTCCCAGCTCCTCGTGCCGGACTTGGCTCACGTCTCTCTCTGCCGTGCTCACGCTCCCTTCCCCCCTTTCGCCCCCAGCTGGTCCGCCATCCAGTCTGCCACCAACGGCCGGTACTTGTACGGAATATTGTTGCAGACGTGGTTCCCCTCCGGGTACAGGACGAACTCCCCTCGAGGCGCTTCCCGGGCCACCCGCTCCGCGTCCTGCCACGGGAACAAGGCGTCCTGCTGGCCGAACACCACCAAGAACGGCTGCCGGACCCGCGGGAGCACCGGGCCCAGGTCCAGCTCCTGGGCCCTGCGCCGCGCTTCCGCGGGGTCCACAGCTCCCGCGTGGTACTGGAAGGTCTCCCGCGTGAGATCGGGCAGGCGCTCCCACGCGGCTCCGAAGTTGTACGGACCTCCGATGGCCACCACCGCCCGGATCCGGGGCTCGAAGGCCGCGGCCCGCGGCGCGTAGTACCCGCCCAAGCTGACTCCCACGGCACCGACCCGGTCCAGGTCCACCTCCCCCGAAGCGGAGAGGAAATCCAACAGCGCCCGTACGGCGACCTCGTAGTCGGGCCGGATGGTGGTGTGAAAGCCCGTCTCCCCTTGCCCGGGTCCGTCCACAGACACGGTGGCCATGCCGCGGACGAGGAAAGTGTTCTCCCAGTGGAAGAACTCCTCCTTGGTGGAGTCCAGCCCGGGGATCAGGAGTACTACGGGGGGACGCGGGATCTCCCGGGGTCGGCGCAAGTTGGCGAACAGGGTGGTCCCCTCAAAGGGGACCTCCAGGCGGCGTGCCGTGGGGTCCAGGTGCCGGTGAGCATACAGCAAGGCCTCTACAGCCCGCTCCGTGGTCGCCTGGTAGCGCACGGGGTCCACCGTCCACACGAACTTCGCGAAGTGGTAACACAGAGCCGCCCGCACCCACGCCTCGCCCGCGGTGATGCGCCGGCCCCGTGCCTCTGCCTCCCGGGCCAGCTCCGCGTGTATGTCTCCGGTGGCCACCCAAGCGTCCAGCCACTCTTCCCAACGGCGGATGACCGCGGTGGTCCGCACAACGTCGTTGTAGTCCACCCCCTGGGCGATCATCCGCGGCGCCCAGTTCTGGACAGCAGCCCGGATCCGGGGGTCCACTCCCTCACCCGTGCTCACCGCGCACCTCCCGCCCCAGGATCCGCACCGCGTTCTCCCCCAGCACCCGGGGTTCTGTCTCCGCACCGAGCCCCGCGGACCGCACGAACCCCACGGGGTCCTCCAACCCCATGTCGAAGGGCCAGTCCGAACCCAGCACCACCTGGCCCCGCCCCGCCCACTCCACCAGCTCCCGCAACAGGACCGCGTCGTGGGTCACGGCGTCGTAGAGGAAGCGCCGCAGGCACGCATCCACGTCTCCCCGCAGCCGCGACCGCGCGAGGGGTTGGAAGCCATGGGCATGCCGCAACCGCCCCCGCAGCGCCGGCAGCGCGCCCCCGCTGTCGGGGAGAAGCACCAGAGGTAGGCGCCGCCCAGGGCGCGAACGCCCAGCCCGCTGCCGGTGGGGTGTACGAACACAGCAAGACCCAGGGCGTCCGCCGCCTCCCAGAAGGGCAGGAAGACGTCGTCTCCTGGACCACCCCAAAAATCGCGCAGCGATTTTTGGGGACCCCGGTCGCGTGTGCCCGAAGGATTTCTCGGGACAGGCTCCTCGGGCGCCCCCCGCCACGCTGGCGGGGACTTCGACCCCTACCAGCCCCGGCCGGCGCCGCACGTCTTCCAGGACGCGGGCCGCGGGCGCGGGTTCCTGCAGAGCCTCTCCCACCAGCTCTGGCACCACCACGTGGACGTGCACGTCCACCGCCCTCACCGCACAGCCTCCCCTGTGGACTTCAGCCCGGCGGTGGTGTCCCCCAATACCTCGCCGTGACGGATGCCGAGCGTCTTGATCCACCGCTGCTGCCCGAGGGTCAGGGCCACGAAGAACCCCAGTTCTACGATCTCCGGGATGGTGAAGTGCTCGTACAGCTTCTCCCACAGGGCATCGTCCGCGAGGTCCGCGTTCCACACGATGGCGCTGGTGTACTGCAACGCCACCTTCTCCCGCTCCGTGAACTTGTCCGATTCCTCGAAGTGCAACAACTCGTCGTACTTGTCTTCCGTCAGCCCCTTCCGTCCAGCCTGGACGGACCGTTGGACTCCTCAGTACTCGCACGCGATGGACTTGGAGACGTAGACCCGGCACAGCTCCTTGACCGTGTGGTCCAGCACTCCCTGGCGGAAGGTGAGCTCCCAGGCCTGGCTGAAGGCGCGGATCACGTTCGGGTTGTGAGCCCGGATGGCCTGACTCTCCGGTCTGGGCGTCCCCTCCCGGCGGGCCCGTTCCAGGTACCCCCGGATCTCGGGGTCGGAGACGGCCTGCGGGTCTACGTACGGAATCCTCGGCATGTCCTCCCTCCTCGCTTCACCCCACGAATCGCAGCCCGCGCGGGTACTGGTGCACGAACTCCGGTCCACCGTGGCCCAAGACCACCAACTCTCCCGTCTGGACCCCGAACTGCTCGTCCGGGGTGACCACGTTGGGCTGGACCACCAGGGCCATGCCCAGCTGCAGCTCTAAGGAGGCGTGTGCCGGGGTCCAGAAGCCTTCCGCCCCCAGGATCGGGGGCAGATATCCCCCGCCGAAACCGTGCACCAAATCGTCGCAGAGCGCAAACCCGCTGCCTCGAACCACCTCCAGCGCCTGCCCGAGGCCCTCCGCCCTCAGCCCGGGCTGCAAGGCGCGCAGCGCCGCGCCAAACGCCTCCTCCGCCACGCGGTGGAGCTCCCGCACCTCCGGGGGAGGCTCCGCCGCCACCGCAAAGGTCCGCAGGATCTGACCCGGATAGCCCCAGTAGGCGGCGCTGAGCTCGCAGGTCACCACGTCCCCGGGACGGACTCTGCGCGGGGAAGGGAACTGCGACGGCACGCAGCGGTCCGGAGCGGACGGGGAGGTCACCGAGAGGTAGTGGATGTGCGTCATCCCCCCGTAGGGAACGTAGGCACGCTCGATGGCGTCCACCAGCTCGAACTCCGAGACCCCTGGCCGGAGGTTTGCCTCCAGCGCCTGGACCGCCCGGTCCGTGAGCGCCGCGCCCCTCCGCAGCCAAGCCAGCTCCTCGTGGGATTTCACCAGGCGAAGCCGGGTATAGCCCCCGGTCAAGTCCACCACCTCCCGGACCTGTCCCGCGAGGTGGTTCCAGGCGGGAGCCGGAAGCGGCCCCACGACCCCCACTCGCTGACCGCTGCCACCCCTGCGGAGGAGCTCCCCGCCCACCGCCTCCGCCGTCCAAGGTCCGCCCCACGCCACTTCCACCTCCGGGGCCACCGCCCGCCGCGCCGTGGGCACGTGGTTGCGGTACTGCACGAACAGCTTCACGGTTTCGCCGGGAGCCCACACCGCCGCGGCTTCGCGGCTCACGGGCCAGTTGGAAACCCAGTGGACTGCGTCGCCGCTGCCCCAGGTGCCGTACACCACCAGCCGGTCGACGCGGTTCTCCGCCATCAACGCCGCCAGCTTCTCCCGCCGGGCCTCCCTCTCCGCGTCCGAAAACCGCGGGAAACCGCCCTCCGGCCACGCCTCCCACGACACGCCGGCCACGGGTCTTCACCGACCCCCTGCGGGATTCAGCACGACGATGCGCAGATCCGTCATCTCCTCCACTGCATACCTCGGCCCTTCCCGGCCGATCCCGCTGCGCCGTACGCCACCGTACGGCATCAGGTCCACCCGGAAGCCGGAGGTGTCGTTGATGATCACCCCGCCCATCCGGAGGGTGCGGGCCGCCAGCATGGCCTTGCGGAGGTCGTTGGTGAACACCCCCGCCTGCAGTCCGTACTCGGTGTCGTTGGCTTGCGCCAACGCCTCCTCGAAGCTGTTGCAAGCCACCACGGAAGCCACGGGACCGAAGACCTCCTGGCAAACCACCTTCATTTCGGGTCGCACGCCTACGAGGACCGTGGCAGGGTACAGGACGCCCTGCCGCGGCCCGCCCAGCACCCGCTGGGCCCCTCCCTGCACCGCCTCCTCTACCCACGCCTCCACACGCCTTGCATCCTCCTCCGAGATGAGAGGCCCGATGTCCGTGTCAGGGTCCTCGGGGTCCCCCAGCTTCATGGCCCGGGCCGCTTCCACGAATTTCTCCAGGAAGGGCTCGTACACCGGCCGCTCCACGTAGATGCGCTGCACCGAGATGCAGAACTGGCCCGCGTACAAGTACGCGAACCGGGCCAGCAGCCCCGCCGCCCGGTCCAGGTCGGCGTCCTCCGCCACGATGTTGGGGGAGTTGTTGCCCAGCTCCAGGATGACCCGCCGCAGGCCTGTGGCGGCCTTGATGCGCTCCCCCACCTCCGGGCTGCCCGTGAAGGTGTACAGGGCGACCCCAGGGTGGCGCAGCAAGGCCTCCCCGACCGTCCGCCCCCCGCCCACCACCACGTTGAGGTAACCGGGGGGAAGCCCCGCCTCCTCCAGCAGCTGGCACAGCATCAGGCTGGTGAGGGGCGTGTAGGTGGCCGGCTTGAGGACCACGGCGTTGCCCGCGGCGAGGGCCGGCGCCACCTTGTGGGCCACCAGGTTCAGGGGGAAGTTGAAGGGCGCGATGGCGCACACCACTCCCACGGGAACCCGGATGGTAAAGGCGATCCTGCCCTCTGCGCCTGGGGCGGCGTCCACGGGGACCTGCTCCCCGTGGATCCGCTTGGCCTCCTCGCCACTCAAGGAGATTGTTTGGATGGCGCGGTCTACCTCCACCCGGGCGTACTTCAGGGGCTTGCCCGCTTCCCGGGCGATGGTGAGGGCGAAGTCCTCCTTCCGCTGGCTCAACAGGTCACTAGCCCGCCGGAGGATCTCAAACCGCTGGTACGGCGAAAGAGGCCGCTCCTCCAGGGCCCGCTGCGCCGCCCGGACGGCTTCGTCCACGAGCCCTTCATCCGCCTCCGCGACCTCCGCCACCACTTCCTGCCGGTACTTGTGCAGCACGGGCACAAAGCGGCTTGTCTTTCGCCACTTGCCGTCGACGTACAGTCCCCACCGCGGGACCGTCACCGTGGCCATGGCGTCACCTCCCCTCCGTCCTTTCCCTGCTCCCCGTACCTTCCCGTACGTAGATCTCCGGCGCGGAGGCGGACACCCGGAGCTGGAACACGTCCGGCCGGTTGTAGTGGCCCGCGAAGTCGTGCCGGACCTTCTCCGCCACGCATTCGGTGAGATCCGCCTCCAACACGAGGATCCCTTCTTCGGCCCCCATGGGGCCGGCCACCACCTGCCCACCGGGCCCCACGATGCAGGAACCGCCTGTGGCCCGGTCGTCCCACAGGTCGGCGCGGTCCTCCTCCGTGTAGACCAACATCTCCCGCATCTCCTCGGTCATGGTCCCGCAGGCATTGACCACGAAGGCCTTGGACATGAGGGCCAAGGCCCGTCCCACCACCAAGGCACGCTCCGGGCACGACATCCCGCGCTTGGGGAACCGGTTGGGCCAGCTCACGGCGAGCACATGAGGGTATTCCGCCACCAGGGCGAACACCGCCAGGGGGTTCGAACTTTCTCCGCAGATCAGGCCCCCGATCCGTCCGAAGTCCGTGGGGTACGTCCGCAGGGTGTCCCCGAATCCGCCCGTGTGCACCAAACGCTCCCCCACCGTGGGCACGAGTTTCCGATGTTTGCCTAGGATGCTCCCGTCCGGCGCGAGGAACAACTGGGTGTTGTACAAAGTGCCGAACGTGCCGGGCCTGCGCTCGCACAGGCCCATCACCACGTACACCCCCGCCTGGCGGGCGGCCTCCCCGAGGGCTTCCGTAGTCCTGCTGGGGATCTCCACGGAGTTCAGGAACAGGCGCGTCGCCAAGGCGTTGCTCTTGGGGTCGGTGGCTGGGAAGAAGTGATACCAGAGGGGGTGGCCGGGAAGGAAACCTTCGGGGAAGACCACGAGCCGCGCCCCCCGTCGGCCAGCCTCCAGAATCCACTGGCAAGCGCGTTCCGTGGTGCGCTCGCGGTTCAGGAAGACCGGCGCCGCCTGAACCGCCGCCAGTCGCACCCGCGGGAGCCGGTCGCCTCCCTCCGCTTCCGCTTCCACCGCCCGCTCCAGCTCGACCAAGCGCACGGCCCCACCTCCTTCGGCTACCGCTTCGCGTCCCCCACCCGCACACGCACCGACACCGCGCCGACGCCGTCCAGGTGGAACCCCACGGATTCGTCTCCGGGCTCCAGGAACAGCGGTGGGATCACCGACCCGCAGATCACCAGGTCACCGGGGCACAACGCTTCTCCCAGCCCCTCCAGCACCCGGGCCATCTCTGCCAGTACGTCCACCACGCGGCCCGGGACGGCCTCTAGGTCCTCCACCACCGCCACCTGGTTGCCCTTCCGGAACACTCGCCCCACCGTTCCCGCGAGGCTCCCGGGGAAGGAAGCGGGCCGCATCTCCCCCACCACCACGTACCGGTGGAAGATGTTGTCCGCGGCCACCGCCTCCAGGTCCTCCTCCGGCGGCCGGTGGACGTCCGCCAGCTCAAGAGCAGGGCCCAGCTCGCCCACCGCGCCCGCCACCGCCTCCGGGGAGCTTCCCGGCCGTACCGAATCCCGCAGCCGCACCGCCACCTCCGGCTCCACCACAGGCCGGCGCCAGCCTTCCACGGACAGCACCGCCCCGGAAGGCACCACGCTGCGGTCGGTGAGAAAGCCCACCAGGAGGTGGGGAAGGCCCAGCCGCCGCTGCGCCTCCACGGACCCGAAGGCCGCCTTCCACCCCACCGCCCGGTATCCTTCCGCGAGGAGGGCCCGCCGCTTCGCCAAAAGCGCCGCCAGGCCTCTGTGTACCGCGGGCTCCCGGCTCTCCGAGCTCATGTCCTACGTCCGCTCCGGCGCCACCTCGTACCCGGACGCTTCCAGGGACCCGGCGCCGATCCAGCCCCACACCAAGACCGCTTCCTCCTGTCCTGTGTTCACGAATCCGTGCCACCCGCCGCGGGGAACGTACACCACGTCTCCCTCCCCCGCAGGCTCCCGCCCCTGGGCGGTGTAGATTTCCCCCTGGCCCTTGAGCACCACGAAGAACTCGTCGCAGTTGCGGTGCAGGTGACGCTCGTGACGGGCCCCCGGTTTGAACACCGTCCAGCCCAGGGTGAAGTCCCTCGCCCCTGCGGAAGCCTCGTCCACCAGGAACCGCACCACCATGTCCACCCAGCCGTCTTCCCGTGCGAGGCCTGCCCGAGGGGCCACTTCCCGTACGTTGGTCCGGAACACGTTACCCTTCACCTCCCAGCTTCCGGTAAACCCGGTGCGCCGCCACGAAGTCCAAGTGGTCGAGCCGGAGGCCCCGGCAGGCGTTCATCATCTCGTTGGCGGCTGCCGCCAGGGGAACGGGGCTGCCGAGCCTCCGGGCGAGCTCCAGCACCAAAAGCATGTCCTTTTGCTGGAGGTTCACGTCCGCCAGGGGCTGATCCGGCATGTTGCCCTCCAGGATGAAGGGGCCCCGGTACGCCAGGACCGGGGACGCTGCCACGCTCCCGAGGATGGCCTCCACCGCGGTGTTCCGATCCACCCCCGCCTTCTCCGCCAGGGCCACCGCTTCTCCGAAGGCGATGACCTCCACCATGAGGAGCAGGTTGACGGCCAGTTTCATGGCACAGGCGGTGCCGTGCGGTCCCACGTACAGGACCCTCGGGGCGATGGCCAGGAGCACGGGCCGCAGCCGCTCGTAGACCGCGTGATCTCCCCCGACCATGAGAGAGGCCTTCCCTTCCCGCACGGTCGGCGGTGCCCCCGAGATGGGCGCCTCCAGCATGGCCCGACCTGCCTTGCGGAACTCCGCGGCCACGCTACGGCTCACCTCGGGGTCGATGGTACTCATGTCCACGTACACGCCCCCCGCGGGCAGGCCCCGGAGCACGCCGTCCGGGCCCAGGGCCACCTCTCGGACCGCCTGTCCGTCGGTGACGATGCTGAAGACCACCGCACACTGCTCCGCCACCGCCCGCGGGCTCGAAGCCCACCGCATTCCCGCATCCAGCAGGGGCCTCGCCCGGGCCTCCGTCCGGTTCCAGCCCACCACGGTGTAGCCCGCCCCCATCAGCCGCGGGACGATGACGGACCCCATGGCCCCGAGTCCCACAAAGCCGATCCGCTCCATGGTCTCTCCCGCCTACTCCAACAGCGCCAAGGGCTCCTCCACGAAGCCCGCCAGGGTGTCCAGGAACCGGGCGGCCCGGGCGCCGTCCAGCACCCGGTGGTCGCAGGAGAGCCCGAGGGTCAGGCAGGCCCGGACCACCGGACGCCGGTCCTCCGCCACTACCCGTTCGCTCACGCGCCCCACGCTGAGGATGGCGGCCTGCGGGGCGTTCACCACCGCCAGGAACCGGTCCACCCCGTACATCCCCAGGTTGCTGAGGGTAAAAGTGCCTCCCTCCACGTCTTCCGGGCGCAGCCTGCCTGCCCGAGCCCGCTCCACCACCTCCGCCCTGCGCCGGGCGATCTGTTCCACGGAAAGACTTTCCGCGCGGTGGATCACCGGCACCACGAGGCCTTCCTCCGTGGCCACCGCGACCCCCACGTTGACCTCGGGAAGCCTGCGGATGCGCCCGTCCTCCCACCGCGCGTTCACCTCGGGATGAGCCCGCAGGGCAGACGCCACCAGCTTCACCAGGAGGTCTGTGTAGGTGAGCTCCACCTGGGTGCGCCGGGCCAGAGCCTCTCGCCAAGCCACGAGGCGGTCCGCCCGCACGTCCCGCTGCAGGAAGAAGTGGGGCACCGTGGTCCACGCCCGGACGGTCCGCTCCGCCATGAGCTTCCACACGTGCGGGACCTCCAGCGCCTGCCCTCCTGCCTGCAGAGCCTCCAGGTCCGCGGCCAGCACCGCGCCACCAGGTCCGGAGCCGCGTACTGACCGGAGGTCCACCCCCAACTCCCGGGCGAGCCTGCGGGCCTTGGGAGAAGCCCGAGGCCTGGGGGACGGCGCTGCGGCTGGTGGCGGAGGGGGAGCGGACTCCGCCGCCTGCACTCCTTGGGTCTCCACCGTGGCGGCCTCCGCCGCGCGAGAAGGCGCCACCGGCTCCGCCAACTCCGAGGGCTGCTCTCCGGGGAGCAGGATCCAGCCGATCACCTGGCCCACCGGCACCTCGTCGCCCTCCCGTGCCAGCACCTTGGCCAGGACGCCGGAAGCTGGAGCTTCGATCTCCACGTTCGCCTTGTCCGTCTCCACCTCCAGGACAGGCTCGCCCTGGCGGACTTCCTCGCCCTCCGCCCGGAGCCACCGCAGGACCTTCCCCGTCTCCTGGGCCATACCCAAGGCCGGCATGATGAGTTGCTTCGGCAACGCTCTCCTCCCTGACCTCGTCTGCTCTGCGGGAGGGCTTCCCCGGCTCCCCTCCCTCCCGACCGAAGGCCTTTCCGGAACGGCTGCTAGGGCCGGATCCTCTCCACTCCTGCGGAGGCCACCACCGCTTCCAAGGGCGGGGTGCTCCGGTTCAGCTGCGACTGCACCTCTCGGGTGGTGGGAAGCGGCCCGTCCACAGTCCAATACCGCGTCCCCGCCACCAGCAGGGTCTCCGCGGGGAACCGGGTGATCACCTCACACCCGTCCTTGGTCACCACCAGCTGTTCCTCGATGCGGGCCGCGCTCCAGCCGTCGCGCGCGGGCCAGAAGGTCTCCAGGGCGAACACCATGCCCTCCTCGATGACCTCCGGCTTCTCGAAGGACACCAGCCGGCTGAAGATGGGCTTCTCCCAGATGGACAGCCCGACCCCGTGCCCGTACTGAAGCGCGAAGGCCGCCTCCTCGTTGGGGAAGCCGAACTCCTCCGCCCGGGGCCACACCTTCACCACGTCCGCGGTGGTCACCCCGGGCTTGATCAGACTGATGGCCGCGTCCAAGTAGTCCCGGCAGCGCTTGTACGCGTCCACCATGGCGGGGGAGGCGCTCCCCACCACGAAGGTGCGGTAGTAGCAGGTCCGGTACCCGTTGAAGCTGTGCAGGATGTCGAAGTACACGGGATCTCCGGGGCGCAGCACGCGGTCCGTGTACACGTGAGGGTGCGGGTTGCACCGCTCTCCGGAGATGGCGTTCACCCCCTCCACGTGCTCGGAGCCCAGGTCGTACAGCACCTTCGCCACCAGCCCCACGCACTCGTTCTCCCGCACACCCGGGCGCAGGAACTTGTACAGCTCCTCGTAGGCGGCGTCCACCATCATGCACGCAGTGGTCAGCAGGGTGATCTCGTCCTGGGTCTTGATCTTGCGCGCTTCCTGCATGAGGGGCTGGCCGTCCACCACCCGCAGCCCTTCCTCCTGAAGGGCGAACAGCACGGGAGGTTCCACCACGTCCACCCCCACCGGCTCCCGGTGCAGCCCGCGGGCCTCCAACTCCACCCGGACCTTGCGGGCCACGTCCCGGGCGCGCTCCGGGTAGGCTCCCCGCAGGGTGGAGATCCCGGCCCGGGACCGCTCCCCCAGCCACGGGCAGTACAGCTGGTGGTGCCGGGCCGCGGACCCGAAGTCCCACAGGATGGGTTCGTGGTCCTGGGGCAGGAGGCAGAAGCGCACCAGCTTGTCCATGGCCCAGGTCCCGATGTGGGTCGCGGTGATGTACCGGATGTTGTTCATGTCGAAGCACAGCAGGGACCCTAGCTCGGACTGCTTCAGCAGGGCCTTGACCCGGGCCAGCCGCTCGCGTCGGAGGCGCTCGTAGTCCACCCGCGCCTCCCAGTCCACCCCCATGAGGCCGTACGTCTTGATTCCCATCGCCCTCACCTCCAGTCCCGTTCGCTCCGGCCGCACAGTTCTCGCGCCACCGCCGCCACCTGCTCGGGCGTAGGCACCGTCTGGTCCTCCAGCACCGGGGAGAAGGGGACGGGCACGTCCAAGGCCCCTACCCGGCGCACCGGCGCCTCCAGGTCGTAGAAGGCCTCCTCCGCGATGACCGCGGCCAGCTCCGCGGTCACCCCGTACCGGCGGTGCCCCTCGTCCACCACCACCACCCGTCCCGTCTTTCGGGCACTGGCCACCAGGGTTTCCACGTCCAAGGGGACGGTGGTGCGGGGGTCCACCACCTCCGCGTCGATCCCTTCCTGCGCCAAAATCTGAGCCGCTTCCAGGGCCACGTACACCATGCTGCTGGTGGCCACCAGGGTGACGTCCCGCCCCACCCGCTTCACGTCCGCCACGCCGAAGGGGATGGTGTACTCCTCCTCGGGCACCGGTCCCTTGACCTGGTACATCATCTTGTCCTCGAAGAAGAGCACGGGGTTGTCGTCCCGGATGGCGGTCTTCAGCAGCCCCTTGGCGTCGTAGGGGGTGCTGGGCAGGGCCACCTTCAGCCCCGGAATGTGGCTGAACCAGGCGTGCAGACTCTGGCTGTGTTGCGCCGCGGACCGACGGGTCGCTCCCAGGGTGGTCCGCACCACCAGGGGCACCCGGAGTTTGCCTCCGGACATGTAGTGCACCTTGGCGGCCTGGTTCACGATCTGGTCCATAGCCAGGGTGAGGAAGTCGCCGAACATGATGTCCACCACGGGCCGCATGCCGGTCATGGCGGCCCCCACCGCGATACCCACGAACCCGGCCTCGGAAATCGGCGTGTCCAGGACCCGTTGGGATCCGAACTCCTGCACCAGGCCCGACAGCACCTTGAAGGGCGTTCCGGCCTCCGCCACGTCCTCCCCGAGGACGAACACCCGGGGGTCGCGGCGCATCTCCTCCGCCAGGGCCTCGCGGATGGCCTGGGCCAGGGTGATCTCCCGGACCTCTCCGCGGCCCGGCTCTCGTAGGGCCGCGCTAGGCGTAGACATGGAGGGTCACCTCCCTCGGCTCCGGGTAGGGTGCCGCCAGGGCGTAGGCCACCCCCCGGGCCACCTCCTCCCGCGCCGCCTGTTCCGCGGCCTGGAAGTCCTCAGGCCGGGCGAGCCCGGCCCCCACCATCCACTCCCGGAGGATCTTCAGGGGGTCCCGGTGCGTCTTCCACGCCTCCTCTTCGTCCTTGGGGCGGTAGTAAGAACGATCCACGTCGCCCACGTGGTGGCCGAAGTAGCGGTACGTGTTGCACAGGAGGAAGGTGGGACCCTCGCCGCGGCGGGCCCGCGCCACGGCCCGGCGGGCGGCTGCCAGCACCGCCCGGACGTCCTGGCCGTCCACGTCCTCCGCGGGGATGCCGAAGGCCCGGGGCCGCGCCAGCACATCCCCCGCGGTGGTCTCCCGGTAGTGGGTGTACTCGTTGTACAGGTTGTTCTCACACACGTACACCACGGGAAGCTTCCACAGGGAGGCCATGTTCATGACCTCGTACAGGAGCCCCTGTCCCAGGGCCCCCTCCCCGAAGAAGCACACCGCCACTTGGTCGGTACCCCGCATCTTCGCGGAGAGGGCCGCCCCTGTGGCGATCCCCGTGCTGCCGCCCACGATGGCGTTGGCCCCTAGGTTGCCGGAGTCGGGATCTGCGATGTGCATGCTGCCGCCCTTCCCCCGGCAGTAGCCCTCCGCCTTGCCCAGCAACTCGCAGAACATCCGGTCCACGCGGGCTCCCTTGGCCAGGCAGTGCCCGTGGCCGCGGTGGGTGCTGGTGATGTAGTCGTCCCGCCGAAGGGCTGCACACACCCCGACCGCCACCGCCTCCTCCCCGATGTACAGGTGTGCCAGGCCCGGCATTCGGCGCGTCACGTACAGCTCGTTTACCTGCTCCTCAAAGGCGCGGATGGTGGCCATCAGCCTGTACAGGCGCAGCCACTCCGCCGCGGGGACGTCCCGCACCTCCTCGGGCAGCTCCGCGAGGCTCACGGGGCTCTGCCTCATACCTTCCCTCCTTCCCCCAGCTCCGGCGCACGTCCGGACAGCCGCGACAGCACCTCGAACAGCACCGCGAAGTCATACCCCGCCAGTCCCAGGCCCCGCGCTGCGGTCAGGTATTCGTTGGTGGTGGCGGTGGTGGGGAGGGGCACGTCCAGCTCGCGCCCCATCTCCAGGGCCAGGAGGAGGTCCTTCTGCATCATGTTCACGTCGAACCACGCCTCCTCCGGCATCCGCAGCACGAAGGGGCCACGGTACTTCAGCATGGGGGACGCAATGACGCTGTTCAGCAAGACGTGGACCGCGGTCTCCCGGGGAATCCCGCCTCGCTCCGCCAGCAGTAGCCCTTCGCTGAAGGCCAGCATCTGCACCGCCAGGCTCAGGTTGGTGGCCACCTTCATGAGCACCGCCTGTCCGTTGCCGCCCACGTGGGTGACCACCGGTCCGATGTCCTGCAGAATCGGACGGACGCGCTCGAACACGTCCCGGTCGCCGCCCACCATGATGGACAACCGGCCCTCCTCTAGGGTGACCACGCTTCCGGACACGGGCGCGTCCAGCATGTGCGCGCCCCGCTGGCGGACCCTCTCCGCTAGGGCGCGGCTCGCCGCGGGGCTGACGGTGCTCATGTCCACGTACACCTTGCCGGGCCCCAGCCCCGCGAGGATTCCCTCGGGGCCCTCCGTGACCGCCGCCAAGGCCTTGGTGTCGGTGACCATGGTGAACACCACGTCCGCGGTCTCCGCCACCGCCCGGGGCGAGTCCCTCCACTCCATGCCCAGATCCAAAAGCCACTGCGCCTTGGCCTTGGTGCGGTTGTACCCCACCACGCGCCGTCCCGCGTCCAGGAGCCGCTTCACCATGCGGCTGCCCATGACCCCCAGGCCCACGAAACCGATCCGTTCCAAGGTCACCCTCCTCCCGCGTCCTGTGCTCCGTCGGGGTGCAACACCCTGCGCACGTCCTCCTGGACACGCCCCAAGTGCTCCGCCATGCGACGCCGGGCCCCCTCGGGGTCCTGGGCCCGCACCGCCTCCAGGATGGCCCGGTGCTGGGCCATGGACTTCTGGGGGCTGCCGGGGATGTGGTAGACGCGGGCCAGGGCTCTGTGCAGGGGATCCCGGATGGCCCGCATCACGTACACCGCCACCCGGTTGCGGGTGGCCTCCGCCACCGTGAGGTGGAAACGCAAGTCCGCCTCGATGTACCGGGCCTGCGAGCCCAGCCCCGCCTCCATCTCCCGGATGGCTTCCTCCATGCGCTGCAGGTGCTCCTCCCCCCGCCGCGACGCCGCCAGGGCTGCGAACTCGGTTTCCAGGATCTTCCGCAGCTCGTAGAGCTCCTCCAGGTCGAAGGCCTCCAGGGTCAGCAAGAACCGCAGGGAGTCCACCAGGGCGTTTCCGTATTCCGCCACCACGAAGGACCCGTGGCCCGCGGACCGGATCACCCCCTTGGACTCCAGCAGCCGCAGGGCCTCCCGCACCGAGGACCGCCCTACCCCGTACCGGCGCGCCAGCTCGTGCTCCGGGGGCAGGCTGTCCCCCGGGTTCAAGCGGCGCAGACGCACCTGGTGGAGGAGGCGTTCCGCCACCAGCTGGTAGACCTTGGGGCGTTCCACGGGGTCGTACACGTCAGTCCACCACCGGCTCGGCGGGAATCCCCGCCCTGCCCGGCGCCTGCCCCGCGTGCCGCTGCAGCTTGTGCCGCTGCCACAGGTACACGAGGACGAACAGGCCGATGCCTGTCAAGTCTGTGGCCAGGGTGGGGATGAAGCACAGCACCGTGGCCGCGGCCAGGATCAGCCACTCCACCAAGCTGGTACGCACCAAGAAGTACGCGGTGCTCATGATGGAGAAGGCCACCGTCCCCACCGCGGAGGAAGCGGCCGCCCACAGGTTCTCCTGCCAGGTCCCGGTCATGAGGATGTGGGTGTACGCGAACAGGACCGGCATGACGTAGATCATCTTCGCGAACCGGAAGCTGTTCCACCCCGTCCGCCACGGGTCCGCCTGCGCCATGGCGGCCGCGGTGTACGCGCCCAGGGCCACGGGCGGGGTGATGTTGGAGTCCAGGCTCAGCCAGAAGATGATCATGTGGGCCGCCAGGAGGGGGACCCCCATCTGCACCAGGGCCGGGGCCGCCACCACGGCCAGCACCAGGTAGGCGGCGGTGATGGGCATGCCCATGCCGAGCACAAAGCTGGCCAGGGCCACCAGCAGCAGAGCCACGGGGAGGCTACCGCTGGAGACCTCTAGCACCAGCTGGCTGAACCGCACCCCGATTCCCGTGAGGGTCACCACCGCCACCACGATGCCGATGGCGCCCGTAGCCCCCGCCACGTAGGTGGCGCTGCGGCCCGCGTCCACCAAAGCCTGCCAGACTTCCCGGGGCCCCATGCGGGTCTGGGGGCGTGTCCAACTCACCAGCACGGTGCTGAGGATGCTGGCGATGACCGCCAGGGAGGCGGAGGTGGTCCGGACCAACACCGCCACCAGGACCACCACGGGGAGCAACAAGTACCAACCCTCGCGCAGCACGTCCCGCAGGCGGGGGATCTCTTCGGGGGGCAGCCCCTCCAGGCCCAGCTTGCGGGCCTCGAAGTACACCATCACCCCGACCCCAAGGAAGTACAGCAGCCCGGGCAGGAGGGCGATGGCCGCGATGCGGGCGTAGGGGGCCTGGGTGAGCTCCGCCATGATGAAAGCACCCGCCCCCATGACGGGCGGCAGGATCATCCCGCCCGTGGAGGCCGCGGCCTCCACCGCGGCGGCGATGTGCGGGGGGAAGCCGCAGCGCTTCATGAGGGGGATGGTGAAGGCGCCCGTGGTGGCGGTGTTGGCCACGGGACTCCCGTTGATGGACCCAAACAGGGCACTGCTCACCACCGCCACCTGGGCCGGTCCACCCCGCATCCGACCCACCAGGGCGATGGAGAGGTCCATGAAGAACTTCGCCACTCCTGCCCGCATCAAGAAGGCGCCGAAGGCCACGAAGGGCAGGACGTAGGTGCCGAGGATGTCGGGCATGACCCCGAACAGCCCCTCCGGGGTCAGATAGAAGTACTCCACCACCCGCCGCAGGCTAAAGCCCCGGTGTCCCACCACGGAAGGCAGGTGGTTGCCCCACAAGGCGTACGCCACCAGGAGCAGGGCCACCACGGTCATGGAAAGGCCCAAGACCCGGCGGGTGGTCTCCACCGCCAGCATCAGGGCCACCAGGCCCATGACGACGTCCGCGGTGTAGAAGGTCCCGGCCCGGTAGGCCAAGGCCTCGTATTCCACGATCCAGTACCCGGCCACCGCGGCGCTGGTCAGGGCCAGCAACACGTCCAGCCAGCTCGGCCGGTCCTCGGGGGAACGCCGGGTACCGCGGTAAAGAAGGAAGCTGCCCGCAAAGGCGTAGGCCACCGCTACCCCACGGTGGTACTGGAGGCTGGTGACCCCGAAGGCCGCACTCCAGAGGTAGTAGAGGACGGTGGCCGCGAGGCCGACCTGGAGAACTCCTTCCCAGGCTCCTGTCAGCTTCCGCACGCCCGGGCTCCCGGCCTCACCGGGCCCGGATGGACTCCGGGATTTCCAGACCCACGGAACGCCAGTGGGCTTCGGCCCCCGGGTGCAGGGGCACGCTCACGCCCAGCAGGGCGCGACGGCTGGTCATGTCCGCGGAGGCCCCGTGGACCTGCAGCATGTGGGCGTGGCCTTCCCGGCCGTAGGCGGCGGCCACCAGGCGACGGACCAGGTCCGCGGGCACGTCCTTGTGGGCGAACCACAGCCCGGGCAGCCCCACGGTGTTCACCGGCTCCGTGAGGCCGTTGTAGCCGCGCGCGGGGACCAGGTAGCGGGTGAAGTACGGGTACTTGCGGAAGAAGTCGGTGCGGGAGAGGGGCCCGTACAGGTCCAAAAGCTGCACTTCTCTGGCGATGGCAGCCTCGATGGTGGCCCGGTCCGGGTACGGGCCGGTGTAGTAGAAAGCCTCCACCCGGCCGTCCCGGAGGGCCGAGGCGGCCGCAGACCCCAGGAGGGGGACCCGCTGGATCCGGTCCCACAGCCCGAGCTCCCCGAAGATACGCTGGGCGTTGGAGAAGGTCCCAGACCCCGGGGAGCCCACCGCCACCCGCTTGCCAGCCAGGTCCGTGACGGTGCGGATCCCGCTGTCCTTGTAGGTCACCAGGTGCCCCACCCCGATGAACAGCAGCCCGATGGCCCGGATGTTCCGCTGGGGGTTGCCCTGGAAGGCCTCTACGCCGTGGTAGCCCTCGTGGACGTCGCTGGCGAAGGCCACCGCCATCTCCGCGTCCCCCGCGTTCACCCGGCGCACGTTCTCCACAGAACCCCCCGTAGCCGCCACCGTCACCTCCACCCCCGGCACGTTCCGGGACAGGAAGGTAGCCAGCCCCGTGGCGAACACGTTAAACACCCCGGCCGCGGGCCCTCCCAGGATGGTGACCCGGGCCGTGGCCGGGCCCGCCACCGACCCCGCCGACAGAGAGGCCACCAGGAGTACGCCGCACACCAACCCGACCGCCCTAGCCCAGCTCCCACGCATGGGTCGTTCGCCTCCTTTGTCTGATTGTCAGACAGTAGTATTCGGGGCTAGGGGGTCTAGCTCCTGCCGGGTCCTCGGAGAAGGTGTGGGATTCCTCGAGCTCTTCGGAACCGTGGTGGAGGCGCGGGAATCGAACGCGTGTTCGTCACAGGTGGGGGCGAGCCGTTTAACGCGCGTAGCCTGCGTTTTCCTCCCGCGTCAGGACCCTCCCGCAGGCGGGATGGCCTGAGGCCACCCCTGTGACCTTAGCCTCGCCGCCCGGGGCGCGGCGGCCAGGCGCAGCCGGCTCTGTCACGCCTCGTCCGGGCCCGCCGGCGGACCGCGCGAGGGTCCGCGTGGTCTTCGCACGGCGCTGCACGACGGAGAACCGGCGCCTGGTGGCCCGGACGACGACGTCCCTTTCCTGTCGCCAGCAAGGCATCTACCCGGACGGCTTCGTCGACAGGGCCCCAGGCGGTGCGCAATGTGCAAAGTGGCTACCCTGCTACAATGGGGCGGGTACGACAAATGGACACGGCGGCGGACCGCAGGCTGACGGTGAGTCCCCGACACGGAGGACGGTCCTCAGCCCGAATCTGGACCCGGCGGCGTCCCCGGGCGGACTTCTACACCTCCGCCCACCCCGGCCCTCAGGACGTGCTGCTCGTGGTGGAGGTGGCGGAACCCTCCGCGGACTACGACCGGCAGATCAAACTTCCCGTGTACGCCCGCGCCGGAATCCCCGAGGTGTGGCTCGTGGACCTCGCACAGGAACACGTCGAGCTTTACCGTGCCCCTTCCCCGGACGGCTACCGGGACGTACGGGTGCTGCCGCGGGGCGAGCGGGTGGCCCCGGCCGCGTTCCCCAACCTCGAGCTTCCCACGGACGACCTGCTGGGATAGGTGCCGGGTCGCCGGCACGGCCCGCCGACCCGCTCACAGGAAGTCAGCCTGGGTGGTGGAGGCGGCGGGAATCGAACCCGCGTCCTGAACAGGTGAGGGCGAGGCGTCTACGCGCGTAGCCTGCGTTTTCCTCTCGCGTCAGGGCCCTCCCGCAGGCGGGATGGCCCGGCGCCAGCCCCTGTGACCTTAGCCTAGCCGCCCGGGGCGCGGCGGCCAGGTGCAGCCGGCTCTGTCACGCCCCGTCCGGGCCCGCCGGCAGGACCCGGAGAGACGGCCGCGGGGTTTAGGCCGCGGCAGCGAGAACAGGCTGGTTGACGCTTATCCGCGTCGGCAGGCTGTTTTACGAGGATCCTGCCCACCTCGGCGCGCAGCCCCGCTGCTTCCTGCCCAGTCGAGACCGTTCGCCCCCACGTGAGAAAACGGCCCGCCGGGCCAGACTCATTCTATCACAGCCCTACGGCCATGTCTTGGAAACGCCGTCGTCGGGGAACACGGACCGGGGTCCCCAAAATCGCCGCGCGAATTTTGGGTGGTCTACCCCACCCGCGCGGGCCGCCGCCTGCCCGCCAGGGCCCGGGCCACCTGGCGCTCGGCTTCCCGCCGGGCCAGGTCCTCCCGCTTGTCGTACTGCTTTTTGCCCCGCGCGAGGGCCAGCTCCACCTTCGCCAACCCCCGCCGGAAGTACACCCGAAGGGGAACGAGGGTGTAGCCCCGTTCCTTCACCTTGCCCACGAGCCGGCGGATCTCCGCCTTGTGCAGGAGGAGCCTGCGGGGCCGCAGGGGGTCGTGGTTGAAGGGACCCGCCTGCGGGTACGGGGCGATGTGCATGTTCACCAGCCACACCTCTCCCCCTCGCACCTTGGCGTACGCGTCCTGCAGGGAAGCCCGGCCCTCCCGCAGGCTCTTCACCTCACTCCCCACGAGCTGGATCCCCGCTTCGTAGGTCTCCTCCAGGTGGTAGTCGTGCCGGGCCCTCCGGTTGGCCACCACGGTGCGCTCGGCCTCAGCCCGCATCCCGGACCTCCCGGAGGGAGTTCCGCAAAAACACCCCCCGCGCGCTGCACACCACCTCCCCGTCCCGCACCAGCTCCGCGCGGGTGGTGAGGGTGCGCCCGTCCTCCCGGTCCACCCACGCCCGCACCCGCAACCGGTCCCCGGGGCGCACGGGCCTGCGGAAGCGCACCTCCATGCGGGCCGTCAGGGCCTGGTACCCCTGGAGGAAGAAGACGTTGCCCATGGCGTCGTCCAACACCGCGGCCAGGATCCCCCCGTGCACGATGCCTTCCCACCCCACGTGCTCTTCCCGGGGCACGAACTCCGCCACCACCGCCTCTCCCTCGCGTCGAAACACGAGCCGCAGGCCCGAGGGGTTGTCCGGCCCGCACACGAAGCACCGGTTGGCCACGCCCTACCTCCGCGCCCTGCGGTACTCTCCCGACCGTCCGCCCGCCTTGTGTTCCAGCCACACGTCCGTGATGGTCATGTCCCGGTCCACGGCCTTGCACATGTCGTAGATGCACAGGGCGGCGCTCAGCACCGCGCACAGGGCCTCCATCTCCACCCCCGTGCGGGCCACCGCCCGCACCGTGGCCCGGACTTCCACCGCAGGCGGGTCCTCCCGCAGGCTGAACCCCACCTCCACGCCGGACAACGGAATCGGGTGGCAGAGGGGCACCAGCTCCCACGTGCGCTTGGCGCCCTGGACCGCGGCCAGCTGCGCCGCGGCCAGGACGTCCCCCTTCGCCACCTGGCCCGACCGGATCCGCTCCAGGGTTTCCGGCCGCACCCGCACCTCCCCCCGGGCCGTGGCCACCCGGAGGGTCTCGGCCTTCTCCGACACGTCCACCATGCGAGGCCGGCCTGCCTCGTCCAGGTGGGTCAGGGGGTCTCTCACCAGTCCTCCCAGTCCCGCACGGGCGGGTTCCAGTCCGTGGGCCCCGGAGGCTTGACGGACAGGTGGCAACAGGACCGGCCCTTGTTGGCCCCGTGCCAGTGCCACAGGCCCGCAGGGATCCAGACCACCTCTCCGGCCTGCACCACCCTCCGCTCCCCCTCCGTGGCCACCACCCCCTCTCCCTCCACGAACACCAGGACCTGGTCGGTGCTGTGGACGTGGGGGCGGGTGCGGGCTCCGTTCTCGAAGAACACCGCCACCACCTCCACCGCCCCCGGTTGGTCCGTCCGGCGCAGGGGGTGCATCAGCACCGTGCCCTCGAAGTCCTCGACCCGCTCGGGCGGGGCTGCCTGCGTCTTGTCCGGTTTCAGCAACACCACGGCGCCCTCCTCAGTCGAACAGCCGTACCTCCACCGAGCTGCCGGCCTCCAACCGCGTCCCCATGGGTACCCGGATGTAGCCGTCGGCCCGGGTCATGGTGGTGATCATCCCGGACTTCCCCAGCACCGGCTCCGCGGCCAGAACGTCTTCCTGCCAGCGCAGTTTCACCCGCACGAACTCGTCGCGGTCCGCAGGTGCGGCCAGGGGTGCTACCAGGTTGGCGGGTACCGTGCGGGGACCTCGCAGCTGTGGCCGGAGCCCCAGCATGCCCTCCAGCACAGGCCGGACCAGCAGGTCGAACACCACCATGGCGGAGACGGGGTGGCCGGGAAGGCCCACCACCACCTTGCCGTCGCACAGGGCCAACAGGGTCGGCTTGCCCGGCTTGATGGCCACCCCGTGCACCACCACCCCGGGTTGTCCCAGGCGTGGGATGACCTCGCTCAGCACGTCCAGGGTCCCCACAGAGCTGCCGCCCGAGGCCAAAACCACGTCCGCGGTCCGCATGGCGTCCCGCAAGGCCTGTTCCACGGTCCCCGCCCGGTCGGGGAGGATGCCCCCGAACTGCGGCACCCCGCCCAGTTTGGCTACCTGCGCGGTGAGGGTGTAGGAGTTCATGTCCCGGACCTGACCCGGCTGCGGTCTGTGGTCTGGAGGCACCAGCTCGTCCCCTGTGGAGAACACCGCCACCCGGGGCGGCAGGTAGCAGGGGACTTCCACCACTCCCAGCCCCGCCAGCAGGCCCAGCTCCTGCGGCCGCAGCCGGGTGCCTTTCCACACCACCACCTCTCCCCGCCGGGCGTCCTCGCCCCGGTGCAGGACGTTCTCCCCGGTAGGAGCAGGGCGCAGGACGTGCACCACCTGGCCTTCCTGCCGGGTGTGCTCCTGCATCACCACCGCGTCCGCCCCGGACGGCACCGCCCCGCCCGTGGGCACCCTGACACACTGACCGGCTGCTACCTTCAGACCCGGCAGCTCGCCCATGGCCACGGCCCCCACCAGCTGGAGCGGGACCGGGGCCTTCGCGGAAGCGTGCAGGACGTCTTCCGACCGCACCGCGTATCCGTCCACGGTAGACCGGTTAAAGGCGGGGAGGTCCTCGGAGGCTGCAACGTCCTCCGCACAGACCCGGTCCAGGGCCCGTTCCAGGGGCACCACCTCCTGTCCGCGGGGACGGGGCTGCACCGCGGACAGGTAGCGCTCCAAGGCCTCTTCCAGGCGCACCACGGAGGCGAAGGCCTTCACCGCGAACCTCCGTTCGCAAGTCCTATGGGGACGGCGAGGGGGAGGGCAGCAGCTGGATGGGGATCAGCCGGGACGGCTCCCCCGCCCGCTGCACGATCTCCCACTTCCGGCCGTCGTAGCGGACCTTGTCCCCGACCTTGACGTCCTGGTAGAAGGCGTACGGCACGAAGTACGGGGCCCGGTCGACCACGATCACGTACAGGGTCCCGGCCTCGCTCTCGATGTACTTGTCCTCCACCCAGCCCAGGACCACCCGGCTCTGGGACTCGCACGAGGGAATGAGGTCCGCGAACACCGCCAGGACGACCACGGCCAACACCGCGAAGGCTTTCAAGGCCCACCACCTCCCGTCTCGACGCCTTCCATCATAGGCTCCACCGGTTGGGGCCGTCCATCTCGGGTGTGGTATGCTGGCTACGGGAACCCTGTCCCCAAACGCCCTCGGTTAGAGGGCGGCCCCACCGTCGGGCAGCGCGGCTTGGGGCACACCGTAGGAGGTAGCCATGAAGCTCGCGGACGCCCAGCCTTCCCCGCTCCCCTTCCCCACCCACGGTGCGGTGTACTGGAACCTCACGGTGCCGGAGCTGGTGGAGCACGCCCTCCGGCGGCGGGAGGGGATGCTGGCGGAGGGCGGAGCCTTCGTGGCCGTCACCGCCCCTCACACGGGCCGTTCTCCCGGGGACAAGTTCGTGGTGCGGGAGCCCGCGGTGGCAGACCACATCTGGTGGGGTCCCGTAAACCAGCCCATGGAGCCAGAGGCCTTCCAGCGGCTGCGGGAGCACGCGTTCCGGTACGCCGCCAGCCGCGATCTGTACGTGCAGGACGTGGCCGTGGGCGCCCACCCCCGCTACCAGGTGGCCGTGCGGGTGATCACGGAACTGGCGTGGCACAGCCTGTTCAGCCGTCACCTGTTCCTGCGCCCTCAGGGGCCGGAGGCCGCATTCCGCCAGCCCGCCTTCACCGTGCTCTGCCTGCCGGGCTGCAAGGCGGACCCCGCCCGGCACAGCACGCGGTCCGAGACCTTCATCGCCTTGAGCTTCACCCAGGGGTTGGTCCTCATCGGGGGCACCCTCTACGCGGGGGAGATCAAGAAGTCGGTGTTCACCCTGATGAACTACCTGCTGCCCCAACGGGGGGTGGCGTCCATGCACTGCGCGGCCAACGTGGGCCCAGAGGGACAGTCCGCCCTGTTCTTCGGGCTCTCCGGCACCGGCAAGACCAGCCTCTCCACAGACCCCGACCGACGGCTGGTGGGCGACGACGAGCACGCCTGGAGCGAGGACGGCATCTTCAACCTGGAGGGCGGGTGCTACGCGAAGGTGGTGCGGCTTTCCCCGGAAGCGGAGCCGGAGATCTACGCCACCACCCGCAGGTTCGCCACGGTGCTCGAGAACGTGGTGGTGGACCCCCTCACCCGGGAGCTGGACCTCCACGACGACCGCATCACGGAGAACACCCGGGCTGCCTACCCCCTCGCCTACCTGCAGCAGGTCGTCCCGGAAGGCATGGCCCCGCACCCCACGGACGTGGTGTTCCTCACCGCGGACGCCTTTGGCGTGCTGCCCCCCATCGCGCGGCTCGACTACCACCAGGCCCTGTACCACTTCCTGTCCGGGTACACCGCCAAGGTGGCGGGCACGGAAAAAGGGGTGCGGGACCCGCAGGCCACCTTCAGCGCGTGCTTCGGAGCTCCCTTCCTGCCCCTGCCGCCCACCCGGTACGCGGAGCTGCTGGGGGAGCGGCTGCGCCGGCACCGGACGCGGGTGTGGTTGGTGAACACGGGGTGGACGGGAGGGCCGTACGGGGTGGGCCACCGGATCCCCATCCAGTACACGCGGGCCATGGTGCGGGCGGCGCTGTCCGGCGCTTTGGAGGGGGTCCCCTCCTGGGAGGAGCCCCGGTTCCGTCTCCGGGTGCCCGAGGTCGTCCCCGGAGTTCCCTCCGAGATCCTGTCTCCCCGGGACACCTGGCCGGACCCGCACGCCTACGACGAGCAAGCCCGCAAGCTGGCCCGGATGTTCAGCCAGAACTTCCAGCGTTTCGCCGGGCAGGTCCCCCCGGAGGTGGAACACGCGGGACCCGTGCCGGACTAGAGGGTTTCACCGGGCAGTTTACCGTTCCGTGACGCGCAGGAGCGAGGGTGGGGACAGGCCGCGGGCGCCCGCAGGCCTGGGGTGAGGGGTTGCAGCAGAAGGTCCTGGTGGTAGACGACGAGCCCCACATCGTGGAGCTCGTCCGGTACAACCTGGAGCGCGAGGGCTTCCACGTGACGGTGGCGTACGACGGACAGGAGGCCCTGCAGCGCGCCCGCACGGACCGGCCAGACCTCATCGTCCTGGACCTCATGCTGCCCTCCGTGGACGGTCTGGAGGTGTGCCGGACCCTGCGGCGGGAGAGCACCGTCCCCATCCTGGTGCTCACCGCGAAGGACGGGGAACTGGACCGGGTCCTGGGACTGGAGACCGGCGCGGACGACTACGTGACCAAGCCCTTCAGCCCCCGGGAGCTGGTGGCCCGGGTCCGGGCTATCCTGCGCAGGGCACGGCCTGAGTCCGCGGTGGGGGCGGCCCAGCCTCGCCTGGTGGCGGGTGACCTGGTACTGGACCCCAACACCCGGGAGGTGTTCTTGGCCGGCAGGCCCGTGGACCTCACCACCAAGGAGTTCGACCTCCTGCGGCTGCTCATGGCCCACCCTAACCGGGTATTCACCCGGGACGCCCTGCTGGAACACGTGTGGGGCTACGACTACTTCGGCGGGACCCGCACCGTGGACATGCACATCAGCCGCCTGCGGGACAAGATCGAGGACGACCCCGCCTCCCCCACCTACATCGTCACCGTCCGGGGGGTGGGCTACAAGTTCAAGGCGCCGGAGACCACCCGGCGCCCCAGGAGGCCTTCGGGGCGTTGAGCCTGCAGGCCCGGCTGCTCGCCAGCTACGTGGCCGTGGTAGCCCTCGCCTTGCTCGTGGCGGGCGCCTACGCCGTGCGGCAGATCGAGCAGCGCTACACCCGCGCCTACGCGTTGAGCTTGGAGGCGCAGGCCCGGGTGATCGCGGAGGCGGTCCGTCCCCAGTTGAGCCGGGGAGGGGACTTCCGCGCGGTGGAAGAGGCCGCCAAGGCCTTCGAGTGGCGCAAGGGCGCGTACGTGGGGATCCGAGACCGCTCCGGGCGCAAACCGCACCTAGGCCCGGACCAGCCCCCTCCTCCTCCGGAGGTGTTGCAGGCGATCCGGGGGCAGGTGGCCACCGCGCAGCGGTGGGACGAGTGGACACAGGAAGTCCGGATCTTCGCCGCAGCGCCGGTCCTGGAGGGCCCGCGGCTGCTGGGGGTGGTACACGTGTCCGCCCCCCGGCTGTGGGTGGAGCGGCAGCTGCGGCAGATCTGGTGGGCGTTTGCGGCCGCGGGCGCCCTGGCCCTGGCCGTGGGCGCGTTCTTCGGCCAACGGATCAGCCGGTCCGTGACGCGGCCCCTCCGGGACCTGGAACGCGGGGCCCAGGCCCTCAGCCAGGGGGAGTACGGGCAGCAGGTCCCCGTGCGGGGTGCGGACGAGGTGGGGCGCCTCGCGGAGGCCTTCAACCGCATGGCCCAGCAGCTGGCGCAGACCATCGACCGTATCCGGGAGGAGCGCAACCGCCTGGAGGCGGTGCTGACCAGCCTGCGGGACGCGGTGGTGGCGATGGGCCCGCGGGGTGAGCTGATCCTGGCCAACCGGTCGGCGGCGGACCTGCTGGGCCTGCCGCAGGACGCCCTGGGCAGGCCGGTGCGGGAGGTGCTCCCCCTGCCCGCCCTGGTGCAGCTGTTGGAGGCCGCGGCCGCGGGGCGCGACCAGTCGGAGGAGCTCAGCTTGCCCGGGGGAAGGGTGGCGGAGGTGACCTGCAGTCCCATCCGAGGGAACGGACAACCCGCGGGGGCGGTGGCGGTGGTCCGGGACGTCACAGACCTGCGCCGGTCCGAGCGCCTGCGGCGGGAGCTGGTGGCCAACGTGTCCCACGAGCTCCGCACGCCCCTCACCTCCATCAAGGGGTTCGTGGAGACCCTCCTGGCGGGCGCCCTGCGGGACGAACAGAACAGCCGCCGCTTCCTGGAGATCATCGAGGCGGAAGCCAACCGGCTCACCAAGCTGGTGGACGACCTCCTGGAACTCTCCCGCTTGGAGTCCAAGGGTGTCACCTTCCAGCTGCAGCCCGTGGACTTGGGGCAGCTCTGCCGCGCCGTGGCGGACCGGCAGCAGCCCCGGGCCGAGGGAGCGGGCGTGCGCCTGGAGTGCTCCGCGGAGGCGGGCGTGGTAGTGGTGGCGGACCCCGACCGGGTCGAGCAGGTGGTCACCAACTTGGTGGACAACGCCCTGAAGTTCACCCCGGAAGGGGGCCGCGTACACGTACGGGTGCGGGCGTGCGGCTCGGAAGCGTGGGTCTCCGTGGAGGACACCGGGCGGGGAATTCCTCCGGACGACCTGCCCCACGTGTTCGAGCGGTTCTACCGCGCGGACCGGTCCCGCACCAGGGCCAGCGGCGGGTCGGGGTTAGGGCTAGCCATCGCCAAGCACTTGGTGGAGATGCAGGGAGGCAGGATCTGGGCCACCAGCACCCCGGGGCAAGGGAGCGTGTTCTCCTTCGCCTTTCCCCTCGCGGGCCAAGGCGTACGGCCTTCCGGACAATCGGCCGCGGGAAGCCCCTCCCGGGAGCCTCCCACTCGGCAGGGGTGGTGACGGATTTCTGTCCGGTTCTCAGACCGGCGGGGTGAACCGGCCGTCCACCGCGGTCCATCCCCCGTCCACCACCAGTACGGACCCCGTGACGTAGCTCGCGGCGTCCGAGGCCAGGTACACGATGGCGCCCGCGATCTCCTCCGGCTTCGCCCACCGTCCCAGGGCGGGTTTGCCCGCGTACGCCCGGTACCACTCGGGGTGTTGCTGGATCGGCGCCGTGAGGGGGGTTTCCACCGCCCCGGGCGCCACCGCGTTGACCCGCACGCCCCGCGGCCCCAGCTCCGCGGCCAGGGCCCGCACCAGCTGCACCACCCCGGCTTTGGTGGCCGCGTACACACCCTGCCCGGGCTCCACCACCTGCGCCCGGATGGACGCCAGGGCCACGATGCTGCCGCGCCCCTGCTCTGCCATGACCTGTCCCGCGGCCCGCAGCACGTGGAAGGTCCCCTTGAGGTTCACCGTCACCACCCGGTCGAACTCCTCGTCCGCGTACTGCACCACGGGCTTGCGGACGTTGATGCCGGGCGTCACCACCGCCACGTCCACGGAGCCAAAGCGCCTGTGGACCTCCGCCACCAGGGTGCCCGTGGCCGCGGAGTCCGTCACGTCCACCGGGAACGCCTCGGCCACTCCCCCGGCCTCCCGGATGGCGCCCGCGGTGGCGGAAGCCGCCTCCCCCCGCAGGTCCGCGCACACCACCGCGGCTCCGTGGGCGGCCAGGGCCTGCGCCGCGGCTGCCCCGATCCCTGAGCCCGCTCCCACCACCAGGGCCACGCGCCCGTCCAGGCGGAACATACGAGCGTAGTCCAACCCTACACCTCCTCCCCACCGAGGGTGTAGACCAGGGTGGCCGCGTAGATCCGCGCGGCCTGCACGAGCTGCTCCACGTCCACGTACTCGTCCACCTGGTGCGGGACCTCCCGCTTGCCGGGGCCCAGCACCACCACGGGCAGGCCCGCCCAGGCCTGCAGGAAAGTCCCGTCCGTGCAGCCCGGGACGCCCCCGTACCGCGGAGCCTCCCCGGTCACCACCCGGACCGCCCGTTCCACGGCCCGGACTACCGCGGCCTCCCGGGGAGTTTCCGTCCACGGCCGGTCTTCCACGAGGTGGGTACGGGCCTCCACCCCCTCCTCAACGCCCGCAGCCTGCTGCGCCAGCTCCTCCAGGGCCTCCCGCAGGCGCGCGTGGTCTTGCCCCGGGACCGTACGCAGGTCCACGGTGACGTGCGCCTCGCCCGCCATCACGTTGAACTGCGCGTCTCCCTGGGCCGGCGCCCGCAGGGTGGTGGGCGTGATCCACGGGAAGCCCAGCAGCGGGTGGGCCTTGCACCGGAGCTGCTCCGACCGCTGCAGCTCCGCCAGAGCCAGGACGAACCGGGCCGCCGCGGGAAGGGGGTTGGCGCCCGCGTACGGCATGGCGCCGTGTGCCTGCCGGCCCCGGAAGACCGCCAGCACCCGGAGGGCGCCCTTCTGCACCAGGCAGACCTCGTTGTCCTCCGGCTCGCACACCACCGCGCCGTCGAACCCGTCCGCGAGGCCTGCCCGCACGAAGGCCTTCACCCCTTCCATGAGCCCCTCCTCGTCCACCAGGGCCGCCAGCCGCACGCGGCCGCGCAGCCCGCGGACGGTCCGGCGCACCGTGTCCAGGGCCACCACCGCCGCGGCCAGCCCGCCCTTCATGTCGCACGCCCCGCGGCCGTACAGCCTTCCGCCCACCACCTCCCCACCGAAGGGGTCGTACGTCCACGCCCCCCGGTCACCCTCCGTCACCACGTCCGTGTGGCCTTCCAGGATCAGGCCGGGGCCGGGGTTGCCTGTGTCCCAGTCCGCCACCACGTTGGGCCGGCCCGGCGCCACCTCCTGGACGGCCACCTGGAAGCCCCTGCGCTGGAGGTCCTGCGCGAGGAAGGCGGCCACCTGAGCCTCGTTGGCGTGCGGGTCCCCCGGGCGCACCACGCTGGGGATCCGCACCAGCTGTCGGGTGAGCTCCACCACGTCCTCGGCCCGTACCGCCGCTGCCGCTTGGGCCGCTTGTTGGTCGAGGGCAGTCCGCTCCGTCATGACGAAAACACAGACCCGCCGCCCCTTAGGACCGTGTCCCGATCAATCGCCGCGCTCTTGGACCGGTCGCCCCACACGCCGTAGGGAATCCGGTTCCACGGGCAAGGCTCTTTTCCTGCGCTTTGCCCTTTTGCGGCGGTTTGACACCTGCCGGGGCCGACCGTAGAATCGGTACTGCTCCGGGCCCTTAGCTCAGGTGGTCAGAGCGCGGTCCTGATAAGACCGAGGTCCGTGGTTCGAGTCCACGAGGGCCCACCAACCCTTCCCCTCCCGGCGCCGGACTAGGAGCCTCTCCCGGAAAAACCCTCCAGCGGAGAGGGACCGGGGTCCCCCAAAAATCGCACAGCGATTTTTGGGGTGGTCTACCGCCCCACGGTTCCCGTCTGATACGCCCGCAGGAGCAGGGCCGCCACGGTGAGGGAGACCAACACCACAGCCCTGGCTTCCGCCCGGGCCGGCACCCACCCGCGCAGGAATCCCCTGGGCCGCAGCCCGAAGGCCGCCAGCCCCCCCGCGGTGGACAAAAGCCCGTACACCAGGTGGAGGGAGGTGCGGGGCCGGAAGCCCGCCAGGTACAGGGCCACCCCCGAGAGCCCCTGGACCAGCACCAGGGTCCCCGCCACCAGGTACAGGGCCCAAAGCCAGCCGGGAACCCGCCTCCGCGCAAGGTCCGCCACGAAGGCACCCACGAACACCGCGGCGTGCAGGACCACCGCGGCCCACAACAGGGTCCGGTAGGCGTGGACGTCCGTCACCGGGGGTGGATTCGACGGTGTGCCGGCAGAGGACCTGCCGGCACACCAGCCGTCCGGAACACGGATCTTGGCGCCCCGAATACCGTGGAGCGATTCTTGGGCTGGTCCACGCCGCCCGGGAACAAAGAAAGGCGGGGGAGGCACCCTCCCCCGCCGGCAAAGGGAGGTGGGGTTCAGCTCTTCTCTTCCTCTTCCTCCTTCTGCTCCACCACCAAGGCCTCGGTGGTGATGAGCAGACCCGCAATGGACGCGGCGTTCTGCAAGGCAGACCGCACGACCTTGGCGGGGTCCACGATGCCCGCCTGGAACATGTCCTCGTAGCGGCCCGTGAGCACGTTGTAGCCCACGTGGGGGTCCTTCTGCTGGCGCACTTTCTCCACCACGATGGACCCCTCCTGGCCCGCGTTCACCGCCAGCTGCTTGAGGGGTTCCTCCAGTGCCCTGCGGACGATGGCAGCCCCCACGGCTTCGTCGCCCTCCAGCTTGAGGGCGTCCACCGCCTCCTGGGCCCGGACCAGGGCCACCCCGCCGCCGGGCACGATGCCCTCCTCCACCGCGGACCGGGTGGCGGACAGGGCGTCCTCCACCCGGGTCTTCTTGTACTTCATCTCCGTCTCGCTGGCGGCCCCGATGCGGATCACCGCCACCCCGCCCACCAGCTTGCCGAGGCGTTCCTGCAACTTCTCCCGGTCGTAGTCGGAGTCCGTCTCCTCGATCTGCTTGCGGATCTGCTGGATCCGCTTCTCGATCTCCTTGGGGTCCCCGGCCCCGCCCACGATGATGGTCTCCTCCTTGCGGACCCGGACCTGCTTGGCACGGCCCAGCTGGGAGATGTCGGTGTTCTCCAGCTTCAGGCCCAGCTCCTCGCTGATCACGGTGCCGCCCGTGAGGATGGCGATGTCCTGGAGGATGGCCTTACGCCGCTCCCCGAAGGCGGGGGCCTTCACCGCGCAGACGCTGAGGGTACCCCGGAGCTTGTTGACTACCAAGGTGGCCAGGGCCTCGCCCTCCACGTCCTCCGCGATCACCAGCAGGGGCTTGCCCGTCTGCACGGTCCGCTCCAGGACAGGCAGCAGGTCGCGCACGGAGGAGATCTTGCGGTCTGTGATCAGGAGGTAGGGCTCCTCCAGCACCGCCTCCATCTTCTCGGGGTCGGTGACGAAGTAGGGGGAGATGTAGCCCTTGTCGAACTGCATCCCCTCCACGATCTCCACCGTGGTCTCGATGCCCTTGCTCTCCTCCACGGTGATGACCCCGTCCTTGCCCACCTTGTCCATGGCGTCGGCGATGATCTTCCCGATGGCCGGGTCGTTGGCGGAGATGGTGGCCACCTGCTCGATGGCCTCCTTGGTCTCCACGGGCTTCGCGGCCTTGCGGAGGTGTTCCACCACCGCCTCCACGGCCTTGTCGATTCCCCGCTTGAGGGCCATGGGGTTGGCGCCCGCGGCCACGTTCTTCAGGCCCTCCCGGATGATGGCCTGGGCCAGGATGGTGGCGGTGGTGGTGCCGTCCCCGGCCACGTCACTGGTCTTGGTGGCCACCTCCCGGACCAGCTGGGCGCCCGCGTTCTCGAAGGGGTCGTCCAGCTCGATCTCCTTGGCCACCGTGACCCCGTCGTGGGTGATGGTGGGCGAGCCGAACTTCTTCTCCAGCACCACGTTGCGGCCCTTGGGGCCGAGGGTGATCTTGACCGCGTCCGCCAGCTTGTTCACGCCGCGCTCCAGGGCACGGCGGGCCTCCTCGTCGAAACGCAGCTCCTTGGGCATGGGCGATCCCTCCTCCTCAGGCCTTCGCGGCGGCGGGTTCCCGCTCCACGATGGCCAGGATGTCGCTCTGCCGCAGGATCAGGTACTCCTCGTCCCCGATCTTGACCTCGGTGCCCGCGTACTTGGCGAACAGCACGCGGTCACCCACCTTCACGTCCATGGGTAGCCGCCTGCCGTCCTCCGTCAGGGCTCCGGGCCCCACCGCCAGGACCTCCCCGTGCTGGGGCTTCTCCTTCGCCACGTCGGGCAGGACGATCCCGCCCTTGGTGCGCTCCTCCTCCTCCAGGGGCTTGACGACCACACGGTCACCCAGGGGCTTCAGGTTCATGGCCACCTTCCCTCCTTGGCGTTGGGATTTTTGAAACCGGAGTTAGCACTCGTGGACGGAGAGTGCTAATCCAGCCCCTATGGTAGGCCGGCCGGCCTCCCTCCGCAAGCCCCGTTGACGGACGTGCCTGCCAGGCGACAAAATATCATCAGATCATTACATGTGAATTTCAATGGCCACCGTCCTGCAGACCAGCGCGACCGCTCTGAGCCTCAAGGCCAAGCTGTTCCGGGGGCTCGCGGACCCCTCGCGCCTGGGGATCCTGGAAGCGCTGCGAGGTGGACCCCGGACCGTGGGGGAACTCGTGCGGGCCACGGGCCTCACCCAGCCCAACGTGTCCAACCACCTCCGGTGCCTCTGGGACTGTGGGTTGGTCCAGCGGGAGCGCCGGGGGAGGTTCGTCCGCTACCGCCTCAGCGACCCCAGGGTGGAGTCCCTCCTGGGTGTGGCGGACCAGGTCCTCGGGGAGGTGGCCCGCGGCCTGTACGCGTGCACCCGGTACCCACCGTGAGCGTCTCGCACGGCCAGGCGGAGTTCGAAATCCTCGGGATGGACTGCGCGGACTGCGCCCGACACGTGCAGCGCGCCCTCCAAGCTGTCCCGGGCGTGGCCCACGCCGAGGTGTCCTTTTCCTCCGGCCGCGCGGTGGTACGGTACGACCCCGGCCGGACGGACACCGGGGCCCTGCACGAAGCCGTCCGCCGGGCCGGGTACCGCGTGGCTGCTCGCCCACAGCAGGAAGCCACTGCGTACGGCCTCGCGCTGGTGCGGCTGCTGGCTGCGGTGTTCGGCTTGGTCCTCCTGGTGGTGGTGGTGGGCGAGCGGGCGGGGTTCTTCCAAGACTTGACCCGTCGCGTTCCGCCCCCGGTGTGGCTGGCGGTGGTGGTGGCGGGGGGCTGGCCGGTCTTCGCCAAGGTGGCCGCGGCGGCTCTGCGGGGCCAGGTACTGGCCCACACCCTCATGACCCTGGGCGTGCTGGCGGCGCTGGCGGTGGGGGAGTGGGCCGCAGCGACGGTGGTGGTGTTCTTCTTACGGGTGGGGGACTTCGTGGAACGCTTCACCGCGGAGCGCGCCCGGCAGGCCATCGCGCACCTGGCCCGCCTGAGCCCCCGGACGGCCCGGGTAGAACGGGGCGGCGCGGAAGTGGTGGTGCCCGCGAGCGCGGTGCAGGTGGGCGAGGTGGTGGTGGTGCGGCCGGGCGAGTCGGTGCCCGTGGACGGGGAAGTGCTGGAGGGCAGTGCCGTGGTGGACCAGGCGGCCGTCACGGGCGAACCCATGCCCGTGGAGGTAGGGCCCGGCGGCTCGGTGTTCTCGGCCTCCGTGGTGCGGGCGGGCTACCTCCGGGTGCGGGCCACCGCGGTGGGCCCTGAGAGCACCTTCGGCCGCGTGGTGCGCCTGGTGGAGGAAGCGGAACGCAACCCGGCGCCCGTCCAGCGGGCCGCGGACCGCTTCTCCGCCTGGTACCTGCCCGTGGTGGCCGCGGTGGCGGCCCTCACCGTCTTCCTGCGCCGGGACCCCCTGGCCGCGGCCGCGGTGTTGGTGGTGGCGTGTTCGTGCTCCTTCGCCCTGGCGACTCCCGTGGCCGTCCTGGCCAGCCTGGGGGCTGCAGCCCGTAGGGGCATCCTGGTCAAGGGCGGTCGCTTCCTGGAGGCTCTGGCCCGGGCGGACGTGGTGCTGGTGGACAAGACCGGGACCCTCACCCTGGGCCGTCCGGAGGTCACGGACGTGGTCGCCCTGGAGGGCACCCCTGACGAGGTCCTGTCCCTGGCCGCGGCGGCGGAGCGGTATTCTGAGCACCCCCTGGGGGAAGCCGTCCGGCGTGCCGCGGAGGTGCGCGGGCTACAGGTTCCGCCGCCCGAGCGGTTCGAGGTCCTCCCCGGTGTGGGGGTGCGGGCCTGGGTCGCGGGCAGGGAGGTGGTGGTGGCCCGGCCCCAGGACGTCCCCGGGGACACGGAGGAGCCCGTGCACCGGTTGGAGCAGGAAGGGAAGACGGTGGTGGCGGTGGCCGTGGAAGGGCGCCGCGTGGGCCTCGTGGCCGTGGCGGACCGGCCAAGACCACAGGTCCGCGAGGCCCTGCGGGCGTTGCAGAGGCTCGGGGTCCGGCGCGTGGAACTCCTCACGGGCGACAGCGAGGCCGCGGCCAGGCCCTTAGCCGCGGAGCTGGGGATTCCGTGGCGGGCGCGGCTTCTCCCCCAGGACAAGATCGAGGTCGTCCGCGACTACCAGCGGAAGGGGCACACGGTGGTGATGGTGGGCGACGGCATCAACGACGCTCCTGCCCTGGCCCAGGCCCACGTCGGGGTGGCCATGGGCTCCGCGGGCACCGCGGTGGCGGTGGAGGCGGCGCACGTGGTCCTCCTTCGGGAGGACTGGCGTCTTGTGCCCGCCCTCTTCCGGCTCGCACGCCAGGCCACGCGGACCGTGTGGCTGAACCTGGCCTTCACCGCGGCCTACAACGTGCTCGGCCTCACCCTGGCCGCCTCGGGCCTGCTGCCCCTGACCCTGGCCGCGGCGGCGCAGTCCCTGCCCGACCTGGTGATCCTGGGGAACTCCTCCCGCCTGCTCCGCGCCCTCTAGGAGCGTGTCCCGGAAAAACCCTCCAGCGGAGAGGGACCGGGGTCCCCAAAAATCGCGCAGCGATTTTTGGGGTGGTCTAGACCGAACCCAAAAACCGCCGCGCCATTTTTTGGGGGGCCCTGGTCCCATCCCGCGGGAGAGGCTCCTATGCCGCCCCGTCCCAGGGCAGGTCCGCCCACGCCCCCAGGTCCAGCCCCGCTCGCTCCCCCCGCGCCAGACGGAAGGCACCCACGCAGGCGATCATGGCCGCGTTGTCCGTGCACAGCCACGGCGGGGGCAGCCACAGGGGCACACCCAGCCGCTCCGCCTCGCGGCCCAGCCGTTCCCGCAAGGCCCGGTTGGCCGCCACCCCGCCGCCCAGCAACAGGCACGCGGGCCGGAAGTGCTCCGCGGCCCGCACCGTCCTCCGCACCAAGTGGGAGACCACGGCGTGCTGGAAAGCCGCGGCCAGGTCCGCGGGCTCGGGAGGCGGGGTCTGGTGCAGGGCCCGCAGCAGGGCGGTCTTGAGCCCGCTGAAGCTGAAGTCGTAGCCCTCCTCAGAGGCCAGGGGCTCGGGCATGGGGACCCGGAAGGGGTCTGCTCCTTGGCTCAGACGGTCGATCTCCGGCCCCCCGGGGTAACCCAGCCCCATGGCCCGGGCAGCCTTGTCGAACGCTTCGCCCGCGGCGTCGTCCCGGGTCCTGCCCAGCACGCGGTAGCGCCCGTACTCGGGGATCCACAGGAGGTCCGTGTGGGCGCCTGAGACCACCAGGGCCAGGGCTGGGAGGGGGAAGGGCCCGTGGACGAGGACGTTGGCGTAGATGTGGCCTTCCAGGTGGTTCACCCCCACCAGGGGCTTCCCCGAGGCCAGGCTCAAGCCTTTGGCGAAGGCCACGCCCACGCTGAGGGCTCCCACGAGGCCCGGCCCGCAGGTCACCGCCACGCCGCCGAGGTCCGCCACCTCCAGACCCGCCCCTTCCAGGGCCTCGTCCACCACCGCCGCGAGCCGCTCGATGTGCCGGCGGGAGGCCAGCTCCGGCACCACCCCACCGTAGCGGTGGTGCAAGTCCGCCTGGGACGCCACCACGTGAGAGCGCACCTCGGTCCCGCACACCACCGCGGCTGCGGTTTCGTCGCAGGACGTCTCGATGCCCAGCACGGGACGGTCCAGCATCTCTCCCTCCCGGAAGCGTCCGGCCACGGGTTCACTTCGGCAGGGCCGCCTTCAGGGCCTCAAAGGTGGAACGGAAAGGCTCTTCCCAGATGTTCCCGGTCCACATGATGAGGGCGTCTTCCCCGTTGTCGCTGTAGTAGCGGGGCCGCACGTGGACCTCCCGGAAGCCGTACTTGCGGTACAGGGCTTGGGCCGCGTGGTTGGACCGCCGCACCTCCAGGGTGACCCAGCGGGCGCCCCGCGCCCGGGCTTCCTCGATGAGGGCCGCCAAAAGGCGCTCCCCGATCTTCTTGCGCCGCTGCTTGGGCTCCACCGCGATGGTGGTGATGTGGGCCTCCTCCAGGATCACCCACATCCCCGCGTAGCCCACCACCACCCCGTTCTGACGGGCCACCAGGTAGCAGGCGCTGCGGTTCTCCGCCAGCTCCCGCCGGTACGCGTCCCGGGGCCACGGGGTGGAGAAGCACTGCCGCTCGATCTCCAGCACCCGCGGGATGTCCTCCACCCGCATGGGTTCGATGTGCACGGAAGCCAAAGCCCTCACGTCCGCCTCGCCTCCCGGAAGGCCGGGGTCCGCCCGTACCGGGGCTGGATCTGCGTGAGCTGCTGGGCACCACCTGCCAGCAGACGCTGCCTTCCCAACCAAGCCACCGTCCCCGCCCTTGGACTCCACAGGACCGGCGACGCCACCTGGGCGCGGGGCAGGGCAGCGGTGAAGACTTCCGCCCACTGCTTCAAGCCGTCGCCTGCCAGCACACAACGCGCCCCGTCCCCCTCCGCTTCCCGGAAGACCTGGGCCACCACCTCCGGAGGTCCCACCACGTCCTCCACCACCCGGACCAGGCCCCCTTCGTGCCGGACGAACACGGCTCCCGCGACCTCCCCGCGCTTGGCGTCCACCACCACCCCGACCGCGGGCGCTTCCACCGCCCCCGCCAGCGCCTCCAGGGTGGGCACCCCGCAGGCCGGCAGATGCCTGGCCCTAGCCCAGCCCACCGCGGTGGCGATCCCCACCCGCAGCCCGGTGAAGGACCCGGGACCCGTGGAGACCGCCACGCCCTCCACCGCCTCCGGGCTCAAGCCCAAGTCCTCCAGCAAGCCCTGCACCGCAGGCGCCAACCACTCCAGGGCGTGCAGGGGGCGCCGCACCGTGCGCTCCCCCACCAGCCCCGTGGGGTCCACCAGGGCCACGCTGGCCACGTCGGTGGCGGTCTCAATCCCCAGCACCCGCACGCGTGACCTCCTCCTCCCACCGGCGCAGGAGTGCGGCGCTCCTAGGACCCGTGGCCTGCGCCTGCAACGCCCGCGGCTGCTCCCCGCTTCCCTGCAAGCGGACCCACAGGCAGTCCCGGGGAAGCTGGCCCGGGGCGCGGTCTGCCCACTCCACCACCACGGCTCCGCCCGCGTCCACTAGCTCACGGAAGCCGATGGCCTCCAGCTCCTCCTCCTGGATGCGGAACAGGTCCACGTGGTACAGCCGTAGCCTGCCCTGGTACTCCCGCACCAGGGTGAAGGTGGGGCTGGCTACGTAGCCCCGCACCCCCAGCCCCCTGGCTACACCCTGGACGAAGGTGGTCTTGCCGGCTCCCAACTCCCCCACCAAGCCCACCACGTCTCCGGGCCGCAACACCCGGCCCAGGGCGGCGCCCAGCTGCCGCGTCTCGCCTTCGCCGGTGCTGGTCCACAAGCAGGAGGCCGTTTGGAAGGCGGTCATGCTTCCCGTCGGACCCGCAGGCGCAGGCCCTCCACGGCGACCACCCGCACCCGCTCGCCGGCCCGCACCGGCTCCGCCGCCTCCGCGGTCCAGTCCTCCCCCGCCACCAGCACCGTGCCCTGGGGGTCCAGGTCGGTCTTCGCCACCCCCACCCGCCCCACCAGCGCTTCCCGGCCCGAGACCGGTCTGCGGCGCTGCGCCCGCACCCCCGCGCCCAGGGCGAGCAGGAAGAACGCGCCGGTGGCCAGGCCCAGGCCCACCACCAAGGGCACGGAAGCCCGCAGGTACGGTTCCTGGTTGCTGGTGAGGAGGATGCCCCCGAGGATGAAGGCCACAATCCCGCCGACCCCCAGCACCCCGAAACCCGGCACGAACAGCTCCGCCATCAGGAGGGCGACCCCTAATGCCATGAGGGCCAGCCCCGCGTAGTTCACCTGCAGGATGGCGAAGGAGGCCAAGGCCAGAATGAGGGCGATGGCCCCCACCACACCGGGCAGGACCGCTCCCGGGTTGTTGAGCTCGAACAGGATGCCGTAGATGGCCACGGTCATGAGGATGAGCCCCACGTTGGGCTCCGCCAGCAGGTCGAGGAACCGCTCCCGCAGGTCCATGCCCAGGTCTACCACCCGCGCGCCCCGCGTGCGCAGGACCCGGTTCACCCCCAGCACTTCCACCGTCCGGCCGTCCACGCGGCTCAACAGCTCGTGCACGTCCGCGGCCAGCAGGTCCACCACGTCCATCCTGACGGCCTCTTCGCTGGGCAGGGCCGCGGCCTGGCGCACCGCCCGCTCGCCCCACTCCGCGTTCCGGCCCCGCCGCTTCGCCAAGGTCCGGATCTTGGCCACCGCGTCCTCCGTGGCCTTGCGGAGCATGGTCCGCTGGCTCTCCGTCTCCTGCTCCCCGCCGCCCACGGACACAGGGGTGGCCGCCCCCAGGTTGGTGGTGGGCGCCATGGCCGCCACGTGCGCCGCGTACACCACGAACACCCCCGCGGACGCGGCCCGCGCGCCCGGGGGAGCGACATACACGATCACGGGGACCGGGGACCCCAGGATGGCCTTGGTGATGTCGTCCGTGGACTTCAGCAGGCCTCCGGGGGTGTCCAGCTCCACCACCAAGGCCACAGCTCCCGCGGCGTGAGCTTCCCGGATCCCCCGGCTGATGTACATGGCGGAGGCGGGGGAGATGACCCCCTCCACCCGGATCCGGTACACCACCGGGACCTGGGGCGCCGCCAGACCGACGCCGTACCCCAGGACCAAGAGCAGGAAGAGAAGTGCCCGGTAGACCACCACGCCCTCCACCCCTACGGTACCCCACCTCCCCGGCGCGGGAAAGACGCCTTCAAACCTGGCGCTGTCGGCGGTACAGGGCCTCTACCTCGGCCAGGGTGCTGGCCTCCTGAGGGGCCTTGTCCGCACGGACCCGCAGGATACGGGGAAACCGGAGGGCGTAGCCGGAGTCGTGCCGGTCGCTGCGGGTGACGGCGTCGAAGGCCACTTCCAGGACCACTTTCGGCTCCACCACCTTGAACCGCCCCAGGTCTCGCACGGTGTGCTGGAGGAAGAATTCCGTGAGCTGGACGATCTCGAGGTCCTCCAGGCCGGAGTAGGCCTTGCCCACCACCCGCAGGCGGTCTCCGTCCCACACCGCGAAGGTGTAGTCGCTGAGGACCCCTGCGCGTTTCCCGTGCCCGTACTCCGCGCCCACCACCACCACGTCCAGGGTGGCGAAGGGCTCCTTCCACTTCAGCCACAGCCCGCCCCGGCGCCCGGGTCGGTAGGGCGCCTCCAGGCGCTTCACCACCAGCCCCTCGTGGCCGCGGTCTCGCGCGGCCCGGAAGCACTCCCGGAGGGCCTCGGGGTCCCGCACCCGCCGGGCCGTGGCCAGCCGCACGGGTCCCGAAAAGCGCAGACGCTCCAGCCGGCTCCGACGCTCCGCCAAGGGGAGGTCCAGCAAGTCGTCTTCTCCCAGCTTCAGGAGGTCGAACACGAACAGCACCACGGGAATTTCTCCCGCCACCGCCCAGGGGTCCAGGCGCCGCAGGCGCTGCTGGAGGCGGTGGAAGGGCGCCGGACCCTGCCCACGCCAGGCCACGATCTCTCCGTCCACGATGTACGCGGGGCTCAGGCCCTCCAAGGCTTCCCGGAGCTCCGGGAAGCTGTCCGTGATCTCGTCCAGGGTGCGCGAGTACAGGGCCAGGCGGTCTCCCTCGCGGTGGACCTGGACCCGCACCCCGTCGTACTTGTCCTCCGCCAGGACTTCCCCCGCGCCCGCGAAGGGCTCGCCGGGTTCCATCAAGGTGCCCGCCAGCATGAACCGGAACGGGTGGAAGTACCGCAGGGACGCGGTGTGCAGCTGTCCACGCCGCGCCAGGCAGGCCACCTGCCCCAGGTCCGACTGCAACAAATCCGCTCGGCGCACCGCCGCCGGGGAAACCCCGAAGGCCTCCGCCACCGCCTCCTGCAGCAGCCCCTCCTTGAGCCCGATGCGCAAATCCCCGGTGAGCACCCGCACCAGGTACTTGGCCTCCATGGGCTGGGCCTGCTCCAGCAGAGCCCGCAGGGCCGCCGCCCGGGCGCTGGACGCGCCCTTCCCGCGGACCGCGGCCGCGCGCCGCAACCACCCGTGGGCACCCTCCAGGGTCAGGGGCTGGCGGAACAGCGGCACGGTGCGCCGCCGCGCCACCAGCTCCGCGGCCACGTCTCCGAGGTCTCCCCAGCGCAAGTACAGGCCCGACACCTCGCGGTCGGTGGCTCCCGAAAGCTCCTGCAGCACCCCCACGATGGTGGACCAACCCATCTGGAGCTTGTCCGCCTCCCCCGCGGGCAGGACCCTCCCCGTGAGGTACGTACACGCCACCGCGAGGGCCTCTTCCGGAAGCTGGCGCAGGTACCGCGCCAGCAACTGGACCTTCTCCCGTTTGGAGGACGTGCGCGCCACGGCGTCCAGGGTGGCAGCGAACTCGGCCCAGCGCGCCAAAAGCCTCACCTCCCAGACCACCCCAAAAATCGCTGCGCGATTTTTGGGGACCCCGGTCCCTCTCCGCTGCAGGGGGTTTACCCGGGACACGGTCTAGCGGCGCTTCCCAGGGTAGACAGGGCGGAGCCCTCGCCGCAACGGGCACGTCCGGCAGATTCGACCGTTCGGGGGATTGACAACCTGTCCCCGGGGCGGTATGGTGCGGCTACAAAAACCGAAGCGCGCACCGTTCGAAAGGGCAAACCCGCGGTAACGCGGGGGCGCAAAGCCAACGGGACCTGCGAGGAGCAGGTCGGCCGGGTTGCCGAAAACGGTGGTTTCGTTTTTGGGCCCGTTCGCGGTGCGCACGGGCCTTCTCTTTTGGCAGAGGGCGCCGGGCGGGGAAGCGCGCGCGTGCGGACCCTTACCCCCCGAGGTCCGCGCGGCGCGCTTCCACCCGGCGCGGCCTTCCACACCGCCGACTGTCCGGACGGTTCCCCGACTTACCGCGGCTCTCCCCAGGCCCCGGCCCCGAGTCCCCGCGCAGGGATCAGGGAAGGCGGGTGCCCGCCACCGGCCGGGGCGGACTGACCTGCGGCGCCAGGCAGGCTGTGGGGAGCTGTTCTTCCTGGAGGCGGTCCGGCCGGCGAAGGAGGCTGTGCACGTACCGGGAACCCGAGGCTTCCACCAGGGCGGTCAGCACCAACCGCCGGACCACCTCGAAGTCCGCGCCCCACGACTCCGACACCGTCCGCACGGTCTCCAGCAGAGAGCGCAGCGCCGCGGGAAGGCTTTCCGCCACCGCGCCCGCGGCCTCCGCGGTACGGTGGTCCGTACGCACCAGCAGGGCGCCCCTCCCTCGGTACAGGCTGGCCACCGCCTCCAACGCCCACCGTTCGTCCCCGCCCAGCAAGACCCACCGGGGACGCAGGAAGTCCCTCACCGCCTGGCCCCGCCGTAAGAGAAGCGGGTTGGTGACCACCCCGAAGGGGAAGCTGGCGCCCCGCAGGTTTCGGATCCTGCCCCGCAGCCACTCCGCGGTTCCTGGGGGTCCGGGATTTTGCAGGACCAGGACGCTCCCCGCCCGGGCTCGGGCGAGGAGGGCAGAAAGGGGCGGTGCCTGGGGGTCGCAGGCGACGCAGAAGAGGGCGGGTTCCGTGGTGGGGGGGTCGTCCACCACCTGGAGCCACCCGCAGCCCAGGGCTTCCCGGAACAAGGGCTCCAGCCCGGGTTCGAAGAAGGGAAGCCGGCCCTGCCGGAGTGCTGCCCTCCGGGACGGGTCCCACTCCACCGCCACCACGGGACGCAGAGGGCCCGCAAGGCAGCTGGCTACCACCAAGCCCGTAGCCTGGAGCCCGACCACCACCACCGCACGGTCCTCGGACACCACACACCTCCGCGGTGTCGGTAAGCAACTTCCGTGCCGCCACCTGCGGCAGCGCCTTGCGGAAGCCCGGGGACGGCTACACCGCCCCAAAAATCGCTCCGCGATTTTTGGGACCCCGGTCTCTCTCCCTTGGAAGGGGTTTTTCCTGGACACGCTCCTAGGCCCTCTGCCAGACCACCCGGCCGGCTACCAGGGTCATGGCCGCCTGGCCCTCCAGCAGGACGCACAGGTCCGCCCGCAGACCCGGCCGGACTTCCCCACGGTCGGACAGGCCCGCAAGGCGCGCCGGGGTGGTGCTGGCCATGCGCACCGCATCCCGCAGGGGGACCCCCCAACGGACCGCGTTGGCCACCGCGTGGTCCATGCGCAGCACGCTGCCGGCGAGGGTCCCGTCCGCTAGGCGCGGCGGGCCCGGGGGCTCCGCGGTGATCTCCCGGGAGCCCAAACGGTACCGGCCGGCCGGGGCGCCCAGGGCGGACACCGCGTCGGTCACGAGGCTGATCCGCTCCGGCCCAAGCAGCCGGTAGGCGAGGCAAAAGGCTGCGGGGTGCACGTGGAACCCGTCCGCCACCAGTCCGCAGGCCCAGTCCCCTTCCTCCAAGGCTGCGCCCACCACTCCCGGCTCCCGGTGGTGGAAGCCCCTCATGGCGTTGAACAGGTGGGTCACCATCCGGGCGCCGGCGGAGAAAGCTTCCCGAGCCTGAGCGTAGGTGGCGTCGGTGTGGCCCAAGGAGGCCACCACCCCCTGGCCTGCCAGCCACCGGACCAGCTCCACCCCGCCGGGCTGCTCGGGTGCCAAGGTGACCAACCGCACGGACCTTCCCAGCTCCACCACCAGCTGCCGCAGCTGCGGATCCTCGGGAGAGAGCATCCACCGCGGGTCGTGGGCGCCGGCGCGGGCGGGGTTCAGGGCGGGGCCCTCCAGGTGAATCCCCACCGGCTGTGCCCCGTCTGGGGAGGACTCCATCACCACCCGGGCGGCCTCCTTGACCGCATCCAAGGGAGCGGTGACGAGGGTGGGGAGGAAGCTGGTGGTGCCCGTGGAGGCCAGGAAGGCTCGGGCTCTGGCGAACTGCTCGGGCGTGCAGGTGAGGAAATCCGCCCCGGCGGCGCCGTTTACCTGCAGGTCCACGAACCCGGGCACCAGAATCCCCTCTGGGAACCGGTGGTCCGCACCGCGGGGCTGCCCCTGGCCGACCTCCGCGATCCTGCCGTCCTCCACCAGGACGTACCCGGGCACCAGGTCCCGGTCCGGGGCTACCACCACGCCCGCGGTCACGAGCAACCTCGCCCGGTTCACCACGTGATCACGTGGAACCCCACGGTCTGGAACCGGCTCATGGCCTCCAGCACCTCGTTCACCCTGGCCAGCTTCACCGTAGCACCCACCAGGCGGGCGGGGGACAGCTTTCCCGAAGCCACGAGAGCCACGAGCCCGGGAAAGGCCCAGGAAGGGCACCCTGCGCTCCCAAGGAAGCTCACCTCCAGCAACACCATCCGGTCCACGGGGAGGGGCACCGTCCCCTGTTCCTCGTGGCCCGTGAGCCCCACCTGCACCACCCGCCCCCCGCGGCGCACACACCGCACCGCCTGCTGGATCGTCTGGCCCGCGCCCACCGCTTCCACCACCACGTGGGGGCCCTGGCCGTCCGTCAGCTCCCGGACCCGGCGCACCGGGTCGTGGGAGGAAGCGTCCACCGCGGCCACCGCACCTTCCCGCAGGGCCAGCTGCAGCTGTCTTTCCCGCACGTCCACCGCCACCACCTGCGCCCCCGCCGCGGCGGCCACCTGCACCGCGGACAGGCCCACCCCTCCCAGCCCGAAGACCGCCACCCACTCACCGGGGCGCACGCCCGCCCGGTTGACCACCGCGTGGTAGGCGGTGGTGAACCGGCACCCGAGGCTGGCGGCACTCACGAAGTCCACCTGCTCCGGCAACCGTACTAGGTTCGCGTCCGCCTCCGGCACCCGAACCCGGCGGGCGAAGGCCCCGTCCAGGTCCACGCCCAACACGCCCCCCTGGGGGCACAGGTTGGACCTGCCGCTCCTGCAGAACGCACACCGGCCGCACGCGACGCGGAAGGAGGCCGTGACCCGATCTCCGGGCCGGAACTGTCCCACCGCCTCGCCCACGGTCTCCACCACCCCCGCGAACTCGTGGCCCAGGACCAGGGGCAGCTTCGGCCGCACCCCCACCCAGCCCCAGTCGCCCTGCCACACGTGCCAGTCGCTGCGGCACACCCCACACGCCTCCACCCGCACCACCGCGTCGTGGGGCCCGCAGGCGGGCTCCGGGACTTCCCGGATCTCCAGGGGCTCCTTGAACTGCACCAGCACCGCCGCCTCCACCGGCCACCTCCCACGCGTCCCCGCTTCCTCTTCCTCCAATCTCGAGGAGTCCTCTCGCTTCAGGCCAGGGCGAAGCGCACCGCCTCGCCCGGCCGCCTCTGGGCCAAGGTTGCCAGGTCCTGTTCCACCACCACCGCCAGCACCGGGTAGCCTCCCGCGGTAGGGCCGTCCCGCATCAGCACGATGGGCTGGCCTGAGGGCGGCACCTGCACCGCGCCCACCACCATGCCCTCGGAAACGATCTCACCCGGCCCCGCGTGCGGGACTCTGGGCCCTTCGAGGCGGTACCCGGAGCGGTCGCTGCGCGCGCTGACCCTGTACTCCGCCCGGAGGAGTTGGTCCAGGGCACCCTCCGCAAACAGGTGCGGGTGGGGTCCGGGCAAAACCCGCACCACTTCGCGCATCCCGGCTTTCACCGGGACCCTCACCCCTGAGGCTCCGGCTGCGCGGCGGACCACGTCTCCCCGGCCCAGGGGTCTTCCCCCGAGACCCGAGGGCACGTGGGTGGAGCGGCTTCCAAGGACTTCCGGTGCGTCCACACCGCCTGCCACCGCCAGGTATCCCCAAGTCCCCCAACGCGGCGCACGGAAGCGCAGCACCTGGCCCCTGCGCAGCCGGACGGGCTGGCCTAAGGCCACCGGGGAACCGTCCACCTCCGGCGCGAAGTCCGCCCCCGCCACCGCCACCTCCACGTCCGCCAGGGCTTCCAGGGTGGGAGCGGGCCAGGTGAACTCCAAGGCCGCGCAGTCCGGGGGGTTCCCCACGGCGCCGTTGGCGGTCTGGAGGGCCTCCGGGTCCATGGCACCGGACGGCGGCACCCCGAACCTCCGGTAGCCCCACCGTCCCAGGTCCTGGACGGTACACAAAAGCCCCCCGTCCAAGACCACCAGGACCGGCCGTCCTCCCAGCTGCGGCGGACTCTCCCGGGGCGCCGGCCAGCTGGTCTCCCTCACCGGCACGAACCGCACCCGGTCTCCCACCTGGAACCGCGCGGGCGGGTCCTGCGCGGGGTCGAAGGGCTGGAGCGGCGTGCGGCCGAGGATGCGCCAGCCGCCGGCGGTGGCGGAAGGGTAGATGCCCGTCTGGCAGCCTGCCACAGCCACAGAACCCGCGGGCACTCGAGGCCTGGGCTGCGGGAGGCGGGGCGCTGCGATGCGGTCGGGTACTTTTCCCATGTACGCAAAACCCGGGGAAAATCCCAGCATGTACACCAGGTACTCGGTCCCCGAGTGCAGGCGCACCACCTCCTCCTCCGGCAGGTCCGCCCACCGCGCCACCTCCGGCAGGTCGGGCCCGAAGGCTCCGCCGTAGACCACGGGGACCTCGTGCAACCTGCCCGCAGGCGCCTGTGCCGTAAGGTCGGGCGCCTCTCGCAGCGCCCGGGCCAGGGCTTCTCCGGTCACCTGCTGAGGGTCGTACACCACCAGCAGGGAGGCGTACGCGGGCACCGTCTCCACGACCCCTCCCAGCTGTCGGGCCCACCGGTCCAGCTGCAGGACCCGCGCCAGGAGAGCCGGGTCCACCGCATCCCCCACTCGGACCAGGAGGGCGCGGGTGCCGAAGGGCAGGACTTCCACTCCTACACCCCGTCTCCGCGGTACACGCGGGGGAGCCGCGGCCCCACGCGGGTCACGATCTCGTACGGGATGGTGCCGCACAGGCCCGCCAGCTCCTCCGCGGGGACCTGGGGTCCCACCAGCTCCACCTCCTCTCCCTCCCGTACCTCCAGCTCCCCCACGTCCAGCATGAGGAAGTCCATGCACACCGCTCCCGCGTAGCGCACCCGCCGGCCCCGAATGGTGGCGAACCCACGGTTGGAAAGCCCGCGAGGAAGCCCGTCCGCGTAGCCCACGGGGACGGTGACGATGGTGGTGGGTCCCTGGGTGCGGTAGCTGGCCCCGTAGCTCACGGGGGTGTCCCCAGGGACCCGCCGCACCTGCACCGCCTGCGCCACCACTCGCATGGCACGCCGCAGCTCGGGGGTCGGCACCCCAGGCGGAAGGCCGTACAGGGCGATGCCCACCCTCACCAGGTCCAGGTGGCTCTCGGGCACCGCGAAGGTGGCCGCGCTGTTGGCTGCGTGCAGGAAGGGCGCGTGGTGGCCCCGGGCGCGAAGGGCGGCCACCGTGGAGAGGAACCGCTGCAGCTGCTCCTCCGTGAAAGCCCGGTTGCTGTCCGCGCACGCGAAGTGCGTGTACACCCCCTCCAGGTGCAGCCCGGGGGTGTTTGCGATGCGGTCCGCCACCTCCGCCGCCTCCTCGGGGGGAAAGCCCACCCGGGTCATCCCCGTGTCCACCTTGAGGTGTACTGCAACCCCCACGGGACTGCGGCTGCTGGCCTCCACCGCAGCCTGCAGGCTGGCCTTAGAGAACACCGTGAAGGACACCCGCTGCGCGGCTCCCTGCACCACCAGCTCCGCAGGGCTGTACCCGAACACCAGCAAAGGCGCCTCCACTCCCGCGGCCCGCAGGGCCAAGGCCTCCTCGGGCCGGGCCACCCCCAGCCAGCTGGCGCCCGCCTCCAGGGCTGCCCGGGCCACGGGAACCGCGCCGTGGCCGTAGGCGTCCGCCTTCACCACCGCCAGCAGCTGCGTGGACCGCCGCAGTACGCCCAGGGTGGTGCGGACGTTGTACCGCACCGCGTCCAGGTCCACCTCAACCCAGGCTTGCCGCATGCAGGTAGGAAAACGGCTCCTTGGCCCGCCCGGTGCGCACCTGTTGCATGGCTTGCGGGATGCGTTCGGCCACGTCGTGGGCGAGGATCCCCCGGTCCCCGACCTCCTCCGCCAGCAGGTCCGCGGCCAGGCCGTGGAGGTACGCGGCCACCCACGCGGCGTCGAAGGGCAGTAGCCCCTGCGCGAGGAAGGCCGCCACCGCGCCCGTGAGCACGTCCCCCATCCCTCCCGACGCCATCCCGGGGTTGCCCGTGGGGTTGACCACCAGCCGGCCCTCCGGAGAGGCCACCAGGGTTCTGGCGCCCTTGAGCAAGGTGACCGCGCCCACGAGCCGCGCCGTGGAACGCGCCACCTCCAACCGGCCCCGCTGTACCTCCGCGGTGGAGATGCCTAGGAGGCGGGCCAGCTCTCCCGGGTGTGGGGTGATCACCACCGGAGCCCGGGCGGCGCGCAGGAGGCCGTGCTGCCCGCGCAGGACGTTGAGGGCGTCTGCGTCTAGGACCAGGGGCCGGTCGCAGCGTTCCACCAAGGCCTTGACCACCGCCGCCACCCCTTCGGAGGTGCCGAGCCCGGGCCCCACCGCCAACACGTCCGCGTCCTGGGCAAACTCCATCAGGGGCTCCAGGGCGGAGGCGTCCAGGAAGCCGTCTCTGTCCGGCAGGGCGGCGGGCATGAACTCCAGGGCCGAGGCGGCGGCGGCGGGGAAGACGCAGGCCGGCACCAACAACCGCACCAGTCCTGCCCCGGACCGCAGGGCACCCAAGGCCGCCAGCTTCGGAGCCCCGGGGAAGCGTGCGGAGCCCGCCACCACCAGCACCCGTCCGTAGGTGCCCTTGTGGGTCTCGGGCGCGCGCGGCGGCAGTAGCCTGCCCACCTGCGCCGCGGTGGCCACCTCCGTGGTCAAGGCCGCGCCCTCCAGGACCAGCTTGCGCGGCAGGCCCAAGTCCGCCACCACCACCTCCCCGCAGTAGGCAGCCCCGGGGTACACCAACAACCCCACCTTGGGGAGGCCCATGGTCACCGTGACGGAAGCCCGCACGCAGGGTCCCTCCACCTTCCCCGTGTCCGCGTCCAGACCCGAGGGGACGTCCACCGCCACCACGGGCAAGCGGCTTTCGTTGATGGCCTCGATGGCCCGGGCAGCCAGCCCCATGGGGGTGCCTCGGAACCCCGTGCCGAAGACCGCGTCCACCACCACGTCCGCCCCCGCCCCCACGGCCCGCAGCGCGGTGTCCACGGCCCCCACCACGTTGTCCACCTCCACCCCGCACGCTCGGAGGGCCCGCAGGTTGGTGGCCGGATCCCCCTCCAGGTCCTGGTCCCGAGCCAGGAGGTACACCCGTACAGAGAGGCCCGCGTTGGCCAGGTGCCTGGCCGCGCACAGGCCGTCCCCGCCGTTGTTCCCTTTGCCACACACCACCGCCACCCGGTGGCCGCCCCGCTCCCGCAGGACCTTCCACGTGACCTGCGCCACCGCGCGCCCCGCGTGCTCCATGAGGACGAGGGTGGGGATTCCCGCTTCCTGGGCCGCCCGGCGCTCCAGCTCCCGCATCTGCTCAGAGGTCACCAGCTTCACCGCGCCCCTCCGCTACCGCCACCGCCGCGGCGTACTCCCGCCCGTGGGACAGGGACACGTGCAAGGCCACCACCCCGCGCTCCCGCGCCACGGAAGCGGCCCGGCCGTACAGCCGGGCTCGGGGTCTCCCCGAGGGCTCGGTGGTGATCTCGATCTCCCGGAAGCCTACCCGGTCCCAGCCGCAGCCCAGGGCTTTCATCACCGCCTCCTTGGCGGCGAACCTGGCTGCCAAGCGCGCGGGAGCCTGTCGGCCGGAAGCCCTCGCCAGCTCCTCCGGAGTGTACACCCGGGCCAGGAAGGCACGGCCCCACCGCTGCACCGCCCGCTGGACCCGGGACACCTCCACCACGTCCACCCCTAGCCCCACGACCCAGCAGCGAAGCCCGGACTCCCGCAACTCACGGAAGCCCGGCGGCCTTCCCCCGCCGTCCTCAGAGGGCTTCACGGCTCGGTTCCCTCCGGTCCTTCCGCCTCCTCCACCAGCAGCACGGGGATCCCCTCGCGGATGGGGTAGCGGCGCCCGCAGGACGAACACCGCAGGCGCTCCCCCTCCTGCCTGAGCCCGCCGTGGCAGGCGGGACAGGCGAGCAGCTCCAGCAAGGACGGGTCCAGGGATTCCCCGCGGCCGTGCACGGGAGTAGGATTCGGTACTCGGGGCGGGGATTCCCGCTCCTCCGCCTCCTCGGACCCACCGGCAGGGTCCCCGGAAAGGCCGCCGCGACGCCCGGGCCGGTCTACTCCACCGTCACACTCTTGGCCAGGTTCCGCGGCTGGTCGATGTCGTGCCCCCGCTCCCGCGCCACCCAGTACGCCAACAGCTGCAGGGGCACCATGGCCAGCACCGGGCTCAGCAGGTCGTCGGTGCGCGGGATGCGCAGCACCCGGTCCGCCAACTTCCCGATCTCGGTGTCGTCCTCGTACGCCACCGCGAGCACCCGCGCCCCCCGTGCTTTCACCTCCTGCAGGGCGGAAAGGGTTTTCTCGTACACGTGCTGCTGGGTCAGCACCACCACCACGGGCGTGCCGGGGGTCACCAGGGCCAGGGTGCCGTGCTTCAACTCGCCCGCGGGCATGGCCTCCGAGTGGAGGTAGGAGATCTCCTTGAGTTTGAGCGAGCCTTCCATGGCCACCGCGTAGTCCAGCCCCCGGCCGATGAAGTACATGTGCTCGCAGTCTGCCACCTCCCGAGCCACGGCCTCCACGGGCTCCGGCCGGTGGAGGATTTCCTGGACCTTCCGGGGCAGCACCGTGAGCTCGTCGACCAGGTGTCGCACGTCCGCGGGGCGGAAGGCTCCCCGCAGGGAGCCCAGGTGCAGGGCCAGGAGCACCTGGCCCACCAGCATGGTGAGGTAGGCCTTGGTGGAGGCCACCGCGATCTCCGGGCCCGCCCGGGTGTACAGCACGTCGTCGGCCTCGCGGCTCAAGGTACTCCCCACCACGTTGGTCACCGCCAGCACCCGGGCCCCGCACGCTTTGCACAGCCGCGCCGCGGCCAGGGTATCCGCGGTCTCCCCGGACTGGCTGATGGCCACCACCAGGTCCCCGGCCTGCACCAGGGGGTCCCGGTACCGCAGTTCGTGGGCGTAGTCCACCTCCGTGGGGATCCGCAGGGTGCGCTCGAACACGTACCGGCCCACCAGGCCCGCGTGGTAAGCGGTCCCGCAGGCGGTGATCCAGATCTTCCGCAAGTCCTGCGCGAACGCCCGGTCGTAGTGGACGTCCTCTAGGACCACGGAGCCGTCCGCCTCCAGCCTGCCCATGAGGGTCTCCTGGAGGGCCCGGGGCTGTTCGTGGATCTCCTTCAACATGAAGTGCGGGAACCCGCCGCGCTCCGCCTGCTCCGCGGTCCACGTCACGTGCAGCCTCTGCCGCACCACTGCTCCACCGTCCAGGGTCTCCAACCGGGCGCCGTCCCGGGTCAGGACCACCAGCTCCCCGTCGTCCACCACGACCACGTCCCGGGTGTAGGGGAGCAGGGCGGGGATGTCGGACGCCAGCCACATCTCGCCCTGCCCGAAGCCCACCACCAGGGGGCTGATCATGCGGACCGCCACGATGCGCTGTGGCTCGTGGGCGCACAGCACCACCAGGGCGTACGCCCCCCGGGCGCGACGGACCGCCTGCCGCGTGGCCTCCACCACGTCCCCCCGGTACTCCTCCTCGATGAGGTGCGCCAGCAGTTCCGTGTCGGTGTCGGACCGCAGGCGGTGGCCGCGGGAGAGCAGTTCCTCCCGGAGGGGGAGGAAGTTCTCGATGATGCCGTTGTGGATGACCACGAAGCGTCCCGCTTCGTCCGCGTGCGGGTGCGCGTTGGCGTCCGTGGGCTGGCCGTGAGTGGCCCAGCGGGTGTGGCCGATCCCCACGGTCCCGGGCAGCGGGTCCCGTTCCAGGATCTCGCGCAACCGCGAGAGCTTGCCCGCAGCCTTGCGGACCAGCACCGCCCCGTTGTGCGCCACCGCGACCCCCGCGGAGTCGTACCCGCGGTACTCCAACCGGCTCAAGCCGTCCAGCAGGATGGGAGCCGCGGGACGGCCCCCGATGTAGCCCATGATGCCGCACATACGCCTCTCCTCCCGGGCCCGACCAGGGCCGCGGCCGGGGCGGCAGGCCCCACCCGCCGCTTAGAGTGCCTAACAAACCCGCTCGGACTGGTACTGAGCGGGGTCCCCACAAAACGCTCCGCGTTTTGTGGGGTGCTCTTACTGGCCCGCCGCCGCCGGCTCCGCCTCCCGTTGCACCACGAACTCCTTGTCCAGCGCCTCCAGGCGCGCCACGATTCCCCCGTACTCCAGCTCCGACATGGGCAGCATGGCGGGGCCGAAGAACCCCTGCTTGCGCATCTCCAGGGCCTTCCGGGCCGCGTGCTCCCGAACCGCGGTCCAGAAGGGGTCCGCGAACAGGTCCGTGGGCTCCGTGAAGCGCCCCTCGTGTACGGAGAAGGCGAGCCCTGAGACCATGGGCACGCAGAAGAAGGTGCTGGCCGGGGTGTTGATGGGGACCGGCATGAGGGGCAGGTTGTGGCTGCCCCGGGTGTCCCCCGCCACAAAGGGGGCCAAGGCGAAGGGGGGACCGAACTCCTCTGTGGCGGGGAAGATCTTCTGAACCCGGACCACCGCCACCGGGTCGTCCTTGCCCACGTAGCGGCCCGCGATGTTGCGAAGCCGGGTGGTGGACACCGCCGCGGCCTGCTCGTCGGGGTACTTCCGCGACCAGATGGACTCGATCACGTACCGGTGGGTGTCCCGCAGCAGCGCTGCGATGTCGTACAGCCGCTCCGGTGCGTCCAGGGTGATGAGCCGGTCACCCTCCGTGTAGTCCACGTCCATGATGCGGAAGCGGAACCCCTGGTGGAGCTCCGTGGACAGCAAAAGCCCGGAAGAGTACATGGGGTCCGCGAACGCCAGATACAGGGGCAGGTTGAAGGCTCCCGGCTCCGTCTTGTCCGCGGCGAACACCACCACCGCCTCGTTGGGGCGCTCCTCGAACTCCATCTCCGCGGCGGCAGGGCCCAGACCCCGCACGTTCCCGGAGAAGGCGTCCTTCAGGAGGTCCTGCCCGGCGCCGTACAGCCCCTGCCGCTTGGCCACCTCCGCCCCCGCCCGGAACGCCTCCCACGCCAGGGCGTGTACGTCGGGGTGGCCCACCCCGTGCCGGTGCGACAGGATGAGGCACACGTCGTCTCCCGTGTGCGTTACGTACGCGTCCACGAGGAGTTTTCCGCGCTCTGGGAAAACCCGTTCCCGCACCACGTCCAGGACTTCGCGGCTGGGCAGGGTGTGCCCGCCCACGCTGCCGATGTCGGCCTTGATCACACTGAGGGTGGTACGCATGCTGGACCCCTCCCTTCGGGTATCGAGATTCTCCGCGGCCCGGCACGCCACACCGGGGCCGCGCGTGCGCTGGGTTGTGCGTGGGGCTCCGCCGCGCGAAGTGGGGTTCCCTGCGCGACGGTCGGCAGGAACCTTGCCGGCCAGCAGCCTTTTGTCCCGGGGTCACCCCCGAGCTTTGTCAGCTGCCTTTTCGAGACCGGATGGGTTTCCGGAGGCCTGCCGGTAGGCCTGGGGTCACCCGCCGAGCAGGAGGCTTCCGCCTCCCGTCGAGATCCCCCACCTCGTCAACCCGCGGCGCCACGCACCGCGGGTCCTGGCGCTCCCGCCCACAGTACTCCCCTCCCACCTCCTCCCTGTGGAACTCTGTCTTGTGTGTACCAGACCCGAGCCCGCCGCGCAACCACCACCCGGCGCTGGCATGGTGGGAAGCCGCGGGGCTCGGAGCGTCCTCCGAAGGTCCGCCAGGGGACGGTGTCCGAGCTGGTAACTGAGGACCGCCGTTGATCCTGTACCTGGACACCAGCGCCCTGGTCAAGCTGTACGTGGAGGAGGAGGGCTCCGCGGAGATCCGGGCCGCAGTGGACACGGCGCAGGCGGTCTGCACCTCCATGGTGGCCTACGTGGAGGTCCACGCAGCGCTCGCCCGAGCTGCCCGTGAAGGGCGCATCACCGGGGAGGAGCGGGCCCGCGCCGTGGCCGACTTCCGGGCAGACTGGCCCGAGTACGCGGTGGTGCAGCTGACCCAGCGAGTGGCGGACGTGGCTGCGGAGCTGGCGCTGGCGCACGGCCTGCGTGGTTTCGACGCGATCCATCTCGGCTCGGCGCTTGTGGTGCGGGCAGAGAGCGGCGCGGAGGTCCGGTTTCTCGCATGGGACGAGCGCATCCGCCGGGCGGCACAGGCGGCGGGCTTCGCCGGGCCGGAAGAGCCGGGAACGCTTCGGAGCTGAGGGCCACGGGGACCAGCGACGGGCGGTGCTGGAGCTGGCAGTACGGGAGCTGGGCGGAAGGTCCCGACCGGCTGTGGGTGGCGGATCTGGTCTACGTGCCCACGGAGGAGGGCGTGCTGTACCTGAGGTGGTCCTGGACGTGTGGAGCCGGAGGGTCGTGGGATGGGCGATGCGCCCAGATGCCCGAGCGG
>Ga0197143_1000115_pt1 | contig 89833 bp, 92 predicted proteins | sample GBS70_MetaG_FD_148603 | JGI IMG/M metagenome (GOLD analysis project Ga0197143, IMG submission 148603) | Sediment microbial communities from Great Boiling Springs, Gerlach, Nevada, United States - GBS 70_MetaG | ecosystem: Environmental > Aquatic > Thermal springs > Hot (42-90C) > Sediment...
CAAAATTGTTCATGACAAAAATATAAAAAATTCATTCAAGATTAAAAGTAAAAACTGGGAAATAGAATTTAGTTGGGAAAATATTAAAAAAATATTTGAAGATGAAATTAAAGAAAAAATTAATCAACTTATAAAGTTTTAATTAAAAAGCACCGCATTAAATGGGAAATATTTACAATTTATCTAGTATAAAGATTTTTTTACTTGAAATATTCTCTTTTCTTATAGGAGTCTCAAAAACAGGAATACCTGGAGTTGGGATTCTTGCAATTCCATTGACTGCTATGATATTACCTGCAAAAGTTTCTACTGGAATAATTTTGCCAAATCTTATAGTTGGAGATATATTTGCAGTGATTTATTATAAAAAGAAAGCAATTTGGAGATATATTTTTAGACTTTTACCTTTTGCTTCCATAGGAATTATTATTGGATATTTTTTGATGGGAAAGATAAATGATAAACAATTAAGTAAATTTATAGGAGTAGTCATTTTGGCAATATTTTTTTTAAACTGGTGGTGGAATAAAAGAGAAATTAATGTGCCTCAAAAAATTTATTTTTCTATAATAATGGGTCTTTTTGCTGGAATTACAACAATGATGGCAAATGCAGCAGGACCAATTTTAATTATTTATTTACTTTCTATGAAACTACCTAAAACTGAATTTGTTGGAACTGGTGCATGGTATTTTTTCATTTTAAACTGGTTTAAAGTTCCTTTCAGTGTCAATCTTGGTCTTATAAATATTAATTCTTTAAAACTGAATATTTTATTAATTCCTGGTATTTCTCTTGGAGCAATTTCTGGAATATTATTTCTTAAAAAAATATCACAAAAAATATTTAATCAAGTTGTTCAGATAATTACAATAATTTCTGCTTTAAAACTTATTTTTTTTAATTAAAACAATTGAGAGGCAGGCACAATAATTACCTTGATCTATTCCTTCCGTGGTCTTCCCTTTAATATTTATTCTTTCTTTTTCAATGCCAATTATTTCAGATAGAGATTCTTTTATTTTTTCAGAATAAGGAAGTATTTTTGGTTTTTCACATATAATAACACTATCAATATTAACTATCTTGTATCCATCCTCTTTTAAAAATTCCACTACTTTTTTCAATATTTCTTTACTATCAATCCCTTTAATTTTCTCATTTGTATCTGGAAAGTAATAGCCAATATCAGGTCTTCCTAGGGCTCCAAGGAGTGCATCAGAAATTGAATGGATTAAAACATCTCCATCACTGTGTCCTAAAAGTCCTTTTTCATATGGTATTTCTATTCCTCCAATAATAAATTTCCTTCCTTTTTCAAATCTGTGAATATCAAATCCTATCCCAGTTTTAAACATTTTTTAATATTTTTCAGCAATTTCTTTTGCAATTTTTACCCAATCTGATATTCTTTCAGGTTTATTTCTACAGGTATGTATATCTTTTAAAATAATCTCAACAACACATTCTTTAGTTTTTTCAAGTGCATCTACAATTGTTTTCCTTATATAGTCCTCTTCCCATGTATCCTGTGCCATAAAAGAAGGATTTGGTTTCCATGAAAAAATTGCTCTTTTTCCAAGTTTTTCTGCTGCCTCTTTTATATCAACCCATGGACTCATTGAAAGGCGCCTTAATCTCGGAATATGCTTGAAAATTATATCAATTTTTTTATGTAATGGTTCACAACATCCATAACAGTTAAGGCCGAATTTACTTAAAAATTTTCCTTCATATCTTAAAGCAAATTCTTCATGCATTTCGGGTGAAACAAGGGAAAAAATCTGTGTTGTTGCGTGTCCCCATAGGTCTTTAATTCTTACATGTTTTCCATCAAAGTCATTTTGAGGAAGTTCGTCTGTAAATCCAAATCCACCAGAACCAACATAATGAGGTCCATTATTTAAAGATAAAACATTATTTTTCTCATAAAATTCCCATTCTTCTATTTTACATTCTGTTATAAAATTTAAAACTTTGTGAAGCCAGGCAGGTCTATCTACCATATCTATGAAAAAATTATTAATTCCTCTTAAAGTTATAAACCAGTCAATAGGAGCAAACCATGGATGAGATAGACCTCTTTTTTCAACTTCAACTATTCCACCCACCGCTTCACATGTTTTCTGATATAACCTTTCTGTTTCTTCCCAGTCAATTGTAATTTGGGGTTTTTTTAATTTTTCTATATCTTTTTCTTCATTTATAACTGGCTCAAAATTTTTTGCACCATAAGCAAATTCAGGCTTTATATCTTTTACTTCAACGCCAAAACCAGAATTCCTTATTATTATTGGGGAATAAACTTTATCATCTATTACACTATCATCCTTTATTTTTTCCCAGTAATAAATTCTGTGTCTTAAATCCCATTCAATTCTTCTTAAATATTCATCTTCACAAATAAGTTGATTATCAGGTAAAATTTCTCTCCAACTACCTTCAGGGAAAATTAAAACAAGTGGTCTTACTCTTTGAAGTTTATTATGTTTTTTCCACATTTCTGCTTTTTCTTTCTGGATTGGATGATTTGCTATTTCTTTTACTTTTTCAGCAAGTTTTCTTATAATTTCAACTTCTTTCTTTTTCATTTAAAAACTCTTTTAAAGTATAAAAACTGCTGCTGCAACTACTGTTGTCCATAAACCATTTTTATCACCAATTGCTGATTGAGTTATATTTGTTGTTTTAACAATTCTACCTGACATTTTCCATATTTCCTTTTTTTCATCATATGATGATTCAGGGTCAAACTGAAGGCCAAGGATTGTTGCAAGCATTGTTGCTGCAAGATCTTCTGCATAGTCACCTGCTTTTTCCTCAGTTTCTCCAAAACCAATATGTTCAGAAAGATAACCATACTGATTTGGGTCTTTAGGAATAGCAATTCCAACAGAAGCAGTTATAAGACGATGTGGTTCATTTGTTGAATTTCTGCTCATAACTGTATAAACAATCTGCCCTGGTTTTAATAGTTTAAGTCCTTCACTTTTTGAAATTAATTTACAGCCAGGAGGGAAAATACTTGAAATTGAAACAAGATTAAATTGTGCAATTCCTGCATTTCTCAATGCTTTTTCAAAACTTGTCAATTTTTCCTTATCCTTTCCAACTCCTTTTGTCAGAAAAACTTTTTTTGGTACCATTTTCCCTCCTTTTTAAAAATTAAAATTAGGATGAAAATATGGTTTTAATATTCTTTTTTCACCTGCAAGAGCCCATAAATAATATATCTGATGTTTAGGAATGACAGTTACTGGATGATAACCTTTTGGTATTGTAACAATTTCATTATTTCTAATTAAAAAAAGATTATCTTCTTTCTCGTCAAAAATTCTTATAATTCCAAAACCTGTTGGGGGATATATTTTAAAGAAATAAATTTCTTCAAGTTTATATTCATCTGGTGGATTATTTTCATCATGTTTATGAGGAGGATAACTTGACCAATTTCCAGGGTCATTTATTGTTTCTCCAAGAATTATTTTTTCTGCTGGGAAAGTTTCTGGAACAATGTCTGTAATATTTCTAAAATATGTTTCTTCACCAATCCTTCTGAATTTAATATCCTTTGAATTTATAAATTTTGGTTTTCCAAATCCTTTTCCTTTGCATCCCACAATACATATTTCAGAAAACCTTTCAAATTCAATTGAATATTCATAAAAAGGTGGAAGATAAACAGCAACAGGAGGTTCTTCAAAAACATTTTTTCTTTTCATTACACCTATTAAATTTTTTTCAACATAAAAATTACATTTTCCCTCAGTTATAACAAAAACCTTTTCTTCTTTTCCTGTATTACCCTTAAAAGTACCATTTTCTTGTCTTATAATTCCAAAGGTTAAAAATTGTAAATCAGAATTTTCTGGTTTTATTATCTCTTGGTATCCCTGTTTTTCTTCAATTTTTAAATGGATAGCCATTTTTTTCAATCCTTTTTTAAACTTCTTCTATAATTTTAAATTCATCTTCTTTTAAATTGTTATCAATTTTAAATTTAATTCTATCAAAAAATATAAAATTTTTAAAAAGTTGGTTTTTAAAAATAAACTCATATAATGGTAAAGAAAGCCAAATTTCAAATTTATTATATGGCTTTTTTAAAAAAAATTCAAAAAATTTTTTCTTCAATTCAATAAAAATTAATTCCTTGTCTTTCTTGAAGCCAAAACCATAACATTTTTCACATTTTTTGAATAAAAAATTGTAAATTGAATATTCATTTTTTTCTCTACATAATTCAACGAGTCCAAGTTTTGAGAACCAAATATCTATTTTGGCTTTATCTTCTTTAAGATTTTCAAACAATTTTTTAAAAACAATTTCTCTATTTTTCGCTTCTTTCATTTTTATAAAATCAATAACAATTATTCCTGATATATTTCTACACCTAATCTGTCTTGGGATTTCGCCTGCCGCTTCTAAATTTGTTATTAAACTTGTTTCTTCAAAATTTTTCCCTTCTGTTCTACTTGAATTTACATCTATTGCTGTTAATGTTTTACCCTTTTCTATAATCAAATATCCTCCAGAAGGAAGAAAAACTTTATCTGAAATAAAATTTTCAATTTTTTCTTCAAAACCATATTTTATAAACATAGGGATATTACCCTTATAAAGAAAAATTTTACCCTTTAATTCAGGAATAAATAAATTTGTATATCTTAAAATTTCCTTATAAATATATTCATCGTCAACTTCAACACTTACATATTCATCATTCACATAATCTCTTAGGACTCTTAAATATAATGGTAATTCTCTCCATAATAGTGAAGGACTACTTTTTCTTTTATAATCTCTCTTTATTTTTTTCCAGAAATTCAAAAGATATTTGATTTCTCTATAAATATATATTTCTTTTTTAGTATTTGCGGCAGTTCTAATTATAAAACCCATATTTTTACCTAACGCTTTTTTAAAAATATTCATTAAGTGTCTTTTTTCTTTTTTATCTTTTATTTTTCTTGAAATCTTTTGAATTTTAATATTTGGTAATAAAACAAAATATCTACCTGGTAAGACAATTTTTTCTGACAATTTCGGTGCTTTTTCTTCCTCACCTGGTTTGCATACCTGGATTAAAATTTCTTTTTCTGGAAAATAACTTCTCTTATAAGAAATTTCCTCTTCAAAATTTTCATAAAAATAGAAATCCTTTTCGTCAAATTGTAAAAAACCACTTTTCATTTCACCAATATTTACAAATGCTGAGGATAGAGATGGTAGAAATTTTTCTATTTTCCCTTTATATATATTTCCTATTTCTGGTTCAAAATCCTGTTTATAAAAAAATAGATTTTCAATTTCTCCATCTTTTTCAATTATTATTCTTAAAAGAACTTTTTCATTATTGATAAAAATTTTGTATTTGCCCATCTTCATTAATAAATAATTCCCTTTTTATCCCATCAAATAAACCATTTTTAAAAACTTTTTTGTGGTTAAAATTTTCCATTTTAAAAATAACTCTTATAAAATTTTCTCCTTCTTCTAAAATTTTACCATTTTTATAAATATCTTCTTTTGAAATTTTTTCATTTAAAGGGATGTAGTATATTCCATAAACTGAAGATAAAGAAAACTTTTTTTTAACAATAAAACAATTCTTAAACTCTATTCCTTCTGGAAGGATTTTATTAGCCATTTCAATAAATAAATTCATATCAAATTTTCTTTTGACTTCAATCTCAAAAAATTCATTTATCCCAATTATAGGTATTGGTAATGGCGGACCAAATGAAATTTTTGGGTGGGGAGTAAAACCTTCTGTGAAAATCAATGGTATATCTAATCTTCTTAAAGTTCTTTCAATTATTTTACAGAGATATAAATGAGATATAAATCTTGAAATTCCATCTTTTTTATAAAAAACTCTAATTCTATATTTCTCCATTTTCTTTAATTTTTAACTCTTCTATATTATGAAAAACACCTCCATAAGCACTTATTTTTAAATTTTCAAATTTATTTCTTACTGCATATATAATATTTGAATTTGCTGTATAAATTAAAGGTAAATATTCACTAACCAAAAACTGCCACCTATCATATATCTTTTTTCTTTTCTCTTTTTCAAGATATTTTGTTCCTTCTTCAAATAATAAATCTATCTCCTTTTCCCATTCATAATTTCTTTTATTTCCAAAATTCCAAAAATGTAATTGACCATTTGACTTCCAGACATTTTTTCCACCATGTGGCTCAATTCCGCCTGTTAAACCAATAATAACTCCTTCCCAGTCCTTTGTAACAGATAATTTGTTAACAAGAGTATTGAATTCAATGGGAAGGAGATTTACTTTCATTCCAATTTTTTCAAGGTCATTCTGAATAATATTGCCAATCTGTATCCTTTCAAAATTATTACTATTTGTTATTATTGTAAATTCAACTCTATTGCCGTATTTATCATATAATACTCCATTTTTCCAATAAAAGCCACTTTTAGATAAAAATTCCTTTGCTTTATTTAAATTATATGGATATTTTATAATTTTATCATTATAAAAAAACCCACAAGAAGGATTCATTGGGCCAAATTGAGGTGTTCCAAAGCCATTATAAACGTTTTTTATTATTGAATTTCTATCAATTGAATGGGCGATGGCTTTTCTAAAGTTTATATCGGAAAACCAATTTTTTTTGTACTCAGGAATTGGAGCGTCTATATTCTGATTAAAAGATAAAAATTCAGAGCCAAGAGAAGGTCCAACATCATAAAGAGTAAAATTTTTAATTTTTTCAAGGGGTTTTAAAATATAATAATCTTGCCCCCTTACAGATAAAACGTCAATTTCTCCCATTCTAAATTTTAAAATAGCCATATTAGGGTCTGGTATAATTAAAAAAACGATTCCATCAATGTATGGAAGTTTTATCCCTTTTTTATCTTTTCTCCAATAATATGGATTTTTTTCAAGAATTATCCATTCACCTGGTCTATATTCCTTAATTTTATAAGGACCTGTTCCAACAATATTTTGTACTTTCTCGTTAACTCCCCATGTGCTTGTAAACCTATTTTCAATAACTGATTTTTTAAGTTTATGTTTTGGTAAAATTTCCTGTGTCATAAGTTGTAAAAATGGAGCAAATTTTTCTGGTAAGATAAATTCAACTTTATAGTCATCAATTTTTCTAACTTTTATTTTTTTGCCTTCTATAGTAAAAACATCCCTACTACTTGTTGGAATCTTTTCATTATATATCAGTTCATTAAAAGTAAAAACAACATCATCTGCAGTAAATTTTTCACCATCAGACCACAAAACATCCTTTTTTATAAAAAATATCCATCTCTTACCACTTTTATCTACTTCCCATTTTTCTGCAAGTAATGGTTTAACTTCAAGTGTTATTCCATCAATTTTGGTAAGCCCTTCAAACAAAAACCCAGTAATTAAAGTTGTACTTGTTTCTTTAGCAATAATAGGATTAAATGATTTTGGATCAGTGGAAGTAGAGAGACATATAATATTTTTAAACTTATTTATTTTTTTCCCAGAACAACCAGTAAATAGAAATAATAGAAAAATAAGGTATGATACTTTTTTCATTGAGAAAGAATCTTTTTTAAGTCATTTAATAGATGAGTCATGCTTTGATATCTTAAGTTAATATTTTCTTCAGTCGCCTTTTTTATAATTTCTTTTAAAGCATGAGGAATAGGCAAATCTTCTGAAAGAATTTTTTGTTTTCCCGTATTTTTTTTAAATGCTCTAATATCTATTCTTTTAAAATAATCTTCCTCTTCCTTACCCTCAATAAAAAGTTTTGCTGTTATTATTTCATCCATAGTTACTCCAAAACTATATATATCTGATTGAAAAGTCGCATTACCTTCTGCTTGTTCAGGTGATATATAAGAAATTATCCCAAATTTTGTTACAGTTCCAGATTTCGGGAATATATCCTTTCTCCATATTTTTTTTGGGAGTTTTGCTATTCCAAAATCAGTAATTTTAATAGTTTTAAAATCATAAGAAATGATAATGTTATCAGGTTTTACATCTTTATGGACAATATTATTTTGATGGATATATTCAAGTCCTTTTCCTGCTTCATAACATATTTTTAAAATTTTGTTTAAATCCCATTTTTCTCTTTCATATAAAAATTCCTTTAAATTTTTACCATCAATATATTCCATAATCATAGCATAATGATGATCAAATTTACCAAAATTATAAACTTTAACAATATTGGGATGTTCAAGATTCATCGCTATCTCTGCTTCTCTTTCAAATTGTTTTATAAGTTTATTTCTTTCCAAAATACTTCCTTTTAAATAAAGAATTTTTATAGCACATGGATTTCCATATGGTGGTTTTGCAAGAAAAGAATATGCCTTATAAACTTTTGTATATAAACCACCTCCCAGATATTCACCAAGCGTATAACCACCAAAATTTTTAATTTTCATTTTAAACATTTGGTTTATCAAGAGAAATAATTTCTATATCATCTATACTCTTTATTTTCTTTCTTAAATTTATGAATGCAATTTTCCTCTCTGTTCCATATGCAATTGAGGTAAAAATTGTTAGGCATCTATTATTAAACATTCTTTCAGGAGCATAAGGGTCATGACTTCTTATAAGAACATTTACTCCTATTTTATCCATTACTTTTAAAAAGTAATCTTTCCCAAATTTGGGTCTTCCTAAAAAATCGCCAAGATATTCACCTTCTTTGTCTTTAAAGTCACCCCACATAATTTTAAACCATTCTTTATCTCCAATTTCTATTTTTTCTATATCCTCCAATTTTTCTATCTCTGGTAATGCACCATGTAAGGTAATAAAACCATTTCCATAAGCACAGATAGGTAAATTCAAAAATTTTTCTTTATAAAAATTAAATTCATTTTCATTTAAATTTTCCCAAAAATCTGCTGGACTACATTCAACAACTGGATACATTTCGTGATTTCCTGCAAGTAATATCAAATTTTCATGTTTTTCTTTAAGTGAAAGTAAAAAATCAATATTTTCTTTTGATTTTGGTCCTCTATCAACATAATCACCTAAAAAGCAAATATAACAGTTTTTCTTATTTAAAAAATTTTTAACAATTATCTTTGTTGTTTCTAAATCACCATGAGTATCACCAACAACAATAAGTTTTCCTTTTTTAGGCAATTCTACTAAATTTTTCATTTTATATAAATATTATTATTTGGAGTTGGAGGGTGGTAAAGGAATAACTTTCTCTGATTTGTTTAATTCTTCTTTTAAAATACTTCTTGTTGTTAATTTCCCTGGTATTATTGCAAGTAATACAGATGTTATTATAAACATAATTGCTAAAAATGCAGTAATTTTATTCATTATTGCGGGTGTCTCAGCACCAAAAACTGTTTCCATCCCTCCTCCTCCAAAAATATTTGACATTGAAGAACCCTTCCCACTTTGAATTAAAACAATAAAAATTAAAAGCAAAGAAATTATAATATGCAGAATCAATAAAGTTAAATACATTTTATTATTCTCCTTATTATTTTTATTATATTTCAAAACTTTTGAAATGTCAACAAAATTTTGACATAAAAATAAAGAGATGTAAAATAAAATAAAAAAGGAGGGCAAAATGAAATTAAAAACCATTAAAGATAAAGATTATAAAGGGAAAAAGATCTTTTTAAGAGTTGATTATAATGTTCCAATTGAGAAAGGTATTATAATAGATGATACAAGGATTGTATCTACTTTACCAACAATAAATTATTTACTCTCTCAAGGCGCATCATTGATTATTGCATCTCATCTTGGAAGACCAAAAGGAAAATTTACTCCTGAATTAAGTTTAAAACCTATTGCTGAAAAACTTTCACAAATATTAAATAAAGGAGTTAAATTTGCTCCTGATTGCGTTGGAGATGAGGTAAAAAAAATGGTAAATGATTTAAAAGAAGGAGAAATTTTACTACTTGAAAATTTAAGATTTCATCCAGAAGAGGAGGAAGGAAATGAGGATTTTGCGAAAGAACTTGCTTCACTATGTGATGCTTATGTAAATGATGCTTTTGGCACATGTCATAGAGAACATGCCTCAGTTTATACAATTACAAAATTTGTAAAAGATGTTGCATGTGGTTTTTTGATTGAAAAAGAAGTTAGTGCTTTATCAAAATTACTAACAAATCCTGAAAAACCATTCTTATTAATTCTTGGAGGAGCAAAAGTTGCTGATAAAATAAAAATGATTAAAAATCTTCTTGATAAAGTTGATACAATTATTACTGGTGGAGTTATGGCATATACATTTATTAAAGCAAAAAATTGGGAAGTAGGTGATTCAAAAATTGAGGAAGAAGCAATTGGACTTGCAAAAGAAATAATTAAGGAGATGAATAAAAGGCATCTTGAGTTTCATACACCTCTTGATCATGTAATAGTTCAGAAAATTTCAGAAGATGCAATTTCAATAATAACAGAAAGGGGGACAGTTCCACATGGATGGATAGGAGTTGATATAGGGCCTCAGGCAATAGAGGAATATACTGATTGTATAAATAGAGCAAAAACGATTTTTTGGAATGGTCCAATGGGGATTTATGAGATAGAAAAATTTGCACATGGAACGATTGAAATAGCAAAGGCAATAGCAAATTCAAAAGCATATTCAGTTGTTGGAGGAGGGGATTCAATAGCAGCAGTTAATAAAGCAGGAGTTAGTGATAAAATTTCGTATATATGCACAGGAGGAGGAGCATCACTTGAATTCCTTGAAAAAGGAACACTTCCAGGAATTGAGGTTTTAAAAGAGGAATAATACAAAGGGAGAAAAATGAAAAAAACACTTATCGCCGGTAATTGGAAGATGTATAAAACACCATCTGAATCAACTGAATTTGTAGAACAACTTATTAAAAACTTGAAGAATTACCAAGATAGAGATATTCTTATATGTCCTCCTTTTACCTCCCTTTATCCTGTTTCTCAAATTATAAAAAATTCATCAATCAAACTTGGTGCTCAAAATGTTTATTTTGAAAATGAAGGGGCCTATACTGGAGAAATTTCGCCAACTATGCTTAAGGATATAGGTGTTGAGTATGTGATATGTGGTCATTCAGAAAGAAGAAATATTTTTGGTGAAACAGATGAAATAATAAATAAGAAGATAAAAAAAGTATCTGAAAATGGGATGCATCCAATTTTATGTGTTGGAGAGAAACTTGAAGAAAGGGAAAAGGGATATACATTTAATGTTGTTGAAAATCAGATAAAAAATTGTCTTAATAATTTTAAAGATATAGAGAAACTTATTATTGCATATGAACCTGTATGGGCTATTGGAACAGGAAAAACAGCATTACCAGAGCAAGCAGAAGAAGTCCATATTTTTATAAGAGAAGTAATAGGTAAATTTTATAATAAGGAAATTGCTGAAAATTTAATAATTCTTTATGGTGGGAGTGTAAAACCAGAAAATATAGACCAACTTATGAAAGAAAAAAATATAGATGGGGTTCTTGTTGGTGGTGCATGTCTTAAAATTGATTCCTTTTTAAGAATTATTGATTATAAAAAAATTTAATGGTTTCTAAAATTAATTCATTTACAATATGGGGAATTGATGCATATCCAATTGATATTGAGGTTGATATTTCAAAGGGACTACCTTCTATATCAATAGTTGGACTTCCAGACCAGGCAGTTAAAGAGAGTAAAGATAGATTAAAACCAGCCATTAAAAATTCAGGATATGAATTTCCTTCAGGTAAAATTGTTGTTAATCTTGCACCTGCTGATTTAAAAAAGGAAGGTAGTTACTTTGATTTACCAATTGCAATTGGGATACTCGCTTCTCTTAATATAATAAAACAATCTATAATTGACGAATTTTATTTTGTTGGAGAACTTGCTCTTGATGGGAATGTTAGAAGAGTAAATGGTATTTTACCCATGGTATTAAAATTGAAAGAGACTAATAAGAAAAAATTTATTATTCCATATGAGAATTCTTTTGAAGGTGGAATTGTTGAAGATGTTGATGTTTATCCTATAAAAAGTCTGAATGAATGTGTTGAGTTTTTGACTGGAAAAAGAGAAATAAAACCAGTTAAGTTGAATATCCAAGATATATTTAAAAATAGAGAAAAATATGAAGTTGATTTTAAAGAAGTCAAAGGCCAAAAGTATGTTAAAAGGGCGATTGAAGTTGCAGTAAGTGGTTCACATAATATTTTAATGATTGGTTCTCCTGGAAGTGGTAAAACAATGATTGCAAGAAGAATACCAACAATTTTGCCATCTTTAACACTTGAGGAAGCACTTGAAATAACAAAAATTCATTCAGTAAGTGGAATTTTAAATGGTCCAATTGTTCTTGAAAGGCCTTTTAGAAGTCCTCACCATACAATTTCAGATATTGCATTAATTGGTGGGGGTCAAATCCCAAAGCCAGGAGAAGTAAGTTTGGCACATAATGGAGTTTTGTTTCTTGATGAATTTAGTGAATTTCACAGAGATGTTATTGAAAGTTTGAGACAACCACTTGAAGATGGGAAAGTTAGCATTTCAAGAACAAGAGGAAGAGTTGAGTTTCCTTCAAGATTTTTACTTGTTGCAGCAACAAATCCATGCCCATGTGGTTGGTATGGAGATAATCAGAGGGAATGTCATTGTACACTTTCACAAATTTTAAAATATAGAAAGAAATTATCAGGCCCAATTCTTGATAGAATAGATATTCATATTGAAATTAAAAGTTTACCCGGAAAATTTTTAATAGAAGAGAAAGAAGAGGAAAGTTCAGAAGAGATAAGGAAAAGGGTTGAGAAAGCAAGAGAAATACAAAAAGAAAGATTTAAAAATGAAGGAATTTACTTTAATGCACATATGAATACAACACAGGTAAAAAAATATTGCATTTTAACAGATGAGAGTAAAAAATTACTTCAGCATGCCCTTGAAAATCTAAAAATATCTGCTCGTGCATATGATAAGATAAGAAAAGTGGCAAGAACAATAGCAGATTTAGACAATTCAGAAAAAATTTTACCTCAACATATTTTAGAAGCAATTCAATATAGATGCCTTGACAGAGAATTTATTTAATTTTTTAAATCAGTGAAAGTTTAAATTCCTAAACTCTTAATAACTTCTTTTCTTATTTTTTCAAGAAGGTTTTTGTCATATTTATACTTTATCAATTCTTTATGGCCTTTTATTAACTTTATAGTATTTGCTGTAATTTTTCCCACATTTATAGCATCCATTAAGGCTTTATCGTCATATATTGCTTTTTTTGCCTGGTGTGAATATGCCATAGCCCATGGCGGAATTATTGCTCCCATAGCATTAAAAACTGTAAGTAGATATGAAACAGTTGAAATTACACCACCATCAGTACCAACAACTATTGCAGAAACAACTTTATTTTCCATATAACTTTGTTCACCATATATTATCATATGTTCTAAACAAGTTATTCTTTCAATTAATGCCTTTATTTGAGATGAAACTCCGAACCAATATGTAGGTGTGGCGAAAATAATACCATCAGAATAATATATTTTTTCAAGAATTACTTTACCAAAGTCATCAAATATACATGGAAATTTACAATTAGGTTCATTATCATTTATACAACCTATACAACTCTTTATTTCTCCATCATATAAACATATTAGTTCTGTTTCGCATCCTTCTAAGGAGGCACTTTTCAATGCAGCCCATAAAAGTTGTGCTGAACCACCATTTTTATGTGGAGAACCAAGAATACCTAATATTTTCATTGCAATTGCATATTTAAGATGGTTTTGAAGTAATACAAAACTTTTTAATTTATTATATGAAACTTTCTAAGTTTTTTCAATAGTTGGGTATAAAAAATCATATTTTTCTTTTTCTAAAAGAAAATATTGTCAAAAATAAAATTGAAAAATCCATAAATATGGACCAATTTTCAATATAATATAAATCGTACTGAAATCTTTCTTCTGGTTCTCTATGGCTTCCTGTTAGACCATATATCTGAGAAAGTCCTGTTATTCCTGGTTTAACTCTATTTCTTATTTCAAATTCAGGAAAATCAAAAAAATATTTATCATCAACAGAAATCGGTCTTGGACCGACTAAACTCATTTCACCTTTTAAGACATTTATTATTTGTGGTAATTCATCAATATTGTATCTCCTTAAAAAATGCCCAATTTTTGTAATTCTCTCGTCTTCTGGAAGGGTAAATGGGGGCGTAAAATTATAAGGATATTTCATAGTTCTAAATTTATAAATAAAAAATTTTTTACCTTTATATCCAATCCTTTCCTGTTTGAAAAAAATAGGTCCTTTTGAGTCAAGTTTTATTAAAACAGATAAAAAGGGGAGTAAAATACAGAAAATAATGAAGATTGGGATACCAAATATTAAATCAAAACACCTCTTTATAAATAAAGAATATACTTTTTCAGTAGGTGTTTTTAAAATTGAGAAAAGAGGAATTCCTTCAAAATTTTCTGTTTTACTTGTAAAGAATGTTAATTGTAATTCTGGAAGTAAGTAAAGTTTTACATTTTTTTCATCACAAATTTTATATAATTTCAGATTTTTTTCATATTCATTTAATCCAGAGATAATACAATCTGGCCTAAAGGATTCAATAATTTCATTAAAATTTTCTTTTTCTTTAAGTAAAGTAATATTTTCAACATTTCCTGACAATTTTAATCTTTTTAAAAGTTTTTCTATATTTTTACCTTCTCCTAGTATTATTATGTTTTTTAACATCTTTTTCTTTTTTGAAAGAATGTAATGATAAAATCCAAGAAAAATGAATGAGAATAAAAATGAAATTGATATTGAGAGTCGTGAATAGGAAAAACCTCTGTATAAAAAAGAACCGCCCATAATTATAAAAATTGAAATTAAACTTCCCTTGATTATTTCAGAAAATTCTTCAACAAATGATGCAAAAATTTTCTCTTTATAAAAATCAATAAAACTAAAAACCAAAACCCATATGATACCCGAGAAAAATGCAATTTTAATATATGGTGAAATAGGGGGAATACCCTTTTCAGGAAAAATTTTAATATAAAATCTAAAAAAATACCCAATAATAAATGAAAAAAAGACAATTAAAAAATCAATTATTAATATTTTTTTCATTTTTGTAAATAATGTCTTTAGCAGGTTTAAAATCTGGTTTTATTTCTAATGTTTTTTTAAAATATTCTTTTGCTTTTTTGTAATCCCCTTTTAAATAGTATGCCATTCCAAGGTTAAAATATGCAATATAAAATGAAGGAGAAATTTCTATACATTTTAAAAGATAAGGAATCGCATCATTATATTTTCCTGTTTCTATATAAAGAGAACCAATGTTATTATATGTTTCTGGCCTATTTGGATTTAAATATATTGCTTTTTTATAATTTTCTTCTGCATTTTTAAAATCACCCATATTAAAATAAATAATTCCAAGATTATTATATAGGCGGTCATAATTGGGAAAAAGTGATTTTGTTCTCTCAAAATAATACATTGCTTTATCATAATTTTTCCCATAAAAATATTCAATATTGCCTGCAAAATAATTAAATTCAAAAGAAAAAGGATTTGCTTTTACACCCTTTTCTGTGTTTTCAATTACTTTTATTCCATCTTTTGCCTTTTTAATAAAATAGTTTGCTAAAATACCTCTTGAAATAAAAAGAAATGATGCAAAGGTAAAAATTAAAAAATAAATTAAAATAGGTTTACAAAATTTTTTTTCTTTATCACTCTTTTTATAAATAACACTTAGAAAAGATAAGTTGCACCAGAATAGAAATAATGTAGAATATTTTTTAAATGGGAAAGAAGCGAGACAATTTATATATAATGCAAAAAGTGAACTTATTATTGAAATAGAAATAATATTAAATTTTTTATTTTTGAAAAAGATATAAAAGGGATATAATATTAAAAAAAGAAAAGTTAGTATTCCCAAAATTCCTGATTCAACGCCAAATTCAATAATATCATTATGAACATCTCTTAAACTTTCATTTTTTGGCATAATTGGATTTTCTTTATTTTTTGAATAAACAGGATAAACAATTTCAAAATTTCCAGGACCTATTCCAAAAATAGGATTTTCTTTTATTATTCTTATTGCATCTTTCCATATTAAAATTCTTGCTTTTAAAGTTCCTTTTTCAAATGTTTTTATTTCACAAATTCCCTTATTTATTAAGAAAATGAAGAAAATTAGAGTTAAAATTTTTTTGGAAAATTTAGGTTTTTTTTGTTTCAGCAAAAATATAAAAAGTAATGTTGAAAAAAATAAGGCGATATAACTTGCTCTTGTAAAGGTTAAAATTAAATGAGAAATAAGTAAAATAAGAACAAAGGTATAAAATATTCTCTCTTTTTTGTATATATTTATAAGACAATAAACATAAGGAATAACCATAACTAAATATTCACCTGCAAAATTCCTTCTTCCAAGAGTACTTAAAGCAGTATATTTTATTTCCCAGTTAATAAAATCAATTCCGAAAACCTGTAAAATTCCATAAATTGAAATAATTATAGAGAAAAATGCAAAAGATTTTAAAAAAATTTTTATTTCTTCTTCATTTTCAAAAAAGTTTATAAGTCCATAATAAAGAGTTATAAAAAAAATTAAAATTAAGATATTGTAAATCCCAAGATAGATATTTGTGCAATTTTTTAAACTTACAATACGCCAGAAAACAAAAGCAAAAATTGGTAAGAAAAAAATATCATTTTTAAAATTTTTAAATTTTTTTTCATAAATGAATAGATAAATGTAGACAAGCAAGGTAAATATGAAAATAAAAATCAGTTTAGGTAATTGAAAACAATCAATAAATTTAGGAAAAAAAACAATACCAGTTAAACCAGCAGAATAAATTATAAATTTTTTCATTTCAAAATTTTTAAAAATAAATTTTCATAATCATCTATAACCTTTTCCCATCTATATAATTTTTCTGCTCTTTCTTTTGCCATTTTACCATATTTTTCAACCATTTGTGGATTTTTTAATAAATACTCAATTTTTTCCTTTAATTCATTAACATCTTTAAAATAAAAGCCACAATCACCAAGAACTTCCCTATTAAAAGGTACATCAATACATATTATACAATTTCCACTTCCCATTGCTTTTAATAAAGCAGGATTTGTTCCTCCTACTTCATTTCCATGGATATATGCAAATGCATTTGAAAAAATTTCTGATATAAATTCTTTTTCATAAATTCCACCAGGCATTTCTATTTTTTCATTTTTTAATTTCAATAATTTTCTTACATATCTACTTTTCCTATTAAGATTTCCTAAAATTAGAAGTTTTTTTTCTGTTTTAATCTTATTAAATGCTTCAATTATCAAATACTGATTATTCTCTGGTTCAAGACGACTTGCTACAAGGAAATATTCACCCTTTTTAACTCCATATTTTTCAAGTATTTCTGGTTTTTTACTTTCATAAAAATAAGCACCATAAGGAATATAAAATGTCTCTTTGCCATATTTTCTTTTATAATATTTTTTTATTTCTTTTGAGTCAGAAACAATCGCATTTGAGAAAATACATGATAAAATTTCGCAAAATTTAAAATATATTTTGCCAATAAAATTCCATTTTTTTCTTTTCCATTCAAGACCATTTACATTTATAACAATTTTTTTACCAAGTATTTTCCCTATAATTGCAAATGGACTATTAGCAGAATTGAAAATCAAAATTATATCAGGACTTTCTAATAAAACCCTTAAAATTGATAAAAATGTATGAGAAAATGTGTCTGTGAATTTTCCTTTTATACTTGGCAAATGAATTAATTTAACTCCTTTATAATATTTAAATTTTTCAGGATAAAGATATTTTCTGCATGTTACAACAACTTTGTGTCCTTTATTTACAAGTCCAACACTTAATTCCTCTGCACATGTTTCAAATCCACCATATCTTGCAGGCACTCCTCTTGTCCCAATAATTGCGATTTTCATATCTATCTTTTTAATTATAACACTTAATTAAAATTTTATCAGTCCTTTAAATTCTGATATAATAAGAATATGGATAATTTTGAATTTATGAAGGAAAGAGCAAAAGAATTCTGGGAAAGAGGTTTTGAAGATTTTGAAAAGAAAAGATTTAATTTATCTGCTTTTGATTTTGAACAGGCAATAAAGATGTGGATTAAATACTTAATTGGGAAGAAAATAGGTGACTGGCCTAAGACCCATTATTTTCATATTTTAATAAAAGAACTTGCCAATTCTTATGACAATGAAGATATAATTAAATTTTATAATGAAAATGAAATTTTTTTTAGTGACCTTGAGGATGCTTATTTTACTTCAAGATATTTTCCAAAAAAGTTCAGTGAAAATCATATTAAAGAAATAATAGAAAACTGTAAAAAATTTTTAAAATTTTTGGAAGAAAAAATTGGTGAAAAATTTATATGAAAAGCCATATACAGATTTTGAAAGAGATAAAAGATGAAAGAGAAAAATTCTTTCAAAATTACAGATATTATGCTTTAAAAATTAAAGAAAAGGCAAAAAAAATTTTAAAAGATGTAAATATTATTGTTTTTGGTTCAATTGTAAAAGGTAATTGGCATCCTTTAAATAGTGATATAGATATACTTATAATTTCAGAAAATTTACCTAATGATTGGGATAAAAGAAGAATAATAAAAAATAAAATTAAATCAGTTCTACCTTCCTCAAATCCATTTCAGATCCATCTTACAACAAAAAAAGAATATGAAATTTATTACAAAAAATTTATAAAGGAAGATTTTATTGTTATTTAACTACTTTTAAATTTTAATCAAAAATTTTTGTTTTTTTGTATTATAAAGGACTTTTTCATAAACTTTTAAAATTTCTTCAGCAGTTTTTTTCCAAGTAAATTTTTTTGATTGTTTGAGCCCTTCTTTTTTCAAAAAATTTCTTAAATTAGCATTTGAAATTACTTCATTTATTGCATTTGCTATTTCTTCTATGTCATAGGGATTAACCAAAATTGCTGCTTTTTCACATATTTCAGGCAATGATGATAAATTTGAAGTTATTACAGGACAACCACAAGCCATGGCTTCTAATACTGGTAGTCCAAAACCTTCATATAGAGAAGGGTATACAAAAACTTCTGCAAGATTATAGAGATAAATTAAATCTTCTTCAGGAATATAATCTGTGAAAACAATTCTGTCTTTAAAACCCAGTCTTTTTGCTTCTTCAAATATTTCTTTGTAAAGCCATAATTTTCTTCCAACAATTACAAGTGAATATGAAAAATTCTTTTTATTCTTTAAAAGATAGAAATATGCTTTAATTAATCTATTGAGATTTTTTCTCGGTTGTAAATTAGAGACAGTAAGGATAAATGGTTTTTTTATTCCATATTTTTTTAGTATATTTTCTTTTATTTCAATTGGTTTAAAGTTTTCTGATACCCCATAATAAATAACAACTATTTTTTCTGGTTCTACCTTATAAAAATTTATCATCTCTTTTTTTGAAAATTCTGAACATGTGATAATTTTGACTGACTTTTTTATACTATATGGGAAAAAAATCTTAAATTTTAAAAATAAATGTTTAGGGAAAAATTCAGGAAATCTCAAAAATGAAATATCATGGACTGTAATAATACCAGGACATGAAATCATAAAAGGTAAATGATACTGTGTATGAATTAAATCAAGTTTATTAATATGGGTTTTAAAAGGTAATTCAAACATGAATCTTAAAAAGGAATTTTTTGAAACTCTACAAATTTTGAAGTTTTTTTTTAATAAGAAAGAAGGGATAGGAATATTTCTTGATAAAAAAATGAGAAATTTAAAATCTGAATGCTCAATTTCAGAAATGGCTTTTAATAATTCCTTAATGTAAGTTTCATTCCCTCCTTGTTTCAAACCAATTGAATGTGCATCTATTCCAATTACTTTTTTAAAATTCATATATTTTAAAATAAAGAATCAATTTTTTTCCCATTTAAAGTTATAAAAGGAACTGCTCTTTTTAAATTTACACCAATTTTTTCAAGTGTTTGTAGGTATTTAATTTTACATTTTTTTCTTTCATTTATTATTCTTTCTGCTGTTTTTATTCCAATCCCTGGAACTCTAATAAGTTGGTAAAAATCTGCATTATTTACTTCTATTGGAAAAAAATCTTTATTTTTTTCTGCCCATAAAAGTTTTGGATCTTTGTCAAGATAAAGGTTACCATTTTCATCTAAAGGTATTTCTTGGGGTAAAAATTTATATTTTCTTATAAGTATATCTGCTTGGTAAATTCTTGTCTGTCTTTTAATACTACATGGTTTTTTATTCTCCAAAGGTGTATTTTTAACTGGAAAAAACCCACTATAATATACTCTTTTTAAATTGAAATTTTTGTAAAGATAGTATGAAAAACTTAAAATTTCAATATCTTTTTCATCAGAGGAGCCAATTATTATTTGTGTTGTTATTCCAGATTTAAGTGGTTTTTCAAGATTTAAATATACTAATTTCTTTAAAATTTTTAATAAATTTTTTGAAAATTCTTTTTCTTTTGATATTTTTTTCAAATAATAGGGATTTACTGATTCCATATTTATTGATAATCTATCGGAATAATAAGTTGCTTGTTTAATTAAATAATCATCAACACCAGGCAAAATCTTTAAATGGATATAACCCTTATATTCATATTTTTTCCTTAAGATTTTTGCAACATCTATCATTTTCTCCTGTGTTTCATTTGCATCTTTATCAATTCCAGAAGATAAAAAAAGTCCATTTACATATCCTTTTTTCCAAAAATTATAAAAAATATCTGCAAGTTCATAAGGTGAAAAACTATACCTTGGGCAATCTCTATCTTTTCTATTTGCGCAGTAAAGACAGTTAAATTTGCAATTATTTGAAAGAAGGATTTTAAATAAATTTACAATTTTACCACCACAAAAAGATGGATAAATAAAAGATAAATATTTTTCCCTTTGATTTATATATTCACTTACTTCAAATTCTGCCAGTTCACCTAGAATTTTTAATTTCTCTTGCATAATCTTTATTTTTATTTTACAATTTTTTTACTATGAATGAAAGAGAAAGATATTTGAGGTGTTTATTATTTGAAAAAGTAGATAAAATTCCGTTTAGACCTGGATGGCCAAGAGAATCTACTTTAAAAAGATGGTATAAAGAGGGTTTGCCTGAAAATACAAACTGGTTTGATTATTTATGTGAGAAAATAGGAATAAAAATTGAAAAGCCCAAAAAAGAATATGTAAGTTTTTCATTAAATTTTGGTCCAATTCCTCCATTTGAAGAAAAAATTATTGAAAAGAAAGATGGACATTTAATTGTTCAGACACAGAAAGGTGAAATTGTAGAAATTGATGAAAAATATGATTTTACATATTTAAGAAGTGCAAAAGATTTTGTGACAAGGAAATGGCATAAATTTCCTGTTGAAAATACAGATGACTGGGAAAATATGAAAAAAAGATATAATCCAGAAGCACCAGAAAGGATTGATTCTGAAATTGATAAAAAAGCAGAAATTTTAAATGAAAGGGATTGGGTATTAAGTATTGGTTTTCCAGGAGTATTTTGGCAACTTCGTGATTGGTGCGGGTTTGAAAATTTATGTATATTTATGGCAACTGAACAGGATTTTGTATTTGAAATGGCCAATTTCTGGAAAGATTTTGTTTCTTCAATTCTTAAAAAAATTTTACCAAAGATAAAAATTGATTCTGTTATTATAAATGAAGATATGGCATATAAAGAAAAAAGTATGATTTCTCCTTACATGGTTAAAAAATTTTTACTACCTTGTTGGAGTGAATGGTCTTATATTTTAAAAAAATATGGGTGTAAAGTTATTATTCTTGATTCTGATGGGTATATAGGGGAATTGATTCCTTTATGGATTGAAGGAGGAATAAATTGCACAATTCCAGTTGAAATTGCTGCTGGAAATAATTTAATTGAATATAGGAAAAAATTTGGTAAAAATATGGCATATATTGGTGGAATTGATAAAAGGAAAATTGCAAAAGGTGGAGAAATTTTAAAAAAAGAGATGGATGATATTATTCCTTTTTTGATTAAAGATGGTGGATATATTCCTTCATGTGATCATGGAGTTCCACCAGATATATCATGGGAAAATTTTGTTGAATATTCAAAATATCTTGCAAAACTTACCGGTTGGCTTTAAAATTCAAAATTCATTCCATCATTTGCTATAATAACTTCTGTTTTAACTCTTTCGCTTATTTCATCTTTTTTTTCCCATATTTTGTTTTTTATCATTGTCATTCCAAAGTGAGTTAAAATTGCTTTTTTAGGTTTTATATTTTTTATTATTTCTTCTGCTTCAGAAAGACATAAATGAAGAATATTTTCTTTCTTTTCATACAAAACAGTATTTATTATTAGAATATCACTATCCTTATAACTATCAATCAAATTAGGAAAAAAGGCAGTATCAGGAATATATGAAATTTTTGTATCTTTTGTTTTTAATTTAAATCCATATGTTTCAACTCCATGATTATGTTTAATAGGAATTTCAATTTCAATATCATTTAATAAAAACTTTTTCCCTTCCTCAATTATTTCTATTTTTTCTACAAATTCCCTACAATATAATAAAATTACAGGGTCATAATTCAAACAATCACTTGGTGCAAAAACAATACCTCTCTTTTTAAATCCGCCATCGGTCATTGCTTCTATCATTAAATTTATTTCACATGAATGGTCAAGATGTCTGTGTGATAAAAATATTGCAGAAAGTTTTTCAGGATTTAATTTTGGTTTTCCCTTAACTGCTCTTAAAAGTGTATTTGGACCAGGATCAACAATAAATTCAGTTTTCCCAATTGAAAACCATATCCCTCCAGAAGAACGTAATTGAGAAATCATGACAAATCTTGCACCGGCTGTTCCAAGAAATTTAATATAACCCATTTAATCAATTTTGCCTTTTGTGGATGGAATATTTTTCCCTTCTATTTTTACTGCCTCTTTTAATGCAATTGCAAGTCCTTTAAAAATTGCTTCAATAACATGGTGTAAATTTTCTCCATAAATAAGATTAATATGTAAGGTAAGTCCAAGATGATTAACAAAACCTTTTAAAAATTCTTTTACATCTTCTATTTCAAAACTACCTTCTCTTCCTTTTATAAAAGGAACATTGAAAACAAGATAGGGTCTACCTGAAATATCAATAGAAACATTTACAAGTGATTCATCCATTGGAACCAAGGAAAAGCCAAATCTTTTTATACCTTTTTTTTCTCCAAGTGCTTTTTTTATTGCACAACCAAGACAAATTCCTGTATCTTCAATTAAATGATGAGTATCAACTTCAATATCTCCTTTTGCCTTAATTTTTAAATCAATATTTGAAAATTTACTCAATAATTCAAGCATATGATTTAAAAATGGAACTTGAGTTTCTATATTATAAACTCCACTACCATCAATTTTTGCCTCTATTTCAATTTCTGTCTCTTTTGTCTTTCTTTTTATAACTCCTTTCCTTTCCATTAAAATTATTTTATCATCATAACTTTTTAAAAACAACTATAAAAAAATCTTTTTCATCTATTCCTTCAATTAACTCAAAACCAAATCCTTCCACAAATTTTTTTAAAGTTTTTATATCCTCTAAAATATCATTTTCTACTGGATAATATTTTTTGTGAATTTCATTTACATATTCTCTTCCAATTGGGTGTGAAATAACAAAAATTCCATCTTTTTTCAATATTCTGTATATTTCTTTCAAAGCCATTTTTTTATTATCAAAATGAGGAAAACAGGCATTTGCAATAATTTTATCAAAAAAATTTTCTTTATATGAAGTTTTACATATATCCATAATAAATGGACTAACATTTTTAGGAAAATTTTTACTTTTTAATTTATCTATCATTTTTTCTGCAATATCTATTGCAAATATCCACACATTTTTTTCAACTTCAAGTACATAAGGAATAAGGACACCTGTTCCTGTACCAACATCAAGTATTTTATCTTTCTCTTTTAATCTGAGAAATTTAATAATCCTTCTATATTTTTCTGAATCAACAATATCATTTTCATCCCATCTTTCTGCAAGTTTATTAAAAAAATCTATTTTATTTTCCATTTTTCTTTCTTTTTGGAGAAAAAATTACTGAAAACATAAATATAAAAGTTGAGACAATAATAATTGATGCACCTGCTGGAAGATTAAAAATTGCTGCAAGAAAAAGTCCAATCCATCCAGAAAGAATAGCAAAAAGACAAGATAAAAAGTACATTTTTTTCATATTATAAGTAATTTGATATACACTTGCTGCAGGATTAACAATAAGAGCAAATACAAGTATTCCACCAACCGATTTTAAAGTTGCTCCCACAGTCATTCCTGTTAGTAATAAAATAAGATAGAAAAATAATGTAGCAGAAATACCACTTGCCTTTGCAAGTTCCCTGTTAAATATGACTGATTGTATTTCTTTAAAAAAAATAATTGTTATAATTGTTATAAGAATGGTTGAAATTAAAAGAATTATAATATCTGAATAGGAAATCGTTAAAATACTGCCCCATAAAAGATTAAGTGCCTGACTTTTTGCTTCTGGAAGTAGCCCCATAAATAGAAAGGCAAGCCCTAATGTTGAAGAAAAAATAATGCCAATTGATGTTTCTGGATGTAGTTGGCCTTTGTCTGAAATTGGACCAAGTATAGCACATGCAAGCAAGCAGAAAAGGAAAGAAAATGGAATAACTGGTTTATTAAGAAAAAGTGCAAAAAGTGCACCTGCAAAGGCAGAATGAGATATTGCAACACCTATAAAGGATATCTTCATAATTACTATCCAAACTCCCACTATTCCACAGGAAATTCCTGCAAAGATAGCAGCAATAAGTGCTTTTTGGAAAAATAGAAATTTAATTAATTCCATTTTTTATCTCAAATTTTTTTATAAATTCTTCTTTTTTTCCATCAAATATAATTTTTCCTTCTTCCATCCATATAACCCTTTCACAAAGTTTTTTTATAGTTTCTACATCATGTGATACAAGTAAAATTGTAATTCTCTCTTTTTTGTGTATTTCTCCAATTATTTTTGAAATTTTATTTGTCATTTTAAAATCAAGCCATGCAAAAATTTCATCCAAAAGTAATATTTCAGGTTCTTTTAATAATGCTCTTGCTATTAATATTCTTTTTCTTTCTCCTCCTGATAATTGACCAAATGGTTTTTTTAAAATATGTTCTATTTCAAGTAAAAAACTTATTTCTTTTAGCAACTTTTTTTCTTTTTCCCCAGGATAATGGAACAATCCCAATTTTCCATAACTTCCCATAAGAATAACTTCCTCTGATAGAATTGGAAGTTTAGGGTCAATATCAAGTATTTGAGGGACATAACCAATAATTCTTCTTAATGTATTTTGAGTAAAAATATTGAACTCTGTGTTATTTATAAAGACCTTCCCTTTTATAATATTTGCAAGTCCATTTATTGCACAAAGAAGAGTTGTTTTCCCTGCACCATTGTGTCCAAAAATACCTATAAATTCTCCTTCTTCTATTTCAAGTGAAAGGCCTTTTATTATTGTTTCATTCAAATAACCAACAGAAACATTATCTAACTTTATTTTTGTCTTTTTCATATATTTCTATTATTCTTTTTGCATTTTCCAAAAGTGTTTCTCTAAGTGTTGGTGTTTTTTGAAATACATTGGGAAAGTTTGATATAGCAATATGAGGAATTTTTAATTCATCTGCAATTACTTTTCCTGTATCAGGTCCAACTTGAATATTATCAATAATAATTCTAACTTCCTTTTCTCTCCCAAGTTTTATAAGATTTTTTATTTCAATAGGTGTAAGGTCTTCTTTTCTGCCATAAGTTGCTATAACATTAAGCCCAAGATATTGAAGCAGTTCTTTTATGTGATTATTAGAAATACAGGAAATGCCTTTTAAATCTTTCATAATTTCTTTTACCTTTCTATCAGTTTTTTCTATCTCTTCTATTGCTTTTATAGTATTTGAATTGAAAAAATCTCTATATTTTGGGAATTTTTTAGAAATTATTTCATTAATTTCAAGATAGAGTTTTTTTTGATTTTCAGGAATAAACCAACTACCTTCAATTTTTATAATAATAGGAGAAAAGTGCTCTTTTTTAATAGATGCTTTTATTTGTTCTAAATAAGGTTCAAAACCATGAGCAAAAAAAAGTCCACTTTTCTCAATACTTAAAAGATGACTACTTTTAATATCAAAGTGTCCAGGACAGTATCCAGGTGGAAAAAGTGTTTCTACTTTAAGAGTATTTTTTACAATATCTTTAATAACAGACGAAAGAACAGTTGTTGTTACTACAATATCTTGTCCCAAAATTATCTTTGATATTAAAAGACCTAAAAATATAAAAAATTTTCTTTTCATTTTTTAATATGAAGTATCCCAGTATTCTCTCCAATTTGAAGATATTTTTAATTGTGTATCTGGTGGATTAGGATTTGCATAGCCAGTTCCATCAGCATTACTATGGTATTCTTCAGGTCTTAACCATTTTACACTTCCATCACCAAAAAGAATATTACTCCCACCTGAATGAACACGACTGACAGCCCAAAAAGATGTTGTGCCACCCCAAAGTATTCCTGAAGGACTTAATTCACTCTCATTTTTATACTTATAAGGAGGACCAGCATTGCAACCACCCTTTCCATCAGATAATCTTCCCCATTCAACTACAAGTATTTTTTTAGATATATTTCTTATTTGTCCTTCTTTTATACCTTCAAATCCAACGACATCTCCTCCTATAGGGATTGTACCAATATTATAACCCTGTCCATAATACCAATCATTATGACTAATATTTTTACCATGTCTGCTTGGACAATAACTTATTTTATTTCTCATATTTGGAGAAACATACTGCCATAATTTAGCTTTCCAGTTAGGGTTATCAACATATGTTCCATCATAATCATTTTTATACATTTCAAATGCTATACCAACCTGCCTTAAATTATTCATACAAGTTACTTGTCTTGCTTTTTCTCTTGCTTTTGAAAGAGCAGGTAAAAGCATGGCAGCCAAAATAGCAATTATGGCTACCACTACTAAAAGTTCTATCAAAGTAAAGCCATTTTTTCCTCTTTTTATATTTTTAAATTTTTTAATCTTTTTCATTTTCTCCCACTTTTGTGTTACTATTTTAATATATGTGCTATCAATTATCAATAATTTTAAATTAAAAAATATTTTTGTCAAGACAAATTTTACAACTTTCTAAAAGTAGTTTAAAATATACAAAAATGGAGTTAAAATGAAGAAATTAAAAGTCGCAGTTGTCGGAACTGGATGGGTATCAGGTGAACATATGTCTGCCTATATTCAAAATCCTAATTGCCAACTTGTTGCTGTTTGTGGAAGAACAAAAGAGTCAGCGGAAAATAAATTAAAAGAATATGGTTTTTCTGCAAAAATATATACTGATTATAAAGAAATGCTTGAAAAAGAAGAAATAGATATTGTTTCAATATGCACTCCAAACAATCTACATCCAGAAGAAACAATTATGGCAGCAGAATATAAAAAACACATTTTAATTGAAAAACCAGTTGCTTTAAATGAAGATGATTTAAATAAAATGCTTGAGGCAGTTAGAAAAAATAATGTTAAAACACTTGTAAGTTTTGTTTTACACTGGAATCCTCTTTTGATGACAATAGATAAACTATTAAAAGATGATACAATTGGTCATATTTATTATGGAGAGGTTGATTATTTTCATGGAATAGGTCCTTGGTATAAACAATATACCTGGAATATAAAAAAAGATATAGGTGGAAGTTCTTTACTTTCTGCTGGTTGTCATGCAGTTGATGCTCTTTTATGGTTTATGAATAAAAAGCCAGTTGAAGTATTTTCATATTCAACAAGGAGCAAAAATCCAGATTTTAAAGAATATGAATATGATCCAACAAGTGTAACTTTAATAAGATTTGAAGATGGTTCAATAGGAAAGGTTGCTTCTTCTCTTGATTGTAAAACACCATATATTTTTAATATTGAACTATTTGGAGAAAAAGGAACTATAAGAAATAATAAAGTTTTTGCACCCCATAAGTTTCCAGGACAAACCGATTATATAACAATTCCAACAATTTTACCAGATAGTGGAGATGTAAGACATCATCCATTTGAAGGAGAAGTTAACCATTTTGTTGATTGTATACTGAATGATAAAAAACCATTCCCAGACCTTGAAGATGCAGCATTAACTCACAAAATTATATTTAAAGCAGATCTATCAGCAAAAATAGGCAAGCCCTTAAAATTATAAATTTCTTATTTTTATTGAATTTATATGATTTTTAAGCCCCTCAATTTCTCCCATTTTTTCTATATATTTGCCATATTTTTTTATAAATTCTTTTTTGCATTTTATTATTGCATAACTTCTTAGAAATGTGAAAACAGAAAGTCCTGAGGAAAATCTTGCTGTTTTTCCTGTTGGTAAAACATGTGATGGACCTGCAAAATAATCACCAATTACTGCTGATGTATAATTTCCAATAAAAATTGCACCTGCTTTACAATTTTTTATAAAAATATCAGGTTTTTTTGAGATTATCTGTAAATGTTCTGGTGAGATATAATTTATTATTTCAATTGCCTCTTTTTCATCTTTAACTAATATTAAATATCCTTTTTCAACTCTTTTTGCAACTTTTTCTCCAATTTTTTCATCCGTCGTTATTAAAATACCAGTTCCATCTGTATGTTCCATCTGTGCCTTTAAATCATATTCAATAAATTTTTCATTTCCTGAACTATCTGAAAAAATAACAACTTCACTTGGTCCTGCTGGTAAATCAATTCCAACTACTCCATATAGTAATTTTTTTGCAGTATTTACATATTTATTTCCAGGGCCTACTATTAAATCAACTTTAGGAATTGTTTCTGTACCAAAAGCAAAACCACTTATTGCCTGAACTCCACCAACTGAAAAAATTTCTTTTACACCAAGATAATCACAAACTGCAACAATTAATGGATGGACTTTTCCTGAAAAAGAAGGAGGAGAAGAAACATATATTTCTTTAACACCTGCAATTTTGGCTGGAATTACAGTCATTAAAACTGTTGAGATTAAAGGTGCTTGCCCTCCTGGAATATAAACTCCGACTTTTTCAATAGGTGAAAATTTAAATTCAATCTCAATATTTTCTTCTTTTATTTTAAATCCATTTGGTATTTGCCTTTTATGATATTTTTCTATCTTTTCCTTTGCTTTTCTAATTGATAAAAAAATTTCACCTTTTAAACTTTTCCAACTTTCCTTCCTTTCTTTTTCACTTACTTTTAAACTATCCAATTTAACATTATCAAATTTCTCCGTAAAATAAAAAATCGCTTTATCTTTTTCTTTTTCAACTTTCTCAATTATCTCTTTTACTTCATTTTCAATATCTTCTTTGCTTTTTAATAACTTTAATTTTTCAAAACTTATCTTTTCCATCTTAAACTTTCTATCCTTTCTTTATAGTCATTCCCTGAAAAAATATAATTACCTGTAACAAGTATATCAACCCCATTTTCAATAACGATTTTTGCAGTTTCATTATTTATTCCACCATCAACCTCAATTTCAAAATTTAAATTTTTATTTTTTCTATATTCATTAACTTTTTTTATCTTATCAACAACCTTATAAATAAACTTCTGACCACCAAATCCTGGATTAACAGTCATTATAAGAACTATGTCAATAATTTCTAAAAAAGGATAAATTTTTTCAATTTCTGTTGGTGGATTTATTACAATGCAAACTTTTTTCCCATAATTTTTAATTTCTTCAATCAATCTTCTATGATCTATATCACACTCAATATGAATTCCTATAATGTCTGCTCCATTATCAGCAAACTCTTTCCAATATTTTTCAGGATTTGTTATCATTAAATGTGCTTCAAAAGGTAAATGAGAATATTTCCTAATAGATTTTAAAACCATCGGTCCAAAAGTTAGATTAGGGACAAAGTGTCCATCCATAACATCAAAGTGAATTAAATCAGCCCCTGCCTCAGTAATTTTCTTAACTTCTTCTCCAAGACAGGAAAAATCGGCAGAAAGTAAAGAAGGAGAAATTTTAACCATTTTAAGTCCTTTTTTATAATTTAACATTTTCCAACTAAAAAGGTCAATATTTCAAAATTTTCTTTACTTTTTGAAAAATTTTGTTAAAATAAATTTTGGAGGGAAGGATGAGAAAAATAGGAATAATAAAATTTTGTTTAATATTGCTTTTATTCTCTAATTGTGCACCAACTTTAAAACAACCTCAATTACCAAAAGAAGCCATAGAAGAAGAAAGAATAAAACAGGAAGAGATTGCATTATTTTCCTATCTTGAAAAGGAACAGAGATTATATAGGGTTGGGCTCCCTTTATTAAAAGGTGCTTTAAATTATTATAATAAAAAACCTAATATTTCATTTGGGATAATAGTTCATAATAAAAATACTTACAAAAAAGAGCAAATTGAAATTATAAGGAAAAAATATATAGTTGAAGAACAACCAACAATTTTATATTTACATCCTGATTTTGGTGCTTATAAAGCAGGATTGAAAATAAATGACAAAATCATTCAAGTAGATGGGAAAAAAATTAAAGATATTGACTCATTTTTAAAAATTGTTAATTCAATTGATGAAAAGAGAGAAAATGTTGAGTTTATTGTTGAAAGAGAAGGGGAAATTTTAAAATTTATTGTTCCTGTAACAAAAATATGTCCTTTTTCTTTTAAATTGATTTTTGACCCACAAATTAGAGACACAATAAATGCTTTTACAGATGGAAAAACAATTTTTGTGACTCCTGGACTTTTAAGATTTTTACAATCAGATAATGAACTTGCGCTTGTTTTATCACATGAGATTGCCCATGCTGTTTTAGACCATGTTCAAAAAACAATGGGAAATAGAATTATTGGTTCAATATTTGATATTGCAATAACTATAGCAACAGGAATAAATACACAAGGTATTTTCAGCCAACTTGGTGGGCTTGTATATTCAAAGGAATTTGAAAAGGAAGCAGATTATCTTGGAACATATATTCTTGCAGTAAGTGGATATGATATTACAGATGTTGCTAATTTATGGAGAAAAATTGTTGCTGAATATCCTGGCTCAACAAAGGATATATTTTTGACAACTCACCCATCCTCTCCTGAAAGATATGTTTTAATTGAAAATACAGTTAAAGAAATTAAAGAGAAAATTGAAAAAGGGCTTCCTCTTAAAGTTGAATTTAAAAAATAATGGATATATTTAGATTTTTAATCTTTATTTTGGTAGGAATTCTTGCTGGGACAATTAGTGGTTTTCTTGGAATTGGTGGAGCAACAATAATTATGCCTATTTTAATTTATTTTTTTGGTTTTTCACAACATGAAGCACAGGGAACTACTTTACTTCTTATGGTTCCACCAATTGGTATTCTGGCTGCTTTGACATATTATAAAAAAGGGTATGCAAATGTACCAGTTGCAATTTTTATCTGTCTCGGATTTATTTTAGGTGCATTTTTGGGAGCAAAATGTGCTATATCAATTCCTGAAAAATTATTGAGAAAATTATTTGCGCTTTATTTATTAATAATTTCATTTCATATGTTTCTTAAAAAATAAGTTTAGGTATTGCCTGTTAAAAAAGTGGCTATAATTGCCTGACCAAGTGAAATGCATCCATCATTTGTAGGAACTTTATTATGAATGAAAACTTCAAATTTATTTTTCTTTAATAAGTTAAATATATCACTCAATAAGAAGATATTCTGAAATACTCCACCTGATAAACAAACTTTATTTATATTTCTTTCATCTCTTAAAATTTTGCATATTTGATTTATGATTTCTGAAATTGTGATGTGAAATTTAAATGAGATAATTCCGACACTTACTTTATTTTTTATATCTTCAACAATTTCTCTCAATATAATCTCTGGGTCTATAATATAAACATTGTTTTCCTTTTTTATTTCATAATCATAATACTTTCTTTTTATATCTTTTTCTATCTTCATTTCAAGTTCTATAGATGCCTGACCCTCATATGTAATCTTTTCTCTTATTCCACAGATTGAACTTACAGCATCAAATAATCTACCCATGCTTGAATTATAAAAAAGATTAATATTATTATCAATCTCGCTTTTCATTATTTCCCATTTTTTCTTATCAATCTTTTTAACAAATTCAATATCAAGATTTAAAAATTCATCTCCAAATATTTTATATAAATATGTAGCACCAATTCTCCATACCTCTTTTATTGAAATTTCTCCCAAAATTGGCATATACTTTAAATGGCAAGTCCTCTCAAAATTCTCATAATCACAAATAAGGAATTCTCCACCCCATATTTTTCTATCAATTCCATAACCTGTCCCATCAAATGCAATACCTATAACTTTTTCATTTTTTAATTTATTTTCAGCCATACATGATGCAATATGGGAATGATGATGTTGAACCTCTATTTTTTTTAAATCCTTAAATATCTCTTTTGAAATTTTTGAAGAAAAATATCCTGGATGCATATCATAAACAATAATTTCTGGTTCAATTTCAAGAATATTTTTAAACAATTCTATTGATTTTTTATATGATTCATGTGAAAAATAATTTTCTAAGTCACCTATATGTTGACTTAAATAAACATTATTATTTTTAACAAAAGCAAATGTATTTTTTAAATCAGAACCTGCTGCAAATATTACTTTTTTTGAATTGTATGGAATTTCAATTGGTGAAGGAACATAGCCCCTTGACCTTCTTATAAAATAAATTTTCTTATTAAAAATCCTTAAGACAGAATCATCACAATTTATATGTATCTTTCTATTGTGAGTTAAAAAGAAATCACATATGTCTTTTAATCTTTCAAATGCAAATTTATCATCATATATTATTGGTTCTTCTGAAAAATTTCCACTTGTCATAATTAAAATATCTAAATTTTTGTCAAAATAAAATAGAAGATGATGAATAGGTGTATATGGAAGGAAAAAGCCAAGATATTGATTTACAGGAGCAATTATCTCTGGTAGTATCTCATTTTTCTTTTTTAATAAAACAATTGGAGTTTCCCAAGATTTTAAAATTTCCTCTTCTTCTTTATTAATATAACAATATCTTTTAATAACTTCAATATTTTTTGCCATTAAAGCAAATGGTTTTTCATATCTTTTTTTTCTCTCCCTTAAAATTTTTATTGTTTTTTCATTTAAAGCATCACAAGCAATATGATAACCTCCAATTCCTTTAATACCAATAATTTTCCCCTCTTTAAGTAATTTTGATGTTTCCTTTATTGCCTTTATATTCTCAGATATTTCATTCCCTTTATTATCTATAAGTTTTACTTCAGGCCCACATTTAAAACAGCAATTTGGTTGAGCATGAAATCTTCTTGAATAAATATTCTCATATTCTTCTCTACATTCTTCACACATTATAAATTCTGCCATTGTAGTATTTTCTCTATCGTAGGGAATTTTCTTTGTTATTGTAAATCTTGGACCACAATTTGTGCAGTTTATAAATGGAAATAAATATCTTCTATCATTCTTATTGAAGAGTTCTTTTAGACAATCATTACATGTTGCTATATCAGGAGAAATTTCTACTTTTATATCTAAATCATTTTTACTCTCAATAATTCTAAATCCATCTTCATTTTTTATATCTATCTTTTCAATATCAATCTCTTTTATTTTTGCTCTTGGAGGCGGAGAATTTTTAATTTTTTTTATAAATTTTTCAATATTTTCTTTTTTACCTTCAATTTCAATCAAAACACCTTCAGATGTATTACAGACATATCCAGAAAGATTAAATTGGTTTGCATATCTAAATACTGTTGGTCTAAATCCTACTCCTTGAACCCTTCCTTTTATTTTAATTCTATATCTTTCCATTTTATATAAGTTTAAATTTATTCAGGCAGAAATTTCTTTTTTTAATTTTTCAAGACATCTTAAAGTAATCTCATCTTTATATTTCTCATATATTTTTTTCATTGCTTTATATGCTTCAACTTTTTTGCCCATACTTTTCAATTTATGAGGATAAATTCTAACATAAGGTATTGTTCCTATAACATAAACAACTTTAAATGCTCTTAATGCATCCTCATCATTTCCAAAAGCATTCCACATAATTCCTTCTTCAAGATAAAGTTTAAAATTGAATGGATTATACCATTGTCCAATTTTCAATGTTTTTATGGCAGCATTTAATTTTTTATCATCATTTTTAGATATCGCCTGACTCCATTCAAGCCACGCTTTCAAAATATATGCATCAACTTCTTCTGGTTTCTGTTTTGCAATTTTCCCAAGATATTTTTCTGCTTTATCATATTTCCCAAGATGAAATGCTCTATCTGCTTTTATCCATAAAATATTTATAATCCTTGATTCATAAAATTTTATACAAAAAACACCTAAAATTAAAATAAGTAAATAAATATAAATTCTTTTTCTCCCCATATATTTTTCTCTATTTTACTACTTTTTTGAAAGATTTTCAACTTTCTAAATGCCAGTGCTAACAGAATAAATCAATTTTTTATTTATTTTTCAAGGATTTCAGGTGTTTCAAGTATTTCAACATTCATAAAACCTCTTATAATTATAAATTGTGCTTCTTAAGGAATTCCTATACTTACAAGATATTCTATTTCTTCTTTTCTTATTTTTCCAATTGCTGCCTTGTGCGAAAGTTCAACATCTCTATAATTTGTTTCAAGTTCAGGTATTATATAAAAAGTTCAAAAACCTATTGTTATGAATAAAAATTTCTTATATACTCTTATCATATGAATTTTCTCTATCTTTTGCTGATTGCAACCTAAATTATCTCCGCTTTTAACATTCAGATTATATATTTTAAATTTTTTAAAATAGCCCCACTACTTTACCTTCTTCATCTATATCTACTTTTGTTCCAGCAGGTTGACTTGGAAGTCCTGGCATAGTTCTTATTTCTCCACATAATGGATATAAAAAACCAGCACCAGCAGAAATTCTTATATCTCTTATTGGTAATGTAAATCCTTTTGGAGCACCTTTTAAATTTGGGTCGTGTGAAAGAGATAGATGAGTTTTTGCTACACATATAGGTAAATTTGAAAATCCCCATTTTGTATAAAGATTGATTTTCTCCTCTGCTAAAGAAGAATATTCTACTTTTTCTGCTCCATAAATCTTTGTTGCAATTGCTTCTATTTTCTTTTTAATATCCCATTGGAGTGGATATAAAAATTGGAAATTTTTATCTTTTTCACATGCTTTTATAACTTTTTCAGCAAGTTCAAGACCACCTTCACCACCTTTTTCCCATACTTCACTTACTGCCACATCATCTGCTCCAAATTCAATTGCGAGTTCCTTTGTTTTTTCAATTTCTTTTTCAGTATCTGTTGTAAATTTATTTATTGCAACTACACATGGAATACCAAAAATTTTAGCATTCTCAATTTGCTTTTTTAAATTACTTGCTCCTTCAACTAATGCTTTTATATTTTCTTCAATAAGTCCTTTATCTAATGGCTTTCCAGGAACAACCTTAAATTTACCACTATGTGCTTTTAATGCCCTTATTGAACAAACAATTACAACACAATCTGGTTTAAGCCCACTATATCTACATTTTATATTCATAAACTTTTCCATTCCACAATCAGCACCAAATCCACTTTCAGTTACTACATAATCAGCAAGTTTAATAGCAATTAAATCTGCAATTATTGAACTATTTCCATGAGCAATATTTGCAAATGGACCTGCATGAACAAAAACTGGGGTATGTTCAAGTGTTTGCATTAAATTTGGTTTTATTGCATCTTTTAACAAAACTGTCATTGCTCCTGCTGCTTTAACATCTTCTGCAGTAACAGGTTTTTTGTCATATGTCTGGGCAACAATAATTTTAGAAAGGCGTTTTCTTAAATCAAATAGTCCTGTTGTTAAAGCGAGAATAGCCATAACTTCAGAAGCAACTGTTATATCAAATCCTGTTTCTCTTGGAAATCCATTTTCTTTACCTCCAAGTCCAATAATAATATGTCTTAAAAATCTATCTGAAACATCAACTACTCTTGGCCAAGTAATTGTTAATGGGTCTATATTTAATGGATTTCCTTTATAAACAGAGTTATCAACAAATGCAGCAAGTAAATTGTGTGCAATACCAACAGCATGAACATCTCCTGTTAAATGTAAATTAAAATCCTCCATTGGTATAACCTGTGAATACCCTCCTCCAGCAGCCCCACCTTTAATTCCAAAAACTGGTCCAAGAGATGGTTGCCTTATACATGTAAATACTTTTTTACCAAGTTTTCCTATTGCCTGTGAAAGTCCTATAGTTGTAACTGTTTTACCTTCTCCAAGAGGAGTTGGTGTTATTGCAGTTACATCAATATATTTACCGTTTGTCCTATTTTCTATCTTTTTTAAAATTTCAAGAGATACCTTCGCCTTATAATTTCCATATAATTCAAGATATTCCTCATCAATACCTGCTATTTCTGCAATTTCCTTTATATGCTTAATTTCTGCCTTCTGAGCAATTTCAAGGTCACTTAACATATTCCCTCCTTTTTAAGAGTATATTTTAACATATTTTATTTTTAAATGGTAAAATTTATTATTATGGAAAAAATTAGAGTCGTTGTTGGTCTTTCAGGAGGAATTGATTCATCTGTTGCTGCTTTATTATTGAAGGAGAAAGGATATGAGGTAATAGGTATATTTATGAAAATTTTTGATGAAAAAGATAGAAAATTTGTGAATTTTAAAAGTTCTTGCTATGGTCCGGAGGAAAAAGATATTGAAGATGTTGAAAAAGTTTGCAAAATTTTAAATATACCATTTTATATCATAGATTTAAGAAAGGAATATAATGAAATTGTTTTTGAATACTTTAAAAATGGATATTTATCTGGAAAAACTCCAAATCCATGTGTTATATGCAATAGGTATCTGAAATTTGATATATTATTAAAAAAAGCATTTTCGTTAGGAATTAAATTTGATTATTTTGCAACAGGTCATTACGCAAGAGTTTTTTTTGATGAGAAAAGGAAAAGATATATTTTGAAAAAGGGTATTGATAAAGATAAAGACCAGAGTTACTTCTTATTTTTACTGACACAAAAACAACTATCACAAATTATTTTCCCATTAGGAGAATATAAGAAAATGGATATTAGAAGAATAGCGAAAGAAAATAATTTACCTTTATCCGATAAAGAGGAAAGCCAAGATTTTATAGGAGGTGATAGATTTTTTATTTTTGGTGATTCAAGAAAAGAAGGCGATATAATTGACAAAAATGGAAATATTCTTGGAAAACATAAAGGAATTATATACTATACAATTGGACAGAGAAGGGGACTTGGAATAGCAAAAGGTAAACCACTTTATGTAATTGAAATAGATGGGAAAAATAATAAAATAGTAGTAGGTGAGGAAAAAGACCTTTATAAAAAAATTCTTATAGCAGAAAATATAAATTTTATTTCCATTGAGAAACTTGAAAAAAGTATGAAAGTTAACGCAAAAATAAGATATAAGCATAACCCGGCAAAAGCAATAATTACACCAATAGAAGATAATAAAGTCAGAGTTGAATTTGAAAAACCTCAAAGGGCTCCTACACCAGGCCAGGCAATTGTTTTTTATGAAGATGATGAAGTTGTGGGTGGAGGTTTTATATCAGAGGTTTTATAAAATTTAAAATATGTTAAAATAAATTAAGGAGGTGAGAAAATGGGTCTTTGGATTATAAGAGGTTTCTTTTTAATTTTGTGTGTTTTAGCAGGTTTTTATTGTCTCCCAAATGAAAAAATAATAGGAATTTTAATTGGCTTTTTTGGTTCGTTGATTGTTATAGGAATTGAAATTCTTTTAAGTAAAATACCTCCTAAAAAACTTATCCTTGCAGTTGGTGGATTAATAGTTGGATTATTAACAGCGATACTTATTGCAAATTTCATTCTTTTAATACCATTTGAAGACCCAAAGATAGAAAATTTAATAAGATTTGGTTTATATTTCATTTTTTTATATCTTGGTGTTATGAGTGGAATAAAAGGAGTAGAGGAACTTGGATTTATCCTTCCAATATTAGGGGGTATAAAAGAGGGAGAAAGATTATTAATTGTTGATACAAGTATATTAATTGATGGGAGAGTTTATGAACTTGCAAAAAGTGGATTTATTGATTATAAACTGATTATTCCTAAATTTATAATAAAAGAATTACAAGGACTTGCTGATGCTTCAAGTGATACAAAAAGACAGAGAGGAAGAAGAGGGCTTGAAGTTTTGAATAAATTGAGAGAAGATAAGACAATTGATGCAAAAGTTTATGATATTGATTATCCTGATATTGAAGCAGTAGATACAAAACTTGTTAAACTTGCTTCAGAATTAAAGGCAGCAATTCTTACAAATGATTTTAATCTTACAAAGGTGGCTGAAGTTCAGAATATTAAAGTTTTAAATCTTAATACATTAACAACACTTCTAAGGCCAAGATTGATGAGTGGAGAAGAGATATCTCTTAAAATTATAAAAGAGGGTAAAGAAGCTGGTCAAGGTGTTGGTTATCTTGAAGATGGAACAATGATTGTAGTTGAAAATGCTTCAAAATATATAGGTAAAGTTGTTGATATAGTCATAGATAGTGCAATACAAACTCCCACAGGAAGAATTATATTTGCAAGATTAAAATGATATTTGCTATCCTTTTAGGTGCTGGTAAAGGAAGAAGGTTAAAATCAGATATTCCAAAATCTTTTATCAAATTGAACGGCAAAGAACTATTTTTATATTCAGTTGAAAAGTTTTATAAATTTGTTGACAAAATATTTTTAAGTTTACCAAAAGATTATATAAAAAAGGGGCAAAATATTTTAAATGATAAATTTCCAGATGTTATTGTAATTGAAGGTGGTAGAGAAAGAAAGGATAGTGTTATAAATTGTCTTAAAAAGATTGAAGTAGATGGGATTGTTTTAATTCACGATGTTGCAAGGCCATTTGTGAGTGGTAATCTTATTGAGAAAGTTATTGAAGGAACTCAAAAATATGGAGCATGTATACCAGTTTTAAAAATGATAGATACAGTCAAAGAAGTAAAATATAATTTTGTAAAAAAAACGCTTGAAAGAGAAAATATCTTTATTGTTCAAACACCTCAAGGATTTAAAATAGATTTGATAAAAACCGCATATTTGAAATTTAAAAATATGAAAGGCACAGATGATTCTTTTTTTGTTGAAAAAATGGGGTATAATAAAATTTATTGTATTGATGGAGAAAAAACGAATATAAAAATAACATATCCAGATGATTTAATTTTTGCAGAATTTTTGATTAAAAAATGGGGAAAGGAATAACTTATCCAGTTGGTTTTTACGCAAATGGTATAAATTGTGGAATAAAAAGTAATGGTAAAGAGGACTTAGTTTTGATTTATTCTCCTTCTCCTTGTATAGCATCAGGGACATTTACAACAAATCAGTTTAAATCATATAGTGTTTTATGGTCTATTAAAAATATTAAAAATGAGATAAAAGCAATTTTGATAAATAGTGGGAATGCAAATGCATGTAATGGTCAAGAAAACTGGGAATTAACAGTGAAATTGATAGAAGAACTTGCTTTAAAGTTAAAAATAGATAAAAATTCAATACTTTTTGCTTCAACAGGTATTATTGGTGAGAGATTACCGTATGAGAAAATAATAAGTGGATTTGATAGATTAATTGAAAACCTTTCTCCCAAAAATAATATTCTTGCCGCAAAAGGTATAATGACAACTGATAGTTTTCCAAAAGAATACCAAATAAATACTGGAATTTCAGGAAGGAAAAAAGAAGTTTATATAGGAGGAATGGCAAAGGGTGCTGGAATGATTAATCCAAATATGGCAACAATGTTATGTTTTATTACAACAGATGCTGTTATTGATAAAAAGGCTTTAGATTTTGCATTGAAAGAAGCAGTTGATGAATCATTTAATATGATAACAGTTGATAATGATACAAGCACAAATGATACAGTTATAATTCTTGCTAATGGTCTGGCAAGAAATAAAACAATACATTTAGATAGTCCTGAATTTGAAATTTTTTGTAATTCTCTAAAAAAATTATGTATAGAACTTGCAAAAAAAATTGCTTCAGATGGAGAAGGTGCAAGTAAACTTATTGAAGTAAATGTAAATGGTGGATGGTGTAAAAAAGATGTAAGGAGAGTCGCAAAGAAAGTTTGTGGTTCTTTATTAGTTAAAACTGCTATCTCTGGTGCAAATCCAAACTGGGGAAGAATTGTTGCTGCTATTGGTTCAACTAATGCAAGAATTGATATGAAAAATATTGAAATTAAAATATGTGGGATAATTGTATTTAAAGGAAAACCAGTTGAATATGAGAAAGATAAACTTATACAACTTATGAAAAATAAGGAGATAAAAATTGAAATTGATTTAAAAAGGGGTAATTTTTCTGCAACTGCATATGGTTGTGATTTAACAGAAGATTATGTAAGAATAAATAAGGAATACTCATGATAAGCAAGATTAAAAAATTTAACTGTTTTTTTATAGGAGATAGTGAGAAATTATTGAAAAAATTGCAGAGTGCTGGTATTGTTGAAATTGAAAGTATTTCTTTTGAGGGTTTTGAAAAAAAGGTGGTTCCGAAAGAAGAAATAGAAGAAAAAATTAAAAAAATTGAGTTTTTGAAAAATATTATGGGAGAAAAAAAAGAAGAATTTAAAAAAATTTTTATAGATGAAAAAGAGGAAAAAGAAATTATAGAAAAATTTTCTCTTGATGAAATTTATAAGGATAGTTTAAATTTAATCACTGAAATTGAGAGAAGAAAGAAGATTATAGAGAAAATAGAGAAATTAAAAGAGGAAATTACACCTTTTTGTGGGACAGATTTAATTTTTTTGGATCTCTTTTCTCTTAAAAAATTTTCTTTTTTTGTTTTTTCTTTACCTTTAAAAATTGAAATAAAAAAGAAAATGGAGGGCGTTTATATTGAAAAAATTGGCACATTTCAAAAAGATAATTTATATTTGATTTTATTTGAAAATGAAAATAAAAGAACTGTGGATAGTTTTTTAAAAGAAATAAAGGCAAAAATTTTATATGTTAGAAAATGGAATAAAAAGATAAAATATATTTTGGAAAAACTTGAAAATATAAAAAGAAAGAATGAAATAATAATTTTGAATCTAAAAAATAAACTTGGAGAAATTTCAAAATATAAAAAAGAAATTTGGGTTCTTCATGATTATTATAAAAGTTTTTATGAATTTTTATGTGCAAAAGAAAAACTTGGGGTATCAAAATTTGTTAATAGTGTTAAGGGATGGGTTAGAGAAAAAGATATAAAAACTTTAAAAAAATTAATTGATGAAGTTTATCCTGAAAGTTATCTTTATTTTGAAGAGCCGACAGAAAAAGATAATGTCCCAATTATTCTTGAAAATACAAAAATTATAGAACCATTTGAAGTTGTTACTGATTTATATGGAAGACCTATATATAAAAATATTGACCCTACAGGTCCACTTTCATTATTTTTTGCAATTTCATTTGGATTTTGCCTTACAGATGCTGGTTATGGCCTTTTGCTTATCATTCTTTCTTCTTTCCTTATTAGAAAATTTAGATTTTTACCAAATTTTGTTAAATTTTCAAAACTCCTTTTAATATGTGGAATTTCAACATTTATAATTGGAACACTTACTGGAGGATGGTTTGGAGATATAATTTATAAATTTCCAGAAGAATTTAAATTTATTAAAATTTTGAAAAAGATAGTCCTTTTGAACCCTCTTGAAAGTGGAGAAAAGGCGGTTAAGTTTCTTCTTATAGCACTTGTTGTTGGATATATTCAAATTTTATGGGGACTTGTTTTAAATTTATATAATCAAATTAAAAATTATTCAATTAAATATTCTGGAGAGGCAATCTGTCTTTTACTAATTCAAATGATTGTTGCCTTTATAATTTTAATTTATATGAAGACAAAAAAAATTCCAACGATTTTCTTACTAATTCTTCTTTTATGTTTTATTTATCTTATGTATGAAAAGGCAAAAACACAGAGAGAATTGATGTTAAAGGGTTTTTGGGCTATCTATGGTGTTTATAGTGTAATTTCTGGTAATTTACTTGGGGATATTTTAAGTTATAGTCGTCTTTTTGGCCTTGGTTTAACAACTTCTGTTCTTGCACTTGCAATAAATCAAATTGTATCATTAACTAAAAATATACCCTATATTGGTTTTATTTTATCAACAATAATTTTTATAATTGGCCATTTTGGAAATCTTGCAATAAATTTACTTGGGAGTTATGTCCATACAAGCAGATTACAGTATCTTGAATTTTTTACAAAGTTTTTTGAAGGAGGTGGAAGAATATTTAAACCATTTAAAGAGATTAGAGTTTATACGATTAAAAAGACAATTTGATTATTTTAAAAAAAATGGTAAAATATTTTAAAAAGGAGGGATTATGACTCCTCAAGAAATGAGTGTATTAAATGAAATTGTAAGAAAATTCTGGGCTGCTTTGTTGAAAATAATTGGTGCTTTATTAATTTTCCTTATAGGGTGGCTTATTGCTAAGTTTTTAAAACTTCTATTGATTAAGTTTTTTAGGGTAATAAAAATAGATAAACTTTCAGAAGAATCTGGTTTAAAGGAATTACTTGAAAAAGGTAATATTTCTCTGGATGTATCACAAATGCTTGGTGTTGGAGTATATTGGCTTTTAATGCTTGTTGTTGTTTTTCTCTCAATTACATTCGCTGGAATTCAAATACCTTCAACAGTTATAGATAGAATTCTTGGTTTCATACCAAGATTTATATTAGGGTTATTAATTTTTGTATTTTCAATTTTTGTTGGTAATTTTCTTGGTGGAATTGTAAGAACAGCTGCTGGCAATGCTGGTATAGAGAAAGCCGGACTTCTTGGTAAGATAACACAAGTTGCTATTGTTGTTTTTGGAGTTGTGATTGCTCTTCAAGAAATTGGAATTGCATCTGATTTTATTGGTGATGTATTTATCGTAGTTTTGGCTTCTTTCTGTTTTGGAACTGCTCTTGCTTTTGCTCTTGGGACAAAAGATATTATAAAAGAAAAAGTTGAGAATTTATTTAAGAAAAAAGAATAAGGGCGCGTAGCTCAAGGGCAGAGCACCGTGCTGATAACGCGGGGGCTGATGGTTCGAATCCATCCGCGCCCATTTTTTATATGGAGGAACATCATGGAGAAAATAGTTTTTATTGCTGAAATAAGAGAAGGAGTGGGCAAAGGAGTCGCAAGGAAATTAAGATTCCAAGGATATATACCAGGGATTTTATATGGACCTGATATAAAACCAATTCCAATAAAACTTGATAGAAAACTTAATGGAAAAATTTTAAAAAATATTTTAGCCCATAATGTTGTTGCAGAAATAAAATTAAAAAAGAATGGAGAAGAAGAGATTTTTTCAGTTGTTTTAAAAGAAATTCAGAGAGACCCAATTAAAGATGAAATAATACATGTTGATTTTTATAAATTGAGTGTAGATAAACCTGTAATTATGAGTGTCCCTGTTTTATTAAAAGGAAAATCAAAAGGAGAAGAAAAAGGTGGTATTCTTGAACAAGAATTAAGAGAAATTAAAGTAGAAGGAATTTTAAAAGAAATCCCTGAAACAATAGAAGTTAATATTGAAAACTTAGATTTTGGTCACGCTATTTTAGTAAAAGATATAAAATTACCTCCATCTGTAAAAATAATTGAAGACCCTGAAAAAGTTGTTGTTACTGTTTTAAAACCAAAGGAAGAGAAAGTTGAAGAAGAAAAGGTAGAAGAGGTTGTTGAAGAACCGAAAGTGATTACTCATGAAAAAGTTGAAGAGAGAAGAAGAGAAAAAGAAGAGAAAAAAGAATAAGAGAGATGATTTTTATTGGCCTTGGAAATCCTGGAATTAAATATAAAGAGACAAGACACAATGTTGGATTTAAAATAATTGACAGTTTGAAAAAAAAATCTAAAATAATTGAAATTTATAAAAAAAAACTTTTTAATGGATGGAAGATTTTGATTGAAAGCAAAGAGATTATTATTTTAAAACCTAAAACATATATGAATGAGAGTGGAATAGCGGTAAAATCAGCAATTGAATTTTTTAACCAGAATATAGAAAACTTATTTGTAATTCATGATGATATGGATATTGAACTTGGGAAGTTAAAAATAGTTAAGGATAAAGGACCTGGCGGACATAAGGGTGTTATATCAATAATTGAAAATATAGGAACTAATAATTTTTTTAGAATAAGAATAGGTATAGGAAGGCCACCAGAAGGGACCTCTCCCATTGATTATGTTCTTTCTCCTTTTTTACCAAGTGAGTTAGAACTAATAAAAAATGGTTTAGAAAAAGCAGAAAAGGCAATCGAGGAGATTGTGAAAAGTAATGTTGAAAAGGCAATGAGTTTATATAATAATTGAGAGGAGGGAAAAATGGATTATTCTCAATTAATTACAATTATAGGTTCTATTTTTGCTCTTTCATATACAGGGTATCTTGTAAGGTTTATTTTAAGAAAATCTGAAGGAACACCTGATATGATTGAAGTTGCAGAAGCAATTAGAACAGGAGCAAGAGCGTATTTAAAAAGACAATATAAAGGAGTAAGCATCTTTTTTAGTATTGTATTTTTTATTCTTCTAATTCTTTCATTATTAAATTATCTACCAATTTTTGTTCCTTTTGCTTTTTTAACAGGTGGATTTTTCTCTGCTTTAAGTGGATATATAGGAATGACAATTGCAACAAAGTCAAGTGCAAGAACTACTTATGCTGCCAAAAATTCATTGAATAGTGCATTAAAAATTGCTTTTTCAGCAGGACTTGTTATGGGACTTATAGTTGTTGGACTTGCACTTCTTGATATAAGTATCTGGTATAATCTTTTGACATGGTTTTATAAAAGCAGAGGATATGGAATAGAGGAGAGATTAAGATATATAACTTCAACTATGATATGTTTTGGAATGGGCGCAAGTTCATATGCTCTTTTTGCAAGAGTTGGAGGAGGAATATATACAAAAGGAGCAGATGTTGGAGCAGACCTTGTTGGGAAAGTTGAAGCAGGAATACCAGAAGATGACCCAAGGAATCCGGCAGTTATTGCTGATAATGTCGGAGATAATGTTGGAGATGTTGCAGGAATGGGAGCAGATCTTTATGAATCATATACAGATGCAATAATAGCAACAATGGCTCTTGCCTATGCTGCTGGTCTTGGGCTTAAAGGTGTATCCCTACCAATGTTAATAGCAACAATTGGAGTAATTGGCTCAATAATTGGTTCATTTTTTGTAAAAGCAGGTGAAGAAGCAAGCCAGTCAAATCTATTATGGGCTTTAAGAAGAGGAATTTATTTTTCCTCAATTTTTGTTGTTATATTTTCATATTTTGCAGTAAATATATTATTAGGAAAGGAATACATAGGAGTTTATATATCACTTTTATCAGGAATAATTGCTGGTGTTTTGATTGGTTTTTCAACTGAATTTTTTACATCTGATGCATATATTCCAACAAAAAATATTGCAAAAAGTGCTTTAACTGGACCTGCAACTGTTATACTTGAAGGACTATCAACAGGTATGATCTCCACTGTTGCTCCTGTTATTATAGTTGTTGGTGCAACAATTTCTTCGTATGTTTTTGCAGGAGGGCTTAATAATCCTGAAATTGGTTTATATGGAATTGGAATTGCTGGTGTTGGACTTTTAAGCACTCTTGGAATAACTCTTGCGACAGATGCTTATGGCCCTGTTGCTGATAATGCTGGTGGGAATGCCGAAATGACACATCAACCACCATTTGTCCGACAGAGAACAGATGCTCTTGATGCTTTAGGAAATACAACTGCTGCAACAGGAAAAGGATTTGCTATTGGTTCTGCTGCTTTAACTGCTCTTGCTTTAATTGCTGCATATAAAGAACAAGTCATTTTAATTGGTGGGAAACTTGATTTATCATTAATGAATTTTAGAGTTTTATGTGGTGTTTTCATAGGTGCTATGTATCCTTTCTTTTTCTGTTCTATGGCATTAAGAGCGGTAAGAAGAGCAGCAAGTATGATTGTAGAAGAAGTAAGAAGACAGTTTAGAGAAATAACTGGACTACTTGAAGGAAAATCAAAACCAGATTATGCAAAAGCAGTTGATATATGCACAAAAACAGCACAGAAAGAAATGGTATTACCTTCTGTATTAACAATTCTTTTACCAATTATAATAGGGATTTTACTTGGAGTTGATGGAGTGGTGGGACTTCTTTGTGGTGCTTTAACAAGTGGTTTTGCAGTTGCTATAATGATGGCAAATTCTGGTGCTGCTTGGGATAATGCAAAAAAGTTTATTGAAAAAGGAAATTTTGGAGGTAAAGGAACAGATATACATAAAGCAGCAGTTATTGGAGATACAGTTGGAGACCCATTTAAAGATACAGCAGGACCATCATTAAATATTTTAATAAAACTTCTTTCAATTGTGTCAATTGTATTTGCTGGATTTATAATCAAAAATTCTATATTCAAGTAAATTTTTTAAAATTGATAGATTAGTATTAAAATTTTTATTTTTGAAACCGATTTCAAAAAATTTGACAGAATTTTATAAATATGTATAATATAAAAAGAAAAAAAATTGAAATCAATTACAAATGGTAACAATATATGATATCGCAAAAAAGGCAGGTGTATCAGTAGCAACTGTATCAAGAGTTTTAAATAATGGTCCTGTAAAAATTTCAACAAAAGAGAAAATACTAAAAATAATTGAAAAAGAAAATTATGTTCCAGATAACAGAGCAGTTTATTTAAAAAAATTAAAAACAAAAAAGATTGGTCTTATAATTCCTGATATAATAAACCCAATTTATTCACATTCCGTTAAAGTTATTCATGATTATTTAAAAAATAAAGGATATCACTTAATTTTAGGTAATTCATATGGTGAAGTTGAAGAGGAAAAGGATTTACTTGAAATGTTTGAAAGGGAAAGAGTTAGTGGAGTTATTATAGGAACATGTGAAGGAGAAGATGATAGTTCATTAATTTCTATTTTCAAAAGAATGTTAAAAAATGGAATAAAAATTGTTTTTACAGGGAAAAAGAGTTATGGACTCAATGTTGATATTATAAGTGTCAATAATGTAAGTGGAACATATAAAATTACAAACTATTTAATTAAAATAGGGAAAAGAAAAATTGGATTTATAAGTGGAGATAAAAAATTAATAGCAACACAACAAAGACTTGAAGGATATAAAAAGGCAATTGAAGAAAAAAATATTAAATTTGATGAAGATATTATTATATGTGAGGGTGAATATAAAATTGAATATGGAAAAAAATGGGCAAAGGAATTGATAGGAAAAGTTGATTCAATAATATGTGGAAATGATTTAATGGCAATAGGAGCAATAAAGGCAATAGAAGAAAGCGGTTTAAAAGTTCCTGATGATATTGCTATTTGTGGATTTGATGACATATTTATTTCTTCTTTGATAAAACCATCACTTACAACAGTTCATCAGCCAATTGAAAAGATTTCTAAAATTGCATGTGAAAGATTGATTGGTTGGATTGAAGGAGAAATAAGAGAACCAGAAGAAATATTAATAGAACCAGAAATTATTTTAAGAGAGAGTGCATAGATGGAAAATAAAGAATTATTCAGTAAAATTTATGGGTGTTTTTTGGGTAAAAGTATAGGCGGTTCTATTGGAGGAGAATTTGAAGGAAAAAAAGAGTTTTTAAAAATCTCTTATAAACTTCCTGATAAAATCCTTCCAAATGATGACCTTGACCTTCAACTTGTCTGGCTTGATATTTTAAAGAAAAAAGGGATTAGGATTACATCTTTAGATTTAGCAGAGGGATGGAAGAAAAATATTGATTATCCTTTTGATGAATATGGAGTAGCAAAAGCAAATTTAAAAATAGGACTTAATCCTCCAATTACAGGAATTTATAATAACTGGTTTTATAATTGTATGGGAGCACCAATAAGAAGTGAAATATGGGCATGTATTTTTTCTGGAAAACCTGAAATTGCTGGACATTATGCATATATTGATTCTTCAGTTGACCACTGGTATGAAGGTGTTTATGGAGAAATATTTTTGGTAGTTCTTGAGTCAATTGCATTTATTGAAAATGATATAGAAAAATTAATTATAAAAAGTTGTGAATTTCTCCCAGAAGATTCAAAAATAAGAAAAGTAAGTGAGATGGTTTTGAAATTATATAAAGAAGGTAAAAGTTTAGAAGAAATAAGAGAAAAGATAATTGAAAAATTTGGTCATTATAACTTTACAGATTGTGTTCAAAATATTGGTTTTATAATCTCTGGACTATTATTTGGTAAGGGGAATTTTTTAAAAACAATAATAGATTCAATAAAATGTGGATATGATACTGATTGCACTGGAGCAACATCTGGTGCAATAATTGGAATAATACTTGGGAAAGAAGAAATAGAAAAACAGGTAAAAACAAAAATTGATGAAAGAATTATTGCTGGCTGGGGAATCAAAGATGTATATGTCCCTGAAAATATAAATGACTTAACAGAAGAAATATTAAAAATTAAGGAAATTGCAGATAAAGAAAAAGACCTACCAAAGATTGAAAAACCATTTAAACTTCCAGAAATAAATGATTTTGAAAAACCATTAAATATTGAATTTGAAATTTCTGAAGTTTTTAAATTTGATGAAGTTGAAAATTTAAGAAATAAAATAATTAATGGTGATTATAACAATTTTAAAAAATTTCTTACAGATTCATTTTATATTCCTACTGAAAAAATTTTTAATGGGAAAAATGGGGTTATATTTTTGAAAACAAAAATAAAAAATGAAAAAAGGAGAAAAATAAAATTTTTTCCTTCAAGTAATGATGGGATTAAAATGTGGATAAATAAGAAATTGGTTCTTTCTCATCATTTTCATAATCATTTTTTACCTGCACCACATAGACCAGGAAGTCCAATTATTGAAGAAGAAATAGATAAAGGTGAATATGAAATTTTAATAGAAGTGTCAAAGTGTAATAATGATTTAGAATTTGCCTTTATTTTAGCAGATGAAAGAAACCACTTAATTTATGATTTTTGGAAAAAAGGGGTGATGTGAAGGTAGAAAATAAAAGAAAAATGTAAAAATAAAAGAAAGGAGGAAAATAAAAATGGAAAGAAAAAATAAAAAAATCGGGTTTACATTAATAGAACTTTTGGTAGTGGTAGCGATAATTGCTATTTTGGCTGCTATGCTTCTTCCTGCATTAAGTAAAGCAAGGGAAAGAGCAAGACAGGCAGTATGTATGAATAATTTAAAACAGATAGGGCTTGCTTTAATGATGTATGTAGAAGATTATGAAAGAGTTCCTTCAGGTGATAGTCAAGGATAATATTTTTAGTTTATTCCTTTAAAATTATAAAAAGGACCTGACCAAATTCAACTGGTTTTCCATTTTCAACAAGTATTTCTTTAATAATTCCATCATAATCAGATTTTATTTCATTCATTACTTTCATCGCTTCAATTATACATAAAACGTCTCCCTTTTTAACTTTCTGACCCAATTCAACAAAAGGAGGACTTGTTGGAGAAGGTGCTCTATAAAAAGTCCCTACAAGAGGAGATTTAACATAAACAATATTTTCTAATTCCTGAGTCGTTTGCTTTGATTCTTCTACTATTTTATTTATATCTACTACAGGTCTATCTTCAGTTATTTTTCTTTCAATAATCTCTGTGCCTTTTTTACTTAAAATTAAATGAAAATCTCCTTTTTTTACTTCAAGATATTCAAGTTCATATTCTTTCATGAAATCAGCATAAATTTTTAGTTCTTCTGGTTTCATTTTTAAATTCTTGTTATATATTCTCCAGTTCTTGTATCAATTTTTATAATATCTCCAACTTCAATAAATAAAGGTGTTTGGACAATAAGACCTGTTTCAACTTTGACTTTTTTCTTTCCTCCTTGAACAGTATCTCCTTTATAACCTGGTTCTGCCTCTATTACTTTTAATTCAACTACCAAAGGAAGTTTTATATCTATGATTTTGCCTTTGTAAAAAAGACCAATTACTTCAATATTTTCTTTCAAATAAAATTTTTTATCACCAATTGTTTCTTCACCCAAATTGTATTGTTCATAGGAAAGGTTATCCATAAAATAATATGTTTTTCCATCAGAATAAAGAAAAGTAAGGGGGATTTCTTCAAGTATAATAAGATTAACTTCTAAATCACTTCTGAAATTAAATTCTACTCCTTTTCCTGTATCTATTTCAACCGCTTTTATTTTTACAATACCCCTTCTTTGCTGTTGAACAATATGTGTTGAGTTTTTAACAATATATAATTTCCCCTCATATTCAAAAACATTACCCTCTTTTAAATCAAGAACATTCATAAAAAAAATTATATCATAAAATTGAAATAGAAGAAAATTCGTATTTCCTCAAAATTATATCTACGTGAAATATTTTTTATTATATTTTTATAACACATTTTTTCCTCTTTTTTTCATTATACACTTTTTCAAGTTTTTCTTTCAAATAAATAATTGCTTTTGTCAATTATTTGTTTATCTACTCACTTAATTTTTAACACTCTTTTACTTTCTATTATCTTCATTTGAGGAATAAAAAGATTATGTCTTAAAGTGATTAATCTTGTCAATTTCTTCAATATTTGGTATTCTTTTTCTGTATCATATCTTCTCCATCCTGTATATTGTCTTACCATTGTCCAATTTTTACTCTCTACATATGGTGCATTGTTCTTTTTATATGGTCTTGACTTTGTGAATTCTATTCCATTTGCTCTACAGAATCTGGTAAACAAACTTTTTATAAACCTACTTTCATAATCCCTTTAGATAAATCTTATTCTCTCTATTCTTTAATAGATAAGCAATGTAATCTCGGTTAAATCCTAAAATATTGGTAAGTTCATTTAACATCTCTGTCTTAATCTTTTTCCTCGTTCTCTTAATAAAAAAATAGGATACAAGTATGGTCTTTTATAATATATATAAAAGAAAGGGGGTGAGAATATGAGGAAAAAGGGGTTTACATTGATAGAATTGCTTGTGGTGATAGCCATAATTGCTATTTTGGCTGCTATGCTTTTACCTGCATTAAGTAGAGCAAGGGAAAATGCAAGGAGAATAACCTGTATGAATAATTTAAGACAGATTGGATTGGGCATGTTTATGTATTATGAAGATTATGGGAGTTTATGGTATCTTGATTATCTTTCCACTTGGCAGGTAAAATGGCCTGGTGGAACTTATATAAATGGAGTTAAAAAATATTTTGCAGATACACTTATCCCTTATGTAAGAAATTATAATGTTTTTTATTGCCCTTCACCACACTTAAAATCTCCGAAAAGAACTGACTATCTTCCATATAGAGACCAATGGAGTTATAGGGTTGTTTTTTATGGGTATACAGGCAAACCAGATAAAACTGATTTAAAATATTTATTTGAATTAAAGTCAAGGGATTTTGTTCCTGATAGAATAATTTTTATTGACGAAAGTTATGGGAAATCTCTGTCGCAACACAATCATATTAAACTTGCAAAAGGAGGTAAACCCGCTGGACAAAATCAGTTAAGAGGCGATGGCTCTGTTAGGTGGGCAAATTTTAATACTTTTGATTATTTATGTTATGTTCCAGAGGCGGGTTCCGGTATGGATCGTTATGTTCATGGATGGTAAAATTTGATTATAATCGAAAGAAAGGAGTCAACAATTAAAAAAATATTTTTAGTATTGATTTTATTTAGTTTAATTTTATTTTCTTCAGAAAAAAAGATAATATATTCGGGATGGGATAGGCCGACAACAGAATTTATAAAAGAAAATTGGGAAAATATGGACAAAGTTCCTCTGGATGGTTTTTCTTGTAGAATATGGATTGACAGAAAAGGACCCAACAATAAAAGAAATTGGTTAGACTGGAATTTAGGTGGCAATATAAGATTTAGTTTTGAACAATTTAAAGAGGCGGTAGAAGATATGAAGGATGTAAAATTTAAGAATTTAAAAGATATATTTTTAACAATTCAGCCAAATTGTAGTTTTTCTTCTGGTTTAACATGGTTTGATGATACAAGATGGGATATATTTTTACATAATGTAGAGGTTATAACAAAGATAGCAAAAGAGATAAAGGCAGTTGGTTTAATAATTGACTGGGAAGCATATAATTATGAACTTTTTTCTTATCAATTTAATAAAGGGAAATTTTTTGATGCATCATTTGAAGAATATGAAAAGAAGGCATTTGAGAGAGGTAGTGAGATGATAAAAAGGATAAATAGGATATTCCCTGATATAAAGATTTATTTTTATTATTCCTGGGACCTAATTTTAGACAATATAAAAAAATATAAAGATTTAAGTATAGCGCGTTACGGACTTTTATTTCCATTTTTAGAAGGAATGCTTTCTTCTTCAGACGAAAGAACAATTTTTATAAATGGTTATGAATTCTCTTATGGATATAAAGAAGAAATAAGTTTTAAAGAAGCAAAGAAAAGAGTTTTAGAAGAAGGGTTAAAAATTACAAAATATCCGGAGAAATTCAAAAAACAGGTAAAGATGGGATATGGATTATGGCTTGATTATGGAGGTAAGTGGGATACAAATGATTTTGAGAATAATTATTTTACACCTGAAGAATTTGAGAATGCACTTGGATATGCTTTGAAATATACAGATGAATATGTTTGGATTTATTCACATCATGCAAGATTTTTCAACAATCCCAATATACCAGAAAAATATTTGAATGCTTTTAAAAATGTAAAAAATAAAAACTGGGTTCCTGTAAAAACAGAAAGAAAAAAAGAATATAAAATAACACCTTTAAAAACAGCAGAATATATTGAGAGGAATCCAAGATATAAAGAAAAGAATGTTTTTAAAGAATTTTATGAGAGATATAAATTTGTAATGGATTTACCATTAAGTGGATGGAAATTTAAACAGGACCCTGAAAATAAAGGAGAAAAGGAAGGATATTATAAAGAGAATTTTGATGATAAAGATTGGAGAGATATAAAAATTGGACAATGGTGGGAGGATTTTGGAATTAATTATGATGGATATGCATGGTATAGGGGAGAATTTGAAGTTAGCAAAGAGATTTTAGATAAGAAGTTATATCTTGTATTTGGAGCAGTTGATGAGAGTTGTTATGTTTATATAAATGGTAATTTTGTAGGAAAACATGATGTTGGAGAAGCAGGATGGAATATGCCATTTAAGATAGATATAACAGGAAAATTGAAAGAGGGTAAAAATAAGATAGTAATAAAAGTTTATGACAGTTTAAATTATGGTGGTATATGGCAGAAAATAAAGTTGTTTACTGAAAAATAAAAAGAAAAGAGGAGAGAAAAGGGATATAATTAAAATACTGGTAATCAAATTATTAGTTCTAAAATCAAAAAGTATCTATTCAAAAAAACTAGAAAGTTAAAAATCAAAGCATCTATTTGAGATGAATTAGTGGAATTAATTGAAGACCCCTACCTTGGTTATCTAATGAAACTAACTGAAAAAGAAGAAAATATTTCTTTTAAGAAGCCCAAAAATTATTCCGCTAAATGGAAATTTTTTTCAAATCAAGTTTTATTAAATATTTCTATCAACAATCTCCCCAGCCCACCTACGAGGTGGGAAAAGGGGAAATTTTTTTATAGAAATAATCTTGTTGGAAGAAGGTAAAATTATATATTCATCCAGAGAAAAAATAAGAGTTTGGCATAATAAAAAATTTATAGAAGAATTAAAATGGTAACATTTTAACTTTTATACTGGGACATTCTATTTTTGGAACTATAAGAAAATTTTGACAGAACAAAAAAAGTTTTATAAAATTAGTGTGAAGTCAAGAGGATAAAATGAAAGGTGCACAAATTTTTGTTGAATGTTTAAAAAGAGAAGGAGTTGAAGTTATATTTGGTATTCCTGGTGGAGCAGTTTTACCTTTATGTGATGTTTTATATGACAGTGGTATAAGATTTATTTTGACAAGGCATGAACAAGGTGCTGCTCACGCTGCTGATGGATTTGCTCGTTCTTCTGGAAAAGTTGGAGTTTGTCTTGCTACAAGTGGTCCAGGAGCAACAAATCTTGTCACTGGTATTGCAACTGCATATATGGATTCAGTTCCAATTGTCGCAATTACAGGACAGGTTGCAACTCATCTAATTGGAAATGATGCGTTTCAGGAGGTTGATACAACTGGAATAACAAGACCAATAACAAAGCATAATTATTTAATAAAGGATGTATCAGAAATACCAAGAATTGTAAGAGAAGCATTTTATATTGCTAAAACAGGCAGGCCTGGACCTGTTTTAATTGATTTTCCAGTTGATATTCAAAGAAAAGAGGGAGAATTTTATTGGCCTGAGAAGATAGAATTAAGAAGTTATAAACCAAAATATGAAGGCCATCCATTACAAATTAAAAAAGCATGGGAATTAATAGAAAGTTCAAAAAGACCTATTTTGATATGTGGTGGTGGAGTGATAATTTCAAATGCAAGTGATGAATTGAAAAAATTTGTTGAATTAACAGAAATACCTTTCGTTTTTACACTTCTTGGGCTTGGTGCTCTTGATGTGGAAGCAGAAATGTGTTTAGGTATGATTGGAATGCATGGAACAAAATATGGAAATTATGCTGTAAGTGAATGTGATCTTCTAATTTCAGTTGGTTGTAGATTTGATGATAGAGTTACTGGAAAAATTGATGAGTTTGCACCAAATGCTAAAATTATTCATATTGATATAGACCCGTCAGCAATAAGTAAAAATGTTCCTGTTGACATTCCCATAGTTGGAGATGCAAAACATGTTTTGAAAAAATTAAATGGAATGGCAAAAAGATTAGATATAGATGAATGGAGAAAAAAAGTAATTGAATGGAAAAAAATGTATCCATTAAAATATGAGATGAATGGATTAAAACCACAATATATAATTGAGAAAATTTCTGAATATACAAAAGGCGATGCAATAATATGCACAGAAGTAGGCCAAAATCAGATGTGGACAGCCCAATATTATAAATTTAAAAAGCCAAGAACATTAATTACTTCTGGTGGACTTGGAACCATGGGATTTGGTTTTCCTGCTTCAATTGGTGCTAAAGTTGCAAATCCAGATAAAATTGTTATAGATATTGCGGGTGATGGAAGTATACAAATGAATATTCAAGAACTTGCAACTGCTGTTTATAATAAAATAGCGGTTAAAGTTTTTATATTAAATAACTGTTATCTTGGAATGGTAAGGCAATGGCAGCAACTTTTTTATAATCAAAGATATGCTTTTACCTGTCTTGAAGGAGCACAACCAGATTTTGTTAAACTTGCAGAAAGTTATGGAGCAGTTGGATATTGTGTAAGAACAAAAGAGGAATTTGATAAAATTTTACCCGCTGTTATTGAAGAAAAGGAAAAAGTTGTTTTTGTTGATTGTAGAATTACTCCTGAAGAAAATGTATTTCCAATGGTTCCTGCAGGTGCTTCATTAAAAGAGATACTTGATGGACTTGCATAAATGGAGGTAATATGGGAAAAAATAATAATGAAAATCAGAAAGCCCATATAATATCAGTAACAGTTGAAAATAAATTTGGAGTTCTTGCGAGAATTGCTGGCCTTTTTTCAGCCAGAGGTTACAATATTGATAGTTTATGTGTAGCAGAAACGGAAGACCCAACTGTTTCAAGGATGACGATTGTTGTTAGAGGAGATGAAAAAATATTAGAGCAGATTTATAAACAGTTAAATAAATTAATAGATGTTATAAAAGTTCAAGATTTAACAAAAGAAGAATACATTGAAAGAGAACTTGCCCTTATAAAGGTTAATACTGCAAATTTTAATGAAAGACAAGAAGTAATGCAACTTGTAAATATTTTTAGAGCCAAAATTGTTGATGTTGGTAAAAAGACATTAACTATTGAAATTTCAGGAAGTAACTCTAAAATAAGGGCTATGCTTGATTTGCTTAAAGGATTTGGTATTAAAGAAGTTATAAGGACTGGAAGAATAGCAATTCCAAGAGAATTTAAATAAAAAGGAGGCAAATATGGCAAAAATTTATTATGATAATGATGCTGATTTAAAATTTTTAAAAGATAAAGTCGTTGGAATAATTGGTTATGGAAGTCAGGGAAGAGCCCATTCTTTAAATCTAAGAGATAGTGGTTTGAATGTTATCGTTAGTGAACTTGAAGGAACAAAAAATTATGATAAAGCAAAAAAAGATGGTTTTGAACCGATTTCAGCAGACCAGTTGACAAAAGAAGCAGATGTTATAATGATTCTTGTTCAGGATAATGTTCAACCATATGTTTATCAAACTCAAATTGCTCCAAATTTAAAAAAAGGTAAATATATAGGTTTTGCACATGGTTTTTCTATCCACTTTAGCCAGATTGTTCCACCACCCGATATAAATGTCTTTATGGTTGCACCAAAAGGACCTGGTGACCTTGTAAGAGACCAATTTACAAAAGGGCAAGGAGTCCCATGTCTTGTTGCAGTTTATCAAGACCCAAGTGGAGATACATTAAATATTGGACTTGCTTATGCCAAAGGACTTGGTGGAACAAGATGTGGAGTAGTTGAAACAACATTTAAAGAAGAAACAGAGACAGATTTATTTGGAGAACAAGTAATTCTTTGTGGAGGAGTTACTTCTTTAATTAAGGCAGCATTTGAAATTCTTGTTGAAGCAGGATATCAGCCAGAGGTTGCCTATTATGAAACATGTCATGAACTTAAACTTATTGTAGATTTAATTATAGAAAGAGGTATTCAAGGAATGAGGCAGGTCATAAGTGATACTGCAGAATATGGTGATATGACAAGAGGGCCAAGGGTTATAAATGAGAGTGTAAGGGAGGAGATGAAAAAAATATTAAAAGAGATACAGACAGGAGAATTTGCAAGAGAATGGATACTTGAAAATAGAGTTGGGCGTCCTGTATTTAATGCTTTAAGAAGACAAGCAGAGGAACATTTAATAGAAAAAGTTGGCAAGAAAATGAGAGAAATGATGCCATGGCTTAAAAAATGAGAACTTTTATAGGAATTGATTTACCAATAGAGATAAAGGAAAATTTAAAAGAATTAATAGAAAAACTTAAAAAAATAAAAGAAGCAAAACCAGTAAAAGTTGAGAATTTACACATAACTTTAAAATTCCTTGGAGAAATTGAAGAAGAAAAAATAGAAAAAATAAAAGAAAAACTTGAAATTTGTGCTAAAAATTTTAATAGTGCTAATGTTGAAATAAAGGGGATTGGTGTATTTCCGTCTGAAAAAAGATTAAGGGTTTTATGGGTTGGTACTGAAGATAATGGATATCTGAAAAAACTTAATAATAAAATAGAAGAAGCAATGGAAGAATTTGGATTTGAAAGAGAAAGAGAATTTGTTTCTCATATAACAATTGCAAGATTCAAAAGTATTCCAAATTTAAATTTAATAAGAGAAATTTTGGAAAAGTATAACAACTTTGTATTCGGAAAATTTAAAGTTGATAGTTTTAATTTATATGAAAGTAAATTAATGCCTGAAGGTCCAATTTATAAAGTTATTACAAAATTCAAACTGGGACAATGATTTCCACTTCCCACCTCAGAGGTGGGAAAGAAATTGACTTTTAAGAATTAAAAAAGTAATATAATTCAAAAGGTGGAGGTAAAAAAATGGATAAAGAAAAAGCACTTGAAATGGCAATATCCCAAATTGAAAAAGAATTTGGTAAAGGTGCTATAATGAAACTTGGGGAAAAAAAGTTAATGGATGTTGAAGTTATTCCAACAGGAGCAATTTCACTTGATATAGCACTCGGAGTAGGAGGAATACCAAGGGGAAGGATAACTGAAATTTTTGGTCAGGAATCAAGTGGGAAAACAACTCTTGCTCTTGAAGTTCTTGCTCAAGCACAAAAACAGGGAGGAACTGCCGCTTTTATAGATGCTGAACATGCACTTGACCCAAATTATGCAAAAGCCCTTGGAGTAAATATTGAAGATTTACTTGTAAGCCAACCTGATACAGGAGAACAAGCACTTGAAATTGCAGAGGCCCTTATAAGAAGTAATGCAATTGATGTTGTTGTTATTGATTCAGTAGCAGCACTTGTTCCGAGAGCAGAACTTGAAGGAGAAATGGGAGATAGTGTTATGGGACTTCAAGCACGACTTATGTCTCAAGCATTAAGAAAACTCACTGGATACATTAGTAAATCAAAAACAGCAGCAATTTTTATAAATCAAGTAAGAGAAAAGATTGGTGTATTTTTTGGTAATCCAGAAACAACTCCAGGTGGCCGTGCTTTAAAATTTTATGCATCTGTTCGGCTTGAAGTAAGAAGAATTGATACTATAAAGAAGGGAAATGATATAGTTGGAAATAGAATTAAAGTTAAAGTTGTAAAAAATAAAGTTGCTCCTCCATTTAAGGAAACAGAACTTGATATTTATTATGGACAAGGTGTTTGTAAAGAGTCTTCATTAATTGAAGCAGCGATAAATTATGGAGTTATTGAGAAAAAAGGTAGTTATTATAATTACGAAGGCAAGACCCTTGGTCAGGGAATTGATAATATAATTGAAAACTTAAAGAAAAATAGAAGTTTATTTGATGAGATAGAGAAAAAAGTGAGAGAAAAGGCAGGATTAATGAAACAAAAATAAAAAGGGGGGTAAAGATGAAAGAAATTAATGTTGCTCTTATTGGTTATAAATTTATGGGAAAAGCACATTCATTTGCATATAAAAATGTATCTTTGTTTTTTGACCTACCTGTAAAACCTGTTATGAAAGTTATTTGTGGAAGAACTGAAAAAGCAGTAAGTCAAGCAAAAGAAAAATTTGGATGGGAAGAATATGAAACTGATTGGAAAAAGGTTGTTGAAAGAAAAGATATAGATTTAATTGATATAACAACTCCACCAAATGCTCATAAAGAAATAGCAATTGAAGCAGCAAAAAATGGGAAAATTGTCTTTTGTGAAAAACCGCTTGCCTCAACACTTAAAGATGCCTACCAAATGCTTGAAACAGTTGAAAAATATAAAGTTAAACATGCAATATGTTTTAATTACAGGAAATTACCTGCAACATCTTTGGCAAAAAAACTTATTGAAGAAGGGAAAATTGGTAAGATTTATCATATGAGAGCAGTTTATTTACAAGATTGGATAGTGGATCCTGATTTTCCACTTGTTTGGAGACTTCAAAAAAGTATTGCTGGAAGTGGTGCACATGGTGATTTAAATGCTCATTTAATAGATATGGCAAGATATCTTGTTGGTGAATTTGATGAGGTAATTGGGATAAGTGAAACATTTATAAAAGAAAGACCCATTTTGAAAGAAAAGGAAGAACTTGAAACAGGACTTGGAGAATTTAAGGAAAAAGTTGAGGAAAAAGGGATAGTTGATGTTGATGATGCTACAATTTTTCTTGTAAAATTTAAAAATGGAGCAATTGGTTCATTTGAAGCAACAAGATTTGCTCCTGGAAGAAAAAATTATCAAAGATTTGAAATAAATGGGAGTAAAGGAAGTATAGTATTTAATCTTGAAAGATTAAATGAATTAGAATTTTATAGTAGAGATGATGAAAAAGAAGGAATTGCTGGATTTAGAACAATAATTACAACTGATGTTTCTCATCCATATGCTAAAAACTGGTGGCCAGCAGGTCATATTATTGGATATGGAGAAAGTTTTGTTAATATGGTAGCAGATATAATAAATTCAATAAGTAAAGGAGAAAATCCAAGTCCAAATTTCTATGATGGAGTTAAATGCCAGGAAGTTCTTGAAGCAGTTGAAAAATCAATAATAGAGAAAAAGTGGGTTAAGGTAGAGAGCAAGATATAAATTTCTATTTTTCTATTTCTGCTTTTTGAGTATTTATTTTTTTTATTATTTCAGGTTTAAATTTTGGTTTTCTGGAATATGTATAAAGACCATTAACTTCCTGTTCAATATCATATAATTGAGTATAACAAAAACCACAGATTTTTGGATGGTTCAATAATACTTCTGTCAATTTTTTATATCTTTCAATAAATTCTTCTTTTGTCTTTGGCCTTTCTCCATATCCCCATCCATCTTTTATACCTTCTTCATCCCACCATATTCCTCCATATTCACTTACCCAGTATGGCTGTCCTTTATAAGGTGCATCATAGTCAGGAAAATTTTGCCATACTTTATCCTTAATTTTAAACTCTTCAAAGTCATTTTTAAATTCTTCTGGATTTTGCTTATAATTATGGCAGTCATAAATATCTGTTTCTACATGAACATAGCCAGAAGTATCAATTACAGGTCTTGTTTTATCAATCTTTTTTGTAATTTTATATAAATTTCTAACAAGTTCATTATCCTGATCGGGATGAGTTTCATTTAAAGGACACCAACCAATTATTGAAGGATGATTAAAATCCCTCTCTATTACATCTATCCATTCTTTTATTAAAGTTCCAAATGCCTCAGAACTTATTCTATTTTTTATTCCCCAGTTTGGATACTCTCCCCACACAATATAACCAAGTTTATCTGCCCAATATAAAAATAATGGTTCAAAAATTTTTTGATGAAGTCGTGCTCCATTAAATCCCATATCCTTTGCTATTTTAATATCATTTATTATTGCTTGTTGGTTTGGTGCTGTATAAATTCCATCTGGATAATACCCTTGGTCAAGAACCATCCTCATAAAAATTGATTTACCATTTAAAAGAATTTTTTTACCATTTATTTCAATCTTTCTAAAACCAAAATATGATTCAACTTCATCTTCAATTTTTCCATTTGAATATAAATAAAATTTAACTTTGTAAAGAAATGGATTTTCAATTGACCAAGGAATAAAATTTTTTATATTAAAATTTAAAAATGTGACACCTTTTCCATAACTTGTTTTTTCATCAATTTTTTTATCTTCTTCATATATTTCAATTTTAACTTTTCCCTCTCCTTCAATATTTAATAGAAATAAGACATCGCCATTATCAAAATTTGGATATATTTTAAAATTTTCAATATAATTTTTACCTGTATTTTCAAGATAAACTGTTTGCCATATTCCTGTTACTCTTGAATAATAAGTTCCATATGAATTATATTTTGTTGATTGTTTTCCACATGGCTGTAAAAAGGTTCTATTATCATCATATGCATTTACAACAATTATATTTTCTCTTTCAAGAAAATCAGTAATATCAAATTTAAAAGGAGTATAGCCACCTATATGACCCCCAACATATTTACCATTTATCCATACTTTGGTTAAAAAATCAACTGCTCCAAAATTCAAAAATATTCTTTTCCCTTTCCAATTTTCAGGGATTTCAATTTTTCTTTTATACCAAACAGATACCATAAAATCTTTATTTTCTATACCTGATAATTTGCTCTCAGGACAAAATGGAACAATTATTCTTTCTTTAAATTTTTTTGTAGAATTATAATAACCTTTTTCAATTCCTGTATTTGATGCATCTATTTCAAATTCCCACTCCCCATTTAAATTTATCCAATCCTTCCTTTTAAAATCAGGCCTTGGATATTCTTCTCTCATAATTTTTCTCCTTTTTAATTTTATATTAAAACACAAATTTTTCAAAATTACAAATCTTCGTATGGTTTTCAAACTTCGGAAGCCATTGATTTTTCTTCAATCAACTTTTTTGTATTTGGCATTAAACCTTTTTCAACATATTTTTTAATACTTTTAACTATAGGTGCATCAAGACCAATAACCACACACTTTTCAATTTTCATCTTGCCCCCCTTTGTTTAAAACCACAATTTTATTATTTTTTCATCTGTTTTAACTTCATAAAGGAACTTTAAAATCTTATTTCTCAACTCTTTCCCTTTTTCCTTATTTTCATTTATTAAATTCTTCAATTGTTGAGGGTCTTCAGGTAAAAAATAAACTTCTTCTCCTTTATAATCTGGGTCATACATATCAACAAAATATTTTGGTGGGTCCCATGGTTCATGAGGATCAAAAGTATCTATATAAAGAAAAAACTTATCATGTTTATAATTCTTCTCTATCCATCTTGTTGCTTCAATAAATGTCTGTGCACAAAAATAATCCTCTTCATATTTTCTTTTTGATACATTTTTAAGATACTGAATAACTGTTGTATAAGGATTTCTTAGTTTTTCAGGTTTACAAGGCAATTTAATATCAACTGGTTCTGTTATATATCTATCATGTTCCTGGCCTCTTATTAATAACCATCCATCAGAATCCCTTTGATAATTCATTCCTGGAGCCAAATGGATGTGGAGTATCAAATATTCCCATACTTATATAATTTTTTTCTCTTAAAACTTTGGGAATTGTAATATCTTTTTCAGGAAGTGGTGCCCATTTGTGATATGTAAAAGTAAACATTCCTGTTAAAATTTCATGTCTATTTGGAACTGTTGGAAAAGAACCTATATATGGATTATCAAAAACAATTGAATTTTTAGCAAATTTATCAATATTAGGTGTAGATATCCATTTATTTCCATAGCAACCTAAAAAATCCCTTCTTAGAGTATCTGAAATTACTATAATCACATTTATTTTACTCATCCTTTTTATAACCAAGTTTTTCTGAAATTTCATCACATACTTCTTTTAAAAATTTACCAAATTCTCTTACTTTCTTATCATTTATTCTATAAGAAGGACCTGCAATTCCTATAATTCCTATGCAAGTAAAATTTTACCAGGAGCAGAAGCATGAAGTGTTTTATATTTTGAACCAATTTGAGCAACAAGTTTTATTGATTGAGGACTTTCTATTTTATCTATATATAGTATTTCATTATTAACAGGTATAATAAGTTCAACTGTTTCTTTTGTTTTCTGACAAATTTTTTTAAGATAAATATTTGCTATTTCCCTTAATGGAATTTCTGATATTATTTTTTTTGTAAATAGTAAAAAACCATAACCAAGTTTATATTTCTTATTCTCATAGATTACAAAATCTTTACTTATTAAAGTTTTTAAAATCCTGTAAAGAGTTGTTTTAGGAATTTTGACTTTCTTCTGTAATTCCAGAAATGTTAAATAACTTCCCGAGTCCTTTAAAACTTCAAGAACATCTATTCCTTTTGAAAGTAAATTTTGTTCCATATATGAAACTATTATACCATATTTGGTAAAAATTGCAAATTTTTGAATAAAGATTTTTAATATTATAATTACAAAATTAAAAGGAGGTCAAAATGGAACTAAAAAATACAGAAATTTTGTATGTTTCAAAAGAAGGCAATGATAATTTTTCTGGAAGATTTTCTGAAAAAACTAAAAATGATGGACCATTTTTAAATTTACAGAGAGCAATTGATGAGATTTTGAATATTAAAAAGAAAAACAATGGTAAATTAAAAAAGCAGATTTTAATTCTAATAAGAAAAGGGACATATTTTATAGATAAACCAATTGAAATAAAACCAGAACATTCAGGAACTGAAGAATTCCCAGTCATAATAAAACCATATGAAAATGAGAAAGTTATAATTAGTGCTGGCGAAAAATTAAAAAATTTTAGAGAAGAAATAATAGATGGGAAAAAATTTACTGTTTTTAAAATAGATAGAAAAATAAGGAATTTATGGCTAAACAACAAAAGAATTTATAGGGCAAGATTTCCTAAAAATGGTTATTTAAAAGTTGCTTCTCTATGTGAAGAAGATGAAAAGAAAAATTGGAATGAAGGAGTTTTTAAATTTAAATTCAATAAAGGAGATATTAAAAAATGGCATGATTTTAAAAATGGAGAGATTGTTCTTATGTGTAAATGGGTTGAATCACACTTACCTATTAAAGAAATTTACCAAGAAAAAGGAATTATTGAATTTGAAAAAAGAAGTGTGTATAAACCTCAGAAAGATGACCTTTATTACATTGAAAACATATTTGAATTCATTGATAAAGATAGATGGTATTTTGATTTTGATAAGAATTTAATTTATTTTTACGGAAAGATTGATAAGGAAGATGAACTGATAGCACCAAAATTTGAAAATGTTTTAATAATGAAAGGCAATCCAGAAGAAAATAAATATGTTGAAAATATTTATTTTTATAATTTAACTTTCTCCCATACAGAATGGTATTTTATTGAAAAGAGTTTAAGAGGCCAAAATGTTGGTGGATTTGCACAGGCAGCAGTTGAAGTTCCTGGGGCAATAATATGTGAAGGTATAAGAAACTGTAAATTTGAAAACTGCGAAATATCACATATAGGAACTTATGGAATTGAATTTGGTAAAGGATGCCATAATAATAAAATTATAAACTGTAAAATTTATGATATTGGGGCAGGTGGAATAAAAATAGGAGAAAGAATTATAAGAGATGAAAAGAATTTACAAACTTATGGAAATGAAATAAATAACTGTATTATTAAAGATGGAGGAATTATTTTTCATAGTGCAGTTGGTATATGGATAGGCCAAAGTTATGAAAATATTATTGAGAAAAATGAGATTTATGATTTTTATTATACTGGAATTAGTATTGGATGGACATGGGGATATGGTAAATCACTTGCTGGGGGTAATATTGTTAAATTTAATAAAGTTTATCATATAGGTAAAAAGAGCAATGGAGATGGTCCAATTTTAAGTGATATGGGTGGAATATATACACTTGGAATTCAGGAAGGAACTTTAATAACAAATAATATTTTTCATGATATTTATGGTTATTGGTATGGTGGCTGGGGAATTTATTTTGATGAAGGAAGCAGTTTTATAATTGCAGAAAATAATCTTGTTTATAACACAACACATGGAGGATTTCATCAACATTATGGCAAAGAAAATATTGTAAGAAATAATATTTTTGCATTTGGAAAAGACCAACAAATAAAGATATCAAAACCAGAAAACCATAAAAGATTTACATTTGAGAGAAATATAGTTGTTGGAGATACAGAAAAATGGATTTTTGGTGGAATTGATTTTAATTTTTCATTTGACAATAATCTTTATTATAGAATTGATGGAAAGGAAATAAAAATATTTGACCAAAGTGGGAAAGTTTATACTTTTGATGAATGGAGAGAAAAAGGGATGGATAAAAACTCAATAATTTCTGACCCTCTATTTTATAATCTTAAAAAATTTGATTTCAGATTAAAGAAAAATTCTCCTTCCTTTAAAATTGGCTTTAAAGAATTTGCTCCCTTTTAAAAATTATAATTTCTGTAGATTTAAAAATTTGTAGTAAAGACCTTTTTTTTCAACAAGTTGCTGGTGAGAACCTTCTTCATAAATTTTCCCATTTTCAAGGACTATAATTTTGTCTAAATTTCTCACAGTTGATAATCTATGAGCAATAATAAAAACAGTTTTTTCTGACATTATTTTTTCAATTGCTTTTTGAACAATTTTCTCTGATTCACTATCAAGAGATGCAGTTGCTTCATCAAATATTAAAATTTCAGGATTCTTATATATTGCCCTTGCCATTGAAATTAATTGTTTCTGTCCACCAGATAAATTAATCCCTCTTTCTCCAATAACTGTATTTTCTTTTTCTGGAAGTTGTTCTATAAAGTTTTTAAGTCCAACTATTTCTATTACTTCATCAAATCTTTCTTTATTTTCATCTCCAAATGTTATATTTTCCTTTATTGTTCCATAAAAAATTACAGGTTCCTGAGGCACATATCCTATAAACCTTCTATAAGAATTTAATTTAAAATTTTTTATATTTTTCCCATCAATGAGTATATCACCAGAAACAGGGTCATAAAATCTCAATATTAAACCAACTAAAGTGCTTTTTCCTGAACCAGTTCTACCTACTATTCCTATTTTTTCTCCCTTTTTAACAATTAAATTTATATTTTCAAGAACGAAATTTTTATCATATGCAAAAGAAACATTTTTAAATTCAATACTTTCTTTTAATCCATTAAAAATTTCATTTCCTTCTTCATCAATTTTTGATTTATAATCAAGTATGTAATATATTCTTGGTAAAGCAGAACTTGAATGTTTTATGTTTGCATATGTCTGCAAAATTGTTTTTAATGGTCCAATTATTGAAAAAAGAGAAAAGAAAAATAAGAATAAAAAACCTGATGACATTTCACCTTTTACAATTTTTGTTCCACCATAATATATAAGATAACTTGACGCAAAGACACCTGAAAATTCAATAAAAGGGGATATAAGAAGTGTTCTTTTATTTATTGAAAGGATTATTTTAAAAATATTTTCATTATATTGTCTAAATTTATTTATAAAATTTTCCTCCTGATTATATGCTTTTACAACCTTATATCCAAAAATACTTTCATTTATAATATTTGCAATTCTCGCATATGTTTCTTGAATTGATTTTCCAAGTTTTCTCAGTTTTTTTGTTAGATTTAAAACTGGTATAAGTATTAATGGATAAATGAAAATAGATAATAAACTAAATTTCCAATCAATAAGAAAAATTATTACAAGATAACTTAAAACAAGAAAAATTGGAAATAGAAAATGTGGGAAAAATGATTCAAATGTGATATTTAAAAGCCCAACATCATAAACAATCCTTGTAGTAAGTTCACCTGTTTGTTTTTTTGAGAAAAAGTCAAGTGAAAGATTTAAAAATTTTTCATAAATTTTTTCTCTTAAATCAGTAGAAATTCTTGTTGAAAAAACTCTGAAAAAATAATTTGAAAGAAAAATAAAAACTCCTTTAAGAAAAAAAGCAATTATCATAAAAAAAATTAAGTACTTTAAAATTAAAAGTGGTGGAAATGAATTAAGTTTAGAAATAAATGGCTCAAGTTTTAAACTTATAAAATATGGGAAATTAGATGGCAATGTTATTTTCCTTTGTGAAAGGACTCTATCCATAAGAGGAACAATTGTTGATAAAGATAGCCCATTTAGAGAGATACTTAAAATTAAAAAAATAGTTCCCAAAAAAAGATATTCCCATTTTATTTTTAGATAATTTTTAATTTTAATGTATTCTTTCCACATTTTCAATTATGAATTTTGCGATATTTTTACTTACACCTTTTTCCTTTAAAATCTCTTTCAACTTTTTAAAACATAGCATCTCTTTTTCGTATAGTTTCCCCTTTTTGACTAATTCAATAGCATTTTCAATAACACTATCTATTTTAAAAAACTGTATATATTCGGGAATTATCTTTTCTCCAACAATTATATTTACAGGACTTATCATATTTAATTTTACCATTAATTTTGCAAAAATATAATTCAAAAATGAAGTTTTATAAAAAACAATCATTGGTTTCTCAAAATAAGCGACTTCAAGATTTACTGTTCCAGAGACAGTTAAAATTAAATCACTATTATTTATAAGAAAGTGTAAATCCTCAATAATTTTAAATTCAGAAAAATTTCTAAAAATCTTTTCAATATATTTTTTAAAATTTTTATCCGAACAGGAAATTAAAACATCAAATTCAAATTTTGCTTTTAATTTTTCAACTATTTTTTTCATTATAGGTAAATTATATTCAATTTCTTCTTTTCTACTCCCAGGTAAAATTCCTATTTTGATTTTTCCATTATTAAATTTTTTAAATTCTCTATCTTTTATAAGGTCAATAAATGGATGTCCAAAATAACGATAAGGTATATTTTCTTTTTTGTAAATTTCTTTTTCAAAAGGGAAAATTGGTATAACAAAATTAATATATTTCCTCAAAATTTCTATTCTTTTATAATTATGAGCCCATATTTTGGGAGGAATATAATAAATTGTTTTAAATTTTCCTTTTAACCTTTTTGCAACTTCAAGATTAAATCCTGGATTATCTATAAAGATAACAATATCTGGTTTTTCCTCTCTTATTTTTTTAACAACCTTTTTTAAAAATTTAAGGTAGGCAAATATCTTTTTTAGAACACCTGTAAATCCCATCTGTCCAAAAGGAAAATTTTTTATTAAATTAACTCCACATTTTTCCATTTCATTGCCACCAATTCCAAAAATGAAAATATCCTTTCTTAATTTCTTCAACTCTTTACATAAAATTCCTCCATAATTATCACCTGATTTTTCACCAGCAATTATAAATATTTTCCTTGACATTTTACAAGTTTATTATATTATATTTAAAATGGAAATTAAAAATCCAAAATCAGATAATTACGAAAAAATATTAAGATTTCTTGAAGATGTTTATGGCCACTCTTACAATTTTTTCCCATTTGCCTATCCTCATGTTTGGAAAAAAGAAAATACAGATTTTGATAATATTTTTATTATAGAAAAAGATGGTAAAATATGTTCCCTTGTCCGTGTTTTTCCAATAACTACAATTCAAAATGGAATAAGTATTAAATTTGGTGGAATTGGTTCTGTTTCAACAGATTATAATGAAAGAGGTAAAGGTTATATGACAATTTTATTGAATGAGGCAATTAAAAAAATGGAAAAAGAAGAGATACCCCTTTCAATTTTATGGGGAGATAGACACAGATATATAAATTTTGGATATGAGAATGCTGGTAAAATAATAACGCTATCAATTACACCAAGAGGTCTTGAAAAAACAAAAATAAATTCTGTTAAAACAAAAAGGTATCTTGGAGAGAAAAATATCTTTGAAAAAATTATTAAAACATATAATAAAAAAAACTACAGAATAGAAAGAGATTATAATTACTTTACTGAAATTTACAAAAAAATAAGAACTGCAACATATTATACAGAAAAAGATAATGAATTTTCATATGTTGTTATAGATGAGGTAGGTTCTGAAACAAAAATTTATGAATATGGTGGCAAACCAGATTTAATTCTTGGAATTTTAAAATATTTTTCAGAAAGGTTTGGTAAAAATAGATTTTTAATTGATTTTCCTGATTTTTCTGAAATACCTGAAATAATTCTTGCAAGTTCATCTTATTGGAATATCTCTCCAGCAGGTATGATAAAAATTATTTCTTTAAGGAAAACTATTGAAACATTTTTACCTTTAATTGAAAAAAATATGAATGAAAATGATGAAATTATATTTGAAATAAAAAATAAAGAAAAAGTTGGAATAAAAAAAGAAAAAGGTAAAATTAAATTCATTGAAAAAAGTGAAAATTGTATAATATTGAATGAGCCAGAGATGGTAAGATTATTTTTCAATGTTTCTGGAATAGGAGTTAAAATTGATGAGAAATTAAAAGATATTATTAGAAGTTTTTTACCAATTAACATATTTTTCCCAATTTTAGACCATATTTAAAAAAGGAGGAGAGTATGAAGAAAAGTGTTAATTTGTGGATTTTGCCTGCTAATATTAAGTTTGAGGATGGTTTAAAAATGATTAAAGATGCTGGATTTGAAGCAGTTGAAGTTAATACAACAGAAAAGAATGGAATATTAAATTTAGATTGTAAAGAAGATGAAGCCAAAAAAGTTGCTGAGATAATAAGAAAAAATGGACTTGAAATAGCAAGTTTACTTATTGGACAATTTTGGAAATACCCACTTTCAAGTCTAAATCCTGAAATAAGAAAAAAAGGTGAGGAATTACTTGAAAAGGGTATAAAAATTGCAAATTGGCTTGGAACAGATGCAATACTTGTTGTTCCAGGAGTTGTTGCTTCTTTATCAGGAGAGGGTGAAATTGTAAGTTATGATATTGCTTATAAAAATAGTCAGGAATCAATTAAAAAATATGTTGAACTTGCAGAAAAAAATAATGTTTATATTTGTGTTGAAAATGTGTGGAATAAATTTTTATTATCTCCACTTGAAATGAAGAGATTTGTTGAAGAAATTGGTTCTGAATATGTAAAAGTTTATTTTGATGTTGGTAATATTTTAATAATAGGTTTTCCTGAAATGTGGATAAGAATTCTTGGAAAATTAATTAAAAGAATACATCTTAAGGATTTTAAATTATCTATTGGTAATATAAATGGATTCTGTGATTTACTTGAAGGGGATGTTAATTGGCCAGAAGTAATAAAGGCATTAAAAGAAATTGATTATGATAGTTATTTAACAGCAGAACTTGGACCTTATAAATATTATTCAGAAACAAAAATTTATAATACTTCACTTGCAATAGATAAAATACTTGGAAGAAAATAATGACAAGTAAAGAAAGAATAAATATTGTTTTAAAAGGTGGGATTCCAGATAGGGTTCCTGTTTCCTTATATAAAATAAATCCTTTTGACAAAGAAAACTTTTGGTCAAAACATAAAAGTTTTGAAAATTTACTCCAAAAAGCAAGAGAATTACAGGATACATTTCAATTTTATAGACCTAAAACTGGCTTTTTCTTTTCTTCTCCAGGTTCTATTGATTTAAAGGTGGAAGAATATGAGGATACTCCACTTTCTAAAACTATAAAATTGACTGTTGAGACAGAACTTGGGCCACTTATAAGAATTGCAAGAACTTCAAGCACAAGTGTTCATCAATGGGTTCAAAAACCATGGATTGAAAGAGAAAAAGATATACATAAATTTTTAACTTTGCCTTACATTCCATATCAACCAGACCTCTCTGATTTTTATACTATAGAAAAAAATCTTGGGGATAAAGGTGTAATGGTTATTTTACTTCCAGACCCTGTTGGAGTAGTTGGATTTCTTTTTGCTCCTGGTGATTTTTCAAAATTTGCACTTGACCATTACAAATTAGTCATGCAACTACTTGAAAAAATTTATGAAAGATTGATAGACCTTTATAAATTCATATCATTTTCTGTTTCAAATACTATAATAAGAATAAGGGGTGCTGAATATGCAACTCCTCCAAGTTTACCAATTGAATATTTTCATGATATAAAAAAATATTTTAGTGAATTTGTTTTAAGATTTGATAAACCATTGATAGAAATATTAAAAAGGGGAAATTTTAATTATGTATGTTATCACTGGCATGATGGAATAGAAGAACTTCTACCACTTGTTTTAAAAATGCCAATTGATATAATTGAACCAATTTGTAATAGTTTTGAAATTCCAAATAGGATTTTGAAGATAAGAAAAATGGTTGGTGATAATATTACAATTATGGGTGGTATTATTAGTGAAGATCTTCAATTTAGAACAAGATATGAGATTAAAAATATGGTAAAAGATTGTATAATTCAAGGAGCAAGAAAGGGTAGATTTATTTTAATTCCATCTGATATTCCAGAATCTGCTCCTATATCTCCGGAAGAAGAAGAAAATTATATTGAATTTCTTGAATCAGGTGTTGCATTTGGTAGATATCCAATTGGTTAAATAAATAAAGAAATCAAGAAAACCATAAAGGTGTAAATACAGAAATATTTAAATTTATTCCTTAAGAAAATCTTTTTTAAAATATAAAGAGTCATTATACTTAAGGAAAAAGTTATCAAAAATCCAGTCAAAATATAATCAAATCTTATATTTTTTATCTTATCAAATTTTAAGAGAAATGCTCCAATCATAGCAGGTATAGAAAGCAAAAATGAGAAATTAAATGCATCTTCATTATTAATTCCATAAATTTTAGCAATAGAAATTGTAGCACCACTTCTTGAAATTCCAGGGAAAAGAGCAAGCCCTTGAAAAAAACCAATTAAAAGTGAACCTTTAAAGTCAATTTTTTTCATGCCAGTTTTATCTGATAAAAAAAGTAATATTGTTGTAATCAAAAAACCTAAAGAAACGACTATCTTATTTTCAAGAAATCCTTTATCCTTAATTAAAAATCCAATTATTCCTGTTATAATAGAAGCAAAAATGATATAAATTCCTAATTTAAAATTTTCATTATTTGGATTAAAAGAGAAAAGTCCTTTTAATACATTTAAAATTTTTATTCTGAAAAAAATTAAAATTGCTAATAAAGATGGAAAATGTAAAAAAATATCTAAACTTATATCTGGTTTCATTCCTAAAATTTTATGAAATAGAAAAAGATGTCCAGAACTACTAATAGGGAACCATTCACATATACCTTGAACAATAGATAAAATGATAATATCTCTCAAATTTTCTCCTATAATTTGGGTAAAGTTATTGTAAAAGTTGTGCCTTCACCAACTTTTGAATTTACCTCTATTTTACCATTATGTTCTTTTACAATTTTCTGAACAATTGCAAGTCCAAAACCAGTCCCCCTTGAACCCTTTGTTGTAAAAAATATATCAAAAATTTTATCAATATTTTTTTCAGGTATTCCACAACCATTATCTTCAACAATAATCTTAAATGAACCATTATCTGCTTTTGTTTTTATCTTTATTATTCCTTTATTTTCTTCAACTGCATCTATTGAGTTTTGTATTAAATTTGCAAGCATTCTTTCAATTCTGTATCTATCAACTTTTACAACTTTTAAATTTTCATCATATTCTTTTATAATCTTTATTCCTTTTTCTTTTGCTATTGTTTCAAAATACGAAATTACATCATTAATAAGATAACTTAAATTTATCTCTTCAATTGAAATTTCCCTTTCTCTTGAATAATCAATCATTGATAAAACAAACTCTTTAAGTTTTGCATATTCTTTCTTTAAAATGTCCTTTCCTATTTTTATCTCCTCAATATCCTTCTCTTCAAGGCCAGATTCTATAAAATAAATTCCATTTTCAAACTTTGTAAGTATATTCCTTAAATCATGTGAAAGTCCAGAAATTAATTGTCCAATCATAACAAGCCGTTCATTCATTAACATTTTTTGCATTAATTTTATATTTGATATTGTAAAACTTATAACACTGCTTCCTGCTATCAAAAGTGCAATCTCTTCAGAATTAAAAGAATTTCTATTTTTTCTTCCAACCACAAATAAACCATACTTTTCTTTTGTAGTTCTTAATGGAATAAATAGAATTGAATAAAATTTACCATTAATTTTCTTTTCATATAAATAACTTTCTCCCTTTATATAATTTTCATCAAGTAAATCCTTTATAAATTCATCTTCAAAATCAACTGGCCAACTATAAGCAGAAGAAATTTTACCATCCGGAGTTTTTAAGTAAATTTTTATAAAGTCAGGTTTTAAAAATTCCTTTGTTCTTTCACCAAGAATTTCAACAACAGATATTTCATTTTCAATACTTATAAGTTTTTCAGAAAGATGATACATAAATAATATTTCAGCAAAAAAACCAAGTATGCCTTTTTCTACATCTTTTAATTCCTCAAGTAAATTTGTAACAAATCCATCAACCTCAGAAACTTTCTCTTTTCTTTCAATATTTTTTAAAAAGGAGTTAAATTTATCTATCACCCCTGTCACAGGTTTAAGCATTAAATCGTCAATTTTAAATTTTCTTTTCATAATTTAAAATCAATTTTTTTATTTGTTCCTATTATAATTTTAATACCATTTTTTTCTTCTTCATAAAAATTTCCACCCGCTTCTTCAAGTATAATTTTGCCTGCTTCATAATCCCATCTTTTCAAATTTAAATGTATTAAAAAATCAATTCTTCCAGATGAAAGATAAGCAAAGTCAAGGGCAGCAGAACCCATCATTCTAATCCTTTTAACTTTTTTTATAACTTTACTTAAAATATCCATACCATAATTAATCTCTTTTTCACCAATCATAAATCCAATACCTAAAATAGCATCTTCAATTTTATTTACATTACTCACTTGGATTTTTTTATCATTTAAATATGCACCAGTTCCTTTTATTCCTGTAAAAATTTCTTCTCTAAAAAAATCATAGATAATACCAAACTTTTCTTTTTCTCCTAAAAATGCAATTGATATACAGCAATGTGGTATTTTTCTTGAAAAATTTAAAGTTCCATCAAGAGGATCAATTACCCATAAATTATTTTTTTTATTCTCTGTAAATCCTGTTTCCTCACATAAGAAACCATCCTCAGGAAAAAATTTTTTAATACTTTCAGTAATAATTTTTTCACTTTCAAAATCCTGTTTTAATTTAATATCATATCTGAATTCCTTTAACTTTAAAGAATCCATAAATTTTTCTCTAAGATATTTACTTGCTTTTTTTACCGTCTCTATTGCAAGATTAAATCTTTCCATTTTTAAATATTTTTTAATAGGAAATCAATTATATCCTGCCTCATTTGAAATGTCTCTCTATGACCTACTGGATATAATTTAAGTTGCCAGTTTTCTTCTTTTCCAAACTTTTTATAAATTTTTTTAAGATTTTTATCAATATTTTTTAAACCATCAAGCGGAGTTAATTTATCATAAATTCCAGCAACTGAAAGGTGATTTCTTGGAGCGATTAAAGAATTTATCTCAGATGTAGAAAAATATTTTAAAAGAGAAGGAACAAAATAATAAATTCCATGACCTGATAACCACTTTTTTTCAACAAATGAATGAAAATCAGTAAGACAGCATATATCAATACATACCTTTATTCTTTCATCAAGAGCAGCCAACCACCATGCCATTGTTGCCCCCATACTCATACCTATTGTTGCTATTCTATCCTTATCAACTTCATCCCTTGTTATAAGATAATCAACTGTCTTAATACTATCAAAAACCATAAGTCCCCATAAAACTTTTCCATACCATATTAGTTCTTTAAAAAGGTCAAGTTCATCTCTACCACTCCTTTCCCCAAAATTTATATGGTCTATACATATACCTACAAACCCTAAGGATGTTATAACTTCTGCATAAGGAGGCTTTTCCATATAGGTATTTCCTTCAATAAATTCATCTTTTCCAAGATAATATTTACCACCATGTGAATGATTAAAAACTATTGCTGGGACTTTTCCTTTTAAATTTTTTGGCTTTACAAAATAAGCAGGAACTGGCTCATATCCATTTAAATCAAGAATAAGTTTTTCAAGAATATATTTTTCTCTTTCCTCTTCAATCCTTTTAATAACTTTCACAGGATAATCTCTTTCAGGTAAATCTCCAAGTAATCTATAAAGTTTTTTTCTATTTCTTTTCTGCCAGTTTACCAATTTTTCCATTTTTCCTTCTACTTTTTACCAATTTCCTATGTCATCCTTTGTTCCATATTTTCTATCAGGGCCTGCAGACAATAAAAGAAAAGGTATATTATCATAATCTGTTTGAGGGTATTTGTAAAGAATTGGTATTTTCCATGAATCAAGTATATTGCCATCTTCATCTATTTCTTCCTTTTTAAATCTTATATAAGGCCCATGCCATCTCTCATCATTACAAGGACCCTGGAGTTTTTCAACAAGAACTTTACTTCCACTTCCATCTCCTTCTGGATAATCACCAAAATCAGTTTCATAAAGAGAAAGTGCTGCTTCAACTGTATTTATGATTGCCTTTGTTTTTGAAATTAATGCTTTATTTCTTGCTCTATTTAAAACAGGAAGAGAAATTGCTGCTATAGAAGATAAAATAAACAAAGAAACAAGTATCTCCATTAATGTAAGTCCTCTTATATTATTATATTTTACCATTTTACCAACTAACTTAAATTGAGATAAATTTTTTTATTTCACAAGTAAATTGTTTTGCTCCTTCATAAGGTCCTTCTGGATGACTAAGTTTTTCAGTATATAAAGCAACTTTTTAAATTTTTTTCCCATATTTTAAATTATATCACACTTGTGCAACATTTATTAATTATGTATATAGATAAAATAGATAAACTTGACAAAAATTTCTGTTGAGGTATAATTTTTACAAAAGTGTAAATAATAAGTCAATTAATAGAAAGGGGGTAAAAATGTGTAAGAAGAATTTTAAAAGTTTTGGCTTTACATTAATAGAATTGCTTGTTGTTGTGGCGATAATAGCCATCCTGGCAGCGATGTTGCTTCCAGCACTTTCTAAAGCAAGAGAAAGAGCAAGAACTGCTACATGTTTAAACAATTTAAAACAACTTGGAATCGCATTTGAAATGTATAAACTTGATTTTGATGATTATTATCCTCCTTATTATTTTGGTTATTCTGGTTTTGGTTCCCTTTATATATACTGGACAACATACCTTGTAAAATATATTTATTCTGCTCCTGACCCATTTACTTATCCTTTTTATAAGAAATTTTCTTCATCTGGATGGCAACAATTATGGAAGGTATTTACATGCCCATCTATGCAAGGAACAAATCCATCTATTGGGCATCAGTATGTGAGTTATGGATACAATTATGCACATATAGGGGGTTCAGCAAGATATGGAGGAAGCAGTAAACCAGCAAGAGATAGTCAGATAAAAAAGAAAGATGCTACAATTTTACTTGCTGATACTTATATATCAAGTCAGAGATATTTAAAAAGAGGTTATTATATACTTTATGACCAGTTTACAACTTCTGGAAGTTTTGGAGTTCTTGATGGAAGGCATTCAAGGGGAGTAAATGTATTGTGGTGTGATGGTCATGCAACAACAGTTTATGTTCCAACAAAGGCACAGGATAAATTTGGATATACAACAACAGATAATCCATATCTTTATTATCCATTTAGATATGGAACTACTCCGGGAAATCCAGAGAACCATTTTGATAGATATTAATTTTTTAAGAGGAGTTATGAGAAAACTTATATTATTTTTATTTTTCCCTATTTTATGTACCTCTCAAGTTAATATAAATGTCTCTTTTGATGAAAAAATTTTCAAACCAAAAAATTATATAAAAAATCCTTCATTTGAGGAAAAAGCAAGTTGGAGAGAATATGCAAGTAAGTTGGTTGATGGAAAATGGGAAAAGACAGATATAATAGGTTGTTATACAGATGAAGAAAAATTTAAAGGCAAATTCAGTTATAAAATAAAAGGACAGAGGGGAGTAAATGCAGGAATATCTCAGGATGTAAATTTTGATAAACCTGTCAGTCCTGGTAATTACATTTATTTAACTTACAGAATAAAAACAGATAATATAACAAATGAAGGTGGGCCTGTCGGAATTTCAATATGTGCATATTTTTCAGATGGTTCAAGTTTATACTTACCAATTTCAATTCCAAAAGCAAAATATAGATGGGATGAGATAAAAAAGAAATACCAGTTGGAGAAAGAACTTAAAGGTTTAACATTATACTGCTTATATTATGACCAGGAAGGAGAATGTTATTTTGATGATATCTTTTTAACAATACCTGAAAAAACAAAGATGAAATATAATGTTAAAGGAGAAGATTTAAAGAGAATAAAAGTTTATGGAGAAGATGGAAAAATATTTGACACAGGAGATTTAAAAAAGGGAACAGATGAATATAATGGAGAGATAGAAATTCTTGGTATAGGATATTATTTATTTGAAGTTGAGGATTATAAAGGGAATATTTATAGAAAAATTTATCCAGAAAAAAAGACAGAAACAATAGTGCCAATGCTTGATGAAGAGATTATAGAGATAGGAGAAAAAAGGACTTATAAATTTGATTTCAAAAAGGAAGATAAAAAATATATAATTGAATTGAAGGCAAGATTGTTATCTGAAAAAATAAGTTTTGGAGGCCATTCACCAGCACTTATAATTTTTGTTAATGGAGAGAGAATAAAGATAGAGAGAATTCTTGATAGAAAGGAAAAATTTACAATGGCAGATGGAAGAATATGTTCAACAGGAAGAGATGTTTTTACTGTTTATTATGCATGTGGTTTTTATATACATCCAGAAGACAACCCCTATCTCCCAGTTGATATTCCTGAAAATGACCCTTATAAGTTTAAATTTGATATAACTGATTTATTGAAGGATGGAAAAAATGAAATTATAATAGGAAATAATTCACAAATTGCAAAACTAGTAATAAGTGATTTAAAAATAAAAGGAGAGGAGAAATGAGAAAGTATTTGATTGTGTTTTTATGGTTTTTTATTAATTGTTTTTTATTTGGAGAGATGGAATATATATCACCGAAAGAAGTAAAAAAATTAAATTATAATGTTGAATTGACTAATACAGGTGTAATATCAATAAATTTTAACGGAGAAAATTTTATAATAACATCTGACTATTCATTGATTGGTGGATGGGCAAAATTAGAAAAAGATAAAAATGAAGGATTTAAAAGTATTAAAGTTGAAAAAGAGAAAGTTTATGCAGAGACAGATACATTTAAAATAGAAAGAGAAATAAAGAAAAATGCAGAATGTATTGAAGTGAGAGAAAAGATAAAAAATAAAACAAACGAGATATTACCAATTATAATAAGGCATAAGACAGAGATACAGAATCCAAAAGAACATTATCTTGGAGGACTAAGGATTTATTTAAAAAGAGCCACTTCTTCTGATTCGGCAAATCCAACAACAATAATAATAACAGAAAAAATAGGTATGGGACTTATGCCACTTGATGATGTATTTAGAGTTCATATACAGAATTTTGTTGCAGGAAATATTTATGGAATAGCGGATAATAATTTTGTTTTAATGCCGGATAAAGAATATACTATGAAGTTTGCTATATTTCTTTCAGAAGAACCTTCCTATTTTTCAGTTATAAATTCAATAAGGAGATTTCTTGGCTCTAACTTTACAATACCTGGAAGTTTCTGCTTTTTCACACCAAGAACAAAATCATATTTTAAACCAAAGGATGCTGAAGAACTTAAGCAAAGATTTAATACTTCTATTTTAGCAACTTCAGATATGGAACCAGAACTTATGAAAACATACTTTACAAATAAAAATGCCTATTTTATAAGTTTTTCATTTAATAAATCAGCAACTGGAGTAGAAGCACAAAACCGTACTTATTACTCAGAAAATCCTGATATTTTACCATTTATTAAAGACATTATAAAAAGGATAAAAGATGTATATCCAAATGGTAAAATTCTTCCTTACTTTCATTGCTTTATAGATACAACAAAAGATGCAAAAGAAAAATATAAAGATGCAAGAATATTAAATCCAAATGGAGAACAGGCAGATTATGGAGACCCAATATATCCTTTGTTTTTCCCGACACTTGAAAATTCTTATGGTAAAGTATGTGAAAAACAGATAGATGAGTATCTTGATTTATTTGGAGCAGATGGAATATACTGGGATGAGTTTGAATATTCAAGAGCAAAATATCATTATGGCCAGCCACATGATGGATATAGTGCAGATATAGACCCTCAAACACATAAGATAATTCGTCTTAAAAGTTCAGTTACACTTTTAACACAGCCATGGAGAGTTAAGATGGTTGAAAAGATATTAAATGAGAAGAAGAAACTACTTGTAATAAATGGAAATCCTCATACAGAGACAATTTTAAAATATAAAGTTCCAAGATTTGTAGAGACAGGAAGTATAAGTAATTGCACAAGAGCACAACTATTTACACCTATTGCACTTGGAGACCATTTAACAGAGCGCAGTGAAAAGGATGCTTATAGAAAGATGCTTGAAGCACTTGATTATGGATGTGTTTATTACTGGTATTATTATTTAATCTGGCCAGAATATCCAACATTAACAAGTTATATGTTTCCAATAACTCCAATAGAGATAAATAAAGGGTACATAATAGGAAAAGAGAGGATAATAACGAAAGTTAGTGGATATTTTGGATGGGGAGACAATTCAGATGCAGAAGTTCATTATTTTGATTCAGAAGGAAGAGAAATAAAGAGGGAAACAGAAAAGGTGAAGAAAGATGGGAAGACATATTATAAAGTAGTTTTAGGTGAGTATGAAAGTTGTGTAATAGTAAGAAAGGAGAAGAAATGAGAGTTTTAACAATTTTTTTATTATTTATTTCATTTTTATTTTCAGAAGAGATAATATGTCCATTAAAGCCAGACCCACCACCAAGTATAGATGGAGATTTAACTGACTGGATAATGGTTCCAGTAAGATATGAAATAAAAGGAGAAAATGTAGTTTATGGTAAGAATAAATGGAAAAATGAGAAGGACCTATCAGGGACAATTTTTTTATCATGGAAAAATGAAGGTTTATATATAGGGTTAGAGGTAATAGATGATAAAATAGTTCAGAATTTAACAGGAAAGGATTTATGGAAAGGAGACCATATTGAGATTTATATAGATACAAAATATTCACAAGATGCAAAAGGTATATTTGGAGAAGGACAATTTCAGATAGGACTTTCACCTGGAAATTTATTAAATACAGGAGATCCAATTATTGATATACCACCAGAATATTATATTTTTCATCCAGAGAATTTTGTTTCAAAAGAAAAGATAATAGTTGCGAGTAAAAAAACAGAAGAAGGATATAATTTAGAGGCATTTATACCATTTAAACTTTTAAAAATAGAAGCAAAGGAAGGTAAAATAATTGGAATAGATATATGCATATCAGATACAGATACACCAGATATTCAGGAAAAAATGGCAAGTTTAATAAAAGACAAAGAGTGGAAATGTCGTGAAAGGTCAAGATTGCTCCCATTAAAATTTTCTTCTGCCTCAATTTCTATTGTAAAATAAAAATATAACATAAAGGTGGATTTGTATGATAAGTTTAATTTCAACTTTTGTTCTTACAGGATTTATATTCTGTAAAAATTTTTTTATCTGGACAGAACCATCTGTAGTAAAAGTTTTCAAAGATACAACTCCTAAAAAATTTCAAAAACTTATATTAAAAAGTGCAAAAATGGATATGAATCAGGCCAAATAGTAATAAGAACTAAGAAAAAACCTATGACTTTGGTGTTTATATAGCACTTACAATTCCAAATGTTATAGCAAAATAAAAAAATCAATAAAATTCTTAAGATGGTTTTGGCGAGGTAGTTGTTATGGAGGAGAATATGAAACTTCTTTAATGCTTTATCTTGATGAGAAAAGTGTTAAAATAGAAAAGGCAACAGAGGTAGATATTTTAAAGATAGATAAAAAATTTTATCCTTCTAAGGCCTTTGTTTCAACATGGGGATTACAGAAAAGTAAAACAGGAATATATGGAGCACCAAAGGTAGCAACAAAGGAAAAAGGAGAGAAGATATTTAATGCAATAATAGAGGAATATTTAGAGTTTTTGAAGGAGTTTTGATATGAAGATATTTAATGTAGGTATAATTGGATTTGGATTTATTGGAAAGGTTCATGCTTATTCTTATGAAAATTTAAAATATTATTACCCTTTATCTCCATTTAGAGCAAAAGTTGTTGGTATATGTGCACAAAGTGAGAATACTTTAAAGACAGCAAAGGAATTATATGGAATTGAATTTACAACAAATGATTATAAGGAATTGATAGATAATCCAGATATTGAGATAATTGACATATCAAGTCCAAATATTTATCATTACCAACAAATTATTTATGCGATAGAAAAACAAAAACATATATATTGTGAAAAACCACTTGTTTCAGATTTAAATGAGGCAGAAAAAATCAAAGAGAGATTAAAAAATTATAATAAAATTCATCAAATGGCCTTTCATAATAGATTTATTCCTGCAACAATAAAGACAAAAGAATTAATTGAAAATGGATTTCTTGGAACACCAACTGTTTTTAAAATTTCATATTATCATTCAGGAAGTGTAGAAAAGGAAAGGCCAATTGGTTGGAAACAAGAAAAAGGAGCAGGTGTTTTACTTGATTTAGGTAGTCATATTATTGATTTAATTTACTGGTTTATTGGTGAATTTGAAGAAGTTTGTAGTGTTGAAAAAATATTATATCCAGAAAGACCAACAAAGGATGGAAAGATAGTAAAAGTTGAAGTGGAAGACCATATAAATATAAATGTTAAAATGAAAAATGGTTCAATAGGAATAATTGAGGCATCAAAGATAGCAACAGGAACAGAAGACCAGTTAAAATATGAGATTTATGGGACAGGTGGTGCAATAAGATTTAATTCTGAAAATCCAAATTATATAGAAGTTTATTCAATGAAAGAAAAAGATGGATTTAAAAAGATATTTACGGGAGGAAAATATAAGGATAGTGATTTTCCTGGAAGCAAATTTACAACTGGATGGATAAGAGCACATGTTCATTCAATCTATAACTTTTTAAATTCAGTTTATGAGAAAAAACAAGTAACCCCTTCACTATTTGATGGAATTTATAATATGAAAGTTATTGATAGTGTAAAAAAATCAATTGAAAGTAAGAGATGGGAGAAATGTTAATAAGAAAATTTAAACAGAAAAATTATGTAAAGAAAAGAATAAAAATGTAGTAAGATTTATATTGGTTCTGATTGCCTTGATCCTGAATATGATATTGATTTTGAGACTGCTGAAAAATTTCTTGATTGGGCTGATATAAAAGAAGAAAATCTATTTATTTTTAAATAGGAGAAGATATGGATATTAAAAAAATTTTTATTATTCCTTACTGTCATCCTGATTGGGCATGGACTCATACAAGGGCCTGGCATGAAAAAAGATATTGCCTTGTTTTAAATGAAGTTCTTAATATTATTAATGAATATGAAGATTTCAGATATTATATTGACTCTTATATAACTTTTCTTGAGCCATTTTTAAGGAATTATCCTGAAAGATTTGAAGAATTGAAAAAAAAGAGTGAAAGAAGAAAAGATTGCTATATGTGGGACTTTTACAAATTTAAGGGTTAATATGGTTGGGGAAGAAACATTTATAAGGGATATAATTTATGGGAGAAGAATTTTTAATGAATTATTTCCAGAGGCAGAATTAACTGTTTATGCAGGAAATGTTGATGTTGCAGTTGGCCATCCTCAACTGCCTCAAATTTTAAAAAAATCTGGATACAGATATCTAAGATTTTGGAGACCACATGCATCTTTAAGTGCAAAAAATATACCTTATGAATTTATATGGGTAGGTATTGATGGTAGTGAAATAATTTGTTCCCGTGGCTCATATTCAGGTCTTTGTTATAAGGAAATTTTTACAGATAGAAACAAGTTCCTGAAAGATTGGGATAAAGCAAAAAATAAATTCATTGAACTTGAAGTTGATTATGCAAAAAAATTATCTAAGACAGGAATTTTATGGATAAGTCAGGGAATGGATGATTTAAGACCATTAAGAAGTATTTATCCTGAAGATGAAAAACTTGATTTGATAGAATTTATAAATGAATGGAATAAAAGGGAAAAAATTAAGATTTTATTTGGAACTCCAATTGAATATTTTAAAGAAATAGAAAAAGAAAAATTGCCAAAATTTAAAGGAACTATTGACCCATGTGATGTTTGTTATAATGCTTGTTATGGTGGTTCATCTGGACTTTGGTTTTTAAGAATACTTGCGGATAGAGAATTAACAAATGCAGAAAAAATATCTACAATTGCTTCTATTTATGGCTTTAAGTATCCCCAAAAAAATTTGAAAATCTATGGAGAAATATACTTTTATTTTCATCACATGCCACACAATGGCTTTTTGAGAATGATTTTAATGAAATTTATAATCTTGCCTTAAAAACAATATTTGAAATTGAAGAGATAAAAAAAGATGCAATTAATTATATTGTCTCAAATATAAATTTTAAAGAAAAGCCCGTTGCAATTATTTTTAATTTTACAAATTTCTCTTCAAATTTTTATGTTAAATTTTTTATAAGTTCAGTTGATGGAAAACTTGATAAGAATTTTATTTTAAGGGACGCATACGGTAATAGAGTAGATTATCAAATTATAAATTATTTACCCTCTCCTAAAAACTTTTGGGAAGTTGAAGTTCTGGCAAGTGTTTTTTTACCTTCTTTAGGATATAATTCTATTTTTGTTGAAAAAGAAGAAGTGAAAGAAAATGTTGAAGTATTTAAATTAAGCGATTTGAATAAAATTGAAAATAATAAAGTTTCTTTAAATTTTAATAATGGTAATCTTGTTGAAATTAAAACAAATGAATTTATTTACAGAGATGAAAATAATTCATTTGGAAACTTAAAAATTTTACATCTTGACACTGAAGGGATTTTACATATTGGAAATTTTTTAAAAGAAGAAAATGCTTTTGTTTTATTTTCTCTTCCTTTAAGTTTCTTTGATGGTAAGATTTATGGAGATATACCATTTGGAATTGAAGAGAAAGATATTGAAAATGAACCATATGGAAGATTACCTGGAAGAGGGTGGGACAACATTGAAAGATTAATTGAAGGTATGTTTTTTTCTAAAAGTTTTGTTGATTATACAGATGGAGAAAAAACAATTTCTCTAATAGTTCATAATGGTGACAGATATTTTATATGGGATAAAGATAAAAAGATTCTCTCTCATATAATGTTGAGAAGTTTTAGAAGACCAAATAATTGGGAAAAAGATATAAATGAAAAAATAGAAGCAATTGGAATTCATAAATTTAAATATTCACTCGTATTTCAAAATAAAACTCCCAAAACATATAAACTATCTGAGATTTTAAGAAATCAGCCAATTGTTTTACAGAAATTTCCAAAATTTGAAAATGGAAAATTTGACAATAAAAATTTATTTATAAAAATAAAGCCAGAAAATATAATTGAAACAGAAGGTAAAAATACTGATTGTGAAATTGAGTTATTTTTTAAACCTAAAAAAGTGAAAATAGTTGATTTAATCGGAAATGAAATTGAAAATAAGAAAATTGTTATTGAAGATAGAAAAATAAAATTTAAAATTGAGAAGTTTGAGATAATAAGTTTGTTTTTTACAATTTGAGAGATTTATCCTGCTATGATAATATAAAATTGAATTTTAAAAGGAGGGTTTTTTTGGGATTTAGTAAAAGGAGAGTCATTTATTGGTTAGTTTTCGTCTTAATCTTCCCAGTTTTTCTCATCCAGATTTCAAAGTTTATTATCATTAGAAATATTAATAAAAGCGAAAATTTTAATCTTAAAAATTTTTCAGTAAGTCCAAAAGAATTGAAATTTGAAAATTTAATTTATAAAAATGATTTCTTAAATTTAAATTTTGAAAAAATAAATCTAAAAAAATCTTTTATAAAAAATGCCTTTGCTTTAGAATCATCTGGAGAAATATCAAATCAATTTGATAAAAGAAAAATAAATATTTCTGGTAAGGTCAAAGGAAATATTGTTAATGGAAATATGAATATATCAGATACGGAAATAAATATACAAAATATTGGTGATTTAAAGTTTTATGGAACATTTGAAAATTGGGGGAAAGAGAAATTTGAGGGTATTTTTGAACTTTATGGTTTAAAAGTAAAAGAAATTTCTGAAATAACAAAATATAATATCCCTTTTGATGGTAAGATTTATGGAAGGATTTTTATTGAAAAGGAAAAAGAAAATTTAAAGGAGATTAGATTTAATATTGAAGTAAGAGAATTAACACAACAGTATGAAGAAATTGAAATGAATTTGCATTTAAAGGGAAAATATATACCAATTGAAAAAAGTTTTCTTATTGAGAAAGGTTTACTTATAAATGCACTTGGCGAAAAACTATCATTCAATGGATTTATTAAAGAGAATGAGTTTGAATTTTATTTTGATACAGAAGGATTTTCAATAAATGAATTTTTAAAACTTTTTCCTGAAGAAATAAGAAAAAAATATAATTTAAAAATTGAGAATTCTAAAATTTCAATGAATAAATTTTCTTTAAACTTTTCAAAAAAAAAATCTTATTTGACGGCGAACTTTCATTTAACTCAAAATATTTAGGAATAAAAAATGTAGGAATAAAAAACTTATATCTTGCAACTAGTAAAAATTATTTTTCAATTGATGAATTTAATTTTTACAATTTAAAAGTGAAAGATATTTATGGTAAATTCAATAAGAATTTTGAAGGAGTTTTAAGTTTTTCTTTTTTTGATGGAAAGGGTGATTTAATTTTTAAGTTAAATTTTATAGAGCCCACTTTTATAAGCAATTTTTCAATTAAAAATATTGACATTAATAAACTTACAACTTCTTTTAACGAAAAAATAATTATAACTGGCTTTATGAATATTTTAGGTAATTTAAATATTTCAAAAAATAATTTAGAAATTGAGACAATTTTTAATTCTATGAAAAAGAGAAATGTAAGACAATATATGAATTTTGGTGCAATCCAATTATTAACTTCATTAAGTGGAACAAGTCCTGTAAAAAGAGTGGGGAGTTCAAATTTTTATTATAAAGAAATAAAAGGTAAAATATCAGTAAAAAATAATTATTTAACAATTGAAGGGCTTGCTGGTGAAAAAGGAGAAAGTCAATATTTAGTTATAAAGCCAATTTTGTTGCCTGGTATTAATATTTTAATTGATAAAAGAAACAATACAATACGAATTGACGAACTTATAAATAGAGTTAATACTGTAATTGAAAGAATAAAATATAAAAATGGATAGTAGTGCAAAATGAAAAAATTATATTTTTTTATATTTTTAATAATTTTAACTGGATGTTCATCCATTCCTATTTCAAAAAAAGAAAAAGTAATTATTTCCAATCCTTACAAAGAGATTGATTGGGGAAAAATTAAAAGATATAAAGCAAATTTGCATATCCATACAAACGAAAGTGATGGCAAGTTTTCACCAGAAAAAGTTGTAAATCTTTATAAAAATAGGACTTATTCAATTTTATCAATTACTGACCATAATAAATTTGTATATGTTGAAGTATCAGACATATTTTTAATTAAAGGAGTTGAAATTGGGAAAAAACAGCATCATATTCTTTCTTATTTTTCTTTTAAAATACCAGAAAATTTGGAAAATATAGATGAAGATGAAATTTTAAAAAATATTGATAAAAAAGGTTTTTCTGTATTTGCACATCTAGGAAGATATAAAAAGGAAATTGAATGGTATGTAAAATTTTTTAATAAATATGAAAATTTAATTGGAATAGAGGTTTTAAATCCGTCTGTTCAGATAAAAGTAGGGAAAATTTATGGAGATACTGATATATGGGATGAAATTTTAAAAAGAACAATGCCTTATAGAGTTGTTTGGGGATTTGCAAATGATGATTTTCACGATTTAAGACAGTTTTCAATAAATTGGAATGAATTTTTAATTGAAAATTTAACTGAAAAAGAAATTAAAGAAGCAATGAAAAATGGCAAGTTTTATATGTGTTCAGCAATTTTGGGTTATGATATGCCTTATATAAAAAATATTTCAATTGATGAGAAAAAAGGAATAATAAAAATAGATGCTTTAAATTATAAAAAAATAAAATGGATATCAAATGGAGAATTAGTGGCTCAAGGTAATGAAATAAATTTTAAAAAAAATGAGAAAATAAAAAAATATATAAGAGTTGAAATTTATGGTGAAAAAGGATATATATATTTAAATCCATTTGGTATAAAAAATGAGCAGAAAAATAGCAATTGATGCAATAAATTTAAAAATGGAAGTTAGAGTGGCACATACAGAATATAGTATGGGTTATCATAAGGAGTATATTACAAAGATAACAGGGATTGAGGAAGATAGTACTGAAAAGATGAGGAAATTTTATGATTTATGGAATTTTGATTTATTATGGTGCACAAGTGATGGAATTTATGGAAACTGGATTGAAAGGGGTAGAGCAACTGATATGGGGCATGCTATCTATGCTTTAGATGGTTCAGATAAAAGAGAAAAAAAAGAATGTCCTTTTAAAGATGTATTTGAGGTATGGGAATTTGATCCGGCAAAGGAATATGGATTTCCTGATTTTAGAGAGCAGGTAAATGAATATGAAAAATTATATAAACAAATGTGTCAGAATTTTCCAGAACAACTTATTACAGGAGGATATTATAAGACAATTATTTCAGGAGCAATTGCTGCATTTGGATGGGAGATGTTATTACTTTCTGCAAGTGATAAAAATAAATTTGAGAAAGTTATTGATAGATTTTTCAATTATACTCTTTTTTATATGAAAGCATGGGCAGAAACAACTGCAGAAGTAATAATTCAGCATGATGATTTTGTTTGGTCAAGCGGTCCATTTATGTCACCAGATTTTTATAGAAAAGTAATTATAAAAAGATATGAAGAATTATGGAGAGTATTAAAGAAGAAAAATAAAAAGATTTTATTCTGTTCAGATGGTGATTTTCATATGTTTGCAAAAGATATAATTGAAGCAGGAGCAGATGGATTAATTTTTGAGCCAGTTAATGATTTTGGGTTTATGGTTGAAAATTTTGGTGATTCTGTTGTTCTTGTTGGTAGTTTTGTTGATTGTAGAGATATGACTTTTGGTAAGTGGGAAAAGATTAAAAATGATATTGATAGGACACTTTCTCTTGTTAAAAATGGAAAATGTAAAGGACTTATTTTTGCTGTTGGGAATCATATACCTCCAAATGTTCCTGATGAGATATGTGAAAAGTATATAAATTACTTGAGAGAAAATTGGTATTTATAAAATTTCTTTACAACTTTCAACAAATGCTTCAATATTTTCAATAGGAACTTCTGGTTCAAGAACATGTGTTGGAGATAAAATTAAAGCCCCGTCATAACCAAGTTTTTCCTTCCTTTCTCTTACAACTTTTTTAATCTCATCAGGTTCTCCAAAAGGCATTGTTGATTGAGTTCCTATTGTTCCATCAAAAACAAGATATTTACCATAATTTTTTTTCAATTTATAAATGTCCATACATTCAGGTTGAAGTGGATTTAAAATTGTTATACCAATATCAATAAGTTCTCCTATTATATCCTCAATGTTTCCATCGCTGTGATACCATATTTGTATATCTTCTTTTATACTTTTTGCTTTTTCATATACTTTTTCCCATCTTGATTTTATAAATTTTTTCCACATATCCTTTGAAAACATAAGAGTTTTTTGATTTGCAACATCATCACCAGTAATTATCATATCAACTCCCGCTTCTGCTGCAAGTTGTGCAATTTTAATATTTCTCTCTGTAAATCTATCAAGAATATATTCACACCAACTCGGATTTTCAATCATATCAATTAAAAATTCTTGATAACCTCTTACTTGCCAGGCATTTTCATACATATGACCTATCCATGTAACAGCAACTTTCCCTTCTTTATGTGCTTTTTCAACTTTCTCTTTCATATCACCTATATTTAAATTTTCTGCTTCTGGAAATGGGAATTCTTCTATATCCTTCAATGATTTTGCATTTCTTAATGGACTTATGTATCCAGTAAAATGATAGTATTTTGCAGGAATTTCAAGAACACCAAGCCCATTTATAAAACTACCTTCTGGAATTTCTATGTCTTTATAATACTTTGAAAAATCAACTTCTCTTTTACTTTCTTCTGGTTGAACACTTACTGGATTAAAAAAACCAAAAAAATCTGCTATTTCTTCTTCTTTTATTTTATATTTTTCACATATTCTTTTTTTTAAATCAGGAGTAAAACTTGCTTTATAAAGAAAATTATTGTGTGGTATATGAGATACTGTTTTTTTAAAAATTTCAAGTTGGTTCACTTTCCCCTCCTATTATTTATAAATAATCCACAAAAGTAAAGTTGCACCACTGACTGAAATTACACTAAAAGGAAGACCAATTTTAATAAACTCAGTAAATTTAACTTTATATCCATTTTTTTTAAGTATTCCAACTGCAACAATATTACAACTTGCTCCAATTGGAGTTATATTTCCTCCAACACATGTTCCTATTAAAAGACCGAATAAAAAAACATATGGATTTGTATTTAACCTTTCACATAAAATTTTTATTCCTGAAATCATAGCCATTGTATAGGGAATATTATCTACA